>Ga0213829_1000779_pt1 | contig 26166 bp, 25 predicted proteins | sample MC6MC0896MG_FD_180665 | JGI IMG/M metagenome (GOLD analysis project Ga0213829, IMG submission 180665) | Enriched soil aggregate microbial communities from Iowa State University, Ames, United States - MC6-MC0896-MG | ecosystem: Environmental > Terrestrial > Soil > Unclassified | place: USA: Iowa...
AGGTAGAAGTCTGTGAAACAGAACTCCCTGAATGGATGGTTCAAGAGCGGCGCCCCTGGCGTCTGGATGAGCGGTGGTGCGGTGGCCATCGCGGTCATCATGACCATTGGCCTGCTCGCGGTGATTGCCGTGCGCGGCCTGGGTCACTTCTGGCCGGCGGACCTGATCCACGCCAGCTACGACGTGCCGGGCCAGGCCAATCACCTGGTCGTTGGCGAGGTGGTGCAAAAAGAACAAGTGCCCCGCGAGCGCCTGAAAAGCGCTGGCCTGCCGGTGCCCGATCAGGGCCCGGAGTTCATGACCCGCGAGCTGATCAAGGTCGGCAACCGTGACCTGAACGGCACCGACTTCACATGGATTGTCGGCGAGTGGTTGACCAACCAGAAAACGCCGCCGGAGCTGATGGCCGTTGAGCGTCGTGAGTGGGGCAACTTCTACGGCTATCTGGTCAACGTCAAACAGGACGGCAAAGTCATCGCGGAAGGCGAAGCCGCGTGGCCCGAGTTGCAGGCCCGTGTCGCTCGCGTCAACGAGCTCGCGGCACAACTCAAGACCCTGGAGAAATCCGATATCGGCGCGATCAACGCCGGCCTCGAACGCATCCGCCTGCACGGTCGCAAACTGGAACTGGCCGGTAAACTCGACGCCACCGCGCAAGCGGACATGGAGTCCGAGCGCGCCGAGCTGAACGCACGGTATCAAGACATTGAAGCGCGTCTTGCCGACCTGCACGCCCAGTTCAACCGCGACAGCCTGACGGCCCGCGATGCCAACGGCAAAGAGATCGAAATCGACATCGGCAAAGTGGTCCACGCCTATCAGCCGAACGCCATGGGCACCTTCACCAAGATCGGCTTCTATTTCGGCAAGGTCTGGGAATTCCTCAGCGACGACCCGCGTGAAGCGAACACCGAAGGCGGGATTTTCCCGGCGATTTTCGGCACCGTGATGATGACCCTGATCATGGCGATGATCGTGACGCCGTTCGGCGTACTGGCGGCGGTTTACTTGCGTGAATATGCCAAGCAGAACGCCTTGACCCGGATTATCCGAATCGCGGTGAACAACCTGGCGGGTGTACCGGCCATCGTTTACGGTGTGTTCGGCCTGGGCTTCTTTGTCTATGTGCTGGGCGGCTCGGTCGACCGATTGTTCTTCCCTGAAGCATTGCCGGCGCCTACCTTCGGTACGCCTGGCCTGCTCTGGGCGTCCCTGACCCTGGCGCTGCTGGCGGTGCCGGTGGTGATCGTCGCCACCGAAGAAGGCCTGGCGCGGATTCCTCGCACCGTGCGAGAAGGCTCGTTGGCCCTCGGTGCGACCAAGGCGGAAACCTTGTGGAAGATCGTGCTGCCAATGGCCAGCCCGGCGATGATGACCGGCATGATCCTCGCCGTGGCGCGCGCCGCCGGTGAAGTGGCGCCGTTGATGCTGGTGGGCGTGGTGAAACTGGCACCGTCGCTGCCGCTGGACGGCAACTACCCGTACTTGCACCTTGACCAGAAGATCATGCACCTGGGCTTCCATATTTATGACGTCGGCTTCCAGAGCCCGAACGTCGAAGCCGCGCGGCCGCTGGTGTACGCCACGGCGCTGCTGCTGGTGCTGGTGATCGCGACATTGAACCTGTCGGCCGTCTACATCCGTAACCACCTGCGCGAGAAATACAAAGCGCTGGATAGCTAATCACCGCGGACCCTGTAGGAGCTGGCTTGCCAGCGAAGGCGGCGGATCAGTCAACATCATCGTTGAATCTGAAATCGCCTTCGCTGCGGTGCGGCGATCCGACAAGCCAGCTCCTACAGGGGACCGGCGTCAGACATAGATTTTGAGTAAGCCGCTGGCCCGAATACTAAGCCAACGGTTAAACGAACCGAATTTGTCAGCACAGGGAGCCTCCCATGCAGCACGAAGCACATACCCACGGCATCAACATGTCTGCCCTGGGCCGCGACAAGCAGAGCCTGAGCCTCGAGCAGGAAACCGTAGCCATCGAAGTGCCGGACCTGAGCCTATTCTACGGCGACAAACAAGCGCTGTACGACGTCAGCATGAACATTCCGAAACAGCGCGTGACCGCCTTCATCGGCCCGTCCGGCTGCGGCAAGTCCACGCTGTTGCGCACCTTCAACCGCATGAACGACCTGGTCGACGGTTGCCGCGTGGAGGGTGCGATCAACCTCTACGGCAATAACATCTACCGCAAGGGCGAAGATGTCGCCGAGCTGCGTCGTCGCGTCGGCATGGTGTTTCAGAAGCCCAACCCGTTCCCGAAAACCATCTATGAAAACGTGGTTTACGGCTTGCGCATTCAGGGCATCAACAAGAAGCGCATCCTCGACGAAGCCGTTGAATGGGCGTTGAAGGGCGCGGCGTTGTGGGACGAAGTCAAAGACCGTCTGCACGAGTCAGCCCTGGGCCTGTCCGGTGGTCAGCAGCAGCGTCTGGTGATTGCCCGTACCATCGCCGTGGAACCGGAAGTGCTGCTGCTCGACGAACCCTGCTCGGCACTCGACCCGATCTCGACGCTGAAAGTCGAAGAGCTGATCTACGAACTGAAATCGAAATTCACCATTGTCATCGTCACCCACAACATGCAGCAGGCCGCGCGGGTTTCCGACTACACGGCGTTCATGTACATGGGCAAACTGGTGGAATTCGGCGATACCGACACCCTGTTCACCAATCCGGCGAAGAAGCAGACTGAAGACTACATCACCGGTCGCTATGGCTAGCAGGGCAGCCGCAAGCGGCAAGAAAGAAGCGTGCGATACCAGGACTTATACATAACTGCTTGAAGCTTGCAGCTTGAAGCTTGCAACTTTCGCGGAGCGAAACAGATGATCAGTAAAGAAGGCCTTACCCATCACATCTCTGCGCAGTTCAACGCTGAGCTGGAGGAAGTGCGCAGCCATCTCCTGGCCATGGGCGGGTTGGTGGAAAAGCAGGTCAACGACGCGGTCACAGCGCTGATCGAGGCCGACTCCGGCCTGGCCCAGCAAGTTCGCGAGATCGACGACCAGATCAACCAGATGGAACGCAACATCGACGAAGAATGCCTGCGCATCCTGGCCCGTCGCCAACCGGCGGCGTCCGACTTGCGCCTGATCATCAGCATTTCCAAGTCAGTGATCGACCTCGAGCGCATCGGTGACGAAGCGACCAAGATCGCCCGTCGCGCCATTCAATTGTGCGAAGAAGGCGAAGCGCCTCGCGGTTACGTCGAAGTGCGCCACATCGGCGACCAGGTGCGCAACATGGTTCGCGATGCACTGGATGCCTTTGCCCGTTTCGACGCCGACCTGGCGTTGTCGGTGGCGCAGTACGACAAAATCATCGACCGCGAATACAAGACTGCATTGCGCGAGCTGGCCACCTACATGATGGAAGATCCGCGTTCTATCTCGCGAGTGTTGAGCATTATCTGGGTGCTGCGTTCGCTGGAGCGGATCGGCGACCACGCGCGCAACATCTCGGAGCTGGTGATTTACCTGGTGCGCGGCACCGACGTGCGTCACCTTGGCCTCAAGCGCATGAAAGAAGAAGTTGAAGGTACCAGTGGCGAAACCGCTAATGTTCCGGGCAAAGCTGACGATAAGTAAGATTACCCGAGAAAAGCGCCCGGCCCTTTGGCCGGGCGTTTTTGTTTGCGGTTATTAAAGGGGGGGGTGGATGAGTAAGGTCAGTGTGTTGGTGGTGGACGACGCGTCGTTCATTCGTGACCTGGTGAAGAAGTGCCTGCGCAACTACTTCCCGGGCATCCGCATCGAAGAAGCGGTCAACGGCAGGAAAGCTCAGTCCTTGCTGTCACGGGAGGCATTCGACCTCGTGTTATGCGACTGGGAAATGCCGGAAATGTCTGGCCTGGAACTGCTGACCTGGTGCCGCGAGCAGGACACCCTCAAGACCCTGCCATTCGTGATGGTGACCAGTCGCGGCGACAAAGAGAACGTCGTCCAGGCGATCCAGGCCGGCGTATCGGGTTACGTCAGCAAACCCTTCACCAACGAGCAGTTGGTGACCAAGGTCAAGCAGGCACTGAACAAGGTCGGCAAGCTCGATACCTTGATGAAAAGCGTGCCGAGCAAAATGAACACGGGCTTCGGCAATGATTCCCTGAATGTATTGACGGGCGGCCTGGCCGCGCCATCTGCCGTCGCAGCAGCGCGGGTTGCGCCGACCGCAGCGTCTCGCGGCTTGCTCAACAGCCCGCCGGTCAAGGCGCCAGCTTCTTCGGGAGCCGGCAGCAGTCGCGGCCAGGGCCAACTGCGTTTACCCAATGGCATTGCGCAGTGTGTGATCAAGGCCTTGAGCCTCAGGGAAGCATTGCTGGTGGTCAAGCGTACCGACACCCTGCCGCAGATTCTCGACAGTGCCGTGCTCGATCTGGAACAGGGCGATAACGCGGAGACGGCCCGCCTTAACGGCTACCTGCACGCCATCGTCGCCCATGAGCAGAAGCATGACAGCGAATGGTTGCAACTGACGTTTCGCTTTGTCGACCAGGACGCGCAGAAGCTGGATTACATCTCGCGGTTGATTGCGCGTGGGACGGTGCATAAGCAGTTCATACCAGGCGCGTAATGTCGTCGCCTGTCAGGCCCCTTCGCGAGCAAGCTCGCTCCCACATTGGTTATGTGTCGATCAGTTAATATGGACCGACCCCGGTCAAATGTGGGAGCGAGCTTGCTCGCGAAGGGGCAGGCACATACACCACACATCCGTCGGGCTGCCCATTTTGAAACATCTGCCCACTACCCGGGTCCATTGCAGCTGCTAGGCTCATCCCCCAGGCCTTACTCGATAGATTCTTGCCCATGCTCTCGCGCCTGCTGTTTTTCTGTGGTCTTTTCCTGGCCTCCACCTCGGTTGTGGCCATGACAATCTACAAGTCCAAAGACGCCAATGGCGTGGTCTCCTACAGCGACCGTCCCACGAAGGGCGCCCAGGTGTTCGTGTTTCGCGATCGCATGGTCGAGCACCTCGAGCGCCAGGTGTACCTCGATATCAAGAAGCAAAAGGGCATGGACAGCGTTTACGTGCGCAATGACCTGTATGCCCCGGTGGAGATCGAGCTGAGCTTCGCCGGGTTGAAGAACGTCAGTGGCGCACCGAGCCGGCCGATCCGTCGAGTAATGCCGACGCGCAGCAACATTCGCCTGGCGCTGCTTACGGCCACTCAGGCCGGGAGGCCTCTGGCGTATACCCCGAGGTTCCAGTATTCCCTGGGCGACCCCTCAGACGCCGCCATGGCCTATCGTTATCCGTTGCCCTGGCGTGGCGGGCCGTTTCGCTTGAGTCAGGGGGCCAATGGTCAGTACAGCCACTTCGGTGCCAAGAGCCGCTACGCCATGGACATTGCCATGCCTGAGGGCACGCCGATCATCGCGGCCCGGGGCGGGGTGGTGGTGAAAACCGAGAACAACCAGACCGGGCGTGGCACCGATCCATCGGGCAATTTCGTGCGGGTGCTGCACGACGACGGGACCATGGGCGTGTACCTGCACCTCAAGCAGGGCTCGGTGAGTGTTCGCGAGGGGCAGCGGGTCGGGGTCGGGAGTGCGTTGGCGCTGTCGGGCAACACCGGCAACAGCAGCGGGCCGCATTTGCACTTCGTGGTACAGCGCAATACCGGGATGGGGCTGGTGTCGATTCCGTATCAGTTCAATCAGCCGGTGGGGGCGTTGCCCAACTTTGCGTTGGGCAAGCAATGAGCTTTTAAAAGCAAAAGATCGCAGCCTTCGGCAGCTCCTACATGGGATTGCGATACCACTGTAGGAGCTGCCGAAGGCTGCGATCTTTTGGGGTCAATGCGGTCAACCGCATTGCACTCAATCGAGCATCAATACCTTGGCCAACACAATCTTCGGCCCTTTCATCTTCTTGATGATGATCCGCAAACCTTCGACTTCCAGCACTTCTTCCTCTTCCGGCACCCGTTTCAGGGTTTCGTAGATCAACCCGGCAAGGGTTTCGGCTTCGATGTGGTCCAGGTCAATGCCCAGCAGGCGCTCGACCTTGAACAGCGGCGTATCGCCCCGTACCAACAGCTTGCCCGGTTGATACGCGAGGATCCCGCGTTCGGCCTTGCGGTGTTCATCCTGAATGTCGCCCACCAGCACTTCCAGCACGTCTTCCATGGTCAGGTAGCCGATGATGTTGCCATCCGCTTCTTCGACCAAGGCGAAGTGCGAGCCACCCTTGCGGAACTGTTCCAGCAACTGCGACAACGGCAGGTGGCGCGACACGCGCTCCAGTGGGCGCGTGAGTTCGGCGAGGTTGAACGACTCGGGAATGTGGTCCAGGGCCGCCAGTTCCAGCAACAGATCCTTGATATGCAGCAGGCCGACGAATTCCTGGCGATCGCTGTCGTACACCGGGTAACGGCTGAACTTGTGGCGACGGAACATCGCCAGGATTTCCTTGAGCGGTGCGTTGAACTCCAGGGTCACCAGGTCTTCCCGGGAGTTGGCCCAGTCGACCACTTCCAGCTCGCCCATTTCCACCGCTGACGCCAGCACGCGCATGCCCTGGTCGCTCGGGTCCTGGCCACGGCTGGAGTGCAGGATCAGCTTCAATTCCTCGCGGCTGTAATGATGCTCATGGTGCGGGCCGGGCTCGCCTTGGCCGGCGATCCGCAGGATTGTGTTGGCGCTGGCGTTGAGCAGGTAAATCGCCGGGTACATGGCCCAGTAGAACAGGTACAGCGGCACCGCGGTCCACAGCGACAGCAGCTCGGGTTTGCGGATGGCCCAGGATTTCGGCGCGAGTTCGCCGACCACGATGTGCAGGTACGAAATGATGAAGAACGCAGTGAAGAACGAGACGCCCTTGACCACTTCGGCGGACTCCACGCCAACGGCGCTCAGTACCGGCTCGAGGATGTGCGCGAACGCGGGCTCACCGACCCAGCCAAGGCCCAGGGAGGCGAGGGTGATACCCAGTTGGCAAGCCGAGAGGTAAGCATCGAGCTGACTGTGCACGGTGCGCAGAATGTGTCCGCGCCAGCCGTTCTTTTCAGCGATGGCCTCGACCCGGGTCGAGCGCAGTTTGACCATGGCGAATTCCGCTGCAACGAAAAAGCCGTTGAGCAAAACCAGGATCAGAGCAAAAAGAATCATGCCGAAATCGGCGAAGAGTGTCGCGAGGGTCAAGCCAGGGGATGGGTCCATGATGGAGTTTTGCGGGTTCCGTGTATTCGAAAAAGGAGGAAATGCGGTGCCTGAAGGGCAGGCACAAGTCAGCCAATGTAGCGGCTGACTGGTCGATTGCCTAGTGGCGCGTGCTGGCCGGTATCAGTCAGCGGGGCTGATGACTCGGGATTTGCTGACCTGGGCCGGCGCAAAATGGCAGGTAAAGGTGCTGCCATGGCCCGGCACGCTGCTGATTTCCATGCGCGCGCGATGACGCAACAGCACGTGTTTGACGATGGCCAGCCCGAGCCCGGTGCCGCCGGTGTTGGAGTTGCGGCTGGAGTCGACGCGGTAGAAACGTTCGGTCAGGCGCGGCAGATGTTTGCTGTCGATGCCGATCCCGGAATCCTGCACGCTCAGGTGCGCGCCTTGCTCATCGCCCCACCAGCGAACGCGGATATTGCCTTCGGCCGGGGTGTATTTCACCGCGTTGAATACCAGGTTGGAAAATGCACTGCGCAATTCGGCTTCGCTGCCCTTGAGCAGAATGGTCGGATCGGCTTCCAGGGTAATGCTCTGGTTTTTCTGGCCCGACAGCTGTTGAGCATCGCTCTTGATCGATTGCAGCAGGCCGTCGATCGCCACCGGCTGGTTATCCGACGGATAGTCAGTGGCTTCCAGCTTGGCCAGCAGCAGCAAGTCGTTGAGCAAGGTCTGCATGCGTTCGCCTTGCTGCTGCATTTGCTGCAGGGCGCGGGACCAGCGCGGGTTCACTTCCTCGACATTGTCGAGCAGGGTTTCCAGGTAACCGCAGATGACCGTCAGCGGCGTACGCAGCTCGTGGGAGACGTTGGCGATGAAGTCTTTGCGCATCTGCTCCAGCTGATGGATGCGTGTCACATCGCGCACCAGCATCAGGTGTTCGTTGTTGCCATAGCGGGTGATGTACAGCTGGATGCGCAGGCGATCGTTGGTCGGTGACGGAATCTCCAGCGGCTCGGCGTAGCTGTCCTGTTCAAAGTATTCCTTGAAGCGCGGATGACGCACCAGGTTGGTCACCGGCTGACCGCTGTCCTGTGGCGTCTTGAGGCCGAGCAGGGTTTCGGCGGCGCGGTTCCACCATTCGAGGTTGCCGTCGCTGTCGAGCATGATCACCGCGTCTTTCAATGCAGCGGTGGATTCCTGGACCCGGTCGATCACCGCTTGCAGGCGCCCGCGAACCCGTTGATCGCGGCGTTGCAGGTGGTAGATGCTGTCGAACACCTCACCCCACAGGCCATAGCCGTCGGGCGGTGCTTCGTCGGGTTTGTGCAAGCGCAGCCATTCGTGCAGACGCAGCAGTTGCTTGAGGGTCCAGGCCAGGTACAGGCCCAGGCCCGCGGCGAGGCTCCAGCCGTAATAGCCGGAGATCAGGCCGATCACCAGGCAGGCGGTGACCAGCAGCAACATGTGGCGGATCAGGGTGCCATGCCAGTTTTGGTTCACTAAAAGCGCGTCCTTGTCAGCTTGTCGGGCACAGATCAGGCTTTGGTAGAAAACCGGTAGCCGGTGCCGCGCACGGTTTGTACCAAATTTTCATAGGCATCGCCGAGGGCTTTGCGCAGCCGCCGGATATGCACGTCGACGGTGCGCTCTTCGACGTAGACGTTGCCGCCCCAGACCTGGTCCAGCAACTGGCCGCGGGTGTAGGCGCGTTCCTGGTGAGTCATGAAAAACTGCAGCAGACGGTATTCGGTCGGGCCCATCTCGGCAGGTTTGCCGTCGATGGTCACGCGGTGGCTGATCGGGTCCAGCAGCAGGCCGCCGATTTCGATCGGCGCTTCACCGTCGGTAGGCCCGGCACGGCGCAATACGGCCTTGAGGCGCGCCACCAGCTCGCGGGGGGAAAAGGGTTTGGTGATGTAGTCGTCGGCGCCGACTTCCAGACCCTGGATCTTGTTGTCCTCTTCGCCCTTGGCAGTAAGCATGATGATCGGGATGTCCCCGGTCAGCTCATCGCGCTTGAGGCGTCGGGCCAGTTCGATACCGGATGTGCCGGGCAACATCCAGTCCAGCAGAATCAGATCCGGCTTGCGGTCGACGATGATCGCGTGGGCTTGCTGCGAGTTTTCCGCCTCCATGCAATCGTAGCCGGCCATTTCCAACGCAACGGCGATCATTTCGCGAATGGGTGCTTCGTCGTCGACGATCAGAATGCTCCTGCCAACCATGCGTTAATCCTCTTGTCATTTAACTGTCTTGCGCCGCATTAGATAACGGAATTATTGCAGTCGTGTGACAGTATTTTAGTCGCCCGGCGATTGTCATGAACCTGGACTAAGCTCTAAGTCCGAATCCTGACAACCGCAAAAGGAAGGTTTCCATGAAGCACATCGCTCAATCCTGGAAGGCATTGCTGGTCACTGCTGCGCTAACGCTGCCGACAATGGCCTTCGCCGCCGACCCGGGCATGGTTAAAGACGGCATGTTGGTCGACCACAAAGGCATGACGTTGTACACCTTCGACAACGATACTGGTGGCAAGTCGGCTTGCACCGGCAAGTGCGCAGAAAACTGGCCACCGCTGAAAGCCACCAAGGACGACAAGGATGAAGGCAAGTGGACCATCATCAAGCGTGACGATGGCACGATGCAGTGGGCGTTCGATGGCAAGCCGCTGTACTACTTCGTTCAAGACAAGAAGCCAGGAGACATGACAGGCGACAAGAAAATGGACAAGTGGCACATCCTCCAAGGGCCGAAGATGTAAGCGCACTGCACCTGTAGGAGCAAGCTTGCTCGCGATGGACGTGAAAGATGACGCGGGCTGCCTGGAGAAACGCGTCGGCTTCATCGCGTTTATTCAGATCACACGCGTTATCGTTAACCTCCATCGCGAGCAAGCTTGCTCCTACAAAAAGCGGTCAAATGAAGGTGCTATCCGCCTCAACGCAACCCGTAATCCAGCACAATCCCCACAAAAATCGCCAACCCCGCCCAATGGTTGTGCAAGAACGCCTTGAAGCAACGCATCCGGTCCTTGCCGCGGGTGTACCAGAACTCCCACGCAAAACAGCCCGCCGCCGCCAGTAAGCCAAGATGGAACCAGCCACCCAGCTCGAATCGCGAGCCAGCCAGCAGCAGGCAGCCCAGCGCCATTCCTTGCAAGGTCAGGATGATCACCCGGTCTGCCTCGCCAAACAGAATCGCCGTGGATTTCACCCCGATCTTCAAGTCGTCGTCGCGATCGGTCATTGCGTAATACGTGTCATAGCCCACCGTCCACAACAGGTTGGCGATCCACAGCAACCACGCCGCGGCGGGCAGTTCCCCGGTTTCGGCGGTGAACGCCATCGGCATCCCCCAAGAGAACGCCGCACCCAGCACGACCTGCGGGTAATAGGTGTAGCGCTTCATGAACGGATAACTGAACGCCAGCGCCAGGCCGCCGAACGATAGCCAGACGGTCGCCGCATTGGTGCACAGCACCAGCAGGAAACTCACGCCCATCAGCAGCGCGAAGAACACCAGCGCTTCTTTCGAACTGATCCGGCCGCTCACCAATGGCCGCTGTTCGGTGCGCTTTACATGACCGTCAACCTTGCGATCAGCCCAATCGTTGATCACGCAACCGCCCGCGCGCGTCAGCACCACGCCGAGGACAAAAATCACCGCGTTGGCCAGGGACGGCGAGCCTTTCCCTGCAATCCACAGCGCCCACAGCGTCGGCCACAACAGCAGGTAAATGCCGATGGGCTTGTCCATGCGCGTCAGCTGAATGAAGTCCCAGGCCCGAGGGTTCACACGGTTCAGGGACTTGAGCAGGCTCTGGTACATCAGCAATTCTCCGGATGGTCGCGGACGGCGTGCCACAAGGTCGGCAGGAAAATCTCGGCCACCAGCACGCTCAGGGCGCCCCGGTCGAAGCGCGAACGGCGGCCCCATAGTCCGGGCGCTCGGGAATCTGCCGGCAACCACTCCTGAGGATAGTGGCAAACCTCGATGGCCCGGCGCTGGAACGCCTGATCGCAGAACAGCAATTCACCCAGAGAACGGCTGCCCAGTTCGTCCATATGCAAACCGTCCCCCTGCAACGCACTGCGCGACGCCACGCTACGGGCAAATACCCAGGCTTCGCCATGCCCGCGCAGATACACCTCACGCACCCAGCCCTCGCTGCCTTCGGCCAGGTCCAGCGCGGCACATTCATCGGCGCGCAGGGGCTGCCAGCCTTCGAACAACGGCGTGACACTGAAACCGTCATTCGACAGACGGGTCAGCCGCCGGGTCAGCGAACCTTCATCGAACAGCCAGTCGCGGATAGACGTGTCGGGGAGGGGAGCCAATTGGCTTTCGGGGAGCCAGAGCGACGTCGCGCAGGAGGAATTTGAGTGTTGCACAGTGAGTCATTATTGGCGGCAAATGAGGCCGCGAGCTTACCATGGCAGTCGGCGATTTTGATTGATCCGCCCCTTCGTTGCGCCGAACGCTTGCATCTGTCGGGCCCGATCAGTACAAAACGCCCCTGGGCCGGACGGCAGCGCTCCAACCATCGACCGTTCGCGCCGGCAAAAGCCTGAATTTGAGGATGTACCTGAATGAAAAAGTGGCAATGTGTGGTCTGCGGCCTGATTTACAACGAAGCCGACGGCTGGCCGGATGACGGGATTGCGCCGGGAACACTGTGGCAGGACGTGCCGGAAGACTGGCTGTGCCCGGATTGCGGCGTGGGCAAGATGGATTTCGAAATGATCGAAATCAACTAAGACACTGGAGGAGTAAGGAATGAACGCACCTGTCGTAATCATCGGCACCGGCCTGGCTGGCTACAACCTGGCCCGGGAGTTTCGCAAACTCGATGGCGAAACTCCGCTGCTATTGATTACCGCAGATGACGGACGCTCCTACTCCAAGCCGATGCTCTCCACCGGCTTCGGCAAGAACAAGGACGCCGATGGCCTGAGCATGGCCGAGCCGGGCACCATGGCCGAGCAGCTGAAGGCCGAAGTGCGTACCCACACCCGTATCAGCGGCATCGATCCGGGCCACAAGCGCCTGTGGATCGGCGAAGAATCGGTGATCTACCGCGACCTCGTGCTGGCCTGGGGTGCGGAAACCGTGCGCGTGCCCATCGAAGGCGATGCGGCTGATTGTGTGTTCCCGATCAACGACCTGGAAGACTATGCCCGCTTTCGCACGGCAGCCGCCGGCAAACGTCGGGTGTTGTTGCTCGGCGCCGGCCTGATCGGTTGTGAATTCGCCAATGACCTGATCCTGGGCGGTTATGAGGTGCAACTGGTTGCACCCTGCGAGCAGGTGATGCCGACCCTGCTGCACCCGGCAGCCGCCGCGGCGGTCCAGGCCGGGCTGGAAAGCCTGGGCGCACGCTTCCACCTCGGGCCTGTGCTCAACCGCCTGCAGCGAGTCGCCGACGGGCTCGAAGCGCATCTGTCCGATGGCCAGGTCATTCCTTGCGATGTGGTGGTGTCGGCCATCGGCCTGCGCCCGCGCATCGACCTGGCCGCCGCTGCCGGCGTGCAGGTCAATCGCGGGGTGGTGGTCGACCGTCACCTGAAAACCTCCCACGCCAATATCTACGCGCTGGGGGATTGCGCCGAGGTCGATGGGCTGAATCTGCTGTACGTCATGCCCCTGATGAGCTGTGCGAGAGCGCTGGCACAGACCCTCGCCGGCAAGCCTGTCGCCGTCAGCTACGGCCCGATGCCGATCACCGTGAAAACACCAGTCTGCCCCTTGGTGGTATCGCCCCCGCCACGGGGTACGGAAGGCGTCTGGGCGGTCGAAGGGCAGGGGGCCGACCTGAAGGTTTTATGCCGCGATGCCGAGGGAAAGCTGCTGGGTTATGCCCTGACAGGCACCGCAGTGATGGAGAAACTGGCACTCAACAAAGAGCTTCCACCGCTGCTGGCGTAAATACCGGTCGTTCTGTCGGAATCACCCCGCTTTTGCCACTACAAAGGTCGCGCCGAGACTGGCGCGGCTCTGCCGTGCGTGCCATCCTCATTCCCGTCTGCCGCAGAGTAGAGCATCTGCGGCGCCTTAGGCGCTGTTCCAACGAGAACAGCACGGACATAACAACAAAAAACCGTCAAAGGGGCTTCACTAATGCGTAAACCAGAACTCGCCGCCGCCATCGCGGAAAAAGCAGACCTCACCAAAGAGCAGGCCAATCGCGTCCTCAACGCCGTTCTCGAAGAAATCACCGGCGCTCTGCATCGCAAGGACAGCGTCACGCTGGTGGGCTTCGGGACCTTCCTGCAACGCCATCGCGGAGCACGCACGGGCAAGAACCCGCAAACCGGTGAGCCAGTGAAAATCAAGGCCAGTAATACCGTTGCGTTCAAGCCGGGCAAATTTTTGAAAGATAGCGTTAATCCGTAATTGCGGCGGGCTCCCTGAGTCATGGGAGAGCCGTGTTGAAAGAATGGGCATGCCGAGTGAATCGGGTGCCCATTTTTTTTGCGCTTTTCGGTAGGGGGCTTCGCTTCTTTCTATGCTTTGCCCAATTCGCTTGCACTTCGAGAGAGGTGGAAGCTGTGTATAGGTGTGCAAGACCGGAATCGGCAAACCGGCAGACCCGAAGGTCTCCCACACACAGCCGCCATAACGATCCGCATCGGTGAGTACTGGTAATGACTTGGTAGTCATCGGCAGCAAAAACTACGACATCTTCTTCTAACGCAACGCGATGGTGGTGTTCTCGCTTGGAGCCGCTACACTGCGCCGGCCGTTCTTTTTCCGTTGAGGCTGTGCGTATGAAATTTCGTTTTCTTCTGTGGGTAATGGGTCTGTTGATGGGTAAAGCCAGTCGGACCAATCCTGCGTTCCAGCAGCAGTTGGGTGACAAGGATCTGGTGTTCCAGCTGCAGACCCTGGATGGGAAAGTGGCGCGGCATTTTCGGGTGAAGGATCAGCGCATCACCAGCAAGGCCGGTGTGTATGCCGAGCCGGCATTTGCGATTGCCTTTAAAGATGCCGCGTATGGCTTTGCCACGATGCAGGCAAAGAACAAGCAGTTGGCATTCATGACGGGGATTCAGGACAAGTCGATTAAGATCAAGGGTAATCCGGCGCTGGTGATCTGGTTCCAGGGGTTGACCAAGTATCTGAAGCCGAAGAAGACGAAGGCCAAGGCTTGAGTTCGAGTAATTGAATACCGTGGCGAGGGGGCTTGCTCCCTTGTCATTGGACCAGGGTGCTTCAATGGGCGGTGGGAAATCAGTGCGAGCCGACCCTTCCCCAAATATCTGCAGCGCCCCCCCCAAAAAAACAGTGCTCTGCATAAACATCGGCTTAGTTTGTCATTAATCTGGCTCGCGAAGACAATCTAACTGTTATTTCTAACAGGTAATGGTCGTCTCACTAACGTGTTCAACTAAGTGATATGTCCAAATGGACATCCTTCTTCACTTAGTCAGGGAGCATGTTTATGAATCAGGAATCCATAAAGTCAGCGGGAACCCTTGATCTGTCCTTTGGAACGAATGGTGTGGTGATCATGCCGAAAGGGGCCACTGAAATTCTTGCCCTGACTGACAATAAGTTACTAGTTATTACGGAATGGGTTAGCACCGCGTTACCTTATCGGGTGGTGCGGTTTACTGAGGCGGGAGTCCTCGATACCTCATTTGGAAATGGCGGCGTAGTTGAAATTCCTTTTGAACTCGGAATCAACTTTTACCCTGGAAAAATGTGCGCGCTGCAAGAGGGCGGATACCTGATTACTGGTGCCCGCAAGGGGGCCTCCGACAAATTGTTTGTTGTCCGGCTACTTGAAGATGGCGCGCTGGATGCCGCCTTCGGCGAGGCAGGCGTCGTCACCCTTAGAGCCCTGGATATTGGGGAGAACACTAAGTTTTTTGGTTCTACTGATGACTGGAAAACGGTTGGAGATGCTGACGTGGTTGGCACTCCATTGATGGCCGTCTCCGAGCGGAACGCAAAAATCTACGTGGGCGCATCTCTTCTTTCCGACAACGCTTTCAAAGGGATTGTGTTTTGTCTTAACGACGATGGTTCGATGGACACAAACTTTAATGGTGGCCACGTATTTATTGAGGCCCCCGACGCTCATGTAAGCCTCGGGTCTATGGCAGTCCAAGGGGATGGCGTGTTGGTGGGCGGTGTGGGCTTCGTCTCCAATGGCCCCGAAGGAGACGCTTTTGTCACTCGCTACGACCGTACTGGAATGATCGATAATCTATTTGGCAATGGCGGAACCACGAGGATTCCCAATGGCCACGTTGATCGAAGGTCGCGCCTTGTCTCCATGGCTTTAAATCGTAATGATGGAATCCTGGCGTCTGGTTACTCAATTAAGGGTGGCGTAGTTGAAGGCTTGATAACCGTTCTTGATTCAGATGGAACGCTTGATTCAAGCTTCAACGGGGGAGAACCGGTGCAAGAAACGTTCTTGGCCGACTTGATATTCTGGGGGTGTGATTGGCAGCAGGATGAAAAGTTAATCGTGACCGGGACCGGCGATGGAGGCTGCTTGGTGGTCGCACGTTTTGATCTCGATGGTTCTCTGGATTTGTCGTTTGGAGGAACAGGCTGGACTGAGTTCCGCGATAAGGCGGATTCGCGGCACCACAAAAGCGAACTGACGGCAGATAACAAAATCGTAATTCTTGGGAGAACTCCCGTGGGTGAGGAGTTTGTGGTGCGTTACTTGGGATGACTCTGAACAAAGCCATGCCTAAGGCTTGAAATGTTTCAGTCAGACCGAGGGTGGATTCATTGTCGGATCGCCGCCCCTCCAAGCCACGCTCCCACAGGGATCATTTGAATCCTGGGGAGCGGGCTTGGTCGGGCGATGCTTTTCAGGGCTGGCTGAACCGCGAAGCCAGTTCGCGTAGCAGCAATTCAGCCTCCAGCACTTTGCTGACAACATCGTTGGCTTTGTCGCGGCTCACGCCCAGGCGTTCTAACAAAGCGTCGGGGATGTCTTCGACCGGGCCTGCGCCGACGCCGCGGCTGCGTAGCAAGCGCACGGCCAGGCAGACAAGGTTCGGGTATTCGGCGTAGGCGCCGTCGTAGCTCGGGTCGTGCTGGAAGCGCAGGGCGGTGGTCAGTTCATCCGGCATGTCCCAGTAGCGCATCAGCCATGCGCCGATCTGTTCGCGGCTGATGCCCAGCAGGTGTTGTTCCACAAAACTGTGGCCCAGGTGCGGGTTGACCTCGAGATGGCGGCAGATCAGCGAGAAATGCGGCGGGAATACGTGGGCCAGCAGCAAGTAACCGAAGTTGTGCAGCAGGCCGGCGAGGTAGGTCAGGCCGGCTTCCGGGCGCTGGGCGCGGGGCATGGCGCGGGTCAGGCCTTCGATGACGGCGGCGGTATAGATCGACTGCTGCCAGTACGGCGTGGTCTGTCGCGGGTGATCCTTGGGCAGGCTCAGGGTTTTGCCCAGGGCCAGGCCCAGCGCCAGGTTGATCACCAGGTCGAAACCCAGCACCCGGACGATGGCGTCTTCCACCGAGCGGATCTTGCCCGGCGAGGCGTAGTAGGGAGACGCCGCCCAGCTGACGACTTGCGCGGCCAGGGCCGGGTCGGTTTCGACGACGCCGGTAATGTCGTCGATGGTGGCGTTTGGATCGACCCGTAGTTTGATGATTTTCTGCGCAGTCGTGGCCAGGGGCGGAATTTCGATGGTCTCTTCCAGGCGTTGCTGGATGCGCCGGGCAGTGAACGCCTGCACGGCCCGGGTGATTTCCTGGCGGTCATCGTCGGGCCGGTCGAGGTTCGGGCGGATGCTGGTCAGGGTTTCGCCGAAGTTGGCGGCGCTGGCCTTGGTCAGCAGGGTCTTGAAGTCTTCGCGGGTGACCTCAAGCCATACGCCTGGCTCCCCCGAGTCGATCAACAATGTCGGCTCGCGAAGCAGGCTTTCTTCGTAAAGGCACGGCGAACTGGTCAGCGCCGGCAGACCGGGCAGCAGGCTCAGGTTGTGTTTGCCGAGCATTTTAAGCCGACGTTCGGAGGACACGGCGGTCAGGCGGCGACCTGTGAGTTCGGCGAGGCGGTTGAGGTCCAGCAATTGGCTTTGAGGGAACAGCACCATGAGCGGTCCGACCGTATCGTCGAGCAAAACCGCCTGTACTTTGCGCGCGGCATTCAGGTCGTGGTGGTCGAGGACTTCATCAAAGGCAATGCCCAACTTACCCAGCAGCAGCCGAATTGCAGACGGCGTATACGGGATTTCGGGGGCGAGGGCAGCGTCAGTCATGGCGTGGATCCGTTCTCGAACAGTTGCAGGAGTATAGCCATCATGTGTAACACGCCGGTCCGGAAACTGCGACGCTGCTCACACTTGGCCGTATTGCTGACCATGACGCAGCCAACGGTCGAGCAGCGGGCTGACGTGATCGGGCCAGCGCTCCAGCAGCGCCTGCGCAGCGTCGCGCACTGCAGGCAACAGGTCGGCGTCGCGCATCAGGTCGGCGACCTTGAATTGCAGCAGGCCGGTCTGGCGCGTGCCGAGCATTTCGCCAGGGCCGCGCAGTTCGAGGTCTTTTTCGGCGATGACAAACCCGTCGTTGGTTTCGCGCATGATGCCCAGGCGCTGACGACCGATCTGTGACAGTGGTGGGTGGTAGAGCAACACGCAATGGCTGGCGGCACTGCCCCGGCCGACGCGCCCGCGCAACTGGTGCAGTTGTGCGAGGCCGAGGCGTTCGGGGTTTTCGATGATCATCAGGCTGGCGTTGGGCACGTCGACGCCCACTTCAATCACCGTGGTCGCGACCAGCAGTTGCAGGTTTGCGGCCTTGAATTCGGCCATGACGGCGGCTTTCTCGGCGGGCTTCATGCGGCCGTGGATCAGCCCGACCTTCAACTCGCCAAGGGCGGCGGTGAGGTCTTCATAGGTGGTTTCAGCGGCTTGGCAGGTCAGCTCTTCCGACTCTTCGATCAGCGTGCACACCCAATAGGCCTGGCGTCCTTCGGCACAGGCGCCGCGCACCCGTTCGATGACTTCGACCCGGCGGGTGTCGGTGACCAGCACCGTGTTCACCGGTGTGCGACCGGGGGGCAGTTCGTCGAGGATCGAGGTGTCGAGGTCGGCGTAGGCGCTCATGGCCAGCGTTCGTGGAATCGGGGTGGCGGTCATGATCAGTTGATGCGGACACATTCGTCCGCCGACGCCTTTCTGCCGCAACGCCAGGCGCTGTTGCACGCCGAAGCGGTGCTGTTCGTCGATGATCGCCAGTGCGAGGTTCTTGAACTGCACTTCGTCCTGGAACAGCGCGTGGGTGCCGACCACCATGGGGGTGCCACTGGCGATCTGTTCCAGGGCCGTCACGCGGTTCTTGCCCTTGAGTTTGCCTGCCAGCCAAGCCACTTCGATGCCCAGCGGTTCAAGCCAGCGCTTGAAGGTGATGAAGTGCTGCTCGGCGAGGATTTCGGTGGGCGCCATCAGCGCCACTTGATAACCGGCTTCCAGCGCCTGCAAGGCGGCGAGGGCGGCGACCACGGTTTTACCCGCGCCGACGTCACCCTGAATCAGCCGTAGCATCGGTTCGTGCTGACTGAGGTCGTAGGCAATCTCGTTGCCGACCCGTTGTTGGGCGCCGGTCGGGGTGAAGCCCAGGTTGGCCAGGTACCTGGCCGGCAGTTTCGTCGCTTTCGGCATCGCCGGCGCACGCAAGGAGCGCATGCTCTCGCGCAATCGCTGCTGGGACAGTTGATGCGTCAGCAGTTCTTCGAAGGCCAGACGGTGCTGCGCCCAGTGATGACCGAGGGCGAGTTCGTCGACATCGGCATCGGCCGGCGGGTGATGCAGGTAGCGGATCGCATCGGCCAGCGGCGCCAGTTGATAGTCCCGTGCGAGTTCGGTCGGCAGCCAGTCGGGCAGACTGGTCGGGCCGAGCATCGTCAGGGTTTGCATGCACAGTTGGCGCAGACGCTGCTGTGTCAGGCCTTCGGTGAGCGGATAGACCGGGGTCAGGGTTTCATCCACGGGCGGCGGCTCGTCACCGGTGATGGCGCGATACTCCGGGTGGTAGATCTCCAGCCCCGATGCCCCGGGCCGTGCCTCGCCGTAGCAGCGGATGCGAGTGCCACGCTTGAGGCCTTCTTTCTGGGCGTTGCTGAAATGGTAGAAGCGCAGGCTGAGGCCGCCGGTGCCATCCTGCAAACGCACGACAAGGCTGCGGCGGCGGCCCATGACCACGTCGGCGCCGCTGACGGTGCCCTCGATCACCGCGTCTTGCCCGGGCCGCAAATGGCCGATCGGCACCACGCGGGTACGGTCCTGGTAACGCAGCGGCAGGTGAAACAGTACGTCCTGAAGATTCTCCAGGCCGACCTTGGCCAATTTCTCCGCCATGGCTTCGCCCACGCCCTTGAGCGCGGTCACCGACACTTGCGACAACTCGGTCATGGCTGCGGCTTAACCGGCAACCACCGGCGCTGGCGGCTTGGCCACCGAGCACAGGCGAATGGAGTCAGCGAGGATCTCGATGGCTTTGGGCCGCGGGAAGCTCGCACGCCAGGCGATGGCTACGGTGCGGAACGGCACCGGGGGCGACAACGGGCGCACTTCGATCACTCCGGGGGCGTAGTGATGGCTGTCCACCGCCGAGAGCGGCAGGATCGAGATGCCCAGGCCGGAAGCGACCATGTGGCGAATGGTTTCCAGCGAGCTGGACTCCACTGTGGTGTGCTTGGCGCCGTCGTTGCCTTTGGCCAGGGTCGGGCAGGCTTCCAGCACTTGATCGCGGAAACAGTGGCCTTCGCCGAGCAACAGCAGACTCTTGTCGTTGAGCAGGGCGGCGTCGATGGAATCCTTTTGCGTCCACGGGTGCTGGGCCGGCATCAGGACGTAGAACGGCTCGTCGTAGAGCGGCAAGGTCAGCACGTCGGCTTCGTTGAACGGCAAAGCGATGATGATCGCGTCGAGCTCGCCGTTGCGCAGTTTGTCGCGCAGCACGTGGGTGAAGTTTTCTTCGATGTACAACGGCATCTGCGGGGCGACCCGGTGCAGTTGCGGAATCAGGTGCGGAAACAGGTATGGGCCGACCGTGTAAATGGCGCCGACTTTCAGCGGCGCGGTCAGCTGGTTCTTGCCGGCCTGGGCCAGTTCGCGGATGCCTTGGGCCTGTTCCAGGACTTTCTGCGCCTGGGCCACGATGCCTTCGCCGACCGGGGTCAGGCGCACGGCGCTCTTGCTGCGCTCGAAAATCAGCACACCGAGTTCATCCTCGAGCTTTTTCACGCCTACCGACAGCGTCGGCTGGCTGACATGGCAACGCTCGGCCGCATGACCGAAGTGCTGCTCTTGGGCGAGGGTAACGATGTAGCGTAATTCTGTGAGGGTCATAGCTAGCGTCCATGAAGTTGCGGGCCAAGCATACCGGCTGCAATCGATAGACGCACGTTATCAGACTGGGGGTGTTGCGTGACACTGGGCAATGCGGTTTTGCCGATGGCGGCCTGCAAAAAAGGCATCTTTCGGGTGCCTTTGTGGTTGTTACACAACCCTATGGGAGCGAGCTTGCTCGCGATGACGGTGTGACAGTCAACGAAGATGTTGAATGTGATGGCCTCATCGCGAGCAAGCTCGCTCCCACATGGGTTTCGGTGTTCAGCTTATCGGCGGCGTTTTTCCAGCGAGTAAACGAAAGGTGCAACAATTTCGATGGAGCCGTTGTTCAGCATGTCGGCCGGTGGCTTGGGCAGCGGCTGGGCGCGGCGGATCATTTCCAGGGTAGCCCAGTCCAGATCAGCGTTGCCGGAACGGCCCACCAGTTCGAACGACAACACATTACCTTCGCCATCCACGACAAAGCGCAGACGGTTCAAGCCTTCCTTGCCTCGCGCCTGGGCACTGGCCGGGTACTTCTTGTACTTGGCCAGGTGGGCGAGCAGGGTGCCTTGCCAGCTGGCCTTGGCCGCTTGCTGCGCCGCCGAAGGGCCCGGTGCCGGTTGCGCGGATTTTTCCGTCGGTGCCTGGGTCGGTTGAGTGTCGGCCGGTTTTTCCTCGGAAGGTTTTTCCTTCGGCGGCTCCGGTTTTTTCTCCACGGGTTTGGGCGGTTGAGGCTTGGGCTTGGGCTTGACGGGCTTGGGCACGGCAATCTCGGCTTTCGGCGCTTCAGCCAGTTTCGGGATCGGCAATTCTTCCACCGGGGCGGGTGGCTGTGGCGGCGTTATCACCTTGGGCGGTGCCGGCGGTGGCGGGGCCGGAACCGGTGCCAGCTCGACCATCATTGCCTGTGGCGGCAGCTCGATCGGTGGGCGTGACGTCCAGTTCAGTGCCAGTGCAATGGCCAGCGCATGGACGCCCAGCACCACGGCCAGGCTCCCGCTGTAACGCGTCAGCTTATGGCGCGTCGTGATCATTTCTTGGCTGCCGTCTCAAGTCCGACCAGGCCGACCTTCAGGTAGCCGGCGGAGCGCAGGTTGTCCATCACGCTCATCAGGTCGCCGTAGTCCACGCCCTTGTCGGCCTGGAAGAAGATCGTCGTGTCTTTCTTGCCCTTGGTCCTGGCGTCCAGCGTGGCGCCGAGCGCTTCGGCCTTCACTTCTTGTTCGCCGAGGAACAGGCGTTGGTCAGCTTTCACGCTGAGGAACACCGGTTTTTCTGGCCGTGGCGCCGGTTTGGCGGTGGAAGCGGGCAGGTCGACCTTGATGTCCACAGTGGCCAGCGGCGCGGCCACCATGAAAATGATCAACAGTACCAGCATCACGTCAATGAACGGCGTGACGTTGATTTCGTGGTTCTCGGCCAGATCGTCGTCTGCGCCTTCTTTCAAATGCAGGCCCATGGCCGATTACCCCACTTTCACCATGTGCGGTTGCGAGCTGCGCTCAGGCTGGTGATCGAGGTCGCGGCTGACCAGCAGCAGGACTTCTGCCGACGCGTCAGATACCTGCGCCTTGTAACCGGCGATGGAGCGGGCGAACACGTTGTAGATCACTACTGCCGGAATCGCGGCCACCAGGCCCAGAGCCGTCGCCAACAACGCTTCGGCAATGCCGGGTGCCACGACCGCAAGGTTGGTGGTCTGGGTTTTGGCGATGCCGATGAAGCTGTTCATGATGCCCCACACTGTACCGAACAGGCCGACGAACGGCGCGGTGGAGCCGATGGTGGCGAGCACCCCGGTCCCGCTGCTCATATTGCGACCGCAGGCTGCAACCAGGCGCTCGAGGCGGAAGGCGACGCGTTCCTTGATGCCTTCTTTCTCGCGGCTGTTGGTCGACAGGCGCATCTCTTCCAGCGCATCGTGGACCAGCAGGTTGGCGAGGGTGCCAGCCTTGGTGGCCGAAGCGCTGGCCTCTCTAAGCGTGGTGGCTTTTTTCAGGTGAGCGATCTCGTTGCGAAGACGACGCTTGGCGCCCATCAGCTCGAAGCCCTTGGCGATCCAGATGGTCCAGGTGATGATCGACGCGATGGCCAGGCCAATCATCACGATTTTCACGATGATGTCAGCGTTCTGGTACATGCCCCATGGCGACAGGTCGTGGGCCATGCCGAGGGTGTTGTCGGCTTCGAGGACTTCAGGAGCGTCTTCGGCGGTGGCATCTACAGCTTGGGCCGGGTCAATTGCGGCTGGTGTCGCGGCAGGCGCGACAGCGGGTGCTTGATCGGCTGGTGCCGCAGCCGTAGCGGCTGGGGAGGCTGGCGCTTGTGCGTCAGCGAATGCGGCGGCTGGCGCGAGCATCAGGCTGAGCAGCAGGGCGGCCACCGCGCTCCAGGCGCGAGGTCGTTTGGTTGGCGAAGCGGGGAATTGATTGCGTGTCATGCTGGCCGGACCTGAGAAAGAAAAAGGTAAATGTTCTTCCAGGCCTCGTGAGGCCGAGAACAAAAGTGGCAGGCATTATTGCAAGTAATTCTTGTTAACAAAAGTAATAGAGTATCTTTTTTTCCTGCATTACTAGCCGCTCGTCCATTGCCGGCGCTAGTCTGTGGCTTTGCGATAGGAGTTTTCTGATGTCCGCACCCACTGTTTTGATCGCCGGTTGCGGTGATGTCGGCAGTCGTCTGGCCACGCAATTGCTGGGCGAACGATGGCAGGTTTATGGTCTGCGTCGCAGTGTGTCGCGGTTGCCGGCCGGGGTCATCGGTGTTGCCGGTGACTTGTTCAGCGAGCAGTGCCCGGCTGACTGGCCCACCGGTCCGCTGGATTATCTGGTGTACAGCGCTGCCGCCACCGACCACGATGAAGCAGGCTATCGCGCCGCTTACGTCGAGGGTTTAAAGCATGTGCTGGGTTGGCTGAAGCAGAATGGCCAGCAGCCAAGGCGGGTGTTGTTCGTGTCCAGCAGCAGTGTTTACGGTCAGCAGGAAGGGGAGTGGGTGGATGAGACTTCACCGACCATTTCCGCGGGCTACTCGGGCCGTTTGATGCTGGAGGCAGAGCAAGTGGCGCTGCAAAGCGGGATCCCCGCCAGCATCGTGCGCCTGACCGGCATTTACGGTCCGGGCCGTGAATGGTTGCTGACCCAGGTTCGTCGAGGGTATCGCGTGGCGATCGAGCCGCCGTTGTATGGCAACCGGATTCACGTTGACGACGCGGCGGGGCTGTTGGCGTTTCTGCTGGAGGCGGATCGCCGCGGCGTGAGGCTGGATGACGTTTATATCGGCGTGGACGACGCACCGGCACCCCTGGCGCAAGTGGTGGACTGGTTGCGTGAGTATCTGGGCGTGACGGAGTGGGCCGAGGATGCGAGTGTGCGTCGTACGGGCAGTAAGCAGTGCAGCAATGCCCGGGTGAAGGCGCTGGGGTGGGTGCCGAAGTATCCAAGCTATCGCGAAGGGTATGCCGCGATTCTTGAAGGCCGCTGCTGACCTCCGGACATCCAAAACACTTGTAGGAGCCGGCTTGCCGGCGAAGGCGGTGTATCAGTCAACAGAGATGTTGAATGTTACGGCCCCTTCGCCGGCAAGCCGGCTCCTACATTGTCATGCGTTGGCTGTGAGACCGGGTTACTGCTTCTCCAGCAACCACTTGCGCGTGCCCGGCGTGAACTGCGGCATTTCGTCCGCGTGCGCCGTGTTCACCGCCTGCAGAATTTCCAGTTCCTTGCCCTTGCGCGCAAAGATCCAGGTATTGCCCTGGCCATTCAGTTGCAGCCACATGTTGTCGTTGCCGCCGCTCATCGAAGCACAATCACCGGCCAGGCACAGGGCATAGCGATCCGCCCCCGGCAAACCGGCAACCTGGCCGTCGGCCTGGAATTGCACGGTGTTGCCTGCACCGGGCCCGTTGATGACTTTCCAGCTGCCGCCCATATACGAGGAATACAGCGCGCGCTCGAAACTGGCGCCAAGTGGTGCGCCCTCCGGCACCTGGACCTGTGCACGGTCGAAGACTTGTTCCGGCTCGTTCTCGCCGGCGGCCTGGCTCAATTGTTTGCCATCGCGCTTGAGTTCACTACCGGCGCTGCCATAAAAGTCGACTTTCCAGGCGCCGGACTGTTCGCCCAACAGCTTGCCGTCGACATTTTCAAAACCGTTGGTGTAGCGGGCCTGAGCGGCCTTGGTGTTGACGTCCCACTCCAGGTTCGGACCATAGGCCTGGAGCGCTTCACGCAGGGGGCCGCCTTTGGATGCAGCATCGATCGCCACCTGGTTGATCCAGGTGCCGCTGATGTCACGATCGGCGGGGTTGCTGGCACATCCGCCCAAGAACAGGGCGAGCAGCGAGAGAGCAAGCGCTTGGCGCATGGTGGAATCCTTTCTGAACGCTTTTTTCTGCAGCATCTGCAGCGCAGCCCATCGAGGGCTGCGCCGTATGCATTTACTCGATGACCAGGATGGCATCCATTTCGACCTGCGAACCCTTCGGCAGGGCAGCGACACCGATGGCGGCGCGGGCAGGGTAAGGCTGGTCGAAGTACTTGCCCATGATCTCGTTGACCTTGGCGAAGTGGCTCAGGTCGGTGAGGAAGATGTTCAGTTTGACGATGTCCTTGAACGAACCACCGGCGGCTTCGGCCACGGCCTTCAGGTTCTCGAACACCTGGACGGTCTGGGCTTCGAAGCCTTCGACCAGTTCCATGGTTGTCGGGTCAAGAGGGATTTGACCCGACATGTAAACGGTGTTGCCAGCCTTGATCGCCTGGGAATAAGTACCGATGGCGGCCGGGGCCTTGTCGCTGGTGATAACAGTCTTGGTCATGAATGACTCCTTGTAATGGATGGGCTACGCGCGCATGCGGGTGATGCGAATCACCCCGGTCAGGGCGCGCAGTTTCTTGATCACGCGGGCCAGGTGCACGCGGTCGTGTACGCTGACCACCAGTTGGACCACGCTGATGCGACCATCGCGTTCGTCCATGCTGATTTTTTCGATATTGCCGTCGGCCGCGTTGACGCTGCTGGCCAGCAAGGCGATCAAACCGCGCTGGTGTTCCAGCTCGACGCGCAGTTCGACGTTGAATGCATTTTTCCGGATTGTGACGGATTTCGCTGATGTTGCGGCAGTTGTCCAGGTGCACGACCATGCCTTTGCCCGCAGACAGGTGGCCGACGATCGGGTCGCCCGGGATCGGCGTACAGCACTTGGCATAACTGAGCACCAGGCCCTCGGTACCACGAATCGCCAGTGGACCTTCCGGACTGGGCAGCTGTTCGCCTTCGCCGAGCAGGCGACGGGCGACGACATAGGCCATGCGATTGCCCAGGCCGATGTCTTCGAGCAGGTCTTCGATCAATTCCAGGCGGTACTCGGTCAGCATCGCCTTGACGCGCTCGGCCGGAACTTTGTCCAGGGAACTGTCGAAACCGTTGAGAACCTTGTTCAGCAGGCGTTCACCCAGGCTGATGGACTCGGAGCGGCGTTGCAGTTTCAGCGCGTGGCGGATGTGGGTCCGCGCCTTGCCGGTCACCACGAAGTTCAGCCATGCCGGATTCGGCCGTGCGCCAGGCGCACTGACGATCTCGACCGTGGAGCCGCTTTGCAGCGGTTCGGACAGCGGTGCGAGACGACGGTTGATCCGACAGGCAATGCAGCTATTGCCCACGTCGGTGTGCACCGCGTAGGCGAAGTCCACCGCCGTGGAGCCTTTGGGCAACTCCATGATCCGGCCCTTGGG
>Ga0213829_1000780_pt1 | contig 26163 bp, 19 predicted proteins | sample MC6MC0896MG_FD_180665 | JGI IMG/M metagenome (GOLD analysis project Ga0213829, IMG submission 180665) | Enriched soil aggregate microbial communities from Iowa State University, Ames, United States - MC6-MC0896-MG | ecosystem: Environmental > Terrestrial > Soil > Unclassified | place: USA: Iowa...
ACAACTCATCCAAAGCACCCTGCCCGTCGGGCGGCTGCGGATTAAATCAGTAGACACGGCTACGCATGTAGTACCGACAGCGGAGTACTGGCGGACGGGGGTTCAAATCCCCCCGGCTCCACCAAATGATCAAACAAAGACGTCCACGGACGTCTTTTTTTGTGCCTGGAAGTCAGTGAAATCAAGGGTTTACTGCTCTTTTGAGGGCCACAACGGTTTTTTGAGTTCCAGCCATCCCGGTATTCCCGGTGGTATTCCCGCCTACCCGGGGCTAATCTTGGGAATACCAATTGGTGTCATGGAGCTCATCCCATGTGCGCTCAATCAGCTCGTCTCTCCGACCGCCAGCTCAAGGCGGTCAAGCCCAAAGACAAGGACTATGTCCTCACGGACGGCGACGGCCTCCAGCTCCGAGTCCGGGTCAACCGTTCGATGCAGTGGAATTTTAACTACAGGCATCCGGTCACCAAGAATCGAATCAACATGGCGCTCGGCTCCTATCCTGAGGTCTCTCTGGCGCAAGCACGGCGGAAAGCGGTTGAGGCTAGGGAAGTACTTGCTCAGGGGATCGACCCCAAAGCTCAGCGCAATGATCTCGCACAGGCCAAGCTAGCCGAGACGGAACATACGTTCGAGAAAGTAGCTACCGCCTGGTTCGAGCTGAAAAAGGACTCGGTCACGCCGGCCTATGCCGAGGACATCTGGCGTTCACTCACGCTGCACGTTTTCCCGAGCATGAAATCGACTCCGATCTCGGAAGTGAGCGCACCGATGGTGATCAAGATCCTTCGCCCCATCGAAGCCAAAGGCAGCTTGGAAACCGTGAAGCGGCTTAGCCAGCGCCTCAACGAGATCATGACCTACGGGGCCAATTCGGGAATGATCTTCGCGAACCCGCTCAGCGGGATTCGGGCGGTGTTCAAGAAACCGAAGAAAGAAAACATGGCGGCGCTTCCACCCGAGGAGCTTCCTGAGCTCATGCTGGAAATTGCGAACGCCAGCATCAAGCGCACGACCCGCTGCCTGATCGAATGGCAGTTGCACACCATGACTCGCCCTGGCGAGGCAGCGACTACTCGCTGGGCAGACATAGACTTTGAAAAGCGAGTGTGGACTATCCCACCGGAGCGGATGAAAAAGCGCCGCCCGCACAGCATCCCGTTAAGCGATCAAGCCATGTCATTGCTGGAGATACTGAAGTCCCACAGTGGTCATCGGGAGTACGTCTTCCCGGCAGACCGAAACCCCCGTACTCATGCCAATAGCCAGACCGCCAACATGGCGTTGAAACGCATGGGCTTCCAGGACCGCTTGGTCAGCCACGGCATGCGCTCAATGGCCAGCACCATTTTGAATGAACATGGGTGGGACCCGGAGCTCATCGAAGTGGCGTTGGCGCACGTCGACAAGGATGAGGTGCGCAGTGCCTACAACCGAGCCGACTACATCGACCGACGGCGGCCGATGATGGCTTGGTGGAGTGAGTACATTCTGAAGGCGTCGACGGGCAATCTCTCGGCCAGCGCGATGAATATGGCCAGGGATCGGAACGTAGTACCCATCCGATAGGGCGGCGACAACGGCGACACTGGCGACAGACCGCGTGCCATCTACATCCTGTCGTATGAGCGGATGGCGACAGTCGCCAACTCGCCTCGATTGTGGCTTCTCCGGCTAAGCCCGTGAGCATGGGGAGGCTTCGCATCCCTATGCTCACGGGCTGACACTAGAAAAGCGACAAACGGCCACTTTGCCATTGACAGCCACCGACTTCCAAGCACGCCAGAGAAGGAATCTGGCGCATTTCCATGTGCCCTTCACCAATTGACCCGTGCCGCGGTGACCGATAGAACGAAGGTTCAAAGCGCTGCCTTAGGCAGCACCCCAGATGACCAGAGCCTTCAAGGTCATGCCGCTAACCCGGTGGCTCATCCCAAAGTGCGATTCGCGCCCGGAGGCTCGCACGGTCATTCGCCAGAATGATGGACGCCCTCTAAACAATCCGCCTAGTGCGGCTGCCCGCTAACCCTTTAGCCCTGCAGCAACGAACCTGCTCGGCCAACGTTTTGCGCGAACCGTTCGCCCGTCTCTTTTCCAGAAAAGAGACGGGCGCTCCTACCACTGCTGCAGCCCTCATCGCACATGGCTTTGCGGCAATTCCCCTCGTGACAATCGGCGTGACAAACGCCGATGTCACCAGCAACAGCGCTGTAGATGATGGTGCCGCAGACCAGGGAATGGACTGCACCTGACTGACAGTCAGGCATGCCCCGGTCATCGCAGTGCTGCTTGCACCTGGCTCAGGATCTCGCGGCACTGGTCTCGTCAGCCAATGCAGCCTCCACCCGCCCACCGATAACGGTGTTCAGGAGGCCAGATCATGAGATGCCCTTGCTCCCGGGCGTAAGGAGCCGCCAGTCCCGCGAAGAGGACATTCCTCACAGGTCGCAGGGGCCTTGATCCCTGATAACACTCAGCATTCTTGGCGGGATGACGTGAGGGAGAGATCGGTAATTTATGGAGGACGGCTATGCAACTGCGCGAAGTACAAGGGCCACCACGCCCCTTGTTGGAACAGCAGATTACGCCCCTACCCTACCCGGTCGCGGCGCTGGGCGATCTATTGGGGCCTGCCGTGGAACGCATGGCCGATGTGATCGGCGTGCCCTGCGCCATGGCCGCGCAATCTGTTCTGGCCACAGCAGCAGTAGCGAGCCAGGCACACGCCAATGTTCACCTCGACGGCCGAATCTATCCGTTGTCGCTGTACTTGCTGACGGTGGCTTGCTCGGGTGATCGCAAAAGCGCGGTGGACCATATTGCGCTGCAGGCCGTACGCGACTGGGAAAGACAGCAGTGGATCGCCTATGGCGAACAGCTCAAGGCGCACCGAGCTGCAATGAGTCTCACCGCGAAGTCACCGACCTCGAAAAAGTCAGCACAGTTAGCGCTGGACGCCCAACCTGAACCCGTCCAACCAAGACTGCTCACTGCTGAGCCGACCATTGAGGGCTTGGTCAAAAGCCTGTGCCACGGTTTGCCCAGCATGGGGCTGTTCAGCGATGAGGGCGGGCAGTTTTTGGGCGGCAGCACCATGAGCAAGGACAACATGATCAAGGCGATCACTCACTTGTCGACGTTATGGGACGGCAGCCCGATTGATCGGTCGCGCGCGATGGCTGGGGAAAGTCTGCGTGCCTATGATCGCCGCCTCAGCATGCACTTGATGCTTCAACCCCGCCTGGCAGACCGCTTGCTGCAGGACGCTGATATCAAAGACCAGGGCATCCTGGGACGCTGTCTGATCAGTTGGCCAGAGCGTCTGGTTGGACAGCGGCTGTACAAAGCCATCGACCTGACCCGAGATCCAAAGGTGCACCTGTACCAGCAGCGCATTGCCGCGCTCATGCAGAAGCCTTGGTCACGCCATAAAGACGGCGGCCTCAACCCTGAAACCCTAGAGTTAAGCCCCCGCGCCCGTGAAGCATGGATTGCCATTCACGACACCATTGAATGCGAGTCTGGGGAATTCGGCGAGTTGGTCAACGTGCAAGCTGCCGCGGGCAAAGCCGCGGCGAACGTTCTACGCATGGCTGGTGTGATGGCGGTGGTTGAGGAATCGACTGTCTTGGAAGATGCGCACATTCAGCGCGCCTCTACGCTGATGGACTACTACCTGGCCGAAAACCAACGACTGACTGAACAGGAACCGCTGAATAAGCTTCGCGCAGAGGCCGATTGCCTGCTGCGCTGGTTGATAAAGAAGAACTGGCCACCGTTTCGCCTGCGCGATCTCTCGCGCAACGGCCCTCGCTTTGCCCGTAAAAGCACGCGGCACACCTTCGAGTTATTGCTGCAGCTGGTTGCCCATAACTGGCTTAGCAATGTTGGGGACATATTCGAGGTGCGCCATGTTCCGACTGAATGACGCCGTGCGCCGCTATCGAGCGCAACATCGATCGCCGACCGAGTTACGATGTGTCGCCGCCACTGCCACCACTTTGTCGCCACGTGCCAATCCAGATGCGGCGAGGGTTGTCGCCGGTGTCGCCGCTGTCGCCGCTCCAACATCTGAGTCAACCGACCTCGCTCGGCTTATCGAGCAGTTGCAAGAAGAAGGGGCTTTGCTGCACCACACCGAAAATGCTCTTCTCATCCGCCCAGCAGACTGGGGACAGTTGGACAGCATCAGCGCCCACTGGAAAGCCCTGCTGCTGCTCCTACACACCAACGATCAAGGTGAAGACAATGGCGCTGGTCGGTCGGCGTGACGGTCGCAACTTTGGCTACGGTCGCCAACTGAGCTACGCCGGTCGGCAGGCACTGGAAGATCTGTTTGCCGGCGGCCACTTCGCCACCGTCAAAGCACACAGCGATCGCTGGCAAGCCTTCGTGCGCTGGTGCCGATCGGAGGACGGCCCCGGTTACAACGATGCACGCCAGATTGATCGACAGACGCTGGAGGACTATGTCGCATACCTGCGCCAGCAGATCCAGCAAGGCGATCTGTGCATCGCCACCGCGCAAAACCGCCTGAGCAGCGTTAACCGGACCCTCGCCGCGCTGCGCGGTGATCAGGACGTGAGAATCGGCAGCCCGAGCCAGGCGCTGGGACAGCAGCGCTCCACGGTTCGCAAGAGTGCGCCGGATGGCAAGGGCATTCAACAGGTGCTGAGTGTGGTTAACGCGCTTAGCGAACAACAACACGACCGGGTGGCCGCGATTGTCATGTTGGCCAGGACTACCGGTATGCGCCTGCGCGAAGCGATCCTAGCGGACCTGCCACGCTTGGACCGCGAAGCTAAACACTTGGGCCGCATCAATATTCAAGACGGTACGAAAGGAGGCCGCTCGGGCGTATCAGCGCCGCGTTGGATCATCGCCAATGAAGAGGTGAAGACGGCGCTGCAGTTAGCTCGTAATGCGTCGCCTCCCCGTAGCCGCAACTTGCTGGCACACGACGAAAGCTACGCCGAATTCCTGAATAAGACCGTACTCCCCGCCCGCGAAACGCTGCATGATCACGGGCTGAAGGGATTTCATGAACTGCGAGCAGCATACGCCTGCGAGCGTTATGAGAAACTCACGGGCCACGCTACGCCGGTCGATGGCGGTCACTGCTATCGCACAGATCGCGAACTTGATCACCAGGCGCGACAGCAGATCAGCCTTGAGCTCGGGCATAACCGGCTCGATGTGGTGTCGGCCTACATTGGAGGTCGAGCGTGAGCACACCGTTCGATATTGCACTGTTCCTGAGCGGCGTATTGTCCGGCTCAAAGGCCAAGCAGCAACGACACCTGCGGCAAGCCAGAATCATACAAGCTGCCATTCAACAGCGATGGCAGCGAGACAATCCCTGGTCCTGGCGGCACAAGCATTTACGCTGGTTTTTCACCGAGTACCTAGAAGGCCATTCGGATGCTAGCTGCTACTACTATCGCCTCACAGCCTCATTGATCCTAAAACGAATGGGCACCACCTGGACACTCGGAGCGAAAACCATCAGTCGCCAGTATTAAGATGCTGCACCTAAGCATGCGAACTGTTTGAAAAGATTCTGCAGATCTTGGGTCGAGAATTATTACACAGCAACTTCAATCCCCGGCATCCTCGTCCCTTATGAACGTTGCGCTGAACTCCTTGCATTGGCGATGTTGCTGTAGGCGATTCGCAAAGCTAAACGCGTCGTTCAGCTCGAAGCGCTGGAAGATGTCCAACCCCCGCCCGAGAATGATTTTCCAGCCCCTATCAGTAGTTATGTCACGATCGTGTTTAGTCCCTGTCGTGTCATACGCCCAAGTGAATTGAATGCCCACCCCAGCACAAGCTTCCACAATTTTCTGCAGGCTTTCGGTCTGGCGATCACCGTTGAACTCATCCTCAACGGTGACCACATGTACGGCCACCTCCTCACCGGAAGTTAGCTGCTTACTGATCGTCTCCATCAGCTCCATGAGGTTACGCAATTGATGGAACATCCGCAGGTATGGATCTACAACGATGATCCGCTTGGCCCCTTTTAAGTACGGTCCAAACAGCTTATCGAAGGTGACGCCGCGCTGGTTCTCCTGGAATACCAGATGCTGAGGTTTTAGCTCAGGCTCTTTACTCACCGAGACAGCAGAATGAACAGGCTGAGAACAGACCGCATCGCTATCCGCCCCCTTGGAAGCGGCGTTAACCAAATCGAATAGATCTAACTCCGAAACTTCACTCGCCACTCGTCGGTGGTACTGGTTCGGGTACTCGCTCTCCTCCAGGGTGGAGATCAGCCTCTCTACGCCATCCGTTCCTTTATAGGTAAAACGCACAGCTGGGTAGGTTGTGTCGATACGCAGTAGCTGGTCTTTAACCCGTTTGCGCCCTTCGATAGCGCAGCGCAACACATCTTCGACCTCCGACTCAGTCGCCTCACCATGAGGAAAGAGGATTTTCATCAAGCCGGAGAAGGTCTTGTTGATACCATCACGATCACGTGTGGAGATGTCATCTGACAACGTGAACAGACCTTTGTAGCGATCTGAGAAGTCATGGCTACGCAGTGAGCGGAGAATCTCGGCCAGGTAGTCCACTACAAAGCCGTAGCCTGTGGAGAACATTTCGCCACGGATCACATCCACTTCCCATCCAGGTATGTAGCTGTGCAGACGGTCGAGAAAGGCCGAGTCATGGAACTTTTCAGGCAGCGGGTCGAACAGGTCGCTGTGCTTGAGCATGTACGGCACTGTGTGATCGGTGTTGCCCACGAACACCATGCTGGCCTCGGCCCCAAGGGTTTCCACTCCCCGAGAGAACGACTTGTTGGCCATATAGTTCTTCATGATGTCGACCAGCGCCTTGTCCACCCGCTTCTGCTTGCCGGCGAACTCGTCGAAGGCCACCACATCCCAGTAGCCCACCAGGCCGAGCTTGCCTGTGCCGTTGTGGACGAACAGCTTGGGAACCGTCACCTCGCCACCGGAGATCAGGATGCCGTGCGGGGAGAACTCGGAATAAACGTGCGACTTACCGGTGCCCTTCGGCCCTAGCTCAATCAGGTTGTAGTTTCGCTCGCAGAATGGAATCAGACGGATCAGTTGCAAGAGCTTGTTGCGCTTGCCGAACATCTGCGGATTGAAGCCAATGCTCTGAATAAGTAGATCAATCCACTCATCCGTGGTGAACTGCTTGCGGGACTCCAGATAACCATCGAAATCAAAACGGGAGATCTGGATAGGCTTGAGCGAGGCCAGCACCCAGGGAGAAGCCGATTTATCCTCGGTGTAGTCATACTCCAGATCAGCGATGCACCACACCCCTCCGACCAACAGCTTCTGATGTGCCTTCACCGTGCTGGAGTCGATCAGCACCTTTTTTATCCCGAGGTTAGCGAACTCAGCCTCGTACACATCGTCTTTGTCGTTGAGAGAAACGCTGACCCGGTCGATGACCTTGTGGCGCCCTTTCTCCTTGATGGTCGAACGCACCAACCCCGCTTCGTTGCGATGCACATAGTGCTTGCGCAGAATTTCCTTAACCGTCTCGATGCCGGTTTGAATCGTCGAGTCATCATTCGTTGCGCAGTACTGGCCCAGCAGGTACTCCAGCACGTAGGACGGCACGATGGCGTTGCCCTTAACAGCTTTGACCAGATCCTTCCGAACGACTAAGCCTGTAAAATGCTGGTTGATCTTCTCATCAAGCTGACTCATGAGGGCTCCCGCTTAAAAATCGAATTCACTGGTGAATGAACGACGAATCGTATACCGAGCGGCCTTGTACTGGGTGACATGTGAGGTGCCTTCAATCTGCTCTTCGAGTCGCAGCTCAACCTGCTGATTGTTTGCTGCATCAGCTTTACGGCTCAGGATGAAGCGCACCGACAGCTCTCGCTCACGCGGATTTTCGGACGCGAAATCGAACGTCAGTTCATGCGAGTCGGAGATTAACTCACTGTCCAAGGTGTACAGCCCAGCACGCAACCGGCGAGCTTGTTTCTTCTCGGTGACCGCTTCGGACTGATACAGCACAACAGCCAATTGGCCAGTCGTGATGCTTCTGCTCCCGCCTCCGATAAACTCGACTTCCACACTTCCAACATCGCTCTGGCGCTTTTTGTTGATGCGCACAACTGGGATCACCACCTCTTGCAACGTGGCACCACCATGCACGAACCGGCTGCCAGAACCTTTGAGACGCAAGCGGTTGATCGACTTAGGGATCTGTACATCCAGCGATCCTTCCAGCCCCAACTGTTCAGGGGTGAATGTCCGGAAACCTGCTTGACTACGCAGACCACGCCCAATGACGAAACGCCGGTCGCGATAGAGCACCTCATCACCATCCGGCACATTGCTGAGAAAGTCGCTCTCTTCCAGCGGTCGATGCTGGTAGATGAAACCATGGTCTGCGGTGACCAAAAGGTTGCTGGCATTGGCGTTGGTCAGCTTCTTCACCAGGCGGACAAGCTCGGACAATGTCTCTTCTGCCGCGGCAAACACCCGCTCCTCGGTATCTCGCGTATCGCCAGTCTTGTCGATCAGGTTGTGGTAAACGTAAACCACATCGTGATCCCGCAGCAGCGCCCGTGAATCCGCCTGATTCATAGCCAGCAGGTCTTTGGCCAACACAACAGCAGAACTAGGCACCGCAGCAGCAAGAATCTTGCCGCGATTGGTCGAGCCCTGAGCGCTCTGACCATCCACTATCGCATCGCCGCTGTCGTTTTCAGCCAGCAGCAGTGCCTGGTTAGGTAGCAGTGCAGCCATCCCCAACTGCGTGTAACTCGGCAACATGGAAAGCGCCGGCTCCAGCTCGGCCTCAAAGCGGTCTTCACGGCGAATCAGGCTCTGCAGCTCTTCACCTACTTCATAACGGAAGGCATCCGAGATCAGCACGCAGACCTTAGTCTTTCGCTCAAGGAAGGGCTTTACGCAGCGACTGAAGAAATTCCGCTGCAGCATGATCGGAGCAGCCGTCCAGCTCGGAGCAGAGTCCACAAACTGCTGCCAACGACCATTGAGACGAGCCAGATAGTTGTTGGTGTACTGGTTTTCGATCTGAGCGCTGAGCTCCTCCAGCAAGGAGGCCTGGCCAGACTTGCGCGCGTGATGGACGAACTTTCGGTACAGCTGATCCAGCCGATACCAGCTCTTCGCATATTTCTCCACGCCATCTGACAAGGAGGTCATTTCCAGCTTTGCTGCATCCAGTGTCTGCAGAAACTGCGCGGCATGGTCCAGCGCCAGATAGACATCCTCGAAATGGTGGAACCAATGACTCTGGCGTCGCAGACGAACAGACTGCTCCACATCGGCAGCAGTCGCAGTTCGGGCTACCGTCGCGCGAACCAGTTCACTGAGGATCTTGCGGTCGATCAGCTCGAAGTAGTCGAGCTCCAGGAGTATCCGGTAATCAAGCTTATGTAGCTTGTCACCAATCTGTAGTACCTCTGCACACTGAGCAGAGAGCAGCTCGAAGCTGCTCTCATGTGAACGACTGTCTTTCCAGCGTCTGAGAAAAACCAGCGACTCGGCTGACAAGCGCGCCTTGTACTCAGGGTCCGTGCCCATCATGAAGCAGGCCTTGAACAGCTCGATCACGAAATCGTGCAATCCCGGTTGCTCCGACACATAGCCGTAGGCGCGCTTCATCTGCTCCCAGAGGAAGCTGCCCAGGCCGCTTGTTTCGATGAGCTTGATGCACGCACTTTCAGCATTGGCGAGCTCAGCCAGCAGCTCCTCAACAATCACATCCAGTCGCGGCTCACCCTTTGCGCCAGCGCAGACAGCAAGCATCTTGAAACGTAGCATGCTCTGCGAGTCGCCTGGCTGCAGCAGCTTATGCAACTGCTCACGCCGCTTGGCCGCGGTGAAGAAGGCTGCATGCTCCTCCAGCACCGGATAGCAGTCCGGCCCCAACTCCAGCTCAGCCAGCCACAAGGCAAGCTGGTCCGTGCGGAAAGTATTGCCGCTGGCCAGTTGCACATCGAGCAACCAGTTATCCAGATAGGCGGGCTCGGCACCCTCGCGGTATAGCAGAAACTTCTGCAAGGGGTGTTCGCGCAATACTCGGTACTTAACACCGAACTCGTTGTTGGCCAGCTCGATTTTCTCTATACCCGGCAGCTCTAGCGATTCGAAATCCGCACGGAACTCCAGGCGATTGTCGTACCAGAAGACAATCCGCTGTTTCTCGAACAGGTTGGTCAGCGCCTGGGTGATCTTGGAGTTGCTCATCGTTGAGCCATCCTCGCCTGTAAAGTCTCAACAAAACGCCTCGCCCACGGCGAACCATTAGGCCCTATGATCACGTTCAGCGACTCCAGCGCTACCGCTGCGGTAGACTCGCCAAAGCTGAGGAAATTGGTAAGCCGTATCGATTGAATAAGCATCTTTCTCTCCTGCACCTCAGTCCTCGCCCTTGGCGTCCAGCCCGACGATCTTCTTCAGCGCCCCCCCCAATTTGAGGTAGTTGACCTTGACGCCATCGTCCAGATCCAGCTCACGCTGCTCGGTAGCCAACGGATAGAGCGTGTCGCGCTCGTAGTCGTCCAGCTCCAGCAACTGCTTCTTGACGACTTCAGCCTCCTTGATGGCCTTGGTCTTTTCGCTCGGGCTGGCAGAGCTGCTGATGGCCACCTGCTGCAAATAGTCCAGACGCGAAGCGAGCTTCTTGCGAAAATCACGCAGGTAGCTGAGCACCACGCTGACGGTGTCCGGGCGGTAACGATGCAGATAGACCAGCGCGCTGAAGGTGCCCTTCGGACTGCTGAACAGCCAGTAGATAGGACGCTTCTTGTAGCGTTTCACATGATCAGCATAGAACTCGCCGAGGAAGTAATCGCGCAGGCTGTAGTTGCGCTTGCCCTTAGCATTAAGCGCTTGTTCGATAAAGGCGAGGTTGTCCTCATAATGCACATCACCAAACGCCACGCGCAGAAACTGGCGGAAACGCAGGGTAACGTCGTCCGGGAACCAGTCACCGTCGAGCAGCGGGATCACATTGTCGTCATCGGCAGGGAAGCTAGGCTGTGGCACCTGGGCTAGATAGTCAGCCAGCGTCTCGCCCTGATTGGCCAGAACCAGTCCCGCCCTCTCCAAGCTGTAGCGGCCGAACATGCAGCCCACGGCGTAGCTCACCAGCTCGCGCATGGTGTCAGCCAGCAACAGGGCTTCCAGCTCTTCTTCGGTCTTGTTGCCAGCGTAGCGGTAATGGGGGTTGCAAGTGAGCGTGATCTCGTTTAACCGAACTTCGGGCTTCAGCTCGTCTTGCAGGCCGTAAGCGTCAATGAAGATACGGTTGTTTTCTTCCTCCAGGCGCTGCATTTCCAGCACCATCTCTCGCCAGTGAGTGCGCAGTTTCTGATACGTGCCCTTGAGCGTTGGCTGGCGATAGTCGGGTTGTAACAGTGGGAGACTGGTGAAGTCCCAAGAGCTTTCTGATGAGTCCCAATCTGTTCGGGAAATTGCGATGCACGACTTTGCTATTGACCGATCTGCCAACGCCAAAGCCGATTCAAGAATTGGAAACTTTTCAATATCACCTGCCTGGAAGTTCAATGTCGGATTCAAGCTTTGAACTATACCAAGCAACTTGGTTGAAAGAAGACATAGAAAAAATTCAGGATCGCTAGGGAATATTGCCGTGCATGCATCTGCATAGATTTCGGCGGCTTCCTTCACTCTGAAAGAAAGATTGCCAGACGTGACGCGAGATGTAAGCAGCCCTGCCTGAAAATATGTGCTTTCATTTTTAACTACTAATGCGTAATTGCCTTTTAGGTATGGATACTTGTCTGCAACGTAAGTCTTGATTTCACGACCATCATCCTCCCAGTTGACAAGATGCTCAACGTTGCCGAACCATTTTCTGAATCCTCCACCTTTGGCGAAACGGAACCACTTCTCCCCGATAGATGAAGCGGAAGGTTCATGAACGTATCGAACGAAGGTGGCACTATCACTAGTCTGAAGGCCCGTCGAGCCCTTTGAATACGCGCGCAGTGGTTCGCCTTCGTTGAATGCCTTCAATACGAAGTCGCTAAGCCAGTAGGCGACTGGCCCCCCTGGAATTTTCTTGAAGTCTGCAGCAGAAGCCCGAAAAAAATACTTCTCCATGCCCTGCTCGTGACTGTTGTTATGGCTCTCACTCACTCTTTCTCTCCCGCCGGCAATACCTTGCGGCCAAAGTCAATTTCAAATCCATCCGGCACCGGTTTGAACGGTTTGGCCGGTGAGCGATGGCTGCCCTGGAAATGGCGCAGCGCGTGCACGTCAATTTCGCCGACTACGCAATAACGGGTCAAACCGCCCGTAACTCGCAGCACATCACGCTCGCATAGTCCGCAATCGCGTCCAGCGAGGCATGGGCCGATTAGTACAGGTCTACCTTGGCTTTGCGATAGGCTAAGCCGAGATCTTGGAGAATGATCACTGAATAGCCGCCTCCGGAACGAGCCGAGCCATGGGCGCTTCACGACGCAATGGCCACTCAGGAAACTGATGATTCCATGAGTCAACCGAGAGCACCATACAGTCTGCAATGTGCTGACGTTTCCAGGCCTCGAAGGATTCCTCCCGGATATCTGACAGCAGACGGTCCTTAAAACCGAACATGAGTGCCTTCTGGAGATCTGGGTCAAATGCATCCAGGCCGAGCAGCACCACATATTTGAAGGGCTTGCTGTCGCGCTCCATCAAGTGAAGATAGAGGTAGGAGTCACGTGCCTTGGGTGTTAGCTCCTGTGACAGGACTGAGTTGTCAGCCAACCGCTTCAGATATGCATTGCGGTCCTTGTCCTGGCTTCGCGAGTGCGATGGATCTTTGATCTCGACTAGGAGAATGTCCTTATCGCGCTCGATCACTAGGTCGACGAACTTCATTCGCACAGGCAGCTTGACACCTTGTTTGTCCAGCTCACTCCAGCTCAATTCATCAGGGAAATCGAACAGCAGCTCAGCGGTTTCTTCAGCGCGGTATGCCGGCATCACTCGCCTCCCAATGCGCGCTTGACGTCTTCGTCGTAAAGCTCAGCGAAGGTGTTGCTGATAGCGCTGCGACCGACAATGCTGTAGTCCGCTTGGCTTTCTCGCAGAATGTCGTCACTACCAGCTTCGCGATACAGACGATGGAAGATCACGTGATCCCCTTTGCCCTTGTCCATCAGCAGGTCGAACCACTTGAGCAGCACGTAGTCGTGCGTGGCGAGGATGATTTGCTGGCCGTTGCGGGCCAGCTCCAGCAGGGCCAGCACCAGATCCTTCATCAGCTTGGGGTTGAGGTTGGATTCGGGCTCATCCCACAGCAGTGGGCCGGAGGTGCCGGGGTTGAGACTGCCGTTGCTGAGCAGGCGCTGCAGAACGCCGATCTTACGGAAGCCCTCGGCCGTCATGCCACTGGAAAGGCGGTGTTTGCTGCCGGGCACGAACTTCCACTCGGTGCTGTCCTGGTACATCTGCGCGTGCTGCGCTTTGCTGCGCGTGGCGGCGTCCTTCTCTTCGTAGCGGCCCGGCTCGAACACGAAGCGGCCGTTTTCCAGCAGGTACTGACCACCGATCAGGTTGGCCAGGCGGGGCACGATGTTGGCGAACTTCGGGTCAAGCTGAACCTTGACGTTCAGGTCATTGGCGCCTTCCCTAACCAGCTGGCGTGCCAGGTCCAGGTAGCCATCGTCGAAGATGCGCTCGATGGTGGGCAGGTCGGGCTGCTCGGCCGTCAGGCCACGCACCAGCGACAGCACCTCCTTGGTCGGGATGAAGATGGCGGGGGCCGGCGTCCCCCCGATAGGAGCAGTGACATTGGCTACGGTGTCCTTGCCATAGAACTTGGCTGTAATCACTTGCTCCATTGCGAAGGTGCTTTTGAGTACAGACTTCCCTCGGGTGCCAGCACGACGCAGCTCGCCCACTTGCCCTCTGAGCGGGTGGTAGAGCCGACACAGCTTGCGGGCCAGTTGCTCATCGGCCTGCTCTCCTCGGGCTTCTAGAGCGCTCAGCGCCAGTACGGCCTTGAGCAACTGGGTCTTGCCGGTGCCGTTCTCACCAAGCACGATGTTGATGCCTGGCGAGAAGTCAATGGTCAGATCGGTGAAGGCAGTGAAGTTCTTGAGCTGCAGATTGGCGATCATGCGACCCTACCTTGAACGATGGCCTTGGCCATCATTTCCATCTTTTCCGATTCCGAATTGCCATCCACCAGGCGCATGTAAGCGCCCCGGTAATCGGGCTTGTGAGCATTTTCCAGCACAAAGGCCGTAGTCGAAACAACCTCACCACCAATGCTATCGAAGGCCCGTGTCCCCAAATGCGCCATGGAGAGGATGGTATGCTGAGTCAGAATACGACTGCGCAGGGACTCGAATGAGGAAAGGAACATCCAGCTCTGCATGGTGATCATGGCGACAGCTCCGCCCTTCACCGCCAGATCTAGGTTGCGTTCGATGAACATCGCAAACAGGTCAGATTTGCTGCTCGGGAAATTCTCTTTAGCCCAAGTGCTCAAGCGCGGATTCATCCCCTTGCCCCCCATATAAGGTGGGTTGGCTACGACCACCGCGTAGCGCGGACTCAAGGCGTCAGCCATGCGCAGAACGATCAGCACTTTTTTATGTGTCTCGGCCAGGAACAGGTTATTGCTCATGTCCTTGCTCTCCAGCGTGTCCAGCACATCGGCCACATTAGCAACCTTGGGCACAATCAACGAACCGAAGTTGTCGGCTTCGCTGAACTGTTCCAGCGTTTCGCGCAGGCCGTAGGTGAACAAGTCACGCCCGACAAAGCCAATGTACTCGTCCAGCTCTTCGCGGCTGAAGCTCACCTTCTCCAGCATGCAGATATTGGGCTTGACGCCTTTATTGAAGAAGCGCCGCTGGCGGGTGCGGGCTTTCATGGTGAGCGAAAAGGCAGCTAGCTCTCCTGCACGCTCATCCAGCTCGACGCCAAATAGGTTGTGGGTGAGAATCTTCTCGGGGATCTCAGCCGGATCAAAGCCCTCCTCTTCGTACATCGCATATAACAGGTCAAAGGCGTAGGTGAGCATGTGGCCGGAGCCACACGCAGGGTCGCAGACCTTGATGTCCTCGGGGCCGGTGATCTTGAGGAAATCACCCTCTGGCTTCTCCGGTGGGATGTAGTAGTCCATCTGCTCAACTAGCCGGGAGTTAGGACGGTTGAGCAGCCAGAGACGACCCAGAGAGTTGTCCACTAGGTAACGCACGATCCAGTGCGGGGTGAACAGCTGAGTGGCGGCGGGGATGTTCTCCGGGGTGATCTTCTGGTTCTTCTTCAACCCCTCGAAGACGGCGTCCTTCTTCTCGGAGATGTAGAACTGGTACAGCCAGCCGATGACTTCCACGTCTTCGCAAGCGTCCGGCGTCATGGCCTCGCGCGTGTAGGCCAGGATGGAATTGCCCGAAAGTAAGTCGTCGGGCATCAGCAGCTCGGTGTAGTCATCAATGCGTTCGAACAGAAAGGGCATTGCCTGGTACCAAGCGTTGCACGCTGCAACAAGCAGCAGACGGTAGGCTTCGCCCTGAGCGTCGTTGCTAGGTACGCGCCCCGCTAGAAGATCCAGGATCTTCTGACGAACCTGGCTCGGTACCATCTCTTCGTCAATATGCCCCATCTTGGCTTCAGCCAGGATCTCGGGCTGGAACTGGCCCTCAGCCGGTGACACCACGCCAATGCGGGTGTAGCGGTTTACGTCCATGAAGCGCAAGGCACAGAAGCGGTTGAACCAGATGTAGGCAACCCGCTCTTCCACATGCTCGCGACCGGAGCTGCTAATCACTTTTTCCAGCTCAGCCACTACCTGGGCTCGCTCACGGCGTGCAGCACTTTGCGGTGCCAGCACCACATCCAACTTGCCGCTCACCTGATCAAGCAAGATGCGACGTGCATATTGGGCAAATTTCTTGAGTTTGCTGGTATCCATCAATCCCCCACTCAGCCATTCAACCGAACGACCAAAGACTTAGCCTCGCATCGGGCAGGCCAGTTGTATTTATTCAGTGTCAAATCTGCACCCGGTTGCCGGCGTGGATTTCCTTCAGCCAAGCCTCGCGTTGCTTCTGCAGGTAATCATCCAGCTCGGCTTCACTGGTCAACCAGGGCTTTGCGTACCCGACTTTTATTTGACGGGACTGCACTATGCGAGGCTCCGCCACTTCAAGCTTCGGCTGTTCAGGCGTGTCAGCCCCTGGCTTGTCACCGCTCGCGGGTCGGTTATATTGCGCAGGCGGCTTCGAGGAGGCTGGTTTCGGGCGCGCCAACTGATCGAGCTTGAGCAACAGCTGAGGGTATTGTTCGTCCTCGAAACGATTGCGCTGGTCACGAATGACCGCAATGAGCTTCTGCCCTTTCAGCTGCTGCTTAGACTGTGCGAAAGGGGCTGAGAGCTGCTGTTTCTGCCCCGCGTCGAGGGCTTCGTAACCCTCAGCACCTTGCAGGCGTTGCTCTAGCTCATCTAGCAACTCCTCACTGGCTTTTTGTTCGCTGGCCAGTTGGTTGGCAATGGCCAGCTGAAGTGCCTCCAATTGCTGCCGAGCTTGTTGAAGTTGATTGCCTTGCCAGGGCTTTGCATCTGCGAGTACCGCTCGAATTACGTCAACCTCAGCCGAGCCGACGTAGGCAAAATTATCTCGCTGTTCCTGTACAAGCAGACGCGCCTGATCGTAGATCTCTTTCTGCGGGCTTTTCATAAAGCGCTGCACTGGGTCGATGACCTGCTCCTTGGCCTCTAGCAGCGCATCTTCTGCGCGGGAGAGCTCCGTCAGGAACCATGCTGGATTCTTGGCAGCTATTTCCTTGAGGGTCGCCAGCACACCGTCCAAGGCAATGAGGAAGGGATACTGCACCTTCTGACCGTGCAATTCAGCCAGATCGATCTCCAGCTCCTTGATGGCGTCTATAGTTTCACGCGCCAGAGCGCGGGCTTCATTGCTGCCGGCCGGCTGGTCAAAGAAGTCCGCGAAGAAATCCTTCAGCGCACGCACCTGGGAAGCGCTGAACTCAATCTGCGGTTCCAATACTAAGGTGGCATGGGCATTGGTATTGCGCAGGCTGCGCTCCAGCAGATCCCCTTCCAGGGGATTGCTGTCCTGACGCACCTCTACCTTTCCTCGCGCGCAAAGCAGGGCGAGGTTGCAGAGAATTGCGGCGTAGTACCAGCCGTAACTCTTGCGCTCAAAGCGCTCCAGCAAGCTTTTGACCGTTGTGCGAACGCCACTGCGAGCGTTGGTCTGAATAAAAGCCAATAGCTCCTGTTCGGGCTCACTCAGGCTGGTAGCATCGTTGCCCAGCAGCCCTTCCTGGCCCTGGCGCAAGTACTTGCCAATATCAGCCTCGCTGAACGGCACATCACGTAACATGCGCAGGTTCGGATAGGTAATTTGGATGAGCTGATAGAAGCCTTTCAGAATTCGTGTCTGGCCATCGGTACTGGGTGCTTCAATATCGGCAGCATTGATGATCAGCTGAGCACCCGCCAACAGGTGCTTGGCACGCTCCTGGATATCTGCAAGGCGCTCGGTATTCTGGAAGCTCTTAGAGTCTAGGATTCGTTTGACAGCCTCTTGTTGAGTGCTGCTGTTCTGACGAATGTACGTCTCCGTGCGCTTGTACATGGTTAGGTCTTGCATGAAACGCGCATCAGCAGACAACACGACACGCAGCTCATCACGCCCCATGCTTTGCATGCGCTGCACGGTGAGATTGTCGAAGTTGTCGCTGAGCGGTGTTACGACGTGGATGGTGAGCTCATGCTCCCGACTGAGCACCCGATCATCCATCTTGCGGGTGTAGGAATAGTCCTGGCCGTTCTCGTAGCGGATCTTGCGCTGCTTGATCGCGCCATCAAACAGCAGGACCTCCAGCTCCTTGAGGATGTCCGCTGACTCTACCTCGGTGTTTTTGATCTCCTCCTCAATGTCCTTCTCTTCGTCAGTGAGGTACTCGTAGAGATCGCCATTGCGCTGAATGTAGGTCTGCTGCTCAAGCAAGTTGAGTGCGGCTTCGAGTTTCTTGCGCTGAGCGGGTACGTCCTCGCCAAAACGCTCCAGCATCAACACACCGAGATTGCGCAGGGTGGCCTTGAACTCCTTGACGTACTTGACCAGGAACAGAGCCTTGAGGACACGAACAGCGTACTCATCACCCAGGTGATGCTCAGCAGTGTTGATCGCACTCTGGATCGCACTTTTCAGCGCGCCACGAATGCCTTCAAACATTCGATCAAAGGTGGCCAACTGCCCAACCGGCTCGTTATCAATGGCGATGGCCACCTCGCGGAAGACACCGAGCATGGAGCGCTCACCCACCGAGTTAGCCTTACCTTCAAAACCGTTGTGCAGAGAAATGCCACGGATGGCCGACTGGAACAGCGGGAACTGGTACGGCACAAACGGATAGCAGTAGGTGAAATGCTGCAGATCTCGGAAATTCTGGTAATGCTGGCCGCCATCGGCGAACTCGAACAGGGTTTTGAAGTTATTGAACTGCTGGTCGTAGACAATTTTCAGTAGGTCTGCACCGCTATCGTTCTTGGTCAGCAGACGCTTCTGGATCACCTCTGCTACGTCAGCGCTGGTGAGCTTGAGACGGTTAGAAAAGCGAGCCTGGATCTTGGTGAAGTCATTACTCTGCTGCTTGCTCATGTCACCAAGCACGGAGTTCATATCCTCCTGGGCGGTGACGATGATCCAAGCCCTCCCCTGGCACTTAGTCGCTAGACTTTCGGCGACTGTCTGCAGGTTGGTCATCAGCTTGGTGTTTTCAGCGATGTACTGGCCTACCTCATCGACGAAGAAATTCAGGCGGAAATTGGCCGGCTTCTTGTCTAGCCAGGCTTTGACCTGGTTGCCAAAGTCCTCAATGGAGACGCTGTACTGGGTGCGGTACTTGTCGAGGATTCCCTTGGCCAGAGTCGAATCTTCACCGGTGATCTGCGCATAGGCCTTGGCAATGTTGCCGGACTCCAGTAAGGCCTGCTCGCGACCGCGCTCCCAGGGCTTTTTGGCAATGCTCTGGTAGGCGTCCTTGAAGGCGTGGAACTGTTCGCGACTGTCGAGATCACGCTCGAACTGGGCAATATAGCCCTGCTTGCCGAAGTAGCCGCACATCTCGTTGAAGACCTTCACGAAGACCGACAACAAGGCGTCGATTTGCGTCTTGCTGATGATGTCGGCCTTCTGGTCGATGTTGAACAGAATGCTCTTCGAGGGAATGGCAACGGCCTGCTTGAGCTTACTGCGCAGCAGTGCATCGTCCTCGTGGATCTTGGGCTGGAAGATATCCAGGGCAGAAGAGCCATCGATGCGGCGGTTTTCCAACAGAAGCGCCAGCATCTTCAACAAGTGAGATTTACCCGACCCGAAGAAGCCCGACACCCATACGCCGTTGGCACCGTGATAGTCGGTGTAAGCATCAAGGAAGTGCTCCAGGCGCTTGGCGACCTCGTCGGTCAGCACATACTCGTTCAGCTCGTTGTACAGGCTGGCTTCATCATCAGCCTTGATCACCCCTTCTATAGGACGGCTGACGGGGTTCAGGAAAATGCCGTTGAGTTCCATCTGCTGCTTCCTCAGGCCTGAGTCTCGAAAATGTTGAATGCGCGGTAGTACTTGTCGTCATGCAGCAAGCCAAACAGCTCCAGCGAAGCCCCCTGCTCCAGCGAGTACCGGTACTCGCCGGGGAAGAACATAACCGTAGGCTTGGACTTAGCAGTGCTTTGCAGATTGTTCAGCACGTTGTGTGAACGGATATAGGGGAACACCTCACCAATCCCAGAGAGGAATAAAACGTCGTACTCAGCAGCTAGCAGCCGCTCACTAATAGCGGGGATCAGATACTCCTCGATGCCCAAAACGTTCTGCAGAGTTTCCAACAGCTGCTCTTTCTCTGACTCCTGCTCAATGGCAAGGAGGTCATCCCAGAGGCTGCCTTCCTCGCTGCTGCCCTCCCGGGCCTTGAGCAGCTCAATGGACAAGTCATACAGGTTGATTTCCAAAACCTGGATGCCTCGGCCCTGAAGACAGGAGATGCTCATGTTCGCCAACCGCGTTACCAGCTGTCGGCGCACTCGCTCCATCTCCACCCCTTCGGCAGCCTTGAATTCGCAGATGTAAAAGGGCAGATCGTTGTTCAGCCCTTTCATCTTTAGAAAGCGCTGGCTGCTGATAACGCCCAGTAGATGCTCGTAGCGTGTGGCCAGCGGCTGCTGGCTGATTTTCCGGCTCATTGAAGCCACCTCTGAATTTCGCTATCCGTGGCAGGAAAAACCAACAGATGCTCACGCCCATGCTTGGCTAGCAGCCGGGCTAGATACGGGCTAAGCAGCGCAGGCTGGATCTGACTTTGTTCGGAAAGCAGATCAGCCTCGCGCAGCATCTGAAATACACCATGGCGCAGACGCTTTTGGGTGGAAACTGCAATCTCGTCCAGCTCCTTGTGCCAAAGTGCCTTAGCGTTGTAGAAAGCCTCGTAGTCAGCAGTCATGATCTGGTGACGTCGGTTGAGGTAGTACTCGTGCAATACCTCAATGGCGAAATCACGGATGAAACCATAGCGACGACAGGCCGCCGACCAGAGCAGGTAACTGCGATCACGCCGGTTACCTTCGACCAGAGCCTCCAGCTCTTCGACATCAAGCAGTACAAGTCGCCCGAACAACTCGATGCTAATGCGCTTGGCTGCACTGGATGTACGCGCCTGGAGAAGGTTGCCACTACGCACCTCAGCACGAGTCTGCGGCCAGTCGCGCAGCGACAGGTAACGCTCAGCAACCAATGGGGCTTCCTGTAGAAATAGGCCACCTGTTGTAAACGACAGACGGTAGCGTTCAGTACTCATGCTGGCTCTCGTGCCACATCGTCGTTCGCCCCACCTCCTTTCACCCAGGTGTCTACATCGCTCCTCTGGAACTTCCACAAACGCCCCACCTTGTGTGCAGGCATGCTGCGTTTGGAAATCCATGAGTAAACGGTGTCTTTGCTGACACCCAAGTGTTCTGCAATCTCATCGACGCTCAGCCAACGGTCAGTCATCGAATTTGCCTGGAAAAAAATAGCGATCTTAACCGATTTAAACGGGTTAAGCAGGCATAAGCATGAGCGAAAAGCAAAGATTCAGCACGCGACCATTAGATCGCCGACGTATCCTTCAGCCTATCGACAAACCACGACAAGGCCGCTCCCCACCATGGATTGAAAGACTCGCTTCGAGTGGTACCAGGAGCTCTGCACGCATCATTCAGGCCGCCTTGCGGGTGATGTCGAATGGCCACACCCTAAAGCAAAATGGCTGACGACGTCCATGTTGGCTGTTCATACAGGTAAACAGATAGAGCAGGTTAAAGCGCTAGGCTCAGCCTGGCTTCACCAATTACTCCCAGCAGCCCAGATACCCGTAAAGTTTTCAGACACACGCTTCTACTTTATGGACTGTTTTCGACCTCAGGCAATCCACTGACCACATAGCAAACCGCCATCAAAACAAGGTAAATTCGCCACATAAATGACGCTAACAAACGTCGCCCCCAGTTCAAGACGACAAGGAAGTAGCAATGCCCACCCCAGGGACTCTCTCCTCAGGCCCCCGACCTGCAAAGCGCCCACACCACTTTTCCCCACAAGCGCTGCCCGAAAAGTAGCATCACCGTGGATAGGGAATAGCCCCCATGCCCCAACCATTTCACTTCCGAAGCGCGCGGTCTGCCAGCACCAGCAACACAGAAGCCAACATCTTCATCCACGGCTACAGCGCCGGGCATAGCGACGAGAACAAGCAACTCCTACTCAACAGGATCCCTGACCAGCTAAAGCACTTCACCAACATCTTCGCGTTCTGGCCTTCGAATCACATCTTGCGGTTCGACAAATCCTCAGCCTGGAAGCTTGCTGCTGGCCTGAATGCCGGCGCAGCGTTCACCGGTGCCCCCATGGGGTCTGTAGGCCTTGTGGGCTCGCTCGCCAAGGATCGGATGGGTAATTTCACTCAGGCCCGCGCACGCGTGGAGACCCACTCGGCACGCTGCTTCTGCTCATTGTTTTGCTGATGCTGCACAGACTAGAAACGCCTGTTACGCCGTAGTGCTTTAGCGCAGTGGCTGTGCTTGGAACAAGGGTCGCCCGACAATTGACGGCCGAGCTGGCAGACGAGGAATACTTTTCGCAGTATTCCAATCGGTATTCCAGCTAAAAATACAAACCGAAATTCCCAATATTAATCAATATGTTACTAATCAAGTTCAAATTACCCCGGCTCACCGGCAGCCCCCCCGATCCGGTAGGCTACCGCGGCCGGCGATGGCAAAGGGTGTAACTACCCCAACTGCAACTTAAACGCAGCGTACGCCGCTCCGGGCAAGCTGATCCCTTCACAAACCGCACGAGCATAAGCTTGCTCCTTCCCCTTCCCCGGCAAGTAAACCCCCAAGGCTTCAAGCCGGCTCATCTGCTCACCCAACCGTGCAGCAAAGCACTCATCCAACAACCTGGGCGCAATCCCAATCACCAGCATCCCAGCCCCCGGCGATTCGCTCCCAGCCCGGAAATCGCCTGCATCCAACGACCAATTGGCCCCCGTCACCCCCGCCGCAAGCACCTCAACCATCAACGCAATGTTAGCCCCCCTACCGCCCCCAAACGCCAGCAACGTCCCACGCAATGCCTCCCGCGCACTGCGCGTCTCATTGCCTTGCGCATCAACCGCCCAGCCTGCCGGTATCGCCTCCCCCGCCTCAGCAGCCCGCAACAGGTTCACGTAGGCCGTGGCACTGCTAGCTTGGTCAATCGCCAATAACCGCCCCGCTGCACTGGCCGCTGCAAATGCGATCGGGTTGGTGGAATAAAGCGGCCGAATCTGGCCCGCCACGGTAAGCAGCGGTGGGCCATTGGTGAACGCCAACGCGACCAGCCCCTCGCGCGCCAGGCGACGGGTGTAATAACCCAACTCGCCACAGGTAAAAGCGTTGAACTGCGCAAACAGGGCGATACCCAGTTGATGCGCATTGCAGCACAGCTGTGGGAAAGCGCGATCAAACCCCAGTTGCGCGATGCCTCGGGCCGCGTCGCAGCGGATCATGGCGGGCGCGACCTGGGTCACGATGGGCTCGGCAGCCGGGGCGATTCGGCCGGTGGCAAAGCCGCTGAGGTAATCAGGCAAATGGCCGAAACCGAGTTCGTGTTGGCCATGGGCCTGGGCTGATACCGTGGCATCAGCAAGCGCCGAGGCCACGGCGTGGCTGGCGCCGTGGGCCAGGCAGAGCTGGTGGGCAAAGGCGGTGGCATCGGCCAGAGACAGGCGCTTTTCGGGTTTGTCGTTGTCCATGGTGGCTTCGGTGTTCTCGGATTGTTGGTGTGCCGCAGCCTGATAACCTGCAGGGGCGGCGTTAGCCGCTCCTGCAGGATTTGATTGCCTTTACTGAATCATCCTTGGCTCACCCACGTTTGCCGCCTCGCGGTCCAGGCCAAACGTGGCGAGGATTTCTGCGATTTCGCCCGAGGCGTGCAAGGCCTGGATGTTCTTGCCCAGCGCCTCGCCCAAGGCTGCGTTGGCCTTGGTGTACGGGAAGGCGCTTTGCCCGGGCTCAAGCGTGGCCTTGACCCGTTGATCGGGCTCGGACACCTTGATGCTCTTGCCGGGGTAGCCGCCCTTCTGCTGCGAAGAAACGGCCACCGCGAAGCTGTCCGCGCCCACCTGTATGCGTCTGGACGCCAAGTCCTGGGCCATGGCCACCGGGTTGGGGTAAAGCACCAGGTTATCGCCAAAGGCCTTCTTCAAATCGTCCACCCACAGGTAGCCCTGCACGGTGCCAATACGCTTGCCATCCAGTTCGGAGATTTTGGTGTAACCCTCATCCGAAATAATGCCCATCACGTCCAGGTACAACGGCGCCGACAAGCCCAATGCCTTGCTGCGCTCTGCCGTGCGGTACCAATCGCCAATGCCGACATCGGCGCGCTTTGCCACCACCGCCTGGACGACGGCTGCGGTGTCCACCACCATGGTTTTGACTTTCAGGCATTCGCGCTCGGCGATGCGCTTGATGATCTCGCCATCCACGCCGCTCAACTGGTTGTTGGGCCCCGGTATCGAGTAGGGCGGGAACACATACGCCGCCACGGTGAGTACACCTGGGGTGATGGTTTCAAACTGGTTGGCGGGGGTGCATTCGGCCAGGGCGTACGGGGCGCCGGCCAAGGTCGAGCACAACAACATCCAACGGGTAAAACGTTTGAATGAGCGGGTCATGACGTCACCTTTGCAATAAGAGAGCAGCGGCCGAAATCGGCGCGAGTGGCATTTGTTGTTATGGCTGGCTGGGTGCCAGTCTTTTTTCCAGCGCTGCCACGCCCAGGGTCGCCGGGGCACAGACAGCGGCATACATCAAACCGGCCAGTATCAGCACCGGCATGTACTCGAACGTGGAGGAGCCAATGGACGATGCCCGGCTGACAATTTCTGGCAGGGCGATGGTGAAACACAGCGACGAGGCCTGGAACATCATGATCGAGAACCCCAGCAATGATGGCAACGCCACCCGCAAGGCCTGAGGCAGGATCACAAAGCGCAGCGCGTCGAAGCGGTTGAGGCCGATCACTTCGGCGGCCTCGGTTTGCCCTGCGGCCACCGACTCGATGCCACCGCGAATGATTTCACTGGTGTAGGCCGCCGTGCAGTACGCCATGGCCAGCGCAGCGGCCCAGAACGAGGTCAGGGTCAGGTTGACGCTGGGCAGGCCAAAGTAGAAGTACTGCAGCAGGATCAACGCCGGTGCACCACGCCCCAGTTCCACCACTACCAGGGAGGGGTAGCGCAACCAGCGGTTCGGCGCCGAAACGCCCAGTGCCAGCAACAGCCCCAGCACAACGCCCAGGCCCAGGCTTACCGCTGTCACCTGCATCGACAGCACAAAGCCTTTCCACAACTCCGGCAACCATTGCGCCCACATCGTCAGCAGTTCGCTCATCGGGCAATCCTCTGTTTCAACGTGGCCGACAGCCAACGCGAGCACAGGGCCACTGGCACGCTGAGCACCAGGTACACCACCGCCGCCGCGCTGTAGACGCTCAGGCCCTGAAAAGTTTGCTGTGAAACCTGATAAGCCTGAAAGCTGATATCACCCACGCCAATGGTCGAGGCCACGGCCGAATCCTTCAGCAGGCCAATGGCGTAGGTGGCTGAGGTGGGAATGGCGATACGCACCAACTGCGGCAACACCACATCGAAAAACCGTTGCGGCGCCGACAGGTTAAGCGCGTAGGCGGCTTCGAACTGGCCGGCGGGAATTGCCGCGAACGCACCACGGTATACCTCGGACATGTGCGCCGCCGTAATCAGCCCCAGGCCAACCACCGCTGCGGTAAACGGCGACAGGCTGACATAGCCGCCACCGATGCCGAAGAAGATGAAAAACAGCCAGACAATCGGGGGGATCGAGCGCAGGGTCAGTACCAGCATGGCAGCCAGCACACTCAGCACCTTGACCCTGGACATGCGCAGGGCACAGATCGGAAACCCCAGCACTACGCCCACACAGAATGCGAGCACGGTAACGGCAATGGTCCAGGGTACGCCGTTCAACAGCATCATCAGGATGTCTTGCATCAGCGATTCCTCACGGCCTGGAGAAACTGCACCACCCGTTCATGCTGGGGCTCGCGCATCACCTGCTGGCTCGGGCCGTGCTCGATGATGCGCCCGTCAGCCATCACCACCACCCGGTCGGACACGGTTTCGGCGAAGTGCATCTCGTGGGTTACCACAATCATCGACATGCCTTCGCCGGCCAGCTCTTTCATCACCGCCAGCACCTCCAGGCCCAGCTCGGGGTCCAGCGCCGAGGTCGGCTCGTCGAACAGCATCAGCTCAGGGTCCAATGCCAGGGCGCGGGCGATGGCGATGCGTTGCTGCTGGCCACCGGAGCAACGCGCGGGATAATGCTGGGCCTTGTCAGCCAGCCCGACGCGTTCGAGCAGTTGCAAGGAGCGGGCGTCGGCTTCTTTCGGGCTGCGGCCCAGGGTGCGGATTTGCGCCAGGCTGACGTTGCGCAGCACTGTCAGGTGCGGGAACAGATTGAACGACTGGAACACCATGCCAATGCGCCGGCGCAACTTGAGCAGCTCGGTACGGGGCAACGCCTTGCCCGCTTCGATGTGCACGCCATCCATGCTGACCCGCCCCT
>Ga0213829_1000785_pt1 | contig 26043 bp, 29 predicted proteins | sample MC6MC0896MG_FD_180665 | JGI IMG/M metagenome (GOLD analysis project Ga0213829, IMG submission 180665) | Enriched soil aggregate microbial communities from Iowa State University, Ames, United States - MC6-MC0896-MG | ecosystem: Environmental > Terrestrial > Soil > Unclassified | place: USA: Iowa...
TTAAGATCTAGCGAAAGTTCAATAAAGTTTCTGCTGTACTCTTCAGAAACTCATCCATGTTAAAACAGTATCGTTTATAGACCTTTTGTTCAGCAGAATAATATGAAATTTCACCTTGTTCATTATTCAACCCAATTGTTGCGAGGAATATAGAATTCATCAAATGGAAATTGAAAGTTGAGAAATTGCTCATTGAATTTCATCAATAGTGAGGTGAAGTTTGTCTTGTAAGGCGGGCAGGGCCCTCCAATCCAATTTATTTAATTTCATCAGCCATTTTTTCCCGGTAGTAAAACGTAAAGTTAAGCTACCCGTTTTATTGACGCAGTCGTAAAATACAATGGAGTTGTTCTTTTTATAATCCTGCAGTGTTAATTGTTTCTTTATTGGGTTTATTTCGAAAAAGTAATCTATCATTTTGCCATCATTCAGCTGAAAAATAATATAATTATTGCGATGGATAAATACCTTTTTGACCGGGAAGTTCATTTTATCAAGCGTATCCTGGTTAACCACAAAGTCTTCGATCTCGTAGGCGCCATGTAAAAGCGGCCGATCTGCATTATCGTCATTAAAAGATGCAGCTGACAGGTACGGGAATAATATATAGGCTATAAAGCCGGTAACCGATAAGTACTGCAGTATTTTAAGCCTGGGTGTTTTAAAGTCAGCATGGGTGGCAGGATTTAAAGAAGTTGTTTTTCCGGCAAAAAAGAAATCCCAAAGGGGCTTTATATATGCCGACAAAGCAAAAAGGGAAACCAGGAAAAGAAATACGGAAAATGTTTTTACAGATATATCAAAGCTGAAATTGATGATAATAATATTTACCAGGGCGGCAATGGCCAGGCACAGGCCAAATACCCTTGTTTTTTTTATTAGTATTAAAATGGTGATCAGTACCTCAAAGATTCCTGTGCAAATGGAGTAGGAATAAGACAGTCCCATCACACTCCAGTACAAGGTGTCCTTAGTTAAATCTCCAAACTGGGCATATAATATATTCGGTTCCGGTAAGTAAAATTGTTTTTTGAATATTTTATCTATGCCATACTTTAAAAGAATGAAAGCTATATAATAGGATGATATGGTTTTTGAAACAGGGATAAATTTGATGGTTGTATTTTTTGATTTGTTTAGGATAATGCTTATAACAGCTGAAATGAGGAGCAACAACAAGAAAAGGATATTCAGGCTTATTGTATCAGAAGAAAAATCAATATTCTTTATTGATTGTTTGAAGAAATGGTCCTGGATAAAAATGACAGGCTTTGAAAACAGATATTCTGTAACCTGGTATTGGTAGTTTATTCCGCCGGATGTAAAAGGAACAAAGAGAAATGCCAGGATAAAAAATGTTGCAAAGGTATTTTTGAAATAGGCTTTTATCATGGTTACAACTTAATCAACAAAGATATTTATCTTGTAGAGTTGAATATTTTATTAAACCCTATAAATTTTGCGCTATCCAGATTGATAAGTTTATAGGTTTTTTTAATTTCTTTTTTTAGCGAATCGATGTTTTTCGCTGTAAAAAACTGTATTGAATTTGCCCGGTTTAGTGTATCGGTTAATGTTGTTATTTTGTTGACGCTTCCATTTATAATTCTATATTTTTTTCTTGATATAAAAATTGTATTTCGTGATTTTAAAATAACAGTATCAACTTTTTCTACATAACTGATACTTAGACCGAAATTGGAATTGCCAATGTCAAACAGGTTATTTTCAATTGCTGTTCTAAAATTTGTATTGCTGCCGCTATGACTTCTGTGCGAAATTAATTTGGTTTGACTGAAGCAGGCCAGACTCAGAAACATTAAAGCAAGACTAAATAATATTCTCATTTTGAAATGGTTTATTGTCTAATATAGACAAATATTTGTTAAGAAAATACCTGGTTATGATAAATAAAATTATTTTTTCTGATTCTCCGTTTACGTGTAAGCTCCCCTAAAAATAGCTACACTTATTAATGTAGTTTGATAAATTGATGTAAGTGTGACGACGGTAGACCTACCTATCAAAATCTACGGCTTTATTTCTTTGTATATAGGATGGAATTCGCGATGCCATTTCTCCAATTTACTATTCTTAAACCTAAATAAATAGAATTCCTCATCAAAAGGAACATTCCTATAGGAAATAACTTCGATAGTATCCGTAGCGTTCACCTCCTTTTGCGCAATTGAATAGGATGATCCAAGAATATTAACAACTTGCAATTTGGACATCCCCAATTCAAGCTGCTCCATTTTCGATTTTCTCATTGTGGCAATGCGTGTACCAGAACAAGAAGACAACAGCACAGTTAAAAGGCTTAAAATGGCTATTAAATTATTCTTCATATATCTAATTTAAGAAATAATTTCAGTAAGTTGATCTCTTTATGTCAGCGATAAGATCTAGAATTGAAAGCTGTTTGCTTTTCATTTTTATTATATTTACTCAAAAAGGCTCACAACCTGGCTAGGTTTCGGTCTGTTTATAGCACGACGTCCAATAGACACACAATGGCACTAAAATTAATACCTGTAATAGAAATTGGATATAACAATCTGGACATTCCAACACCTGACAGATCTCCTTATTGGGAATACCCTATATTATGGGATAGATATAATGCTGAATGTTATAAAAAAGCAGGTTTTAAAGACGATTTAAAACCATATTTAGCGGGATCATCATTTTACAGACTTTCTGAAATCACAGACAGCAATTTAACAAAACTTGTAATTGACCATACACAGGGAATAGGGTCGGGAAAATACGAACGAGATGCAATGCGTTATATATGCAGTTCCATTTCTTATCCTATGGAAAGTTCATCGACAAACAAATCTTTTAAATTTGTAAGACTACAAATGATCAAAATTCAGATAGAATAAAATAGAGCTGTATCAATTGTAGGCTATACTGAAAAAGAAAAAAATAACCAAAAAATATAAAGCTATGCAAAAGATAATTCCAAACCTTTGGTTTGACAGCAACGCGCAGGAAGCCGCAGCATATTATCTATCGGTTTTCAAAGATGGAAAAATAATCAATATTACTTATTACCCAAATACAGAAGCCGAAGAACTGGCTGATTTCCAGAAGGATTTTGCCGGAAAAGTGCTAACCGTAGAGTTTGAGATTTTGGGAATGCGTCTGATTGGAATCAATGCCGGACCGATATTCAAATTTAACGAGGCTATTTCGCTGATGATCCCCTGTAAAGACCAGACTGAAATAGACTACTATTGGGAAGCACTTACATCGGGTGGAGGACAGGAGAGCGTCTGTGGATGGCTGAAAGACAAATACGGATTAAGCTGGCAGGTTTGTCCTGAAAATTGGGAGGAACTCAACAAAAGACCCAGCGCATTCAAAAAAATGATGGGAATGAAAAAGATCATTATTGCTGATTTCTAAAAACAAGATGCTGATCGATCACGACCCAACGATTCATAAATCTTATCAAGCGAATTGTAAATCTCTTCATAAACAAGACGTAAATCTCTATATATTTAAATTTAAGATGACTATATTGAGAAATTATCAATTCAGTAAAAATCCGCTGCATTATGTTTATGCGCTGATCTGGTTAGGCCTGTTCGGTACTTTTGCCTTCTACCTTTTCACAGGGGCGATGTTCAGACCGGAGAACGGCAAGATCCATATTGTTGCAATTCTTATTGGTTGGGTGGTGGAATATCTTGGTCTGACACTGACTTGCCTGATCATCCTGATTTTAGGAGTATACAAAGCATTACGAACGGTATTGGATAAAAAAGAAATTGAGAATAAAACAAGAGTTGAGCAATAATTTATTCAGAAAATGGGATATAGAAGTTATTTATATCTGAGAAAAACCGGCAGAAATTTATACCTCTTTGAGGCAAACAATTCATTGCCATTTTTTTGGATTGCACTTATAGACAAAACAATATTAAAAAAATATTTTCAGGATTGGCAAAAGTCTCTAGCGCATCAAGAAGCCTATAATCAACAGAAATCTGAACAATTTTCAGAACTTAATCTCAATAGTATTACTATAAGCGAACAAGCTTTAAATATGAACTCGTCAAAAAGTAGGATATTTTTACAAAAGCATTTTCCAGAAACAATTCCACTATTTGATGATTTTATTACATATATCAAAGCACAATTTGAAACTGATGACAAGCTGGAAATTGACATAACTCAATTATCCGCATTTTACAATTCGCTAAATAATTTCTATAATATAATTGACAATGAATTGAACGCAATAGAAACAGATAATCCGGCCGACATAAAATTTTTAGTAATTGAAGATCTAATCGGACAAGGAACTGGATTTGCGATGAGTGAAAACAAAGAATTTTCATCATTTTTGTCTTACCAGAAAGAACTAAAAAACAGAAAAACCGCAGTCATTGTAGAAAAACAAAAATTCAACAAGAAATCATTAATAATTGCCATTATCTTATTTCTGTTATGTCCTGTTTTTTCAATAATTGCATACAAAATGTATAAAGACGAAGGGCTGACAGCTATGATTGCATTGATAGGAATTTTAAATCTAGGGTTTTATTATTTTTCGATTTGGTCTCTAAATAAAGAAATCAATAACTTTCTCGAAAAAAGGACTTGACTTAACCAAATAATGGTTGACCATAGAGGGAGTAGATCCGCCCCCCTACCTCATCCGTATGCGGAGCAAGAACAAAACCGCTACACAATCTTTAAATAATTCAGATTGGGGTAAACTAATCTTTCTCTTTATTCTTTCGCTAGTCATTTACCTAGTGTTTTAATTGTTCCTATTGGATAAAATTTCGGCCACGATATAGCCTAAGGTTTCAACTTCAAATTTGACTTCAATTTTTATCGATATTCAATCCTATCTAACGACTTCATATTTCCTGCTTTATTTCTATGATAATAAACAACCATTTTTCGTCGAAAGAGCAAAACTTGCCTATTTTCCCACACAACAGGCCACGCACACGAATGTTGTTTGATAGCTTTTAATATGTTTACATGGTCAGGTTGCAGCGGCCCCAGGGATTCAAGCCCAGTGATCTGTCCATTTCCAAGAACTACAAACTGGACAGTGATTGAATCTAGACGTGTTGTCCCCTTTTGTTCACCTTTAGGCAGCCCCATAATAGCAGATAGTTTTTTCAGATAAACCTCCTCCCCTCCTAAAGGTCTAGGTTCCTCTTTCGCTCGATGGTAAATTCTCGTACCTATTGTATCAAAATCAGTTAAATAACAAGGTGCAGCAGGATCGAAAGCACGTGGATCCCTGAAAATACAATACGTATACTGCGGTGCACGCCAGCCTTTTTCAGTAAAATAGCTGGACGGATAGCCTTTGTCCACTAAATGCACAAAATAGCGCTCTCCTTCGGCAAAGCGGACTCGATCGACCTTAATCTCCTGAATACCCCTAGGGTCAATATAATACAACGAAAAATTTTTATGAATGGTAACACCGGGATTCGACCGATCAATATATCCCCTGTACCAATGTACGATGACCTGCTCAATAGGCAAGCCCGTATATTTCCTGATAAGTTCTGATAGGGTAATGCGGTCAGCGAAAAAATCTTCTTCGGTATCTACATGTATAGAACCCTTGTAGGATATATCATCAATAAGGGTATCCTGTGTTGATCGACGGATCTGTTTATAGTATTCTGCCTTTGATGCCCGAATTGTATAGGGACTGACCTGTATAGTATTGATAAAATACGCAGGATCGTCGGCATACTGATCAGAAGGTGATGGCGGATACCAGGGAGTATGGAAATAGACAGCACCCTGGTAACCGTTTTTTGTCGTACTCGAATAAGGTAATGCCCTACCCAGCACTGCTCCGGGATAATTGACTAACTCTTCATGTCTGATGGTTCCACCATTTAAGATAAATTCATAATTTTCAAACTGGCTACAGCTCTTTGGAAACAATGCAGAACTATCCTGCACGTCTTTATTTACCTGCTGAGACAATGTCCTTGATGTCATTAGCATCAATATAAAGACAAACAGGTAATAGGCAGAGTACGCTGTCTTCATAGGCTAATTTTTAAATTCTCGTATGTTGTGCGGAAATTCAATGCGATCCAATGATTGAATTTTCCCCCTAGGATCTGTGCTATAGAAAATTTTCATTTTCACCCAAGAAAGGACTGGGCGACTTCCCATTATTGCAGGTAACCATACACAGGCATTTTTTTTGATCGCCGTTAAGATGTCTTTATGGCAGACTTTTTCAGGACTTAAGCTTTTCAACCTTGAAAGCATTCCGCTTTTGAGCACAACAAATTGGACCGCGATTGAATCTCTGATTGCGGTAGGGTCTTTTTCCGCAGATAGTCCCATTGACCTGGATAGTTTTTTCAAATAAACTTTATTACCCTTATAAGGCTGTGCTGAAATTTCGGTGCTGGTAAAAATAGAATGACCTTCTTCGTCAAAATCTGGCAAGTAACAGGGGAATAACGTATCAACGGCCAGTGGATCACTAAAGATTAAATTTGCCTTGGCATTGCCCCATTTATACGCATTATCGACGATATGAACAACATAGTGTTCGCCTTCCGCAAAACGGACGCGATCGATCTCTATGGTATGAATACCTGGGTTTCCGATAGGATCCGTTTTGCGTAAGCTGAACGAATGGATTGGGAAACGTCCGTCAATGATAGTACCAATATCGTCTTCATCGGTATAACGCTTACCTGGACCACGCCAATGGACAATGACCTTTTCGAGTGGCAAATGGGTATATTTTTCAATGAGTTCTGGCAGTAGAATGCGGTTCGCAAAAATATCCTCATCCGTATCGACCTGAATGGAGCCTTTGTATAATTTACCGTCTATTATTGTATCACGTATGGTTTTCGAGATCTTATTATAAGCTTCTACTTTCAGCAAACGAATGTGATAAGGGCTCACCTGTCTGCCATTGACAAAATAGGCCGGATCATTAGCGTAACGTACAGGGGGAGCATAGTATGCTTTATTATGAAAATATACAGCTCCGCTGTAAGGATGTCCTTCCAACTGAATAGGGTAAGGAAATACATTATTCAATTTCGTCCCAGGATAATTGATTAAAGAATCCTGTTCAATAACATTTCCATTCAGTACAAACGCATAGTTTTCAAAGCGCCCGTGTTTTTTCGGGAACAGACTGGCACTGTCCGGACAGACGGAATAGAGGGACTGTGCCAACGTTCGAACCGCGAATAAAAGAACGAAAATAAATACTATATAACTTTTCATCTTCTACATTATCCAATCAAAAAATTATCGATTTATATAATCCCTATACTCTTCTTGAATCATTCCTACAGATGTATATTTATTAGAAGAAGCTTTGTAGGTCACCTCTGCAAATTCCAAGGCATCAGCAATTGAATAGAAAGTATCTATCAGGCCAAAAGGTGCATCAGGATCAACCAATGAAAATGCATAGATGTCCAGGAAATCTTCATTTCCCTCATCAAAGGATTCAAAATAAGCTACAGAAAAGCTTTCATCGCTTTTCTTATCAATACTTAACCATTTGAGTATGGTAGAATCATCTTCCTTGACAACACCCAGCCATTGCTCCACAGACTTTCCAAGTCGCAATCTGGTTTGAATTTCATCTTTGTTTAAATACCGCATCATAAATTTATTGATACATCTGGAATGTTGATCAAAGGAGAAAAATCTCCTTTGAATATATCCAGTTCGTAAAAATTATCGTCAGTATCCAATATAACTGTTATTACTAATAACATACCGTCAGCATCATGAAATTCCATATCATTTAAGATACCTCCCGTACGGCGCTTATCCTCTCCTTCAACAACAACTTTCAGACTCCCCATCCCTCCATCGTCCATTTCCTCAACAAATAGGTTTTCCAATGAAGCTATAATTGCCGCTCCCTCCGGTGTATCATAAACCAAATAGGAAATCAGCTTTACTTCCGCAGAGGTCAGTCTTCTTTTCATATTTCGCATAGTTCTATTGGCTTATCAACGATTCATCTATATAAAGATCAATAATCACTTAAACAAATCAAACTTTTGCTATATTTATTTGCCAAACCTTTTATGATGAGCATACACGATATAAATAGAGGATCCGGACATTATCGTATTTCGACAGGTTTTGAAGAGACAAATTTACGCGCTCTGGCGGTGGATGGCGGTACAGCGAAACATTGATATGATACAAATTCGAACAGTGATCTTATTGGTAGCTTTTCTCCTACAGCTACAAGATGTATATCCGCAATCTAAAAAAATGAAGGATAATAGAGCTACAATCGATGTTCACCAAGAATCGCTGTCGAAGAAATTAGGACTGTCGAATCTAAAAAAATTCAATCATGAATTTGCATTTAGATTTTGGGGACGCGGACAGGCGGTCGATATCACTGGAGATAGTACACGTATTGTAGGTACGGTAACGAACTATATATATCATCAAAAAAAAGCTTCTGATTATAGAACAGATACCTTATTTAAAAAAGCTTCCCTTTCCCCTGAACAGGCTAATGCTGCTTATAAACTTTTTCTGAATCTTAAGTTGCTAAATATACCTACTGACGAAAAGGTAAAAGGATGGAGAAAGGGGGTTTGACGGTATAACCTATATCATAGAACTGGCAGATAAAGCGCATTATAGCACAAAAAGCTATTGGACACCCTCTATTCAAGATGGGTTGCCGGAAGCAAAGGTAATTTCGGATTTCGTGAATAGCTTATCGGATACGCTAAAACTGAAAGAAACATTCCAGTCATTCAAAAACACCTTGCCCCATAAAGGGTGTTATCTTACTGACGGATCAGCATTAATGTGTTATGTTACGAACAGCTTTTGGGCAGGCTATAGCGCCGCAACAAAACTCCCCTATGGTTTTTATACCGGTTATAATGCAGGATATATAGGAGGTACAAAAGTAAGTTTGGCAGCATCGATGCAATATAATTTCAGTACGAATGGATTTTACCAGGTGAACGTCGCCCTAGCTAAGGGCAAAATCTTCTATGAAAAGACAAACCTCACTGATTATATCGTCTATAATTATCAGAAGAGAAGGATCAATATAACAAAAGCTAACAATAAATTTGAAAATCATCGGCTTATGTACGGCTTGCAGCTTAAGAACAATTTTAAAGTCGGAGGTGGTATAGATTATCTGAGGAAAGAAGACAACGCAAGTGCTGTCTATCTCTCTGCATCAAAAGGGTTTACAAAGACTAATATCAATACCGGAATATCGGTTTCCTTATTTGGAGGTCAGACCAATTATAAAATCGATCTGTCAAAATCTATCTATTTTAACAGTAGATTTTTTGCGAAAGGACTGTCGCTTGGTGTCATCTATGAAGATTTTATGCGTTATAGAGATGTTTATTTTAATATCGCACTATTGCTATAGAGGTTATCAACACTTTTCATATTCATTTTCAGCCGCTGTTATTTATTTTTTTGCTTTTAATAGATGACTCAGGATAAAAAAAGTAAGTACGAACATAATTGCCTGAATGATAAATACGGGGTAAAGTAGGTCCCCTTCGGCATAACGATATCCAAAACTTACAATAGTTACCGGAAATGTAAATACAAGACCGACAAAAAACCATTCGTTATAAAACGGATCGTCAGGAAGAATCGAACATACAGACAATGTACCTATTCCTACATAGGCCAGGGCCATAAAAAATGATAATTTTCTTTCTTTTGTGTACAACATATAGTATATCCACTCAATACTTAAGCCGCTAAAATTGCATGAGAGGATTCAAGGTTGATCATACCTTGCGTCGCTGTCATAACGCATAGGGGCTGAAACTGCCCAGTTGCATAATTAGTAAGCCTTCATCCTAAACTCACTTAGCGATAATTTTATGGATAAATATAACAAATGTTCATTATTCAACACTAACCGTCCGATAGCGAACATCATTAAAACATATAACAACCTCATTAAAAACTAATTGAAAATATGGCAAGCCTATTGTCATTTATCCTGCAATACCAGTCCAAATAAAGAATGAATATTCATATCCAACAGACCTGAAAACCAAAATGAAATATCTAATAGTTTTTTTCCTAACAATAGTGTTCCATCACAACTTAACAGCACAAGAGGCTCCCCTAAAATCCTTTATCCAATCTTATGCAACGAAAAACAGCTTTGATGGAACTATATTAGTTCAACAGGATTCCGCGATAATCTACCAGGAGAGCTTTGGCATAGCGGATCGCAGATTTAATCTCCCGATAAACAAGGAAACTATTTATAATATTGCATCGATAACCAAGGCTTTTACGGCAGTCTTGATCCTTCAACTGGTAGAACAGGGAAAGCTAGAATTAAATAAACCTTTCAAAACTTATTTACCTGAATATCCGGATAAAGTAAGCCTTAAAGTCACAACGAATCAACTACTTAACCACACCTCGGGAATTGTGCTCATTGATACAGTTTCAAGTGTAGAAAACGCAATGAAATATGGTCTGGGTATATTTCAGGTTCCACATACCTCTGATCAGATTTTAAGAAGTTTTTGGGATAAACCGCTTGTGAATGAACCCAGCACTAAATTCAATTACAATAATGCGGACTATATTATTTTAGGCAAAATAATTGAAAAGATCTATCACAAGACTTACGGAGAGGTGCTCTCTGAAAAGATATTGAAACCTTTGGAAATGCGCAATTCGGGTCTGATGTACGAAAAAGATATCATAAAAAATCTGGCGAGTACTTATTTTAGGGACACCAACTCCACAGTTTTCATAAATAACTTTCCTATGTTTATTGAAAACTGGTATGCCGCCGGTGCCATGTACTCTTCACCCGAAGATCTACTGAAATTCTCAAATGCACTGTACGGACTAAAATTAATAAGCAAAAAAAGTCTTGATTTAATGCTTAATCCCGGCCTCGATAATTATGGCTATGGCATATGGGTTAACGGTCAGGGCGATGAAAAAAGAATGGAAAGATATGGTCAGATAATGGGCATAAACGCTGTATGGATGAAATTTTTGAATCGGCCTATTACCATTATTATTCTAAGCAATACGAATGTTGCTAACCTTGGTGAACTGGCACTGGAAATCGAACGGAATATTCCTAAGTAATTGTCCATCTTAGCACAGGATGGCAAAAAAGCCTTTGTAGCGATTATTTCTGTGGGGGACTTTGCGGTCAGGCTTATGATTTTATACTAGAAAAACAAAAGGCAAATGGAAGGTTGTTAAATATGAGGGTACTTGGAAAGCTTAACAGCGGATACATTTGATATTGGGATCTAGGTGGAAGCTATACACCTTACGCATACGATGATACTACATCGATCAAATAATCGTCAAATAAAAAACTATTGAAATATTACTTAAACCAACCCAATAGATAGACCAGTCAAATAACCATCAAATAAAAGAGTGCATCCTAAAGGATATAGGAAAAATTACAGTGTTACCAATACAATAATTATTAGATTGAATTATTTATAATTTTAATATTAAAATTTCTTTTTGTTTAACCGATAACGTAAACTTATATAAATGAGTGTGTGAGTATCCCAAAATTTCAGTCAGTTTTCAAGAAGGTTACAAAAAATGCCGTCACACCATTTTCATTTCAAAGTTAGCATATCCAAAATGGCCTTCATCTAATTGACGGGCAACATATTTGTTGATAATGGGTAAATTGGGAATCAAGAGAATAGTGATAAGCACTACAAAATGTCTTCTCCTTCATCAATTAAAAAAGTTTGGCGAAGACTTATATTGTACGTAAATTTAACGTACCTTTGCAAAGCTAATACGAATTTTAATATGTTGATCTAGTTGATTGATACTATTGAATAACACACAAAGACGGAAAAAAAACAAAGAACTCGAAAACTAAAAAAAAGACAAAAAAAACAAAGAACTCAAAAACTGAAAAAAGACAAAAAAAAACAAAGAACTCAAAAACTGAAAATATAAACAAATAGATAATATAAACATGGGAGCAGTAATTAACGATAGAATTGATGTTCGTATTAGCAAAGAACAAAAGGAGCTTGTTAAATATGCCTCTACTTTAAGTGGTTTTAAGAGTCTTTCCGAATTTATTGTTTATTGTCTTTACAAAGAGGCAAAAACAATAATCAAAGACAATAATGAAATATTAAAATCATTGGAAGATAAGAAGATTTTCGTTGATGCTATCGTAAATCCAGCAGAACCGAATTCCAAATTGAAACAAGCTCATAAAAATTATAATAAATTTTTGAGCGAGCAAAATGAAAATACAGACATTTGATAGCGACTGCAATAAGGATAAATTTACGTGTGGAGAAGATTTACTTGACAGATATTTAAAGCAACAAGCTAGTCAGGATATAAAGAAGAAATTGGCTACCTGTACCGTGATGGTGGATGAGAAAAATAATGTAATCGGCTATTACACGCTTTCAAGCAATTCAGTAGATAAAGACAGTATGCCAGAAGAACTTTCAAGGAAGTTTCCGCCATCATACTCCGCTTTGCCTTGTGTACTTCTAGGAAGATTAGCTATTGATAACAGTGCCAAAGGAAAAGGATACGGAGAAATTCTCTTATTTGACGCATTATTTAAATGTTTAACACTTTCAAAGGATCTTGGAATATTATGCATCATAGTAGATCCATTAAATGATCAAGCAATCGAATTTTATAAAAAATATGGGTTTATATACTTACCCACATCTGGAAAAATGATGATTTCTATAAGAACGATTGAAAGACTGGCAAAGTAATCAAGATCTTTCTTTAAAGCATATACAGTCACCTCCATGCCTCCATAGTGGTTTGTAAGGGGATTTGTATCTCCGATTCAAATAAATATTCTCAAACGATAGCCCCCTCCTATGCTATCACGTGGCATATCGGAGTCTTAAAAATTGACTAATGATAATATTATCTCCGAGCCCCTGCTGTGCTTGATAAAAAAGGTATTCCACTCCAGATCAAGCAAAATGATAGGACTGTCATAATGGAGAATTTAAATATAAACCCTGGGATAATGAGTGTATGCCAACCCGGAATAACCATATCCCGAAAAGAAATATAAAATCCTGTTGGTATTAAGGTCAGAATTAAAACGAATAGAATAAAAAATCGTTTTATTAATTTAGACTTCATATCTTGATTTTTATTTCTTAAATATAAATATTTCTATAGCATTTAACAAAAATAACCATGGGATTACAGGTTTCACAAACCTTGAAAAAGCTATGTGTACAGCCAAATCCACACATAAATATGAAATGAAAATATGATTTATATTAGCCAAATCCGAAATAACAGGCCCCTAGAAGATCGCACTTATTATCCCTATAATATTTCGTCATTAGCAGCGCTACATGAACTCAAATTTCGTAATCCTGTGACCTTCATCGTTGGAGAGAATGGCATTGGAAAGTCAACCCTCGTAGAAGCTATTGCGATAAATGCCGGTTTTAATCCTGAAGGTGGAAGTCGGAATTTTAATTTTAGCACGAAGGATTCTCATTCCGCTTTGTTCGAGGATATCCAAGTAATACGCACAGCATACCGCAACAGGGATGGCTTTTTTCTAAGGGCAGAAAGCTTCTATAATGTTGCGACTGCTGTAGATGAATATTCGGTTCAGGAATATTATGGAGGATCCTTACATGAACGCTCACATGGTGAAAGTTTTCTTTCACTATTACATCACCGTCTTAATGGGAATGGGCTCTATATTTTTGATGAGCCGGAATCCGCATTGTCGATCATCAGCCAACTAAATATGTTAACCAGAATAAGACAGCTTGTAGAACAAAGATCTCAATTCATTATTGCAACACACTCTCCGATTCTGATGGCCTATCCTGAAGCAGATATCTTCCAAGTATCCGAAGTCGGTATCAAATTAATTTCATATCAGGATACAGAACAGTACAAACTGATGAAATATTTTATGAATAACCATGAACGAATGTTATCCGAACTGGGGTTTGATCTTTAAAGAATATGTATAATATATCTCGTTGCCAATATGAAGGAATATAAACTATTAACCTAAGCAAATGACTAAAAAATTACTACTCGCATTCATGTCCAAGTATGGGTGGATGAGCCTGGTATTCGGAACCGTTGCATTATTTATGCCAATGCCATTTAATTACTTCGGTATGATGGCCATAAATTATGCTTTTTGTCTACTGGGTCTTTCTATTGCGCTGACCATTCACGAGTGGGGACATTGGATTTTCACGCGACTGGTCGGTGAATATCCGAAACGCATCGTCATTGGCACAGGACACATGCTGATGCGAACACATTTCTTTAAGAGTAAGCTGAATCTGAATTCCAAATTTGACGGTGGCTACGTTATGCTCAATATAACCGATGGCAAATATTACAGACTCAAAACATTTGTAGCTGTCCTGGGCGGGCCGCTGGTCAATATCGCTATTGGAATTGCTGTCATAATCATGGTTCCATTTTCCACCGATTTTTCAAAGACAATTGTTTTCAGTCTATGGTTTGGTTATATGCAGTTGTTGATAGGGCTAGCCAATTTACTACCCTTGAGAAGAAAAATAAATGGTTTTCCGATGGATTTTGATGGGAGAATTATGCTGAACATACTACGAGGGAGATACAAAAAAGAAGCGAGCAGTGAAGCGATAGACCTCAGTTTGGAAGGAGATGATTATGTGGCAGAACATCGATATAATGAGGCATTAGCGAAATTTCAGGAATGCCTAAAAGTATGTTCGGAATCCAGCCCTACTATTGCCTGTGCCCTCCAGTTTAATATTGGATTATGTTATTTTCATCTGGGGGATTATGATGAAGCGTTACGTTGTCTGAAGGAAGTGGAAGATCAGCTGGCTATGAAAGAAGTTGAACACTTAGCGGGCTATCTACATAATCTTTATGCTAATATCTATCTGGTCCAAGGCGATATCGAAAAGGCTACAGCAGCAGGACAACGAGCGCTTCAGCTGTTGCCTGAGTTCGATCCTGTCCGCCATACCTGGGGCTGCATTCTAGTCGAGAATGAAGAATGGGATCGCGGCGAGGAAATATTGTCGCCACAAATGGATTTTGATTATGTAAACAGCACAACACTATTGACAGCAATGTATTTAACTCTGGCCTATCAACAACAGGGAAAATTAAAAAAGAAGGAACGCTGCCGGGAATTTGTACAGCTCCATCTGGCTGAACTGAATCTCGTTGACAAAGTGATATATGAACGTATATTGTTAAAACTGGTCACAAAATAGTTTTCGTAAAATGAGGTGTAGTACGATGGAAAATACAGCTGCTAGGACATCCTGGAATGTATTATGCTAAGGAAGGTTCATATTGAATGTCATTTATTCCATCAAAAAGACCATAAGATACCTTAGCCGTAATGATTCGGATTTCATTAAATCTGTTCTTTACTTTAAGGTTTAAATAGCTATGAAGAGGATAGTGAGGCTTAGTAATGGCATACATATATCCAAAAATAGATTGATGTTGTTTCGCAAAATTACCGATAGACCATGAAGGTAGCACGTCGTAGGATATCAGTTAGAATTTATGCTGCTCTAAATGGTCAAGATTTTTAATATGGCTATGGGCCATAACGATAGCATACACAAGGATTGCGCTAGGAGTTCACTACTTAAGTGATGTCATCGGGGCAGTAATAATAAGCTGTTTCATTGGCATTTCCCTAAATAGATTTTTTAAGAATAGATTTTATTCAGGTCGAAAAGGTGTTGCATGCAGTAAATAGAATAAAATCCACTGAACTTTTAAACAAAGTAAGTTCGGACGTTTAAACAAAATCACCCCGCGAAATGTCACCTACCTTTGTCTTAACAGAATCAAATTTTAAAAAATGAAATCAAACAATTATCAAGGGGCATTACAGAAACCGATAGGTTCTGGGTTCACAGCAGCATCTACTTCAACAGAGGTAATCAGTGGTATTGACCTTTCTGGCAAAATCGCAATTGTAACAGGTGGTAACACTGGAATTGGTCTTGAAACCACCAAAACACTTGCAGCTGCGGGTGCAACGATTATCGTTCTTGCAAGAAACGTGGAAAAGGCAAAAGTGAACCTAGAAGGGATAACAAATATTGAAATCGAAGAAGTGGATATGATGAATCCTAATTCTATAGATAGATTTGCCGAAAAATTCATTTTATCAGGAAGACCACTTCATTTGTTGATCAATAATGCCGGTATTATGTGGGTTCCGTTGCAACGTGACCTGCGTGGAATTGAATCGCAACTGGCAACAAATTATTTAGGTCAGTTTCATCTTACAGCAAAATTGTGGTCGGCATTAAAACAGGCAAATGGTGCAAGGGTTGTAAATGTTTCTTCGCTTGGGCACCATAATTCCCCTTTCAATTTTGAAGATCCAAACTTTGAAAATCGTGAATATGAAACTCTTCAGGCTTATGGTCAATCAAAAACAGCAAGTAACCTTTTCGCTTTAGAATTAGATAACCGAGCCAAAGATTTTAATGTGAGGGCTTATTCTCTACATCCGGGTTCTATCGGAGGAACAGAGTTAGGTAGAAATGCAGACTTAGAACAATGGAAGAGATTAGGCTTTTTGGATGAAAATGGCAATATGCGTCCAGAAGTACTTGCGGCATTGAAAACGATTCCCCAAGGTGCAGCTACAACTGTTTTCGCTGCGAGCAGCCCATTATTAAATGAAGTAGGCGGTGTATATCTGGAAGATTGTGATATTGCCGAACTAATACCAACAGATCCTTCCATTCCAACACAGGTAAAACTGCATCAGGGCGGTGTACAGCAATATTCGTTGGATAAAAATTCAGCAAGACGTCTATGGAACCTTAGTGAAGAAATGACCGGAGTAAAATTCAATATCAATTAATCATTCAAAATATTTTACCGTGAAAATTTTAGCGTATAAAAGTTGCCGTTATCATAGGTGACAACAGCGGATTCGGATATGTTACCGCAAAAAAAATGAAAGAAAAGGCAGCCAGTGAAAAGGTTTCCACTGAACTGGGCGTAACAGGTTTGACTGCCGGTCAATCCAGATCAGGTCATATTAGGCTGGTCTTTTAAACAAAGTAATTCATATTTTTTTTATATTTATATCATCAGTCTGCCTTAAAAACCAAGCAAATAACTCGAATCATGGAATATCAAGCAAAGTATATTACAGATGACATTAAGCTATCCTGCTATGAGGATAAATTCTTTAAATCGGATATCAGTTTCGACTGCCATATGCTGATCTGGTTTATTTCAGGAGAAACAAAGATTGTACAGGCCGATGCGACTTACTTATTTAAAAAAGGTGATATTTTTCTAATCCCAAGAAATCAATTGGCAACGATTATCAACTACCCAAAAGATGGGCAACCTCATAAAACCGTCGTCATGCACTTGACTGGTGAGAAGCTAAAAGATTTCTATGCAAATCTTAGTGTAAGACCCAATACTTATAAACCGGAAAAAATATACTGCTTCAACAATCATCCTCTACTGGAAAGCTGTCTTTCCTCATTGATTCCTTACTTTGAGATGCAGGAACTTCCAGAAAACATTGCTTCCCTAAAAATCACAGAAGCAATCAGTATTCTCCGGGCGATAGATATAGGGATAGATCATGTTTTGGCCAACTTTGAAGAGCCCGGAAAAATTGACCTTGCAGCTTATATGGAAAAGAACTTTATGTTTAATTTACCATTGGAAAAATTCGGCTATCTGACAGGAAGAAGTTTAACTACTTTCAAAAGGGATTTCAGCAAAATTTTCAATCTCACACCGCAGCGATGGCTGACGAAAAAAAGATTGGAATTGGCACATTACCAATTTGTTGAAAAAAGAATGAAACCGATCGAAGTTTGTTATGAGGTAGGATTCGAAAATCTTTCACATTTCTCATATGCTTTTAAAAAGCATTTTGGCTATGCCCCAACAGAGCTGCTGGCTGCGAGAAGTTAACTGTTTTCATTGCAGTAAAATTTGACATTGGCTTTCTATTATGATCTGAAAAGTTACTTTAAGTTATCGTTTATACTGATTTCTACAGGGATATCTATGATCTTTTCAGGCCCTTGGTCAACTTGTAGCCTGAGCTGTACAGTACCTTTTAATTCAGAAAAAAACTGTTTGGTTTGTATGGTTATGCCTAGATTTTGACAGGTTTTATGATCATAGTCCCACAGACCGAAACGTTGCAGATATAATGGATTTTGAATGGTATCCACCAAATTCACCTCCTCTCTTTTCTCATTCGTAAGCTCCACATGTGTGAGCGTACAACGTATTCTATCTGCTAAGCCAGTTGCAAAACTGCCTTGCCGCTTGGATACTGCCTCCATGGCCTTAAGTTCATCAGCAGTCAATGGATAATAGCTCGCCAATAAAAATTGATTGGCTGGGTCACGCTTCGCTTCGGTCAGATCGGTAATGCTAGCGTGCATGTGGCTGCCCAGCGCATCCAAAACCGTTTGCTGTTCCGATACGCTTATCGTATCAGGCATACGTTTTAAATTGTTTTTACAATTTGAAAATAAAATCGCATGAAATAGTATTGGAAATAGTCGATTCATCATGTATTATTTATATTTAATGGTCTGCGTTTACAGTTATCGTTTATCTGCTATGGAAACGATCATAGGAAAACAATTGTGTTAATTATTTTATCAATAAGCTTTATGCGGTAAAATCCAGCGCATCCTTTTCACTAAAATAAGCGAATTGTAAACGATTCCCCCGAGCTGTTTAAAATCCGTATGGGATAATTTACTATTTGTTGAAAGTGAATTTAGAAGCGCTGAATCGTCCTTGTGGTAATGGCATATTCCTTTTTTATGTTAGTCTCCCCAATATATTTTTCAATTAAAAAGCCATGCGATTGAATAGCGTCGCTATTGTTCAAATATCTGACCTCGGCCGCCAGAATCAGATTATTGCCAGCATTACTCTCCGGCGCCAAAAGAACGACCTCTGTAGGATTGTTGTCAGGGGGTACTATGGTTTCTTCCTTTACACAGGAAACTGTTAGAAATATAAGACTACAACAGAGGAAAACATCTGTGATCGACTGCTACCTACTTTTACAGCATGAAAATCGCAACAAAAAAAGCAGCTATCGGTTTTATATTTGTGACCTTGCTGATCGACATTACAGGATGGGGAATCATACTTCCAGTGGTTCCAAAACTTATTCAGGAACTTATACATGCGGATATCAGCGAAGCGGCGACCTACGGTGGATGGCTTCTCTCATCCTGTGATCGCCACCTGCACAAAATGAGAGGCGACAATAATTAAAGGGAAAAAGCCATAACGGATCCGGATGGATTTTCTTTTGTGCCACCAACAGAAATAGCCACATACTGCTTTCCACCGACCATATAGGTACAGGCAGTTGCATTGGCCATGGCCGGCAGGGTCGTTTCCCAAAGGAGTTTGCCTGTCGATTTCTCCAAAGCCCGCAGTCTTCGGTCATCATTACCTGCAATGAAAATCAGGCCTCCAGCCGTCACAATAGGTCCACCTTTACCTTCAGTACCACACCCTGGCTCGCCTTCTTTTTGCCTTTTCTCATCTCTCCCGAGTGGAATATGCCATTGATATTCTCCGGTAGAAAGATTCAGCGCATGAAGTGTACCCCATGGTGGTCTTATGGCTGGATTTCCGCTCGGATCCTTCCAGGTGGTATAACCTGTAGTATTCATGTAAAGACTGTTTACTGGTGTTGAACTCCCCTCAGTAGTAGCAGTTGTTTTACCCTTTGTAGGTTGGCCATTGACACTATGGATATAAGCCAGAATAGCTTCCTGTTCTCCCTCTTTGAGCACGCCCTGAAAAGGAGGCATGATTCCACTACCACGTTTGATCTTATCTGCAGCAGTAGCCCTGTCCATACGCTTGTTCAAACCAACAAGGGAGGGATAATTGGCGGCAGAGCTCATCTTCGGTCCACCATGGCAGGATGCACAATAGACGTTGAAAAGATAACGTCCCTGATCAGCAGCGGATAATCGTTCTACTTCTTTAGGATCTTGCTTGACGATAGTCTGTATCTCGGGAGCTTCATTGGAACGTATATAGAGCATATTTGTCGCAGGATCATAAGCCGCTCCTCCCCAAACGGTGCCACCGCGAGTACCCGGAAACATCAAGGTACCTTTTAGATCGGGTGGTGTGTAAAGCCCTTCATAGCGCAGCGATCTAAACTGTTGCAGTAAAGCCTTATGATCTGCATCTGAATAGTTTGACAGGTCTTCTTCGCTGATCAACTGACGTGAATAGGGTTTTGGAAGTATGGGGATAGGCTGGGTCGGCCATGCCTGTTCGCCCGGAAGATTAGAAGCCGGGAAAGGTCGTTCCTCAATCGGAAAAATCGGCTCGCCAGTCTCCCGATCCAAGACAAATACCAATCCTTGTTTTGTTACCTGCGCAACAGCATCTCTGTTTTTACCATCTTTTTTGACGCTCACCAGATTTGGCGGAGCAGAAAGATCATAATCCCAAATGTCGTGATGTACGGTCTGATAATGCCATACATGTTTTCCTGTAGCGGCATTCAGTGCCAACACACAGTTGCCATAGAGATTTTCACCTATACGATCGGCTCCATAAAAGTCATAGGTTGGTGATCCCAGCGCCATATACACGATACCGCGTTTGCTATCCAAAGACATGCCTGCCCAGCTGTTGACACCGCCGGCATATTTGTAAGCTTCCTTCGGCCAGGTTTCATAACCGGGCTCCCCGGGTTGCGGAATGGTATGAAACATCCACTCCATTTTCCCTGTTCGACAATTGTATGCCCTGACATGCCCCGGAGGGGTGCCATATAGATCTGGCAGACGCGATCCGACAATGATCAGGTCTTTATAAATAATGCCCGGTGAGGTCATCGTAACGGTTATCTTGTTTGGATCGTCCCGAAGCCCTACATTGAGGTTGACCTTTCCATTTTCACCGAAGGTGTCGATCGCTTTACCTGTCTTCGCATCGACAGCAATTAAAAAGTTATCAGCAGAGAATAGGATCCGTCTGTCATTGCCATCTTCCCAATAGGTCACACCTCGTCCGGCTCCCCCTCCGCCACCTCCGTTAAAAGGGTCATATTTCCAGATCTCTTTTCCCGTGGCTGCATCGATGGCATATAGGCATCTTTTGGCTGAAGTGGTATACATAATTCCATCAATAATGATCGGATTAGATTGACTATTGGCTGGATTTGCGTCACTTGGCAGATCATTGACTGAAAATGTCCAGGCAAGTTTTAAAGCCGAAACATTCGATGTATCGATCTGATCCAATGGTGAGTGGCTGGTACTTTTTTCATCTCCTTTGTATACCGCCCATGTTCTACCTCGGTTCCCTCCAGAACCACATGCCATGAGCATAGTGAGTGAAGCTACTGCTAAAACACATTTCAGCCTATTGAATGGGATTGTATTTTTCATCCGTATAAATTTGTTTATTCATTCATCAATTTTCCCTTTAAGGCATTCATGCTGCCTTCGGCGGTTTCAATTGTGATGAAGCTATCAGATTATTCATCGAGTGTATGTTTTAAGTGGCATTCATGAGCTCGCTTTGCTCGGTTATTCACTCCTCATAGTGATTGAATAAATCATGATGGTTTCATAATTATTTATCCAAGCCTTTTTCTGATAACCATTTTGACATGACATCCGCTACTTCAACGTTGTTCAAGTCTGAAAAAGGAAAATGTGTATTTCCTTTGATCCCGATTTCGGGTAGATGAACAACTGTTACATTTCCACCATGTTTATTCACAATATCGCGCCACTTTCTGGCCATTGCGAGTCTGGCACGCCACCCATCAGCGCCCGGATTACTAGCATCGTATTTTTTGGGAATGAAATCGCCATAGTAAATAACAATCGGTATCTTGGTCAATTTCATAAATTCTTCTTTTGAAACTGCCGTAGCCTGCAAGGGACCAGCCGAACTTTCGATCGCTGCTGGCAGCTCTCCTTCGGGGAACAGGAAACCTGATCCCGGTTCGTAAGATACAATTGCTTTGATATTTGCACTCTTGATCGCTGATATCCATCCAAATCCACCGGAATGTGAATGGGTAACCAAAATCAATGGTCCTACTTTATCCGCCAAAGCTACTGTGGCATCCGTGACCACAGTTGGATCAATTGGCCCAAGACTCGGTGTCATGGATCGGAAATATTGATTGAGCGTTTCAGGATCTTTAGAAAACTGAACACCGGGAAAATAATTGGGCCACACACCGACACGGAACGTCCCAAACCAATCCTGCTCATCTGGCGTTGGTGTAATAGTCGCCTCAACGGTACTGCGGCTGGCATTGCCACGACGTGGCTGATCAAGCAGATAAACACCAAAGCCACGTCTTAGAAAGATATTCTGGAAACCTTCGCGCCCATCGGGCGTAGTTTCCCATGTTTTTGAAAACTGACCTATACCATGCCAGAATACAAGGGGGAGTTTCTTGGCATTAACTGGTTTTTGATAAAAGACATAGGCATGATCCCCATGAAAGGTCTGTCCATCTGGTCCACGTTTGACAGGATCGTATGTCCCGGACTTGGTGAGGACGCTTCCCCCTGTCGCAAAACTCCCCTGCTCTTCGATCATCAAAGGTTGCTTTGTTTTTGCTGTCTGCGCAAAGATGCGATCACTGACAGTAAGTGATAACATCACTACAACTAAAATGGATATTTTACGCATAAATGATCTTTTTACTATTTCAGATTTAGTTTATAAAATCCTCCCAGCTTAGCCAGAAACATGCAATACATACTCAGATTTCCTGTAGGTTTCAATGTGCATAGCACCTGGAATTAGAAATAATTCTTTATTTATTGCATTAATCGCTTTATTAAAAGCTTCAGCCGCTATATAACACAAAGTTGCTAATCAAAATTCGGGATAAAGTATACCTATTACTGAATTTCCTACCAATATTACTTTTTTTGCCCATCCAATTTGTTAAAGACCAATCTTACAGTACACCGAATTTCTGCTTGAATGTTAAAGATTTAATAAAGGTTCAGATTCGATTATGAATAAAGTCATAGGAATTCTATTCTCATTTCTTTTTTTGTATTAATAAAGCAGTTAAAACCACTAGTTTGACGAAAAGTGTAATAAAATAGGTCGGGCGCTTTCATCGCAACTAATCTTCTATAGTAAAATCGATTGTTTTATTAAATTCTTCTTTTTCGGGATCTGACATTTGATCGCGCATGGCACGGATCGTATAGCCCCCACGCAATACGCCTTTATCCAAATACATCCAATCTGATATTTTTTGTTTATCAATCACAACGGTATCGCCAAGAGCGACCTCTTTCGTTGAGACCGGACTGTTATGGACAACACCAGTAAATTGATCATTTGCGTAGTTGAGATTGCCAATCCAAATGTGCTCCAAACTGTTATCAGGTGTATTATATGCCAGCTTGAGGGCAAATCCTTCATATCCTTTCTGTGGTTTTTGAAAGGCCTGTACAAATAGATCGAATGATTTTTTTGCCTTTGCTATGGCTGCATTCATCGCCTCATCATCAGAGCGGAAACCAACAACTTCGTCATTTTCAATTTTCTCTTTTACAGACGGTGACTGGCATGCCATCAATGTAGCACTGCAGATGGTGACAAATAAAATAGGTCTAATAATTTTGGATCTCATCTTTAAATATTTTGTATTCATAATCTCTTCTAAACTTTTTAGATAGCCCCCATTTCACTACGATATTGTGGCATATTAAGGCTGTTCAGTTTTTATCTTCGGATTCAAAATTTCGCTCATTTTCCAATGAAGTCATCATTCCGATCCGTCCACCGTTTACCTAGTTTATCCATTCGTCTAAAGCTAACTATAAAAATACATGTTTTACACAATATGAAGTCCGATTTCTTTAAAATGCTTAATAAGAAGATTTGAAGTTCGGATTCCCATTAAATTGAATTTAGAAATTACTGCTGGCGAACATTTCGGATTTGGAATGTGGATGGTTATTATAGAAAATTAAAAGGGGAAAGATCCTGTTGTAAAATCGCAGCTAGAGTATTATAGTATAAACGATCGGATTTCCCGAATTGATTGGTCGGCGATTTCCCAAATCATATGGTCAATACCTCCGAAACCTCCACCTAGATTGGCCTAGTAATAAAAACTAAACTTATGAAAATTTAATACGAATCGTAAATCATCACCAACGGATATTAGATCTCTATTAATATAAATCTGAGAGTTCATAAATTAGATTCTGTTAGGAAAAGTTAGTACAGAAAAAGTATTGTAAATTTCTTCGGGTCAGCATTGCCCTATAATATGAATTTTATTAGGCGGCTATTGGAATAAAAACAAAATTACAATTTATCAAGGAGGATAATGGAAATATGCTAAAGAAAATCAACAACAGGTTTAGTTTTTTATCTCCAGTTGAAAAAGGAGCAATCCTTTTGAGCATAATACTGTTTATTGTCTCCCTCACGATGCCCGCTTTCTTTGTAGAGCGACCTAGAACGGAACCTGAAGAGATAGATAGCTTAACAATCGTGTTAACGGGATGGATGTATCCTTTGGGTGGAGCGATCATACCTTTCTTATTTTGGTGTGCTAACCCTATCTACCTGTTTTCTATATGTACCCTATTAAACCGTAACAAAAAAGCTGGATTTTATATCAGTATCCTTCCCAGCTTAATCGCGCTTGGATTCACCCAAATGGACAAAATTATGACCAGCGAATCAGGATCTGAATCGGTCATAACTTCGCTAGGCGCAGGTTATTTTTTATGGCTGAGCAGTTTCCTTATCCTAACCATTGGAATTGGAGTAAAGTTGAATAAGAAATAACGCCATTTATTGATCGAGATACAACAACAGGCAGGTTATAAATTTAAATATCTATGTCAAGTTTTAAGCCGTTTGATTTTTGAATAGCTTTACGAAACTTTCTCTATATTAGTTATATATAGAAAACCATATAAGCAATTTCAAAAAATGATTCCAGAAACTTTCTTTTCATCTGAATTGATCCTTGGAAATGATACAATTCTGTACGTCCCCAAGGAGAATGGATAAGTAGATAAACATACGAGGACTTGATTTTATGCAAAATCAACGCTAGATTTAACCTGAGGTCATAAATCTAATAGCATGAAATATACCTGCAAAATAACCGAATTTAAATTTTTATTAGTCAAAAAAATGAAAGTTATTAAATTAAACATAAAGGATGAATCTTTCTATATTCCTCTCGAATCAGGACATATCCCCTTTATGATGTATCAACGCTATGGCTATTATTATATAGATATGGAAGCATCGGAATTGCTTCCGAATAATAATATAGCTTCAAGAAGAAAATACAATTTAAATCTCAATAGAAATGAGAAAATGTCTATTGAGATACTTGATATAGGCCATGTAAATGAGCTATTCTCCGAAATTGATTCAGACTTTAATTCCTTTCAACAACAATTGACGGATCAGGATCACGACCAAATGATTAAGCGCTTCTATACATTAGATCATTGCTGTCCCATTAAAGTTTAAAAACGTTCTTTGAAATATTTGAAATTCAGTTTGTTACAAGTGTTTTTCGATTAAACGGATTTCAATTCTAACTTTTGCAATTCCACAAAGAATTGCAATGCATCGAGATAAATACGTTTTCGCTCAACTTGTTTCATTCTTAGATAGAAACAAGTTCAATTACATAGTCCGGAAAAACCAAGGTGACAAATACGTGAAGCACTTCACCTGTTGGAGCCAGCTTCCTGTATTGATGTTCGGTCAACTTTCCAATCGTGAAAGTTTAAGAGATCTGGTGATAGCTCTCCAAGCCCATCATTCCAAGTGCTACCACTTGGGAATGGGTAAGAACGTATCCAGATCATCTTTGGCAAGGGCCAATCAGGATAGGTCTTATCTGATCTTTGAAGAGTATGCTTACTATTTGATTTCCCAAGCCCGAGAAAAGCGCGCGACCGGGATTTTCAATCTTGAAGGCAACGTCTACGCGTT
>Ga0213829_1000793_pt1 | contig 25824 bp, 25 predicted proteins | sample MC6MC0896MG_FD_180665 | JGI IMG/M metagenome (GOLD analysis project Ga0213829, IMG submission 180665) | Enriched soil aggregate microbial communities from Iowa State University, Ames, United States - MC6-MC0896-MG | ecosystem: Environmental > Terrestrial > Soil > Unclassified | place: USA: Iowa...
GCCCGCATTGTTGACCAGAATGTCGATCTCGCCAAGATTGGTAGTGGCATAGGTCAGCAGGTTATGAATATCGAGCTTGTCGCCGACATCGCAGGCAATGGAAAGAATCTTGCCATATTGTTCCAGATCTTTGACGGCTTTCGTGGCTGCTGCGCCATCAATATCTGATAAAACAACGCTCGCACCATCCATCAGGAAGCGCTTTGCGATGGCATAGCCAATGCCACGGGCAGCACCTGTAACGATTGCCACCTTGCCTTCTAACTGCATCGATCACTCTCCGATTTTTCAGGAGAGTGGACCGGCGACATGCGCCGGTCAAGCGCAGGACGTGCTATAAAACCTCAGGCAAATGCCAGCCCGATATGCCTTTCGCGCAAAACTGCGCTGATCTCGTCGAGAATTGCCGGGTCATCAATGGTGGCAGGCATTTTCCACTCAATGCCATCTGCCATTTTCTGAATTGTTGAGCGCAGTATTTTGCCCGAGCGGGTTTTTGGCAAACGCTTGACGGTCAAAGCCAGCCGGAAAGCTGCAACAGGCCCTATGGCATCGCGAATCATGCTGATGCATTCCTTTTCGACCTCACGTGTATCTCGGTCGATATTGGATTTGAGCACAAGAAAACCGCAGGGCACTTGCCCTTTTACAATGTCAGAAATGCCAAGCACCGCGCATTCCGCAACATCGTGATGGCTGGAAAGCACTTCTTCCATGGCTCCTGTCGACAGGCGATGGCCTGCGACATTGATAATGTCGTCGGTGCGGCTCATGATATAGAGATAGCCATCTTCATCCATATAGCCCGCGTCAGCGGTTTTATAGTAACCGGGGAACTCGTCGAGATAGGCTTTACGGAAGCGATCATCGGCATTCCAAAGTGTCGGCAGGCAACCGGGCGGCAATGGCAGCTTGATCAGGATATTGCCAAGTTGCCCGCGCTCCACTTCATGACCTGCATCATCAAGCACATGGATGTCATAGCCTGGCAAGCAAACAGTCGGTGAGCCATATTTGGTTTCAAGAAGCCCAAGACCCAGCGGATTAGCGACCATTGGCCAGCCGCTTTCAGTCTGCCACCAGTGATCGATCACCGGACAGCCCAGCAGGTTTTCAGCCCAGTGGATCGTATCGGGATCGGCGCGCTCACCGGCGAGATAAAGCGCACGGAATTTGGAAAGATCATATTTGCGCACGAAATTACCGTCCGCATCTTCTTTTTTGATGGCGCGGAGCGCTGTCGGAGCTGTGAACATCACCTCCACACCATGTTCAGCAATGATGCGCCAATAGGTGCCAGCATCGGGCGTACCAACCGGTTTGCCTTCAAACAGGATGCTTGTCGCTCCAGCAATGAGTGGCGCATAGACGATATAGGAATGGCCGACCACCCAGCCGACATCAGATGCCGCCCAGAAGACCTGTCCGGGTTTGATGCCGAAAACATGTTCCAGCGACCAGGCAAGTGCCACCATATGCCCGCCATTGTCGCGCACCACGCCTTTGGGTTCGCCTGTGGTGCCGGAGGTGTAAAGCACATAAAGCGGATCGGTGGCAGCGACGGGTGTGGAGGGAACATGACGACCGCGGGCGGCATCAACCGCTGTTTTATAGTCGATGTCGCGCCCTTTGACGGGGTTATGCAGATGCTGCTCGCGCTGAAGAATGATGCAGTGTTCAACTTTGTGGCGCGCAGTTGCAATCGCCTTGTCGAGCATGGCCTGATAGGGGACAACGCGGGTGGGCTCAATGCCGCAGGAGCCAGCGATAATCATTACCGGCTTTGCATCATCGATACGGGTTGCAAGCTCGTTAGCTGCAAAGCCACCAAAAACCACGGAATGGACCGCGCCAATACGGGCGCTGGCCAGCATTGCGATGGCCGCTTCGGGAACCATCGGCATATAGATAAGGACGCGATCGCCTTTGCTCACACCATTTTCGAGCATAACAGCGGAAAGGGCCTCGACCTCTTCGAGCAATTCGCGATAGGTGAATTTGCGTACTGAACCTGTGACCGGGCTTTCATAAATCAAAGCAATCTGGTCGCCGCGCCCATTGGCGACATGGCGGTCGAGCGCATTGTAACAGGTGTTGCATTCTGCCCCTTTGAACCAGCGTCCATAGACGCCTTCATCGCCTGCGAAAACCTGATCCCATGGCTTGAACCAGTCGATGGCGCTGGCTGCATCGGCCCAGAAACCTTCGGAATCGTTTTGCCAGGCAGTATAGGTTTCAACATATTTCGACGTCATGCTGTTCCTCCCAGAAGCACGCGCTCAGCAGGCACTTGGGCTTACTCAAGCATCGCAATAACTACCTGATGAAAGCGCAAGATTTGGCTCGTTGGCCTCGTCTCCTCCATGCGCTTTTCATCTCCTCCGGCTGTGAGTTTAAGCCGAGTATGAAAGTCTCGTCCATGAAACTTAAGATGAATAAGCATATCACAACCATGATGATATTTGATGTCTCTTGCAGGATGGGGAAGGCTGGGCCACAAGGGAGCATGAGAGGTGCTTTGTGACCAAAATCCTGCCTGTGCTGCTTATGGCCCTCATGGCTTTGCACATCATTAAGCCGCTTGGCTTGCCCGGTTTGAAACGGCGTGGCGATTTCTGGAAGATCGCTGCATTTGCAATCTTTACCATGGCGCTGGTGGTCGGCATTCACTTTGCCGAAAGCTAAAACGCTGCTTTAAAACAGCATTTTTATCCATAAGTCCGCCTTTAATCCGTGATTAGGTTTTGACATGGCGGGAGAGAATCCCATCTAAATGGTATGACAAATATAGGAGGAGAGATGCGACGTGCCCTTTTAAGCCTGCCATTCATTGTGGCTGCATCAATGATTGCCCTTCCGGCGCACACTGCGTTTGCGGAAAGCATCAATGCTGGAAGCCGGGAAGCGACGAGCGAATTGCCCTTTAATGTCGCAGCCGTGGCAGAATTCGATACACCCTGGGCGATTGCATTTCTGCCGGGCGGTAAACTGATCCTCACCGAAAAAGGCGGCAAGATTTTTGTCGTGACCCAAAAGGGTGAGAAGACCGAAGTTGCGGGTGTGCCAGAGGTCAATTTCGGCGGTCAGAACGGTCTTCTGGATATTGCGCCTGCACCTGATTTTGCTAAGAGCAAGGCGGTTTATTTTACATATGTTGCACCGGTCAATGGCGGCGGAAGTCTTGTGCTTGATCGCGCCATTTTATCCGAGAGCAAAGGCAAGGCCGAATTCAAAGATATCGAGACGATCTGGAAGCAGTCGGCTGTGGCCAAGGGTGGACAACCCGGTGGCAAGGTTGCCTTTTCGCCGGATAAAAAGCATCTGTTTCTGTCGGTTGGTGATCGTATGACACCGGCAACGGCTCAGGATGAGAATGCGCCGATGGGTAAGATCCTGCGCATGAACCTTGATGGTTCCGTGCCGAAGGACAATCCCAAAGCGTCAGAAGAGGGTGTGAAGGCGCTGACATGGAGCACGGGTCATCGCAACCCCTATGGCCTTGCTTTTGCCCCTGATGGCAAATTGTGGGAACATGAGATGGGACCACGCGGTGGTGACGAGTTCAATCTCATCAAGCCGGGCCTGAATTACGGTTGGCCGGTTGTTTCCAATGGCGATAATTACAGCGGCAGGCCGATCCCGCGTCATAGCACACGCCCGGAATTCGAAGCGCCGATGCTGTTCTGGACGCCGGTGATTTCGCCGGGTGGGCTGGCTTTCTATAAAGGTAAGATGTTTGCCGATTGGAACGGTTCAGCGCTGATTGCAGGACTCTCATCGCAGGCTTTGATCAGAGTTGCCATTAATAGTGATGGTCAGCCTGATGAAGCTGAACGTTTTGCGATGGAAAACCGTATTCGCGATGTGGCCGTCGGCCCCGATGGCGCAATCTGGCTGATTGAGGATAGCAGTCCGGGTCGTTTGCTGAAACTGACGCCGAAGTCATGAAAAAAGGCCCCGGATTTCCGGGGCCTTTCTTTTTACTTCTTCAATACATCAACGCCGGGGAGGGGCTTGCCTTCCATCCATTCAAGGAATGCGCCGCCTGCGGTCGAGATATAGGTGAAGTCATCGGCAACGCCTGCATGGTTGAGCGCTGCCACAGTGTCGCCGCCGCCGCCAACCGAAACCAGCTTGCCAGCTTTGGTGCGGGCTGCAACATGCTTGGCGGTCTTGACCGTTGCTGCATCGAACGGACGCAGTTCAAACGCACCGAGCGGGCCGTTCCAGATCAGCGTTGCCGCATCATCGATAGCCGAAGCGATCAGGTCGGTTGAAAGCGCGCCAGCATCCAGAATCATGCCGTCGCTTGGTACGCCATCAACGCCATAGGTCTGGTTTGGTGTGTCGGCAGCAAAGTGCCAGCCCACAACCGCATCAACAGGCAGGATGATCGCGCATTTGGTCTTTTCAGCCTTGGCCATGATTTCGCGCGCTGTATGCGCAAGGTCATGTTCGCAAAGCGATTTGCCAACATCGTGGCCTTGGGCTGCGAGGAAAGTGTTGGCCATGCCACCACCGATAACCAGCGCATCGACTTTTTCAATCAGGTTGGAGAGCAGGTCGAGCTTGGTGGAAACCTTGGCACCGCCAACGATTGCAACAACCGGACGCGCTGGCTGGCCGAGACCTTTTTCAAGCGCTTCAAGTTCTGCCTGCATGCCGCGGCCTGCATAGGCTGGCAGCACATGGGCCAGACCTTCGGTCGAAGCGTGCGCGCGGTGTGCGGCCGAGAAAGCGTCGTTGACGAAGATGTCACCGTTTGCAGCAAGTGCTGCCACGAATTCCGGATCGTTCTTTTCTTCGCCCTTGTGGAAGCGGGTGTTTTCGAGAAGCAGAACATCACCGTCTTTGAGCGCATCCACTGCAGCCTTGGCCTTTTCGCCAATGCAATCTTCTGCAAAGTGAACACCGTGTCCGAGAACCTTGGCGAGTGGCTTTACGACATGCTTGAGCGAGTTTTCATCCGATGCCACACCCTTCGGGCGACCAAAATGGGCGAGCAGAATGACCTTTGCACCCTTCTTCGAGAGTTCCGCAATGGTTGGAACAATACGTTCGATACGGGTGAGGTCGGTAACCTCGCCATTCGCCATCGGCACGTTGAGGTCCACACGAACCAGAACGCGTTTTGATTTTACATCAGCATCATCAAGGGTGCGGAAAGCCATTTTTCTTCTCTCAATTATGAACGCTTAAATGATAACGCCCCTTCGTGATTGAAGGGGCGTTGTCAGTTGTTAGATCAGCTTGCCCATAGCGACAGCGGTGTCGCTCATGCGGTTCGAGAAGCCCCATTCATTGTCGTACCATGACAGGATGCGCACCATGGTGCCATCCATGACCTTGGTCTGATCGGTGTGGAAAACCGACGAATGCGAATCATGATTGAAGTCGTGCGATACGAGCGGCTCATCGGTGTAACCGAGGATACCCTTGAGGCGACCATTGGCAGCTTCGCGGATCGCGTTGTTGACTTCTTCAACGGTGGTTTCGCGCTTCGCAATGAAGGTCAGGTCGACGACCGAAACATTCGGGGTTGGAACGCGGATTGCAACGCCGTCGAGCTTGCCCTTGAGTTCTGGCAGAACCAGACCAACAGCCTTGGCTGCACCCGTCGAAGTTGGGATCATGGAAAGTGCTGCAGCGCGTGCGCGGTAGAGATCCTTATGCATGGTGTCCAGCGTTGGCTGGTCGCCCGTGTAAGAGTGGATCGTGGTCATGAAGCCCTTTTCGATGCCGATGGCATCGTTGAGAACCTGAGCAACCGGCGCAAGGCAGTTGGTGGTGCACGAAGCGTTGGAAATGACCTGATGGTCCTTCGTCAGCTTGTCATGGTTTACACCGAAAACAACGGTCAGGTCAGCGCCGTCAGCAGGAGCCGAAACGATAACGCGCTTTGCGCCTGCTTCAAGATGAAGGGCAGCTTTGTCGCGTGCTGTGAAAATGCCGGTGCATTCCAGAGCGATATCGACGTTTTCTTCTTTCCACGGCAGTTCAGCGGGGTTGCGAACAGCGTGAACCTTGATCGGGCCGTAGCCGACGTCGATGGTGTCGCCAACGACTTTTACTTCCTTTGGAAAACGACCATGAACGCTATCATAGCGCAGAAGATGCGCGTTTGTTTCGACCGGACCGAGATCGTTGATTGCGACGACCTGAATGTCGGTGCGGCCCGATTCCACGATTGCGCGAAGGACATTGCGGCCGATGCGGCCAAAACCGTTGATTGCGACGCGAACTGCCATTTTCTCTAAATCTCCCGAAAGGGTTCTGCCTATGCAGTGCTTGATAAAACAGGTGAGGCGACTTGCCTCTCACTGGAAACATAAACGCCGACGTGTTTAACGCCGGCGTTTGATAATTATGCGGCGGCGTTGAGTTTCTTTTCCGCAGCTTCGGCAGCAGCTTCTGCTGTGATGCCGAAATGCTTGTAGAGATCGTTGATCTCGCCCGAAGCGCCGAAGCCCTTCATGCCGATGAACGCGCCGTTTTCGCCGATGAAGCGTTCCCAACCGAGGGACAGACCGGCTTCGATTGCGACCTTGACCTTGGCATCGCCGAGGGTTGCCTGCTTGTAAGCATCGCTCTGCTCTTCGAACAGTTCAAAGCAAGGAACAGAAACAACGCGGGTTGCAATGCCCTTGGCTTCGAGAAGGTCACGGGCCTTGAGTGCGATTTCGACTTCCGAACCGGTTGCGAAGATCGAAACCTTTGCATCGCCATTTGCGGCTGCCAGCTCATATGCGCCGAATGCGGAGAGGTTTTCTTCGCGATGTTCGGTGCGCACGACGGGCAGGTTCTGACGGGTCAGAGCCAGCGTCGAAGGCGTGCCCTTCGAGTGTAGTGCAATCTGCCAGCATTCGGCAACTTCCACAGCGTCTGCCGGACGGAAGACATTGTGGTTTGGAATGGCGCGCAAAGCTGCCAGATGCTCAACCGGCTGGTGGGTCGGGCCGTCTTCGCCAAGACCAATCGAATCATGGGTCATGACGTAAACAACGCGGATGCCCATCAGCGACGACAGACGCATTGCCGGACGGCAATAATCCGAGAAGCACATGAAGGTGCCGGAGTAAGGAATCAGACCGCCATGCAGTGTGATGCCGTTCATCGCAGCAGCCATGCCGTGTTCGCGGATACCATAGTGGATATAACGACCACCGTAGTTTTCAGGCGTCACAGCCTTGGTCTGGCTGGTCTTGGTGTTGTTGGAACCGGTCAGGTCGGCAGAGCCGCCAAGGGTTTCAGGCACAACGCCGTTGATCACTTCCAGAGCCATTTCCGACGATTTGCGGGTCGCAACCTTCGGCTTTTCAGCCGAGAGCTTCTTCTTGTATTCGTTGATTGCATCATCGAAATTCGCAGGCAGATCGCCACGAACGCGACGTTCGAATTCTGCGCGGGTTTCAGCATCGACATTGGCCAGACGCTTTTCCCATTCCAGACGCTTCTTTGCAGCGTTAAGGCCAGCAACGCGCCATGCGTCGAGAACTTCAGCAGGAATGACGAATGGTTCAGCCGACCAGCCAAGTGCCTTGCGGGTTGCAGCGATTTCTTCTGCACCGAGTGGCGAGCCGTGAACCTTGTTCGTGCCAGCCTTGTTTGGCGAACCAAAACCGATGGTGGTCTTGCACGCGATGAAGGTTGGTCTGTCAGCAACCTTGGCCAGTTCAATCGCCTTGGCGATAGCTTCCTGATCGTGACCGTCAACAGCGAGCGTGTTCCAGCCCGAAGCGGCGAAACGTGCAGGCTGGTCAGTGTTGTCAGAAAGCGAGATCGGGCCGTCGATGGAGATGTTGTTGTCATCCCAGAAGACGATAAGCTTGTTGAGCTTGAGGTGGCCTGCAAGCGCGATGGCTTCCTGGCTGATGCCTTCCATGAGGCAGCCGTCACCAGCAATCACATATGTATAGTGGTCAACGAGGCTGTCGCCGAACTGTGCATTGAGAATGCGTTCGGAAAGCGCCATGCCAACAGCATTGGCAATGCCCTGACCGAGCGGGCCGGTCGTGGTTTCGATACCAGCGGCATGACCGTATTCAGGGTGACCTGCGGTGCGTGCGCCAAGCTGGCGGAAATTCTTGATTTCATCGATGGTGATGTCTTCGTAGCCCGAAAGGAAGAGCAGCGAATAAAGCAGCATCGAGCCGTGACCGGCTGAAAGCACGAAACGGTCGCGATCTGGCCAATGCGGGTTCTGCGGGTCGTGCGACAGAAAACGCGTATAAAGCGTGGTCGCGATATCGGCTGCACCCATCGGGAGTCCGGGATGGCCGGAATTGGCTTTTTCAACCGCATCAATCGAGAGGAAGCGGATTGCGTTGGCCAACTGATTTTGTTTATCGGAATTCGTCATGGTCTCAGCCGTCTTTCCAGAGTGGTTTGAACGGGGTTGCGGCGATGCCTCGGGACTGAAGCACGAGTTTCTTATACTAAACGATTTAATCAATTTAAACCGATTAAATACGTTAGATGCTCGCGCCGCAAAAGGCTTTGGGACACATAGCACCTGTTACCGAGGAGTCAACAAAACGATAGCTTTTCGACAATAAACAGTCTGCGATCATGCCGAAGTGATAGCTAATTTATGGGTCGCTTATCACTGAAAAGCCTTTTTTGCGCTGATAACGGTGCATGAACGGCCTGTAAGGCCCCTCATTTGTTGCTTATCGGGCAGTCGATTATTACAGTCTTTTCAAAGATGCCCGTCCGGCAGGCGCGATTCGAAGTCTGTAATCTGGGTCTGTGATCTGGCATTGGAAAGGATATGGATGGCACCCGAAACGACCCTCAGGCAGGTTCTTGAACGGCTGGAAAAGGCACTCAACACGCTTGAACAAGCGGTGGACCTGCGGCTGGACAAGGAAGGCGATTTCGCCGAAGCTGAGGAAGAGGTGCAGCGTATGAACGCTGACCGCAGCCGTCTTGCACAGGAACTCGATCAATCTGAGGCGCGCGCAGAACGGCTTGAAGCTGCGAACCGCGAAGTCTCGCGTCGGCTTGTGACGGCTATGGAAACCATCCGCGCCGTTCTGGATCGGTAGAGGATACAAGCATGGCGACTGTAACTGTTACGATCGATGGCAAAGCGTACCGCATGGCCTGCGACGAGGGCCAAGAGGAGCATCTCTCCGGTCTTGCCGATCGTTTTGATCAATATGTCACGCATCTCAAGTCATCGTTTGGTGAAATAGGAGATCTGCGTCTGACTGTCATGGCTGGCATCATGGTTATGGATGAGCTTGCAGAAACGCAAAAGCGCGTCAAAGGCCTTGAGAATGAAGTTGACACCCTGCGCCGCTCGCATGACGAGGCGCTCAACAGTGCCGACAAAAACGATGCTGCCATAACGGGCATGCTCGCAGATGTTGCGACACGGCTTGAGCAGGTGGCGTCGCGCATCGCGCCGCGTCCGGGTTCTGTCTGATTTTCAAAAGATTTCTGTATCTTGCTTCATACCTCTGGCGCTGCTGCCTGACTAAGCCTATATATGGTGTCGGCGTACTGCGCTTCCCGACAGGTGTTACAGCATCCCCGGGGCCTTATTGATCTCTAAGGGAGCTGTCCCTGTGAAGGCCCGTGGGCTTTCGCATATGGCGCCCACCTACGTTGTAGGTTCCCGGGATCAATCACAACCATCGGTCGTCGTGGTCGCCACTTTTCCTTTTTTTAAAGCCCTTGCCCGAGAATCAGTCATGGTTTTCGGAACCCGCTTCGCTTAATATATTCATCAGGCTCTGGTGGAGGGCGCGCAAATGAACGACGACGGACATCCGCGAAGCGACGACAAGCAGGCAATAAGACGCGCAGTGCTGTCACGCCGCGATGCGCTTGATCCGCGGTTTCGTTATGAGGCTTCGCTTGCGGCGGCAAAAAAAGCAGAAAATGCGATTGTGGCACTCAAAGGCATGATGATTGCCGGATACTGGCCGATTCGCTCTGAGATCGATCCGCGTCCGCTGTTGTCTTTCATGCGTGAAAAGGGTGTACGGCTTTGTCTGCCCGTGGTGCTCGACAAAGAGACAATCGCTTTTCGTGAGTTTTTGCCGGATGCCGAATTGGTGCAAACGGGCTTTGGCACCATGGGACCGGATAAAAATGCACCGTTGGTTGAACCTGCGATCCTGCTGATGCCGCTGGCCGGTTTTGATAAGCGCGGGCACAGGCTCGGCTATGGTGCCGGGCATTACGACCGAGCACTGGCGCGATTCAGAGCGCAGGGATTGGAGCCGCTGCTGGTTGGCATGGCTTTTGATTGTCAGGAGGTGCCATATGTGCCCAATGAGCCGCATGATATTGCTCTTCATCATATACTGACAGAGACCGGCTTGCGCTCCTTCGATCTGGGCTGATAAAGACGAATTTATGAGATTACTTTTTCTTGGTGACATGGTGGGCCGGTCGGGGCGCACGGCGGTCTATGACAAGCTGCCGTGGTTGATTTCTGATCTGAAGCTGGATTTCGTGATCGTCAACGGTGAAAATGCCGCTGGCGGCTTCGGTATTACCGAAGAGATTTTTCACGATACGATCCGCGCGGGCGCGGACGTGGTGACAACGGGCAATCACGTTTGGGACCAGCGCGAGGCGCTTGATTTCTCAAAGCGTGAAGATCGCTTCCTGCGGCCTGCGAATTTTCCGAAAGGAACGGCGGGCAAGGGTGAGGGGCTGTATATCGCAAAAAACGGCGCACGCGTGCTGGTATCCAATGTGATGGGCCGCGTATTCATGCATCCTGACCTTGATGATCCGTTTATCGCTGCTGAGAAAATTCTCGAAGCTTGTCCGCTTGGCGAACAGGCGGATGCCGTGTTTTTCGATTTTCATGCGGAAGCTACCAGCGAAAAGCAGTGCTTTGGCCATTTTGTCGATGGTCGCGCAAGTGCCGTTGTCGGAACGCACACGCATGTGCCCACAGCCGATTGCCAGATTTTGCGCAACGGTACGGCCTATATGTCTGACGCAGGCATGTGCGGCGATTATGATTCGTCGCTTGGCATGGAAAAAGAAGAGCCGCTCAATCGGTTTTTATCGAAAGTCCCCAAAGGTCGTTTCGAGGCCGCCAGTGGCCCGGCAACAGTCTGCGGTGTGGGAATAGAGATTTCCGATCGCACCGGACTTGCGGAAAAAGTGGCTCCTTTGCGTATCGGTGCAAGGCTTGAAGAGACCATTCCGGCATTCTGGAAATAACGCTACATTTTGCGTTGATTTACGAAGTTATCGTCGATTGGGCGGCTGATTGCAGATAGGTGATCACCGCCCGTTGAATGCGTCCACGGAGTTCCTATTTGCCTGCGATAAGCCATTCGCAGGGGACGACACTCAATGGATTTTTTTGCTGAGCATCTGGCCTTTCTTTCAAGTCCGGCCGGATGGGCCGCGCTGATCACGCTGGTGACGATGGAAGTCGTCCTTGGCATAGATAATCTCATTTTCATATCTATCCTTACCAACAAGCTCCCAGCCCATTTGCAGTCAAAGGCACGGCGTATCGGTATCGGTGCTGCCCTCATCCTGCGACTGGCGCTGCTCTTTACGATTTCCATCATCGTGCAGCTCAAAGAGCCGGTTTTTTACGCGTTTGATCATGGGTTCTCATGGCGCGATATTATCCTGATTGCCGGTGGTCTGTTCCTCGTCTGGAAGGCGACCAAGGAAATTCATCACACGGTTGATCCGCATGATGGCAAGGAGAACATTGGTGGCAAGGCAGTTCAGCTTACAATGAGCGCTGCCATTGTGCAGATACTTATCCTTGATCTGGTGTTTTCGGTCGATTCGATCATCACTGCTGTCGGCATGACTGATGAAATCGCAATCATGGTGATTGCCGTTGTTGCAGCGGTTACGGTGATGTTGCTTGCGGCTGATCCGCTATCGCGTTTCATCGCCAACAATCCGACCATCGTTATGCTGGCGCTCGGCTTTTTGCTGATGATCGGTATGACGCTGATCGCTGATGGTTTCGGCTTCCATGTACCGAAGGGCTATATTTACGCGGCCATGGGCTTCTCTGCGCTGGTCGAGGCGCTTAACATGATGGCGCGACGCAGGCGTAAGCAGTAATTCTAGAGCGGTTCTTGTTCAAATAGAATGGTTGGAACTGCTCTATCCTTTTGTTTTGTCGCATTATCCGACGCAAAACCGCTACGCACTTTTGCTGGAAGTGCTCTATAACGCAATAAAAAGCCGCCCTCAGATGAAGGGCGGCTTTCTTTTTGTTCGGATTTTAGCGTGCGGCTGCTTTGAGGATTGCTGCACCCAACGCAGACTTGATGAGCGCGCCGATCAGGAATGGTGTGACGCCGAAGGCGACAGCCTTTTCAACACCGATCAGGCCGGAAAGCCAGATTGCACCCAGTGCGAGGCAGATTGCATTGGCAGCTAGGAACGAAACGAAAGCCAGCATGATATTTTTTCCGTTCCAGCCACGCTCTGCGAGATAGCCGGTCATGGCTGCAATGATCGGGAAGGCTGCGAGATAGCCAGCCGTTGGACCTGCAAAATAGGCAATACCGCCACCGCCGCCTGCAAGAACCGGCAGGCCGATCATGGCTTGACCCAGCCATGCAAGAACCGTTGCCGTACCAAGACGCCAGCCATAAAGCGCGCCGATCAGAGGCACGACAAGAGTCTGGAGTGTGATTGGGACAGGGATCATCGGAACTTCGATCTGTGATGAGATTGCGAGAACCAAAGTACCAAGCGCGATGGCTAAAATGCGCAGCGCAGGTGAGCGGGATTCCAGATTGAGCGGGCTGAAGGAAGTGCGTGTTTGGGCGATGCTGGTCATGGCGTCCTCAAATTATAGATAAAATCGAATTCGATCTATTTAAATTTCAGATAAGTGACGCCTTTGGCAAGTGAGAAATTGGATAAATAGATAAAATGCTGATCTGCACGTCAAAAAAACCAATTTTTGGCGTGGAAAAGCAGAAAACTAAAAAAGAATGAGGGTCGTCAGCCGACAATCGCAAAAGAATCGCGCGTCTTGCCCGAAGCAGTCTTCACCGGGCGATGACCGATCCATTGCACATGACGTGCGAGGATGCTTGCGGCGGTGTCGATATCGTTCTGACGCAGGGCGTCTAGGATTGCACGGTGATCATGATCTGTGCGCGTTTCCCATTCCGAACGCCAGGTGGCGAACAGAAAACGTGCGCTGGCGGCATGAAGATCGTCGATGGCTGCAAGCAGTCGCGGCATGTTGCAGGGTTCGAGAATCAGTCGATGGAAACGGCGATTGGCAGCTTCCCAGCTTTTCACATCGCGCGATTTGTCGCCTTCGACGGTTGCCTGCTCGGCAGCATCCAGTGTGGCGCGTGTAATGTGTGGTGCTGCATGGTGCAGGGCGAGCACTTCAAGCGCTGCGCGCATTTCGGCAACCTCGCGGATTTCGCTGATGCTGAAAGAGGCAACGCGCACGCCCCGGCGTGGTTCTGAAACAGCAAGTCCTTGCGCCTCAAGCCGCCTGAAAGCCTCGCGCACAGGCACATGGCTTGTTTCGAATTCCTCGGCGATATGGTCCTGCCGCAGCTTGGTGCCGGGTTCGATTTCTCCCGCAATAATACGATCCGCAAGAATGCGGCTGATACGGGCGGCGATTGTTTCGCCGGAAGGGTCGCTGTTGCGCTGATTCATGGTTTTATAGATAATATTTTTTAATCATGCGCGTCGACTGATATGTCAGCAATTAACATAGGATTTTGTAGTTTGGCGCTTTTACTGGACGAATAGGCCTCAATTCCTTATAACGCGGCCATTCTGCACGGAAAGCGCGGTGGCCCGAGCTGTGGCCTGCCCTTATTCTCATGTGACGCTTTCTTCGTGCGCTTGATTTGAACAGAACAGGGGTGCCATGGCTGGCCATTCACAGTTTAAAAATATCATGCACCGCAAAGGTCGTCAGGACGCCGTGCGGTCGAAAATGTTTTCCAAGCTCGGGCGCGAAATTACCGTTGCGGCCAAGCAGGGTCTGCCTGACCCCTTGATGAACCCGCGCCTGCGTCTGGCTATCCAGAACGCCAAAGCGCAGTCGATGCCAAAAGACAATATTGAACGCGCCATCAAGAAGGCTGCCGGCAATGACGGCGAAAACTACGATGAAGTGCGTTACGAAGGTCGCGGCCCGGGTGGCGTTATGGTCATTGTTGAAGCTCTGACCGATAACCGAAACCGCACCGCCTCCAATGTTCGTGCGGCCTTCACCAAGTCGGGTGGCGCATTGGGTGAAACCGGATCGGCAGCATTTATGTTCGATCGCGTCGGCGAAATCATCTACAAATCCTCGGTCGGTGATGCCGATACGATCATGGAAGCTGCTATCGAAGCTGGCGCTGATGATGTTCAGTCGGGCGAGGAAGAGCATGTGATCCTCTGCGCCTTTGAAGATATTGGTGACGTGTCCAAAGCGCTCGAAGCAGCCCTTGGCGAAGCCGAATCGATCAAGACGATCTGGAAGCCGCAGACCAATACTGAGCTCGATGAGGAAAAGGCACGTTCCGTGCTTAAGCTGCTCAATGTTCTCGAAGACGATGATGACGTGCAGAACGTCTACACGAACTTCGAAGTCAGCGATGAAGTTATGGAAAAGCTGAGCGCCTGATTTGGGTTTCAGTTCTAGATTTGAAAACTCCCGGCATGTCCGGGAGTTTTTTTACGCCTTATGTCTGTAAATCAGGCAACAAAAAACCTCGCCGAAGCGAGGTTTTTCGTAAGTTCATCAAAAACGATATTAGATACCGAGATTGCCGAAACGGTTCTTGAACTTGGTTACGCGGCCACCGCGATCAAGCAGGGTCTGCGAACCACCGGTCCATGCTGGATGCGTGGAAGGATCGATATCGAGGTTCATCGTATCGCCTTCTTTGCCCCATGTGGAACGGGTTGAATATTCAGTGCCATCGGTCATCACGACCTTGATGGTGTGGTAGTCGGGATGGATATCAGCTTTCATCTTCTCAATCCTGAAAGTCTGGGAAGAAAAGCCCAGCTCTAGTGTTTAAAACTGTGGCACTTTCGCCCAATGGCAGATATGAAGACCCGTTACTTGCAGGCAACGGCTTCCAAAAGGGTTGGCGAGCCTATACATCAGGCGCACGGCAATAACAAGGGCGCAATCTCAAGAATGGCCAGCAGTGACAGTCAAATTCGAATGAATCCCGATTTAGAGGCAGAAGAAGGGCGTAAACGCCGCTCGCTCAAGCCTTTGAAGCGGATGATTCCCTTCCTCTCACGCTACAAGATTCTTGTCGTCGGCGCGCTTTTCTCGCTGGTTCTTGCAGCCGCTACCACGCTTACCGTTCCGGTTGCCGTGCGCCGGATGATTGATCATGGCTTCACAGGTGCCAATGCGGCCTTCGTTAATAATTATTTCGGCATGCTGGTATCACTGGCGCTTGTACTGGCTCTGGCATCCGGCTTGCGGTACTTCTTCGTTATTTCGCTCGGTGAGCGTGTGGTGGCTGATCTGCGCAATGCGGTCTTTTCGCATGTGACCAGTCTTTCTCCGGAATTTTTCGACCGTTCTCAATCGGGCGAAATCGTTTCGCGCCTCTCCGTCGATACGACGCAGATCAAATCAGTGGTGGGTGCCACAGCCTCCGTTGCTCTGCGCAATATCATTCTGGGAACAGGCGCGCTCATCATGATGGTGGTGACAAGTCCCAAGCTTTCGGCGCTGGTGATTGCAGCAATACCGCTGATTGTGATTCCTCTGATTGCCTTTGGCCGCTCTGTGCGCCGTCGTTCGCGCATGACGCAGGATATGCTGGCGCATGCCAATGCCTATGCCAGCGAGCAGATTGGTGCCATGCGCACTTTGCAGGCTTTCACCAATGAAAATATGGTGGTTGTTCGTTTTGCAGGCGCTGTCGAAAAAGCCTATGAGGCTGCACGTTCTTCGATCAAGGCGCGCGCTATTCTGACCGGCTTCGCCATCTTCCTGATCTTTTCAAGTGTTGTTGCTGTGCTCTGGTTCGGCTCGCGTGATGTGCTTTCAGGGACGATGACAGCTGGCACGCTGGGGCAGTTCGTTCTTTATGCCGTGTTTGCCGCCAGCGCCTTTGGTGCGCTTTCGGAAGTGGGTGGCGAGCTTGCGCAAGCTGCCGGTGCCACAGAACGTCTTGCCGAGATACTGGATGAAAATCCCGGCATTGCAGCGCCTTTGAAACCCGTTGCCTTGCCCGAACCGCCACGCGGCGAAATCAGCTTCGATGACGTCTATTTCTCTTATCCGACACGCCCGCATGCGCCTTCGCTCAATGGCGTCAGCTTCACTGTAAAGCCCGGTGAGACGGTTGCGATTGTTGGGCCATCTGGTGCCGGTAAAAGCACGATCTTCTCGCTGGTGATGCGCTATTACGATCCGCAGACGGGTTCTGTGCTGATGGATGGTGTGGCTTTGCCAGATGCTGATCCTGCGGCGGTGCGTGAACGCATTGCCGTGGTGCCGCAGGACGTTGCGATCTTTGCAACCAGCATTCGCGAGAATATCGGTTTTGGTAAGCCGGGTGCGAGCGATGCGGATATCGAAGCCGCTGCCAAGGCAGCCCTTGCGCATGATTTTATCATGGCGCTGGACAAAGGCTATGAGACGGAAGTTGGCGAGCGTGGGGTGACGCTTTCAGGTGGTCAGCGTCAGCGTATCGCCATTGCGCGCGCGATCTTGCGTGCTGCCCCAGTTCTTTTGCTTGATGAAGCGACATCGGCGCTTGATGCTGAAAGCGAAATGCTGGTGCAGAAGGCGCTTGATAGTCTGATGGATAATCGCACAACGCTTGTTGTGGCGCATCGCTTAGCAACAGTGCTCAAAGCGGACCGCATTCTGGTGCTCGACAAGGGCCGCATTGTGGAAGAGGGCACGCATCAGACGCTTGTTGCCAAGGGCGGCATTTATGCGCGTCTTGCCAAGCTGCAATTTGAAGCAGGCGCAGGCGCTTTCGGAAAATGAGAATAAGGGGGCGAAAGCCCCTTTTACATTTTGCTTTACGCGCATCTTGTCCGAAAACCGCTTCACACTTTTCGGGATGCGCTTTTATCGCTCCGTAAGCTTCAACTCGATGCGGCGGTTTCTGGCGCGCGCATCTGGTGCGTCGGAACTATCGAGCGGCTGATATTCGCCAAAGCCCGCTGCAACAAGCCGGTTTGCCGGAACACCATTGGCGATCAGATATTTGACCACCGCTGTTGCACGTGCGGAAGAGAGTTCCCAGTTATCGCGGAAGCGGCCAGTGCCAGCGAGCGGAACATTGTCGGTATGGCCATCCACGCGCAAAATCCAGTTGATGTCATCCGGGATTTCCTGATTGAGCGTGATGACGGCATCGGCGAGTTTTTTCATCTCATCCTGACCAGCAGGATTGAGATCAGACGAGCCGGTTGGGAAAAGCACTTCCGACTGGAAAACGAAGCGGTCGCCGACGATACGGATATTTTCCTTGTCGGAGAGAATTGCACGCAGACGTCCGAAGAAATCCGAACGGTAGCGATTAAGCTCCTGTACGCGCTGCGCCAGAGCCACGTTCAGGCGGCGTCCGAGATCGGCAATCTTGGTATTCGATTCGCGGTCGCGTGATTCAGAGGCATTTAGCGCATCTTCCAGTGCTGCGATTTGACGGCGCAGAGCCGAAATCTGCTGATTGAGCAGTTCCACCTGTGAAAGCGCCTGCGCACTGACCTGTTTTTCCGCATCAAGGCTTTGGCTGAGTTCGCCTGCGCGCCTTTCAGCGGCTGCACCCGCACCGCTTCCCTCATTGAGCAGCGCCTGCAGGCGTGAACGTTCGCTTTCAGCGCCAGACAGCGAAGCTTGCAGGTTTGCAATCACATCCTGCATGTCCAGCGTGTTGCTTTTTTCCAGCGACAGAAGCTGTGTGAGTTCCTGTATCTGGCTGTTAAGACGCGCCAGTGCGCTGTCTTTGCTATCGACATCGCGACTCAAAAGAAACTGTCCCAGTACGAAGACTGTGAGCAGGAACATGATGGCCAGAAGCAGTGTGGTCAGCGCATCGACAAAGCCGGGCCAGTAATCGACATGACGTTGCGGGCGGCGGTTACGGGCAAGACCCATGGTGCTTACTCCGAACGTTCGCTGTCATTGGGACGATCTGGAGCACGCTCGGTAGGGGCTCTGGAGGCAATGGCCTCGTTGAGATTGCCAAGCGTTTCGCGAATGGCTTTTTGCTCATCCGCCTGCTTTTCAACCCAGTCGCGCATCATCTGCTGTTCGCTGCGCATGCTCTTGACCAGCCCCTGAATGCCTTCGGCAAGATTGGCAAGGGCTGCGGATGTGCGCTGGCTGGAGGCTTCGCCGCCCTGCAAATTCTGTACGCGTTCCGCAAGATTGCGGATGCCGCCAAGATTATCATCCGTGCTGAGATCAGAGCCCAGATCGGTGACCGATGCGAGCCAGTTTTCAAGTTCAGTATAGAACCGGTTTTGTGCGCGGCCTGACTGGAGATCGAGAAAGCCAAGGATAAGCGAACCGGAAAGACCAAACAGTGACGAGGAGAATGCGGTGCCCATGCCTGATAGCGGTGCCTGCAATCCGGCTTTGAGCGAATCGAGCACGTCCGTGGTGCTGCCAGAACTTGGATCGAGCGACTGAATAGTTTGACCGATGGAGCCGACAGTCTCAAGCAGACCCCAGAATGTACCAAGCAGACCCAGAAACACCAGCAAACCGATCAGGTAGCGCGATATATCGCGACTTTCATCAAGGCGTGTAGCGATCGAATCAAGAATGGTTCGGGTCGAGGTGGTCGTCAGCGCCATGGATTGTCTGCGACCGATCAATGCACGCATGGGCGCAAGCAGCACGGGCGGGCGCGTGGTGCCGTCGCGTTCTCCGTCGCGGAAGGAGTTGACCCAGCGGATTTCGGGCAGCAATCGCAGCACCTGCCCGAAAGCAAGCAGGATGCCGACGAGCAGTACGCCGAAAATCAGGCCATTAAGGCCGGGATTGGTGACGAAAAATGTGTGGATCTGACGCATCAGCACCGCCGCCAGAAATGCGACGATGATGAGAAAGATCACCATGGAAAGAATGACAATTCTCGGGCTGCTCAGGCGGTAGGGATCATAATCCCGCGTGTCGTCCAGTCGTTCCCGAGAAAGTCTCAAGTCGCTCATGCGTTTCGCTCCATGGTTATCCGCAGGGATAATCTTTTGGCCGGGAGCCTACTTCATAATTTGTTGGAGCGGAATCATCTGGCGTGAAAAAATAATCTGTAAATGAAAAGCGCCCCGGCATGACTGTCGGGGCGCTTTTTTAAAGGGTGGTTTGATCAGATTGGCTTCTTGATTGTCTTGAGCAATGCTTTGTGAATGATTTCATTGCCAGCAACGATGGTCTTAGTGTCAAAAATGTCCTGACCGCCGTTTTTATCTGAAATGAAGCCGCCTGCTTCACGGATCATCAGCATACCTGCGCCGAGATCCCATGGGTGCATGCCGTCTTCCCAGAAACCGTCAAGACGACCTGCTGCAACATAGGCGAGGTCAAGGGCTACAGCGCCCATGCGACGCACACCCGCTGTTTCAGCCATGACATTGCGCAGTTCAACGAGATAATGGCCGTGCTGACCGCGTCCCAGATGCGGGATGCCGGTGCCGATCACGCAATCGACCAGCTTGGTGCGGGCTGCAACGCGCAGACGACGATCATTGAGGAACACGCCGCCGCCGCGTTCAGCGGTGTAAAGTTCGTCCATGGCCGGGTTATAAATGACGCCAGCAACAATCTGTCCCTGACGCTCAAGAGCGATAGAGACTGCGAAAACAGGAATACCATGTAGGAAGTTTGTGGTGCCGTCGAGAGGATCGACCAGCCAGCGATGCTGTCCGTCCTTGGAAGGGACTTCACCCGATTCTTCCATCAGGAAGCCAAAATCCGGGCGGGCGCGGCTCAGTTCGGTGTAAATGATCTTTTCCGCTTTGCGGTCGGCCTGACTGACATAGTCGCCGGGGCCTTTCAGAGAGACCTGAAGATTTTGCACTTCGCCGAAATCGCGCGCAAGGCTGCGGCCGGCTTTCATGGCAGTCTGAACCATAACATTGAGGAGGGCTGAACGAGCCATCTGATCGTCCTTCTTTTAAACTGAGCAATCTGAGAAAGAACTGTCACGATCACCACGAATGGAAACCGGACTGCGGCGCCGGGAAGGCCTGACGCCGCTGAATTTGGAAAAGGTCGATTATGCGCGGCTGATATAGGTCAGTTCGCTGGTGTCGACGATCACGCGTTCGCCAGAAGCGATGAATGGCGGAACGAGAATACGGATGCCGTTTTCAAGAACAGCAGGCTTATAGGAAGAAGCAGCGGTCTGGCCTTTGACGACCGGATCGGCTTCAACAATTGCCAGTGTTACCTGTTCTGGAAGACGAATGCCGATTGGCTTTTCTTCGTAGAGTTCAACGGTAACCATCATACCGTCCTGAAGGAAGGCTGCGCGGTCGCCAACGAAATCCTTCAGAAGTTCGAGCTGTTCATAGGATTCGGTATCCATGAAAATCAGCGCTTCACCCTGTTCGTAGAGGAACGAGAAGTCCTTCTGTTCCAGACGCACGCGCTCAACGGTTTCAGCAGCGCGGAAACGTTCATTGAGCTTGGTGCCGGTGATGAGGTTCTTCAGTTCAACCTGATTATAAGCGCCGCCCTTGCCAGGCTTTACGGCATTGGTCTTGACCGCAGCCCACAGGCCACCATCATGCTCGATGACATTGCCGGGGCGGATTTCGTTACCATTGATCTTCATGAGCTTAATCCGGGAATAAAATGTGAAAACTGTTGCGGCCCGGCGCATCACGACAGAAAGGCAATCTCCCGCGTCTTTTCGGGGATTGCGTCCATCTTTAACTCGAACCACGATAATCGGGCTCTCCAAGACCATAAAATGGCGCTTTGTGCAAGTCTGAGCCGCAAATGAGCGCATCAGACCCGTAAAAAACTGCTCTGAATTTATCTCACGCGCAGACTGTTTGCAGTTTGAACGGCTTCTTTGAGCTGTTCATCTGAGAGTCCATCCATCATGTCGTTGAGGTCCGGCGAGCGATAACCGGCGCGTTGCGCAACGATGTACCAGGCCGCAGACTTGACCAGATCACCGTCTGTGCCGATGCCATCGCGATAGAGCCGGGCAAGCCACGCCTGCGCCATGACCATGCCGCGTTGCGCCGCAATCTGCATCCAGCCAAAGCCCTGTTCGTAACTGCGATCACCGCCGCGACCTTCAATCAGCCAGCGCGCAAGATCATATTGCGCGGTGTCATAGCCTTTGCGTGCTGCAAGCAGCAGATATTCGCGGGCTTTTTTGTCGTCATGGGCGATTTTGTCGGTGCCGTTGGCATAGACCTGACTGAGCGCATATTCGGCGTCTGGTAATTTTGAGGCTGCGGCCTTTTCAAACCAAGGGAAGGCTTCATCCAGACCCGCCTGTCCGGGCGTCTTCATCATGACAAGCTGGCCGTAGTTAAACTGCGCCATTGCATTGCCGCCTTCAGCCGCCTGCTTCATCAGCGTCGTGGCTTTGGCTGCATCCTTGTGAATATATTTGCCTTGCAACAACAGCGCCGCATACCGAAACTGTGCTTCGTTAATGCCTTTTTCGGCAGCTTTTGCATACCATTCTGCGGCCTTTGTCTGGTCGGCAGGCACGCCAAGTCCACGGGCATAGATTTCTGCAATCAGCGTTTGCGATGCAGGGTCGCCTTTTTCGGCCTGTGGCAGAGCAAGATTAAAGGCTGTCAGATAGAGACCACGCTGATAGGCACCGAAAGCATCATCCGTTGGTTTGTCGCCAAACCGGCTTGGGTCAATGGCTGGCAACGTGTTTGTGGTTGCCGGTTGCGGCAGCATTTTGGGTTTTTCAGCCGGCTTGTCGCCTTTGCTATCATTTTTTGTTTGGACGCCCACAGCCCCAGCAGCCATCGCCGCTGGTGTGGATGCAGCAAAGATCAAAGCCGTGGCGAGAAGAATTCTGCGCTTCATGGGGGCGTGCAAACCTTGGGGTTAATTTTCGAAACGGGGAGCGTGTTCATCAAGAAGTTGGTTGGCTTCCGCAACAGCCTTTGCCGGGTCTTCCGCTTCAAAGACTGCACGGCCAAGGGCTACAAAATCAGCACCGGTTTCAGCGGCTGGAATCACACTTTCAATCGTGTTTCCTGCCTGCGCGATGCTTGGGATTTCGACCATTTCCGACCACCATTCAGCCAAAGACAGATTGCGAGGATGGGCATCCGGCTTGTTATCCGCGCCGATTTTGCCAAAGAAAACATAATCGGGCTGCAATTCGCCAATTTCCATGGCGCCATGGCGATCACGAAGATTGCCGGTGCCGATGATGAATTTTGGTGTGTGCTTTTCAATTGCTTCGGCGAGTTCTGCAGCTTTGCCTTCGATATGAATGCCATCGGCACCGACACGGCCTGCGATGCGCGTATCATTGAGAATGATGGCCGCGGCACCATTGGCCTGAATGACAGGAACCGCTTTGGCAGCAGATGCCTGAAATGTTGCTTCATCGAGATCAGTGCCATCGAGAATCACGCTTGCTACGTCGCCACCTGAAAGCGCTGCGGTCAATAGTTTCGCCAGTGCATCCCCATTAGCAATGGGTGGTGCAACCAGCAAAAGGCGGCAGCGTTTTTTATCTTTTGAAGCAGTTGGCGTGTTCATGAACCAAACCTAGCGAAAAATGTTGATGGAATTCGGGCATAAAGTAAGAGGACATCGTTGAATAGCCCCTTTGCATTTTGTTCGCCTTTGTTGGGCGCGCGCAAAGATGCTGTTGGCATTATGTTATCCACTGGAACGAAAGTTGATTGGAACCAACCGGGTTCTGACCGAATTACCAGCTATATAGGCGGCAATGAGTGCTGCGCTATTGCAGACGGAAAACAAACAGCAGGCAGGCGAAATGACGAATGAAACGGCGAAAATAGTGCCAAAGCCGCGTGATACACGCATTGACGTGTTCCGTGCTCTGGCCCTGCTTACGATTTTCATCAATCATGTACCCGGTACGATTTACGAGCATTTCACGCACAAGAATCTCGGGTTTTCTGATTCTGCGGAAGCTTTTGTGCTGATTTCAGGCATGGCAGTGGCGTTGGCTTATGGTTCCAAGTTCGCTCCCGGCAATCAGCTTGTGCTGACGCTGAAAATGTGGCGTCGCGCCTGTGTGCTTTATACTGCACACATTATGACGACGCTTGCCACCATTGGTATTTTTGCCGCTGCCGCAATTTTCCTAAAGCATCGCGAGCTTCTGACCCAGATCAATATCGGACCGCTGGTTAAGCAGCCGGTTGAGGCATTACTGGGACTGGTCACGCTTGGTCACCAGCTTGGCTATAATAATATCCTGTCCATGTATGCGGTCGTGCTTCTGTTGACCCCGCTAATGCTTTTGCTCGCCCGCATCAGTCTATCCCTGATGCTTGGTGTGTCGGGTGTGGTGTGGTTGCTGTCGGGACTTTATCGCGTTGCGCCAATTAATTATCCGACAGAAGGCGTGTGGTTTCTGAATCCGCTGTCGTGGCAGTTCCTGTTTGCAATTGGTATTGCCGGTACAATTCATGTGCGCCGTGGCGGCAAGTTGCCTGCGCATCCTGCCCTGATCGCAGCCGCAGTTGGCTTTCTCATTCTCTCGCTTGCTTGGGTTCGCCTGCCGCTTTGGGGCGTCGATGCCTCCATGGGCATGCCTGCGGTTCTGACCGGCTTCGACAAGACGTTTCTGTCAGGTCCACGTCTTCTGCATGTGCTGGCAATTGCCTATCTGATTGCCGTTGTGCCGACGCTCAATGGTATTGCGCGCACGTCGCCTGATAATCCGCTGGCAATTCTCGGCAAGCATTCGTTGCCTGTGTTTATTGCCGGTACACTTCTGGCGATGGTTGCACAGGTCATGAAGCTGGTTAATCCGGGTGGTCTGCCATATGATACGCTGTTGATTGCAACGGGCGTGGTCATGCAGTTTGCGCTGGCCTATTATCTTGAATGGTTGCCAACCATTGGTTGGGGCAAGAAGCCAGCCGCAAAGCCGGTTGCAGCCGAAGGTTCGAAAGGTCTGGTTGTTTCAACCGCCAAGCCTGCACTGCAACAGGCTTGATAAAACTGATTTCAAAAGCCGCCTTCGGGCGGCTTTTTTGTTTGAATATGCGCTGGGACTGCGAAAATTAACCCTTCATTAATCTTAATAACGTTAAATGGTTTATATCCAGTTCGGCTGGATTCTTACCGAGTGGTTTTAGCCACTCTGTTTGACGCCTCCCTGTTAAACTCCTGAGAGCCGCCTTTGCGGCTCTTTTTTTATGCGGTTTTTCGAGGGTCAGTATTTTAAGCGTCAACCGCTCTTCACGCTTTGTTTAAAAATATCTTAAAAAATTAACCGAACATTAAACATAAACTTGCGCGACGGTGCATGAAGGTGCACTTTATCGTGGACTTGTCTGATGTGGCTGTTCCGTCCCATTCCTCCCTATGATCGAACAGCGTTCAATGATTTTATTCGTATCCGCTTGTTGAGGATACGAGCAACAAAATGACCGCCCGTTGTGTGGTCATGTAAGGTGGCAGCAGTGATTAGCGAACAGGGACAAATGCCGGGTAACATGATCAGCCTTGCTGAACGCATGGTGTTCTCGGATTCCTTCAAGCCGATTTACAGTGAAGGCATGGACATGGTCGAGGAAGCGGCGAGCTATCTCGACGGTGAGGGCCGTGAGGAAGCGCGCAATCTCTCGCGTGTTGCTGCAACCCTTTATGCTGCCGAATCGATGCGTCTGACCACACGCCTCATGCAGGTGGCTTCATGGCTCCTGTTGCAGCGTGCGGCGCGCAATGGCGAAATGTCCCGCAAGCAGGTCGAAGCCGAGAAGGCAAAGGTGCGTCTTGATACGCCGTCTGCTGGTGATGTGGCGACAGGCTGGAACGAATTGCCATTCGCCTTCATTGAACTGATCGAACGTTCGATCCGCCTTCAGGCGCGCGTGCGCCGCATGGATCGCAATGTTTATGGTGAAGTGGTTTCGCTTCAGAGCGCACCGCATGGCAACCCCGTGTCTGATCAGATCGTATTGCTCAAGACTGCATTCGGCGCTTCTTAATATAAAACTCATATGCCCGTTTCGGCGCATATGTTTCTCTTTTGTTCACTTTTATACTGTCATGTGAACCTGTCTGAGGATAGGGTTCACATATGAAAGAAACGATTCGCATCATTGGCATTGATCCGGGACTCCGCCGTACAGGCTGGGGCGTGGTCGAATCGCTTGGAAATTCCCTGCATTTTATCGGCTCTGGTACTGTGACTTCGAATGCCGAGATGGATCTGGCTTCCAGGCTTTGTCAGCTCCATGAAGGGCTTTCGAAGGTGCTGCATGAATTCATGCCGCATGAAGCAGCCGTCGAGCATACTTTCGTCAATAAGGATGCGACGGCAACGCTCAAGCTTGGTCAGGCACGTGGGATTGCGCTTTTAGCACCCGCACAGGCGGGGCTTCCGGTTGCTGAATACGCGCCCAATGCCGTCAAGAAAGCTGTGATTGGCGTTGGTCATGGTGAAAAGCAGCAAATCCATATGATGGTGAAGGTTTTGATGCCGCGCGCAACGTTCGACACGAGCGATGCTGCTGATGCGCTTGCCATTGCCATTTGTCATGCACATCATCGACAGAGCATTGTGAGTGCGCGGCGGTTGCAGGCACTTTTGAGTTAACGCGCACCTTATTCCGAAAACCGCTATACACTTTTCGGGATGCGCTTTTAGCGGGGTAGAACCAGAATGATCGGCAAGCTTAAGGGCGTGATCGATGAAATAGCCG
>Ga0213829_1000795_pt1 | contig 25756 bp, 20 predicted proteins | sample MC6MC0896MG_FD_180665 | JGI IMG/M metagenome (GOLD analysis project Ga0213829, IMG submission 180665) | Enriched soil aggregate microbial communities from Iowa State University, Ames, United States - MC6-MC0896-MG | ecosystem: Environmental > Terrestrial > Soil > Unclassified | place: USA: Iowa...
CGCGCGCAAGCCCGTTGCTGAAGTTGGACGGCTGTCGGAACACGCTGATCTGACCGGTGGTCTCGTCCCAGCGCAGGATTCGGTCGTTGGGAATGTCCGACACCAGCAGGTAGCGGCCATCACCAAACCAGACCGGGCCTTCCAGCCAGCGGAAGCCGGTAGCCAGTTGCTCCACGCTGCTGCTGTAGATGCGGAACTTGGCGAATTCCGGGTCCAGAATCCGGACCGAGGGATCCGGGTAGCGCTGCTGCGGGGTGAAGCTGAAAGACTGCGCCTGCACGAGACTGGCGGGGGCCAGAGCAAGCGCGGCGCCCAGCAGCCGGCGCCGGCCGGCCTGGACTTGCGGGTCAATTTCCATCGGCTGTCTCCTCTCGGTGGTTTTATTCTGCGATGGCGCTACGGACGGATTGGGTCCCCGATCAGGTCACGGGGCCCGGGTTGAACAGCGCCAGAGCGTTGTGCAGCTTGAGCTTTTCCGCACAGGTCTGCTTCTTGCCGCTGGCGACGTCCAGCATCATCTGAAAGAGCTGCCAGCCCACTTCCTCGATCGAGGCCTGGCCGGTGGCGATGACGCCGGCATCCACGTCCATCAGGTCGTGCCAGCGGCGCGCCAGCGCCGAGCGCGTGGCGACCTTGATGACCGGCACCTGCGCCAGCCCGTAGGGCGTGCCGCGGCCGGTGGTGAAAATGTGCAGGTTCATGCCGGCGGCCAGTTGCAGCGTGCCGCAGATGAAGTCGCTGGCGGGCGTGGCCGCAAAGATCAGGCCCTTGCGCGTCAGGCGGTCGCCGGGCGACAGCACGCCATGGATCGGCGACGAACCCGACTTGACGATTGACCCCATGGCCTTTTCGACGATGTTCGACAGACCGCCCTTCTTGTTGCCGGGGCTGGTGTTGGCGCTGCGATCGGCCATGCCGCGCTGCAGATACGCGTCGTACCAGGCCATTTCGCGGATCAGCGCGTCGGCGACTTCAGGCGTTTCGGCGCGGGCAGTCAGCTGGTCGATGCCGTCGCGCACCTCGGTGTTCTCGGAAAACATCACCGTGCCGCCAGCGCGCACCAGCAGGTCGGTGGCAAAGCCCACGGCGGGGTTGGCCGTCACACCGGAAAACGCATCGCTGCCGCCGCACTGCACACCGACGGTCAGGTCCGACACCGGGCAGGTTTCGCGTTGACGGGCATTGAGTTTCTGCAGGTGGCGCTCGGCCGTGCGCATGATGAGCTGGATCATCGAATCGAAGCCGATGTTCTCTTCGTCCTGCAGCACGATCGTCTCCACGCCGTTGCCGCCCATGCCTTCGCCGGCGCGGATCGGAATGGCGGTGGGCGCCAGCAGGCGTTCAGGCTGCAGCTTTTCACAGCCCAGGCTGACCACCATGGACGTGCCGCCGAAATTCGGGTTGCGGGCGATGTTGTGCAGTGTGCGGATCGGAATCGCTGCGCCCGGCGCGTCGATGGCGACGCCGCAGCCGTAGGTGTGCTCGATGCCCACCACGTCGTCCACGTTGGGATACAGCGGCAGCAGTTCGCGGCGGATGCGCGCCACCGCATGTTCGACCACGCCCTGCACGCACTGCACGGTGGTGCTGATGGCAAGAATGTTGCGCGTGCCGACGGTGCCGTCCGCGTTGCGATAGCCCTGGAAGGTGTAGCCCTCGAGCGGCGGCAGCGGCGCAATCCGCGTGGAGACCGGCAGGTCTTCCAGCGTGCGGGCCGTTGGCATGGTGGTGACGCGCTCGTTGATCCAGCTGCCGCGCGGCAGGGCCTTGGCGGCGTAACCGACCACCACGTTGTAGCGCCTGACTTCGTCACCCTCGGCCAGATCGGACAGCGCCACCTTGTGCCCTTGCGGCACGGCGTCAACCAATTGAAGCCCGTCGGGCAGAACGGTTCCCGCAGGCAATCCGCCGTCGTTCGCCACGATGGCGACGTTGTCGTCGGGATGAATCTTGATGAGGACCGGGGCCTGCTCGACTGCAACCTGCATGATGAATCCTTTAGCCTGATGGATGCCCCGCTGCGGGCACCGTACGTTATCGTACAACCAAGAGAATATCGCTGAAAGGCATCAGAAAGGAATTTCGGGTTTCCCCTTGTAAATGCCGCGCCCCATGGGGACACGCCTTGAATCCGGCAATTTGATGTTGTACGATGACTCACCTTTTACCACCGCATCCCGTTCGCAAGCACCAACCTTTCGCCTGCGACGGCCATTTAGGGATGAGCGCAACATGACGACTCCGCAAGAACTCAAGGCCATTGTTTCGGAAGGCCTGCTGTCCTTCCCCGTGACCGACTTCGACCAGAACGGCGATTTCAACGCCAAGAGCTATGCGGCTCGTCTGGAATGGCTGGCTCCCTATGGCGCCACCGCCCTGTTCGCCGCCGGCGGCACCGGTGAATTCTTCTCGCTGGCCCCCGAGGAATACTCCGACGTCATCCGCACCGCCGTGCAAACCTGCAAGGGCAAGGTGCCGATCCTGGCCGGCGCCGGCGGCCCCACCCGCACCGCCATCGCCTACGCCCAGGAAGCCGAGCGCCAAGGCGCCAAGGGCGTCCTGCTGCTGCCCCACTACCTGACCGAAGCCTCGCAGGACGGCATCGCCGCCCACGTCGAGCAGGTCTGCAAGTCGGTCAACATCGGCGTCATCGTCTACAACCGCGCCCAATCGCGCCTGTCGGCCGACAGCCTGGCCCGCCTGGCAGACCGCTGCCCGAACCTGGTCGGCTTCAAGGACGGCATCGGCGACATCGAATCGATGGTCCGCATCCGCCGCAAGATGGGCGACCGCTTCTCCTACCTGGGCGGCCTGCCCACCGCCGAAGTCTACGCAGCCGCCTACCGCGCGCTGGGCGTGCCGGTCTACTCGTCGGCCGTCTTCAACTTCGTGCCCAAGATGGCCATGGAGTTCTATCACGCGATTGCCGCCGGCGACAGCGACACCACCAACCGCCTGCTGGACGATTTCTTCCTGCCCTACCTGGAAATCCGCAACCGCAAGGCCGGCTACGCCGTCAGCATCGTCAAGGCCGGCGCCAAGCTGGTCGGCCACGACGCGGGCCCGGTGCGCGCGCCGCTGACCGACCTGACCGGCGAAGAAATGGAAATGCTCGCCGCCCTGATCAAGAAGTCCGGCGCCGAGTGATCGGCTTGCCCTGACCCCTTCTATCTGCCCCCGGTCCGGGGGCATTTTTTTCCCCGGACCCGTCGGGGGCGAAAACGCCCATCCTTCGGATCGGCGTCTATTTTTGGAGATGACCATGAACTTGACCGGCCAGATGTTGATCGGTTCGACCGCCGTCCTGGGCGCGGGCGCTGCCCAGCACGCCATCAACCCCGCCACTGGCGAACGCCTGGAACCCGCCTACCCCGCTGGCTCCGCTGACGACGTGTCGCGCGCCGCCGAATTGGCCCGTACCGCCTTCGACGCGTACCGCGCCCTGCCGCTGGAGACGCGCGCGCAATTCCTTGAAAGCATTGCTGAAAACATCGTGGCCATTGGCGATGCGCTGATCGAGCGCGCGCACCAGGAAACCGGCCTTCCCGTCGCCCGCCTGCAAGGCGAGCGCGGCCGCACAGTCGGCCAGCTGCGCCTCTTCGCCCGCGTCGTTCGCGACGGGTATTTCCTGGACGCCACCATTGATCCGGCCCAACCCGAGCGCCAGCCGCTGCCGCGCGCCGACCTGCGCCTGGCCAACGTTCCCCTGGGCCCCGTGGTGGTGTTCGGCGCCAGCAACTTCCCGCTCGCCTTCTCGGTCGCGGGCGGCGACACCGCGTCGGCGCTGGCCGCCGGTTGCCCGGTGATCGTCAAGGCGCACAATGCCCACCCCGGCACGTCCGAGCTGGTCGGCCGCGCCATCCAGCAAGCCGTCGCCAAGCACGGCCTGCCCGAAGGCACGTTCTCGCTGCTGTTCGGCGCCGGCAACGAAATCGGCACCGCACTGGCGACCCACCCGGCCATCACGGCAATTGGCTTCACCGGTTCGCGCCGTGGCGGTCTGGCGCTGGTCGCCGCCGCCAACGCCCGCCCGGTGCCGATTCCCGTGTACGCGGAAATGTCCAGCATCAACCCCGTCTTCCTGCTGCCGGCCGCGCTGGAAGCGCGCGCCGAGACCATCGCCAAGGGCTTCGTGGATTCGCTGTCGATGGGTGTGGGCCAGTTCTGCACGAATCCCGGCCTGGTGATCGGCATCGAAGGTCCGGCGCTGGACCGCTTCCGTAAGGCTGCCGCCGAGGCCGTCAAGGCCAAGGGCGCCGCCACCATGCTGACGCCGGGCATCTTCTCGGCCTATGAGCAAGGCGCGGACGCCCTGGCCCGTCACGCCAGCGTGTCGACGGTCGGCCGCGGTGAACCCTCGGACCCGGCATGCAACGCCGCCGGCGCCGTGGTGTTTGGCGCCAGCGCCGACCAGTTCCTGGCTTCGCACGAACTGGAAGCCGAAGTCTTCGGCCCCGCTTCGCTGGTCGTCGCGTGCAAGGATGCCGCGCAGGTCCGCGCCGTGGCCGAGCACCTGGAAGGCCAACTGACCGCGACGCTGTTCGTGGACGGCGCCGACGTGGACGACGCCCGCGCACTGCTGCCGGTGCTGGAACGCAAGGCCGGCCGCATCCTGGCCAACGGTTACCCGACCGGCGTGGAAGTAAGCCACGCCATGGTCCACGGCGGCCCGTTCCCGGCCACGTCGAATCCGGCCTCGACGTCGGTGGGCGCCACGGCGATCCGCCGCTTCCTGCGCCCGGTCTGCTACCAGGACCTGCCCGACGCCCTGCTGCCCGACGGCATCAAGCGCGCCAACCCGCTCGGCCTGACGCGCATGGTCGACGGCAAGCTGGCCAACGCGTAATGGGTTGACGCCTGGCTTTAGGCGTTGCCTCGGACCAGCCGTAGGCCCCGGCGCCGCATCACGCGGCCCGGGGCCTACGCCATTTGGCGCGCGGTGCACGCGGGTGTCAGACACCCGTTGTTCGAGCGCCACGGTGTGCCCAGCGGTGTCTTACACCCTCCCAAAAGGTGTCTGACACCCTAGGGAGATGCCCGGCAAGTAGTTGCAGCATCACAACGGGTGTCAGACACCTACTGAGACGCCCATTGCAAGCCCCGATTCGCCGCATCAACGGGTATCCACCCACCTCCAGCGCCACGGCGTGCCCAGCGGTGTCTTACACCCTCCCAAAAGGTGTCTGACACCCTAGGGAGATGCCCGGCAAGTAGTTGCAGCATCACAACGGGTGTCAGACACCTACTGAGACACCCATTGCAAGCCCCGATTCGCCGCATCAACGGGTATCCACCCACCTCCAGCGCCACGGCGTGCCCAGCGGTGTCTTACACCCTCGCAAAAGGTGTCTGACACCCTAGGGAGATGCCCGGCAAGTTGTTGCAGCATCACAACGGGTGTCAGACACCTACTGAGACGCCCATTGCAAGCCCCGCCACCGTGCGCGAATCAAACGTGCCGCCCAATAAAAAAACCTGGCGCAAGGATCGACTCCCCGCGCCAGGCTCACATACCCAACTTCGCAATCACTGCGCCTTCAGCTTTCCATCGGCAATGATCTTGGCCCACTTGGCCTGCTCGGCCGTCTGGAATGCCGTGAAATCGGCGGGCGTGTTCGGCGTGTAGGCCAGGCCCAGTCCCTGCATCTTGGCGGCGACTTCGGGCTTGGCCACGATGTCGGCGATCGTCTTGTTCAGCTTTTCGACCACGGCCGGCGGGGTGTTGGCCGGCGCGTAGATCGCCTGCCAGCTGCTGACGTCGAAACCGGCCACGCCTGCTTCCTGCATGGTGGGCACGTCCGGCAGCACGGCGGTGCGCTTGGCGGACGTGACCGCCAGCGCGCGCACCTTGCCGCTTTGCACGTAGGGCAATGCGACCAGGGCGGTTTCGAACGAGCTGGGGATCTGACCACCGATCAGGTCCGAAATGGCCGGCGCGCTGCCGCGGTACGGCACGTGCGTCAGGTGCGCGCCCGTCAGCTGCTTGAACACTTCGCCCGAGAGATGCTGCGACGTGCCCTGCCCGGCCGAGCCGAAGGCGATCGTGTCGGGGTTGGTCTTGGCGGCCGCGACGACATCCTGCACGGACTTGTAGGGCTCGTTCGCGCCCACCAGCAGCACATTGGAAATGCTGCCCAACAGGATCACGGGCGAGAAATCCTTTGCGGCGTTGTAGTTGATGCTGGGCAGCAGCGACGGATTGATCGCGTGCGTGGCGATCGTGCCCAGCAGCAGCGTGTAACCGTCCGGCTTGGCGCGCGCCACGGCGTCCGCGCCCAGCACGCCGCCGGCGCCGCCCTTGTTTTCAACGACGACGGTCTGCTTGAGCGAAGTGCCCAATTCCTGCGCGATCAGACGGCCCAGGATGTCGGACGTGCCGCCCGCCGCAAACGGGACGACCAGCGTGATGGCCTTGCCGGAGGGCCAGTCATCGGCGGCGTGGACGGGTGCGGCAAACGCGGTGGCGACGGCCAGGACGGCCGACAGGCGGCTCAACAGGGGAAATACCTTCAAACTTGTCTCCTAGAGATTTGGAATTGTCGTGTTTCTTGTACGTTGTCGTACGACAATGAGCGCTGAGAATAGCGCGGGCCAGTTCTCCGTTCAACATAGGGAAATTCCTAGATTCGGAAGAAACGCATGGCTTGTTGTACGACAACATTTCTACTGTGCAACCGTTGTAAGGCCAACTTATATGTTGTACGATGACTGACATCGCGGATCGAATAACGCCGCGGCCACGGCATACCGCCTTTTCAATACCCATTCCTCATATTTGGAAGACAGCCATGACGACTCCCCAGGAACTCAAAGCCATCGTCTCGGAAGGATTGCTCTCCTTCCCCGTGACCGACTTCGACCAGAACGGCGATTTCAACGCCAAGAGCTATGCGGCTCGTCTGGAATGGCTGGCTCCCTACGGCGCCACCGCCCTGTTCGCCGCCGGCGGCACCGGTGAATTCTTCTCGCTGGCCCCCGAGGAATACTCCGACGTCATCCGCACCGCCGTGCAAACCTGCAAGGGCAAGGTGCCGATCCTGGCCGGCGCCGGCGGCCCCACCCGCACCGCCATCGCCTACGCCCAGGAAGCCGAGCGCCAAGGCGCCAAGGGCGTCCTGCTGCTGCCCCACTACCTGACCGAAGCCTCGCAGGACGGCATCGCCGCCCACGTCGAGCAGGTCTGCAAGTCGGTCAACATCGGCGTCATCGTCTACAACCGCGCCCAATCGCGCCTGTCGGCCGACAGCCTGGCCCGCCTGGCAGACCGCTGCCCGAACCTGGTCGGCTTCAAGGACGGCATCGGCGACATCGAATCGATGGTCCGCATCCGCCGCAAGATGGGCGACCGCTTCTCCTACCTGGGCGGCCTGCCCACCGCCGAAGTCTACGCAGCCGCCTACCGCGCGCTGGGCGTGCCGGTCTACTCGTCGGCCGTCTTCAACTTCGTGCCCAAGATGGCCATGGAGTTCTATCACGCGATTGCCGCCGGCGACAGCGACACCACCAACCGCCTGCTGGACGATTTCTTCCTGCCCTACCTGGAAATCCGCAACCGCAAGGCCGGCTATGCCGTCAGCATCGTCAAGGCCGGCGCCAAGCTGGTCGGCCACGACGCCGGCCCGGTGCGTGCGCCGCTGACCGACCTGACCGGCGAAGAAATGGAAATGCTTGCCGCCCTGATCAAGAAGTCCGGCGCCGAATAATCGGTTCGCACTGACCGCGTGCGCGACTAGCCGCCAGAACGCCCTCCGCTGGAGGGCGTTTTGCTTCTTGATGCAAAGAAAAGTTGGCGGAATTCATCCCGTATGTTGTCATATGGCCTCTGTGCTTCCTCGCGGCCGCGCGCATCTGGCGCGGCCGACGCCTTTGGGCCGGACACCCAATAGGCTTCAGAGGAACGCGTACACTTGCGGCTGCGCGCCAGACCGCCAGCCTCGCCCGCAGCGATTTTCCCTATAAGAGAGACAATGCAAACTCCCGCCCGGCCTCCCCGCTCGCGCCTGACCGATTTCGTCATCGAGGAACTGACCAAGCGCCTTGACGGGCGCCAGTACCGCGCCGGCGACAAGCTGCCCTCCGAACACGCGCTATGCGACGAATTCGAGGTCAGCCGCACCGTCATCCGCGAAGCCGTGGCCTCCATGCGCCTGAGCGGCCGCCTGGTCAGCAAACCCGGCATTGGCGTTTTCGTTACCGAAGACCGCGAAAAGCCCATCGACTTTGTCGTGGAGCCCGCCACGGACCCGCGCTGGGCGCTGCACATCATGGAATTGCGGGCCGGCCTTGAAGTGGAAGCCTGTGGGCTGGCGGCGGAGCGCCGCAGCGCGGCGGACCTGGCCGGCATCGTCGAGGCCTTTGATGCCTTCAACCGCGCCACCCGCGACATGGAAGCCGCGGTCAAGGCGGATTACGAATTTCATCTGTCGATCGCCCGCGCGTCCAACAATCCGCACTTTCCGGCCCTGCTAAAGGCGGCGGTGCGCGACGTCATGCTCGATCTGAACATCAAGCACGGCGGCAAGACCCCCGAAGAACTGGAAACGTACGAGATCCGCAACGTACGTGAACACGAAGCCATCCTGACGGCCATCATGCGCCGCGACCCCGGCGCCGCGCGCGCCGCCATGGCCCGCCACCTGGGCGACAGTATCGCGCGCTACCGCAAGCTGCTGTCCCATCCCCCGGCGCTTTAACCCCGCCTGCCTGCCCGCCCGTGATGCCAATTACGGGAATCCCCTTACTTGTTTACTTGTATGACGGCTGCCATCATACGTCCTATTGCATAACGTAATACGACGCGGCTTCAGCACCGACTGCGTCTTCCGCGACCCGTAAGACCTGCCGTACCAGTGCCGCCGATGAGCCCCATTCTTACCCTCCGCAGTACGTACCACCCCTACGCCACGCGCATTCACCGGCGCACCCACTGACCGGCCCCGCGCCGGCGCTCTACCCCCCTCTTTCCGTACCCCGTCCGACTGCGCGACGCACCCTCTCCGGCTTGCCGGGGCGGACCCCGCACGCTTGGCCGTTTTCGACCCTTCCGCTTTTCAATCACTTTCGATCCCCAGGAGAAATCTCCATGCGCAAGTTTCTGAGCTCCGCCATTGCGGCAACCCTGCTGTGCGTCGCATCCGGCGCGCAGGCCGGCGTGACCTTCGAGGCCGTCAAGAAAAAGGGCTTCCTGCAGTGCGGCTTTGCCGGCATTCCCGGTTTCTCGGTGCTCGACAGCAAAGGCGAATGGACCGGCCTGGACGTGGACATGTGCCGCGCGGTCGCGGCCGCCATGTTCGGCGATGCCTCCAAGGTGAAGGGCAATGTACTGACCGCCCAGGCCAAGTTCACGGCGCTGCAATCCGGCGAAATCGACATGCTGTCGCGCAACACCACGCAGACCCTGACTCGCGACACCACGCTGGGCCTGATTGGGGTGGGCGTGAACTTCTATGACGCCCAGGGCCTGATCGTGAAGAAGGCGATGAACGTCAAGAGCGTGAAGGAACTGGACGGCGCCACCATCTGCGTGCAGCCCGGCACCACCACCGAACTGAACCTGGCCGACTATTTCCGTAGCCGCGGCCTGACGTTCAAGCCCGTGCTGGTCGAGAACTACGACGAAAACTTCCGCCTGCTGGAATCGGGCCGTTGCGACGCCTACACCAACGACAAGTCCAATACCGCCGCCAACATGCGCACGCGTCTGGCCAAGCCCGACGACTGGGAAATCCTGACCGAGAACCTGTCCAAGGAACCCCTCGGCCCCATGGTCCGCCAGGGCGACGAGCAGTGGTTCAACATCGTGCGCTGGTCGCTGAACGCGATGCTGGAAGCCGAGGAATACGGCATCACGTCCAAGAACGTCGATGAAATGTTGAAGAGCACCAACCCGAACGTGCAGCGCATCCTGGGCGTGACGCCGGGCATGGGCAAGAACCTGGGTCTGGACGACAAGTGGGCCTACAACATCATCAAGCAGGTCGGCAATTACGGCGAAAGCTATGACCGCGCGATGGGCAAGGACAGCCCCCTCAAGCTGGAGCGCGGCCTGAACAAGCTGTGGACGCAAGGCGGCCTGATGTACGGCTGGCCGGTGCGCTAAGCACGGGTTTCGCGGCTCCGCCCTGTGCGGAGCCGCCCTTCATTTCCCCGGCCTGCGGGCCCTGCCCGCGCCAGAACACTCTTTACGCAGCAACACCATGAACAGCATCGTCAACGCCCGACTCAAACAGATCAAACCCTCGCCCAGCATGGCCGCCAAGATCGTCGTGGACGAACTCCGCCGCCAGGGCCGCGAGATCGCCGACTTCACGCTCGGCGAGCCCGACATGCCCACGCCCGCGCACATTGCGCGCGCCGGCCAGGACGCCATCGCGGGCGGCGACATCCGCTACACCAGCCCGAACGGCACCGTGGGCCTGCGCAAAGCGATCGCCAACAGCCTGGAGCAGACCGTGGGCGTGCGCTACGGCATGGACCAGATCACCGTGGGCGCGGGCGCCAAGCAGATCATCGCCGCCGCACTGACCGCCAGCCTGGAGCCGGGTGACGAAGTGATCGTCTGCGCGCCGTACTGGGTTTCCTATCCGGACATGGTGCTGCTGGGCGAAGGCAAGCCGGTCGTCGTCACCGGCCCCGAGTCGCAGGGTTTCAAGCTTGACGCCGCCACGCTGGAAGCCGCGATCACGCCGCGCACGCGCTGGCTGATCCTGAATTCGCCGAGCAACCCCAGCGGCGCGGTCTACAGTGCCACCGAGCTGCGCGCGCTGACCGACGTGCTGCTGCGCCATCCCAACGTGTGGATCCTGAGCGACGAGATCTACGCGCCGTTCACCTACAGCGGCCAGGCCCACGCCTCGCCCGTGCAGGTCGAGCCCAAGCTGGTTGAGCGCACGCTCATCGTCAACGGCATGTCCAAGTCCTACGCGATGACCGGCTGGCGCGTCGGCTACGGCGCAGGCCCCGCCGACCTGATCAAGGCCATGAGCACCGTGATGTCGCAAAGCACCTCGTGCCCCAGCGCGATCTCGCAAGCGGCGGCTCAGGCAGCCCTGGAAGGCGACCAGTCCAGCGTCACGGAAATGGTCGAGATCTTCAAGAAGCGCCGCGACCTCATCGTGAGCCGCCTGAACGCCATCCCCGGCATTTCATGCGCCATGCCGGACGGCGCGTTCTACGTGTACGCCAACGTGCAGGGCCTGATCGGCAAGAAAGGTCCCGACGGTGAACTGAAGACGGACCTGGACGTGAGCCTCTTCTTCCTGCGCGAAGCGGGCGTGGCCGTAATCGACGGCGGTTCGTATGGCCTGTCGCCGTACGTGCGCTTCTCGTTCGCGACCTCAACCGAGGTGATCGAGCAAGGCATGGACCGCCTGACTGTCGCGGTCAGCGCCCTGATGGCGGGCTGAACCGTGGCGCAGCACACCGCTCAACACCCGGTGCAGCGGCCGCCGCGCCGGGTCTCCTGGAATGATCCGGCCACGCGGGCGCTGGTCTACCAGGCGCTGGCCCTGGCGCTCGTCGGGGCCGCCGTCTGGTTCCTGGTGCACAACACGCTGCACAACCTGTCGATGCGCAACATCGCGACGGGTTTCGGCTTTCTCAACCGCGAAGCGGGTTTTGCCATCGGCGAATCCGTCATCGCCTACGCACCCGCCGACACCTATGGCCGCGCCATCTTCGTCGGCGTCCTGAACACGCTGCGCGTGGGCCTGCTGGCCCTGGTCGCGGCCACCATTCTGGGCGTCTTCATCGGCATCGGGCGCCTGTCCAAGAACTGGCTCGTCAACAAGATCACCTCCGTGTACGTCGAGGTGATGCGCAACGTGCCGCTGCTGTTGCAGCTGTTCTTCTGGTACGCGCTCATTACCGAGAACATGCCGGGTCCCCGGCAGGCCCACAATCCGCTTCCGGGCGTCTTCATCTCCAACCGCGGCCTCAAGGTGCCGGGGCTGGAAGGCGCGTCGCTGGACTGGGTGCTGGGCGGACTGGGGCTGGCCATCGTGGCGATCATCGCCGTGGGGCATTGGGCCGCAAAACGCCAGGAAGCGACGGGGCAACCGTTCAAGCTGGGACGCACGGCCATCGGCCTGCTGGTCGCATTTCCGGTCATCGGCTGGCTCGCCAGCGGCGCATCGCTGACGCTGGACATGCCCGCGCTCAAGGGCTTCAACTTCGTTGGCGGCCTGACGCTCTCGCCGGAGTTCGTCGCCCTCTTTCTGGGGCTGACCGTCTACACCTCGGCCTTCATCGCCGAAGTCGTGCGCTCGGGCATTCAGGCCGTCAACAACGGCCAGTGGGAAGCCGCCGGTTCGCTGGGCCTGCCGCGCCGGCTGGTGCTGCGTCTGGTGATTCTGCCGCAGGCGCTGCGCGTCATCATTCCCCCGATGACGAGCCAGTACCTGAACCTGCTGAAGAACAGCTCGCTGGCGGTGGCCATTGGCTATCCGGACATCGTGTCGGTGGTGAACACCACCCTGAACCAGACGGGCCAGGCCATCGAGGGCATCCTGATCATCATGGGCGCCTACCTCACGGTCAGTCTGTCGATATCGATATTCATGAACTGGTACAACAAGCGCATCGCGCTGGTGGAGCGTTGAGATGAGCAGCACTACGCAAACCCTGGCCGCGGACGTCGCGCCGCCCGGCGCGCAAAGCGGCGCCTGGGCATGGATGCGATCCCGCCTGTTCTCCTCGCCGCTCAATATCCTGATCACCGTGCTCCTGGCATGGTGCCTCTTGATGGCCGTGCCGGCGCTGGTGGAATGGGCCTTCATCAAGGCGAGCTTCGACGCCACCAACGCGCAGGAATGCCGCGCCGCGGGCGGCGCCTGCTGGGCGTTCATCGTTGAAAAGCATCGGCTCATCCTCTTTGGCACCTATCCGTTCGACGAGCAATGGCGTCCGCTGATCGCCACCGGCATCCTGATCGCGGTGATCGTGGCCAGCGGCATGCGCCGTTTCTGGAACGGCAAACTCGCGCTCATCTGGACGCTGGGCCTGGCTGCCGTGTCCGTGCTGATGTGGGGCGGCGTGTTGGGCCTGACCTACGTCGAAAACGCCCGTTGGGGCGGCCTGCCGCTGACGTTGATTCTGGCGACCTTCGGCATTGCCTTCGCGTTTCCGATCGGCGTGCTGCTGGCGTTGGGACGCCGCTCGAAGATGCCGGCCATCAAGGCGCTGTGCGTCGTGTATATCGAGCTGATCCGCGGCGTGCCGCTCATCAGCCTGCTGTTCATGTCGTCGGTCATGCTGCCGCTCTTCCTGCCCGAAGGATTCACCATCGACAAGCTGCTGCGCGCGCAGATCGCGATCATCATGTTTGCCGCAGCCTACATCGCGGAAACCGTGCGCGGCGGCCTGCAGGCCATCCCGAAGGGGCAGTACGAGGGCGCGGATTCGCTGGGCCTTAACTACTGGCAGCAGATGCGCAAGATCATCCTGCCGCAGGCGCTCAAGATCGTGATCCCTCCGCTGGTGGGCATCTTCATCAGCCTGTTCAAGGACACGTCGCTGGTCGTGATCATCGGCATCTTCGATCTGACGCTGGCAGCCAAGGCGGCCCTGTCCGACGCGGCATGGCGAGGTTTCGGGGTGGAGGCCTATCTCTTCATCTCGCTCATCTACTTCGTCTTCTGCTATTCCATGTCCAAATACAGCCGCGCGCTCGAGCAGCGCCTGGCCACCGGGCACGCCCGGTAAACCCGAAGGAGAACAGGCATGTACGATGCCATCATTCGTCTGCAGGACGTGAACAAGTGGTACGGCCAGTTCCACGTGCTGCGCAACATCAATCTGAACGTGGCCCAGGGCGAGCGCATTGTGGTGTGCGGCCCGTCGGGCTCGGGCAAGTCCACGATGATCCGGTGCATCAACCGGCTGGAGGAACACCAGAAGGGCCAGATCATCGTCGACGGCACAGAGCTGACCAGCGACTTGAAGCACATCGAAACCATCCGCCGGGAAGTCGGCATGGTGTTCCAGCACTTCAATCTGTTCCCGCACCTGACGGTGCTGGAGAACCTGACGCTGGGCCCGATGTGGGTGCTCAAGCAATCGCGCGCCCAGGCCGAAGCCACGGCCATGAAATACCTGGAGCGCGTACGCATTCCGGATCAGGCCGCCAAGTTTCCCGGGCAGTTGTCCGGCGGGCAGCAGCAGCGCGTGGCGATCGCGCGGTCGCTTTGTATGAACCCCAAGGTCATGCTGTTCGACGAGCCCACGTCGGCGCTGGATCCGGAAATGGTCAAGGAAGTGCTGGACGTGATGGTGACGCTGGCGCAGGAAAGCGGCATGACGATGATCTGCGTGACGCACGAAATGGGCTTTGCCCGCAAGGTCGCCAACCGCGTGATCTTCATGGACCGCGGCGAGATCATCGAGGAAAACAATCCGGATGATTTCTTTGACCATCCGCAGAGCGAGCGGACGAAGCTGTTTCTGAGCCAGATCTTGCACTGAAACGCCGGAACATCGCCGAGCAGTTCTTCAAGCCGCCTTCTTGCAAGGCGGCTTTTTCGTTTGGGGGGATGGCTTGGCGGGGGCCGGTGTCTGACACCCTGTGACGGTCATCATCAACTTGCCACGGCAGGTTGGCGGGTGTCAGCCACCTAGCTCGGCGGCACTGCGGCGGGTGTAAGACGCCTGCGGCAAGGTGTCTGACACCCTGTGATGGTCATCTTCAACTTGCCACGGCAGGTCGGCGGGTGTCAGACACCTAGCTCGGCGGCACTGCGGCGGGTGTAAGACGCCTGCGGCAAGGTGTCTGACACTCTGTGATGGTCATCATCAACTTGCCACGGCAGGTCGGCGGGTGTCAGCCACCTAGCTCGGCGGCACTGCGGCTGTAAGACGCCTGCGGCAAGGTGTCTGACACCCGTGTGAGATGGCCTTGAAGCTGCCGCGGCCGTTGGCCGGGTGTCTGACACCGTCTCCCCAATACACCGCACAAAGAACCAGATCAGGGCGCAGCGCGGGGCCATCCCCCCGGAATGCGTATTAGTGATTTGAATATGCCGCTGCAGCCCCGCCGCGGCGAATCAGAAATCAGATATCAACATGAGAATTCAATCGTTCTAGCGCGACGGCGCATCGGCCAGACTGCGTCTTTCTCTAAGCGCATACAGGAATACCGATGTCCCTTCCTTCAGTCACGGGCCTGGACCACTACATCATCCGGGTCAACGACCTGCAGGCGGCGACCGACCGCTACGTCAAGCTGGGATTCAGCCTGGCCCCGCAGGGCAGGCACCATCGCGGCACGCGTAATCAGACGATCATCCTGGACGCGAATTACCTTGAGCTGCTGACCTTCCCCGAAGACCTCAGGGCGCAGGCGCGCTTCGGCGGGTTTGACGACACGTACGAAGGCCCGGTAGCCACCGCCTTGCAAACCACCGACAGCACCGCGGTCCACGCGGAACTGGCGACGCTGGGCATCGACGCCGAACCGCCCATCAGCGGCGGGCGTCCCGTGCATCTGCCCGAAGGCAGCGAAGACGCTGCCTGGAACAACACCCAGTTTCCGGCAGGCCTGCTTGGTGTGCCCGACTTCTTCACGTGCGGTCACCTGACGCGCCATCTGGTGTACCGCCCCGAATGGCAGGACCATGCCAACGGCGCGCGCCGCATCGAGGCCTTGATCGTCGTGCATCCCCAGCCCCGTTCGCTGCGCGAAGGCTACGAACGCATCTTTGGCCCCATCGCCACCAGCGACCTGCCCGACGACGGCCTGCAGGTGCGGCGCGGCAGCCTGCGTATCGACTTCCTTGCGCACGCCGCCTTTGAGCAGCGCTACCCGCAGGTACGAGTACCCACGAACCTGCCCGCCGCATCGCAAGGCGGATGGTTTGCCGGCTCGGTGATTGGTGTTCGGGATCTGAACCAGACACGCGCGCTGTTCGACGCCAACCAGGTGAAGTACCGGACGAATGCGCGTGGCGAACTGGTGGTGTCGCCGGACGACGCGGGCGGCGCGTTGCAGGTCTTCGTGCAGGAGGTGTGAGATGAGCCAGCCCCTGACCGATTACTGGGACTGCTTTGCCAACGACTATTCGTCCGCGCGCCAAGCCTTTGTCGACGACGCGGCCGCACGCGGGGCCGCGTTGTTCCGCTATGAACATCCCGCGCTGAAGGACCCGCAGGGCGATGCCTTGAGCGTGGACGTGGCCATCCTGGGCCGCCGCGATGCGCCGCGCACGCACCTGGCGATCAGCGGCACCCACGGTTTGGAAGGCGCGGCCGGGTCCGCGGTGCAGCGCGCATGGCTGGCCGCCGACGGCGCGCGGCCCCTGCCCGATGACGTGAACGTCGTCCTGGTGCACGCGCTGAACCCATATGGCTATGCCCACGACACCCGCACCACGGAAAACAATGTCGACCTGAATCGCAACTTCGTCGACCACACGCGCCCCTATCCCGCCAATCCGCACTACGCCACGCTGCATCCGCATCTGATTCCGGCGCAGTGGACCGAGTCCACGCACGAGGCCGCCGCGCGGGCGCTGGATACGTTCAAGACCACGCACGGCGCGGATGTGCTGTTCAACGTGACCGCCAGCGGCCAGTACACGCATCCGGACGGGCTGGTCTTCGGCGGCCAGGGGCCGGAATGGTCCAACCGCACACTGCGCCGCATCGTCGACGAGCACCTCGCGGCCAGCGAGCGTGTCGCGTTCATCGACTGGCACACCGGCATTGGCGATTACGGCGAGCCCTTTTTCCTGTGCTTCAACGACGAAGACAGCGCGGAGCAAACGCTCGCCGCACGCTGGTGGGGAGCTGAACGCGTGCGCGGCCAGCGTCCGCACGGCTTGGCGCGCCCCGATTATCAAGGGCTGGTGTTCCGCGGCGTGCAGCAGGCGCTGGGCGATCGCCCGCTGGCCGGCGCGGTCGTCGAATTTGGCACGCGCGGCCTGCAGATGCGGTCCGCGCTGCGGCTGGATCAATGGCTGCGCTTCAAAGCACCGCAGGCTCCAGACGACGCGCGCGATGCGCAACTGCGCGCGGACCTGGTCGACGCATTCGTCCCCGTATCCAGCGTATGGCGGCGCAGCGTCGTGGTGCATGGCCTGCACATCACGCGCCAGGCCATCGACGGCGTCGCGGGCTGGTGACTTCTTTCCTCTAAATCCTCCTCTATCTGGCATTCATGAAAGCGATTGTTTTGCGTGAGCACGGCGGCAACGACAAGCTGCGCCTGGAACCCAACTTCCCCGATCCCGTGGCGGGTCCTGATGACGTGGTGATCCGCGTCAAGGCCTCGTCCCTGAACTATCACGACGTCTTTACCCGCCGCGGCATGCCCGGCATCAAGCTGCCCTTCCCCGTCATCATCGGCCTGGACGTAGCCGGCGAGATCGTGAAGACCGGCGAAAACGTGCGCGACTGGAAGGCCGGCGACCGCGTCCTGGTCGACCCGATCGACCGCGTGGACGGCGGCCTGGTCGGCGAGACCATCCACGGCGGACTGGCCGAGCTGTGCCGCGTGCCCGCGCACCAGCTCCTGCGCCTGCCCGACCAAGTCAGCTTCGAGCAGGCCGCCGCGCTGCCGGTGGCCTACGGCACCGCGCTGCGCATGATGAATCGCATCGGCCAGGTGCAGGCCGGCGAAAAGGTGCTGATCCTGGGCGCCAGCGGCGGCGTGGGCGTGTGCGCGGTGCAGCTCGCCAAGCTGGCAGGCGCCGAGGTCATCGCCTGCGCCGGCACCCCTGAAAAAGGCGAGGCCCTGCGCGCCCTGGGCGCCGACCACATCATCCTGTACACCGAGGAAGACTTCCTGAAGGCCGTGCAGGAACGGTTCGGCAAACCCTCGCGCCGGCGCGGCGGCAAGCCGGGCGGCGTCGACGTGGTGGTGAACTTCACGGGCGGCGACACGTGGGTCAAGTCCCTGCGCTGCCTGCGCCTGGGCGGACGCCTCTTGACCTGCGGCGCGACAGCGGGCTTCGATCCCAAGGAAGACCTGCGCTACATCTGGACGTTCGAGCTGCAGATCCGCGGCTCCAACGGCTGGGACCGCGACGACCTGCACGAGCTGCTGGCGCTGGTGCGCGACGGCCGCCTGCGCGTCGAAGTGGACCGTGTGTGGCCGCTGGAACAAGGCGCCGACGCGCTGGCCTCGCTGGAAGATCGCAAGATCGTCGGCAAAGTGCTGGTGGCGTCATGAGCGCGCTGCTGAATGCCGCCGACATCCAGGCCAAGTTCGACGGGTCGCCCTTCATTGCGTGGCTGGACCTGTCGGTGCGCGACGTCGACCACGAACAGGGTGAACTGACCGTGGTGGCGCCCTTCCGTCCGGAGTTCGAACGCGGCGCGCAGAGCGGCCAATGGCATGGCGGCCCGCTGGCGGCCGTGATCGACACGGTGGGCGACTTTGCCGTCGGCATGTTGCTTGGACGCGGTCTACCCACCATCAACTTCCGCGTCGACTATCTGCGCCCGGCCATCGATACGTCGCTGACGGCGGTGGCGCGCGTGCGCCGCAACGGCCGCAGCGTGGGCGTGGCCGACGTCGACCTCTACAACGACCAGGGCGCGCTGGTGGCCATCGGCCGCGCCACCTACGCGACGCTCAGCCAGGGCTGAGCCGCGCATTCAAGACAAGGAATACCGTCATGACACAAGCCACGCGCGCCGGACGGCGCGCCTTCCTGACCCGCTCCGCCGCCGGCGGCCTGGCTGCGGCCAGCCTGGGCGTCGCGCCCCGCACGCTGCTCGCCGCCACCGACCGCCCCGGTTCCGACGCGGGCCCCGCCCGCCGCGGCGGCACGCTCGTCGCCACGTGGGGCGGCCTGGAGCCGCAAGCCCTGTTCGTGCCGGGCGGCGGCGGCTCCAGCCCGTTTCAGACCTCCACCAAGATCCTGGAACGCCTGCTCAAACTGGATGCCGACCTGAAGTTCCAGCCCGCGCTGGCCCTGTCCGTCACGCCGGCCGCGGACTTTCGCAGCTACACGATCAAATTGCGCGAAAACGTCACTTGGCACGACGGCACGCCGTTCACGTCGGCCGACGTGGTCTATAACGTGCTGCAACACTGGAAGCCCATTTCCGCCGGCATTGCGCTCAAGTCGCTGACGGAAGCTACGGCGCCGGATCCGCACACGGTTGTGCTGACCTTCAACGCCCCGGTGCCCGAGTTCTTCCTGAAGTCGACCCTGTCCGGCCAATACCAGCTGCTGGTGCCCAAGCACCTCTATGACGGCAAGGACCTCATCACCAATCCGCTGAACAACACGCCGGTGGGCACGGGCCCATGGAAGTACGGCAAATGGGTGCGCGGCAGCCATGTCGAATACCTGCGCAACGACAAATACTGGAACGCCACGCAGCCGAACCTGGACAAGCTGGTGATCCGCTGGTGGGCCGATCCGGCCTCGCGCGGTGCGGCGCTGGAAACCGGCGAACTGGGCCTGGCCTATTCCAACCCGGTGCCCGCGCGCGACATCGACCGGCTGGTCAAGACCGGCAAGGTCGTCGTGGACACGCGCGGCTACCAGAACACCGCCTGGACGGTCACCGCCGAGTTCAATCAGCGGCGCGACATCGTCAACCGCCGCGAGGTCCGCCAAGCCATCCTGCACGCCATCGACCGCCAGTTCATCGTCGACACCATCTACTACGGCCGCGGCAAGCCCGCGATTGCCCCCATCTTCAGCAGCAATCCGCTGTTTTTCACCGAGGACGTGCCCCGCTATGCCTTCGATCCCAAGAAGGCGGCCGCGCTGCTGGACGCCGCCGGCTTGCCGGTCAAGGACGGCAAGCGCTTTACCGTCAACCTGCTGGCCGCGGCCTGGTTCGAGGAAAACGCCAAGCTCGGCCAGTACCTGAAGCAGGCGCTGGAAGACGTGGGCATTGCGGTGAAGCTGGACTCCGTGGACCGCGCCACCGCGCTCAAACGCATCTATGGCGAATACGACTACGACATCGCGGTGTCCAACTTCACGTCGCCGCTGGAGCTGGTGCCCACCGTGACACAGTTCTTCACGACCGACGGCATCGTCAAAGGCGCCGCGTTCCGCAACGCCACGGGCTATTCCAGCCCCGAGATGGATGGCATCGTCGGCAAACTCGCCGTCGAAACCGATCCGCAGGCGCGCCGCAAGCTGGCCGCGCAGTTCGCCCGCCTGGCGTCCACCGACGTGCCGATCGTGCCGCTGGTGGAAATCCAGTCGTTCACGCTGGCCGGCAAGAACGTGCGCAACTTCACGACCGGCGCCAACGTCCAGGGCGAAACCCTGGCCGACGTCTGGCTGCAGGCCTGAGGACGGCATGGCGATCCGCCTGATCTCGCGCCGGCTGCTTCAGGCCATCCCGCTGCTGCTGGGCGTGGTGGTCCTGAACTTTGCCCTGATCCAGTCCGTCCCGGGAACCTTCCTGGACGTCATGACGGCCGAGCAGCAGGTCACCGACCCGGCGCTGATCGAGCGCCTGCGCGTGACCTACGGGCTGGACGAGCCGCCGGCGGTCCAGCTGCTCAAGTACATCGGGTCGGTCGCGCAGCTGGACCTGGGTTACTCCTACCGGCACAACCTGCCGGTGCTGGACGTGATCCTGGCGCATCTGCCCGCCACGCTGGTGCTGATGCTGGCCAGCATCGCCATTGCCGTGCTGGTGGGCGTAGCGGCCGGCATCGTGTCGGCCGTCAAGGTCAACACGTGGTGGGACAGCGCCGTCTCCGCCTTCGCCGTGCTGTGCTTTGCGGCGCCAAGCTTCTGGCTGGGCATCATGCTGATCATCATGTTCTCGGTGAAGCTGGGCTGGTTTCCGGTGGGCGGCATGGTCACCATCGGGCTGGACGGCGGGCTGTGGCGCCAGGCGCTGGACATCCTGCACCACCTGGCGCTGCCCGCCGTGGCGCTGGGACTGTTCTATTCCGCCGCCTATGCCCGCGTGATGCGGGCCTCGATGCTGGAAGTCAGCCGCATGGATTACGTGCGCACGGCCTACGCCAAAGGCCTGACGCGCGTCGCCGTGGTCTTGCGGCACGTGCTGCGCAACGCGGTGCTGCCGATCGTCACCCTGCTGGGCCTGCAACTGGGCGCGGTGCTCGGCGGCAGCATCGTGATCGAGTCCGTGTTCAGTTGGCCCGGCATCGGCGCCGTGCTGTTCGACAGCGTCATGAGCCGCAACTATCCCGTCGTGCTGGGCATCCTGGTGCTCAGCTCCGTCGTGGTCATCATCGCCAACATCTTCGTGGATCTTGCCTATACGCGGCTTGACCCCCGCATCAAGGCCGCCTGACATGTCCGCTACTTCCGCTGCAACTGTTCCTGCCGGCGCGCCGGCCGCGCGCCGCCCGGATGCGTTCGCCGTGCGCTTTGCCCGCAACCGCGGCGCCGTGGCGGGTGCGCTGGTCCTGCTGCTGGTCGCGCTGGTGGCCGCCAGCGCCGATTGGCTTTACCCCGTCAACCCGCTGCGCATCGTCGGCGCACCCGAGATCTGGCCGTTCGAGTCCTGGCGTTATCCGCTGGGCACGGACTCCATGGGCCGCGACATCGCCGCACTCATCGCCCACGGCGCCCGCGCCACGCTGCTGATCGGCCTGGTGGCCGCCGCCACCGCCACGCTGATCGGCGTCACCGTCGGCGCGGCCGCCGCCTGGGCGGGCGGTTGGGTGGACGAGGCGCTGATGCGCCTGACCGAGCTGTTCCAGATCATCCCCAACGTGGTCTTCGTGCTGACCGTCGTGTCGGTGCTGGGCCCGCGAATCGAAAACATCACGCTGGCCGTCGGCCTGGTGTCCTGGCCCCCGATCGCCCGCCTGACCCGCGCCGAATTCCTGTCCTTTAAAGAACGCGAGTTCGTGCAGGCCTGCCGCGCCGTCGGCATGAGCCCGTGGCGCATCGCCGCCGCCGAGGTCCTGCCCAATGCGCTGCCGCCGGTCATCGTGATGTCCTCGCTGGTGGTGGCCGGGGCCATCCTTTACGAATCGGTGGTGTCCTTCCTGGGACTGGGCGATCCCAACATCGCCAGCTGGGGCCGGCTGGTGGGCGAAGGCCGCAGCCTGATCCGCTCGTCCTGGTACATCTGCGCCGTGCCCGGCGTAGCCATCATGCTTACCGTGCTGTCGCTGAACCTGGTCGGCGACGGCCTGAACGACGCGCTCAATCCCAAGCTGCAAAAGCGCTGAGCCGCCAACTTCTGGAAGTCTTTCTTATGACGCATTCCCCCCAAAATCTTGGCGACCTTGCCGATCCGCGCCTGCCGTCGGACCTGCCCGCGATCGTCGATCTGCGCCTGCCCGGCGCGCCGTGGCAACTGACCCACGGCGAGGCCGGCCGCCTGGCTGGCGGCGTGGCCGCATGGCTGACTGCGCGCGGCCTGCCGCCCGGCTCGCGCATCGCCATCGCGGCGCTGAACCGCGCCGAGTATCTGCTGGCGTACTTCGGCATCATGCGGGCCGGTTACGTGGCCGTACCCATCAACATCAAGCAGTCGCAGGAGAACATCGACTACGTGCTGCGCGATGCGGACATTGCGCTCGCCTTCGTGGACGGCCCGCGCCGCGCCGGGTTCGAGGCCACCGTGCCGGTGCTGGATTTTGACGACGCCGGCCCGCAGGGGTTTGCCGCGCAGATCGTTCCCGCCACGTTCAACAGCATCACGCCCGCGCCCGAAGATATTGCGCAGATGCTGTACACGTCAGGATCCACCGGCAAACCCAAGGGCGTGCCGCTGACCCATGCCGGCCAACTGTGGGCGCTGACCGCCACGTCCGGCCCCGCGAATCCGGACGCGCCGCAAGCGCGCTATCTGCTCGCGCAGCCGCTGTTCCACATGAACGGCCTGTTCATGTCCAAGCGCGCGTTTGCCAGCAACGGCCTGCTGGTGATCCAGCCCGGGTTCGAGGTGCAGGCCTACGCCGATGCATTGGCACGCTACCGCATCACCATCCTGACCGCCGTGCCCACGATGTTTGCGCGGCTGGTGAAGGACCCCGCCTCGCTGCAGGACCACGATCTGTCAGCGCTGGAGCGCGTGATGCTGGGCTCCGCGCCAATGACGACGGCCCTGTTCGACCGCATCCAGCGCGCGCTGCCCCACGTGCGCATCACGCACGGCTATGGCACGACGGAGGCCGGTCCCGCCGTGTTCGGGCCGCATCCCGATGGCTTGCCCACGCCACCCCTGTCGGTCGGCTATCCGTTGGACGCGGCGCAAGTCCGGTTGACGGGCGGCGCCGGACCGGACGAGGGCGTGCTTGAAATGAAGAACCCCGCCGTGCTGCGCGGCTATCACAACCTGCCGGAAAAGAGCGCTCAGGTGTTGAACGACGGCTGGTACTACAGCGGCGACGTGATGCGCCGCGACCGCGACGGATTCCACTACTTCGTGGGCCGCGCGGACGATATGTTCGTTTGCGCGGGCGAGAACATCTATCCCGTTGAAGTCGAGAAGTTGCTGGAGTCGCATCCCGACGTGCGACAGAGCTGCGTGGTTCCGCTGGCCGATGAAGAGCGCGGCCACATCCCGGTCGCCTTTGTCGTGCGGCGCGCCGGCAGCACGCTGGATGCCGACACGCTCAAGCAGCACGCCCTGGCCAACGGCCCGGCGTACCAGCACCCGCGCCGCATCCGCTTTCTGGACGACCTGCCGTGGGCCGGCACCAACAAGGTCGATCGCAACGCCCTGCTACTGCAGGCGCGCGCGCTGGAAGCGCGGCAGGCATGGACACAACCCGAAAAGGAGGCCGCATGAGCGCCACACCGGATTCCCTGGCGGGTAAGACCGCCCTCGTCACGGGCGGCAGCCGCGGCATCGGCCGCGCCATCGCACTCGTGCTGGGCCGCCGCGGCGCGCACGTCGCCGTGCACTACCACGCGCGGGCGGATGCCGCCGAAGAAGTCGTCAGCCAGATCCAGGCGGCAGGCGGCCAAGCCTGGACGCTGCAAGCCGACTTGGCAGACCCGGAGGCGGCGGCGCGGCTGGCGCAGGATGCACGCGCCACTTTGCGCGAGCGTACCGGCTCCGAGGGCCTGGACATTCTGGTCAACAACGCGGGCGTGGGCCTGCGCGCCCGGCTGCCCGACGTGACGCCGCCGGACTTCGACCGTGTGCTGCAGGTGAATTTGAAGACGCCGTTCTTCCTGATCCAGCACTGCCTGCCGTTCCTGCGCGATGGCGGCCGCATCATCAATATCTCGTCGATGGGCACGCGCGCCGCCTATCCCGAAATGAGCGTCTACGCGCCGGCCAAGGCGGGCCTGGAGGCGCTCACGTTATTGCTGGCCAGCGAGCTGGGCGCGCGCGGCATTACCGTGAATGCCGTGTTGCCCGGCGCCACCGCCACCGATCTGAACCAGCGTGCACGCGACCCGGAACTGAGCCGCGTCATCGCGCAGAGCATCGCACTGGGCCGCGTGGGCCAGCCGGACGACATCGCAGACATCGTCGCTTTCCTGGCGTCCAACGAGGGGCGCTGGGTCACCGGACAGCGCATCGACGCCACGGGAGGACAGCGGCTGTAGTGTCGGGCGATGCCGGCATGCCCATATACATATGTGATATCGGTATTTTTCACGCGGCCGCATGTCTCTTAGGATTCCAGCGTTCTTCTTCCCAACGCTGGAATTGCCTTGTCACGCCTTACTCCTTTGGATCCCGCCAAGCTGGATCCCGCGACCGCCCAACTCTTCAATCAGCTTCTGCAGGATTACGGCCCGTACGCGAACATGCTGAGCGCCTTCGCGCCCCGTCCGCCGGCCTTGAAGCATTTCTTCTCGTACCTGGTCCAGTCGCGCGAGGACGGGCTGATCTCGCCGCGTCACCTGGAAATCGCACTGCTGACCGCGTCCAAGGCGCACGCCTGCCATTACTGCGTCACGCTGCATACACCCAAGCTGGCGGCCCACGGCATCTCGCAGGATGCCATCGACCGCCTGCTGGAGCCGCAGGTGCCGGGCCTGGACGAGAAGGATCTGGTGGTCCGTGATTACGCCGTGCTGGTCACGCTCACGCCGGCGCACGTCAGCGACGCCTTCTATGCGAAGCTGCAATCGTTCTTCAGCGAGGAGCAGATCGTCGAGCTGACCATCCGCATCGCGCTGTGCAGCTTCTTCAAGCGCTTCAACGAGGCGCTGGAAGTCCCGCACGAAGACGTGGTGGCGCTGGAACTGGAGCATGGCGCGGCTTGAGGCGGCGTGCAGTCGTTTCGCCATGAGCCCTACCCCGCCTCTGAAACTTGAGATCCGCAATCTCTCCAAGCGCTTCCACACCGACACCGGCCCGGTGCAGGTTCTGGACGACATCAGCCTGAACGCCGCCAGCGGCGAGTTCGTCAGCATCATCGGTCCGTCCGGCTGCGGCAAGTCCACGCTGTTCAACATCCTGACCGGCCTCCTGGAACACGACGCCGGCACCATCGCACTGGACGGCCGCCCGCTGCCCAACCTGCGCGGACGCGTCGGCTACATGCTGCAGCGCGACCTGCTGATGCCGTGGCGCACCGTGCTGGACAACGTCCTGGTCGGCCTGGAAATCCGCGGCGCGCCCAAGGCCGAGTCCGTGGAACGCGCACGCGAGTACCTCGACACCTTCGGCCTGCTGCCCTTCCAGGACAGCTACCCGAAGGCGTTATCCGGCGGCATGCGCCAGCGCGTGGCCCTGGCGCGCACGCTGCTGCCCGACCCCGACGTCCTGCTGCTGGACGAACCCTTTTCGGCACTGGATTACCAGACACGGCTGTTCCTTGAATCCATGCTGGCCGACACCGTCAGCAGGCAGGGCAAGACCGTGGTGCTGGTGACGCACGACATCGATG
>Ga0213829_1000800_pt1 | contig 25607 bp, 21 predicted proteins | sample MC6MC0896MG_FD_180665 | JGI IMG/M metagenome (GOLD analysis project Ga0213829, IMG submission 180665) | Enriched soil aggregate microbial communities from Iowa State University, Ames, United States - MC6-MC0896-MG | ecosystem: Environmental > Terrestrial > Soil > Unclassified | place: USA: Iowa...
TGCAATCGCAGCCCTGCGTCAGGGCGCGGCCAAAGGCGGCCGGTCAAGTGCACTGCCAAAGATGCCCGCTGACGCGGCAGGCCGCGCACCAGAAGCTGTAGTTGCAGCCGCCGCTACCCCACAGCCATTCGCCGCCGTCTTCTTGCGGCAGGCCCGAGTCCAGCTGCATGGCCAGGGGCATGTCCTCGCCGCAATCGGGACACGCCGGATAGGTGGCGGATTGCACCCAGCTCGGTGCGCCGCCGACCCGGCTGAGGTTCTGGCGGCCATTGGATTCGCCCCAGTCCTGCCAATGCCAGCGCGCCGGCGCCTTGAACAGCGTCACGTCGGCCGCCAGTAGCGGAGTCGCGACGAAGTCCGGCGACAAAGGGGCATCGCGCTCCTGGCTGGGATGCGTCCGCGGCACGCCGTCCTCGCCGTGGCAAAAGAAGAGGGCGCCGTCGGTTTCCCAACCCTGGCACGACAGGCAGGTGGCGAATTCAATCGCGCTATTGCCATCGATGCCGGCCGCGGCGGGATCTTGGATGGTGAGCAGCCGGTGCAGGGGGCCGTGGCACAGGCCGCATTGGCTCGCCAACGTGCCGCCCATGCGCGCCTGCAAGCCGCCCGTTGATTCAGCGTTCCAGGTCGGGTGCGCGCGATGCACCTCGCGCCGCCACGCCGGTTGTTGCGCCAGCATCGATTTTCGTTGCGCGGCGTTAAAGCCGATGTGCAGCGGCTGTTCGCCGTGCAGGGCGCGCAGGCCGCCTTCGTGTTCCGTATAGCCCGCCTGCTGCAACCACGCTGCGGCATCGGAGTGGCCGGCCTCGGGGAACAGGCGGCGCCAGGCCGCGTACACCGCCTGCGGTCGGCGCGAACGCAGCAATGCGACGGCGCGCGCGCGGCCTGGACTGCCTTCGGACAGGTCGTCGTCCAGCCGGTGCAGCCAGTCGTACAGCGTGGCGTCGTCAAGGGCGCGCCATGCGTGGTCGGCCGCGTATTCCGGACCGCCGTCGTCGTCTTGCACGGCGGTGAGCAGCCGCTCCCATTCCGGGGCAAAGGCTTCGGGATGCTGCACCGCTGCGGAGTCCAGGATCCCCCGCGCCAGTTCGGAATCCGCGCCGCGCCGCCAGACGTCGCGAACCGTGGCTACGTAGGCCTCGTCGTCCATCAGGTCCAGCGCAGCGTCGATGAAGGTGGCGTGGTTCGGCGGCCTGTGGAGCGCCTGCAGAACCAGATCGGCCAGCGCCGCCGGCGCATCCCGCCGCAATTGCAGCGTCTGCGCCATGGGGTCGTTGTTCTTCCAGCCCAGGCGTTCGTAGGCGTCAAGGATCTCGGTGGCGGTTTTCATCGGCCCGTCCAGAATTGATCGAGCCGGGAGGATATCCGATGGCGTCGCTTGCCGCGGACCGGTGACGTGGGCGGGGGACGGTCCGCGCCGGGGCCGCGCTAGCGTGCCAGCTTCGTCGATACGTCCGTATGCGTGCCACGGTCCAGATCCGCGCCAAGCGACCTGTCCCATGCAGGCAGCGTCTGCAGTTCCTCGCTGACTTCACCCGCTTCGATGCGACGCGCAATGTCGTCCAGCAATTGCGTGCGCGTGGCGAATCCCCGGCCCTGCAGGTCTCGTGCAAACAGCCGGTAACGCAGATTGGGTTCAGCGCCCTTCATCACGCCCAGATTCAGGATCTGGCCTTGCTCGTTGCGCAGCAGCAGATGGCCGGGGCGGGCATAGATACGGTAAATGCGCCAAGGCGACGAAATCGCGGTGTGACGGGGATGTGTGACGCACCCGGGGTCGCTACTACCGCCGGACGGCAGTGGCGTCGAAGGAAGGCGTTTGATGCACGCGTTGGCGAATCGGGCAATGGATCTTCTGATGGCGCTCACGCAGCGCCTGCCGTCATCGCGGAAAAATCAATCGGGCAGGGGACTGGCGGCAGGGGCTGGCGCTGAATGACCACGGGTTGTTCCTCATATGGCGATACGGCGAGGCGACGCGCGTTCAAGCACCACGCGCCCAGCATACGCGCTTTAGGCGGCCGGCTTACGCGCTGAGGTGATTTGGTTACGCATTAAGCACAAAGCGCGTTGACTTCCCCCCGCAGGCCGCCCATAGTGGTCTTGAAGCTTTTCGAGCATCGTGATTTTCGTCCGGTCTTGCACCCTCCGAGGGGCGCCTAATTGTTCGCGATCCTTTCCTTGACTGGCCTCATTTCGCGGGCCCGCCCGCATTTAAAGGAAAGCGTCATGGAAACCGGAATTGTGAAGTGGTTCAACGATGCCAAGGGGTTTGGTTTCATCATGCCCGAGGACGGTGGCAAGGACATCTTTGCGCACTTTTCGGAGATCGTCAGCGACGGCCATAAAGTGCTTCTTGAAAATCAGCGTGTCAGCTATGTGACCGCGCAAGGCGCCAAGGGCCCTCACGCGACGCAGATTCGCGCATTGTGATCGGCGGCCGCACGGCCTATCGGTCAGATACTGGAGGTCCCATGTTTCATAACAATATGGTTTACAAGGGCTACCGGCTTACCGCGAGTGTGTCCCGGGTTGCAATCGGGAACGCGCGCCGACCGGCTTTTACCGCAACGGTCGCCGTGGAATTGGCGGGCGATCAGGACCGGCTCGGCGAGCCGCATGCCGTGCCGCTGTTCGACTCCGGCGGGTGTGTTGCCACGCCCGGCATGGCAGTCGACGCCGCGATCACGCATGGCCGTTTGATGGTGGATGCGCATTCCCGGGCAGTGTGACGGCGCTGTGCGAGCCGCGGGGTAGCGCCGATCGCTGCCCATGCGCGGTGCAGTAACCAGACAGGGCCGCCCTCGTTACGGGGGCGGCCCCTTTGCTTTTTGGGCGATGGCCCGCCGGTTTGCATGCGCCATTCTTTTGGTTTAAATTTCGGAAAAATTCTCATTTAGATTTGATCTCAGGGATCGCCGGGAGGAGTGTTGGCCGCAGAATCGGGTGTACAGCAGCAGTTGCATACGCTGTACCGCGACCATCATTCCTGGCTGTTTGGCTGGCTGCGCAAACGCATGGGTTGTGCGCACAATGCCGCGGACGTCGCGCAGGACACGTTCGAACGCCTTCTCGCATCGCGCGACGTCCTGTTGGGGCAGCGCCTGCAGATCAACGAGCCGCGCGCCTACCTGACCACGACCGCCAAACGATTGCTGATCGACCGCGCTCGCCGCGAGCAGCTTGAACGCGCCTACCTGGCCGAACTTGAGCTGATGGCCGAGGACCTGCCGCAATATCCGTCCCCCGAGCAATTGCTGATCGCCATGCAGGCGCTGGACCAGATCTGCCAAGTGCTGGAAGGCGTGTCCGCCAAGGCGCGTGCGGCTTTTCTGCTGCACTACCTGGACGGGCAGACGCATGCCGCGGTGGCCGGCCATCTGGGCGTGTCCACGAAGATGGTGCAGAAGTATCTGGTGCAGGTCCTGCTGCACTGCGGCCGTCTGCTCGCCTGACACGGAAAACCGCAGATGTCCGCGACCGCCTCCGACAATGACGCATTGGCCGCCCAGGCGGCGCAATGGATCGTGTCGCTTTCGGCCGACAACGGCATCGAGCGCGAGCGCGCGCGCACGCAATTCGAAGCATGGAAGCGGGCCGATCCTCGCCACGCCGCCGCGGCAGCCGGCATGGAGCGGCTGTTGGGACAAGTGAGCGACGTTCGCAGCACGGGCACGGGCGGTGCGGGCAATGCCGCGGTGGCGGCGGTGCTGGCCATGCAAGGCAAGCGCCGCCGCGTGAAGGCTTACGTGGCGGCACTGGCATTGGCGTGCACGCTGGCCGTGCCCGCGTGGATGGCGCTTCAAGCCTACCTGCCGTCCTATCTGCTGGCCGACGTGCGTGCCGGCACGGGGCAGTGGAAGACCCAGACGCTGGCGGACGGCACGCGCATCACCTTGAACAGCGCCAGTGCGGTCAACCTGCGCTACGACGCCGCTCGCCGCACGATCGAGCTGCTGCAGGGCGAGATCCTGGTCGACGTGGCCAAGGACGCGGCCCGCCCCTTCGTGATCGAGACGCGCGACGGCGCCATGCGGGCCGTGGGAACGCGCTTCGTGGTCAGCCGCGAGGAGGATTCGACGGTGCTGCGGGTGCTGGAATCCAAGGTCACGGTACAGACCGCCGACCAGCGCCGGGCGCGCAGCGCGGAATCGGCGCTGATCGAGGCCGGCCAGGCCGTGCGCATCCGCCCCGATGGCCTGGGCCCGGTCACGCCGATCGATCCGCGCAGCGTCGAGGATGCCTGGGCGCAGCATCGGCTGTTCGTGGAGGACCGGCCGCTGGCCGAGGTGCTGGACACGCTGAACCGCCACCGCAGCGGCCACATCCAGTACGACGCCGCCGCCATCGGCCACCTGCGCATTTCGGCGGTGCTGCCGCTGGACGATACCGACCGCGCCCTGCAGTTGCTGGCCGCAAACCTGCCCGGCCTGCGCATCCGCACCTATACGCCTTATCTCGTGCGCGTGGACCTGCCGGCGGCGCCCTGATATCGCTTCAAAAAATAATTGGTGATGCTGGTTCCAGTTCGGGATTCTCGCTCGTCAAGGAAAGAGAACACCCGAACAGGACCCGAAGACATGGCATTCCTTAGCCGTGGCGCGCCGCGCGCCAACGCGTATCCCTCCGGCCGCATCCGCCGCTTTCCCCTTGCACGGCATCTGCCGCTGGCCATCGCCGCCGCGCTGGCCGTGCTGGAGCCGCCTGCCGTGCAGGCACAGTCCGCACCCGCGGCGGCGATGGCGTACGACATTCCCGCCGGACCGCTTGCGCCCGCGCTCAGCCGTTATGCCCAGCAATCTGGCGCCGAAATCGTGCTGGACGTGCGCGCCCTGGACGGGATCAGCACAGAGGGGCTGCGGGGAAGTTATGGCGTGAACGAAGGCTTTGATGCGCTGCTGCGGGGCACGGGCTATCGCGCCAGCAAGACGGCGGTGGGCTACGTGCTGGTGCCCGCGCCGGCCCGCGATGGTGTGACGACGCTGGATGCCGTGCGTGTGGATGGCAGCGGCGTGCGCAGCGCAACGACCGAGGGGTCGGGCTCGTATGCGGCCAGGGCGGTCACCCTGACCAAGGGCGCCCAGTCGCTTCGGGAGATTCCGCAATCGGTGTCCGTGATGACGCGCCAGCAGATGGACGACCAGGGCCTGACGACGGTGGCCGAGGCGTTGAGCTACGTGACGGGCATGACGCCTTCGGACTACGAAGGCACCGAGAAATTCAGCGCGCGCGGATTCAGCACCAGCACCCAGTACGATGGCCTGCCGCAGCAGGATTACAGCCCGCACATGGACCTGGCCATTTATGACCGCGTGGAGATCCTGCGCGGGCCGTCGGGCCTGCTGACCGGGACAGGCGAGCCAGGCGGCATCGTCAACTACGTGCGTAAGCGCCCGCTGGACATGGCGCATTTCTCGGCATCCGCCTCGGTCGGGTCCTGGAACCACCGCCGGATCGAAGCCGATGGCGGCGGCGCCCTGAATGGCGCGGGCACGCTGCGCGGCCGGCTGGTGGGCGCCTACGAGGCCGAAGACAAGTTCTACGACTACGGCCGTTCGGAACCCACGACGCTCTACGGCGTGCTGGAGTACGACTTCACGCCCAGCACCACCCTTGGACTCACCGCCGCGTACAACCAGCGCCGCTTCCGCAATTTCAATGGCCTGCCGCTGTACGCGGACGACAGCCTGCCTGCGCGCGACGACTATGTGGGGCCCAGCAAGATGTCCAACATGAAGACCTATGACCTGGGCGCCGACCTGACGCACCGCTTTGGAGGCGGTTGGGAGCTGAAGGCGGCCTACCTGCACCGAGACACGCGTTATCGCGGCTACTCGGCCTTCGTCAACGCGCCGCTGGATGTGGAGACCGGACGCAGCGGCATGAGCGTCGGGCGCATCGCCAACGACTTCAAGTGGGACCAGGGCGACATTCACGTATCCGGCCCGGTTCGCATGCTGGGCCGTGACCACACCCTGACGCTGGGCTACAACTACGCGCGTTACGACTCCACGACGGGCAGCCGGTTTGCGACGCTGACCGACTGGGATCCGCTGAACGACCACGATTTCGGCGCCATCTATGACCAGCCCGTCATCAACAAGAGCAACTCCATCACGACGCAGTCGGGCCTGTACGCGACGGGCCGTTTCAAGCTCGCCGACCCGTTGACCCTGGTGCTGGGCGGCCGCTGGACGGACTATTCCGAGAAGAGCCGCGACGTGTCGCCGGTGGCGACCGACTACACGCGCAGCGCGGCCGATGTCAGCAATGAGTTCACGCCTTTCGGCGGCGTGGTGTGGGATGTGAGCAAGCAGGTGTCCGTGTACGCCAGCTATGCCGACATCTTTGTGCCGCAGACGCAGAAGGACTACACCGGCCAGACCCTCAAGCCCCGTGTGGGCTGGCAGACCGAGGCGGGCATCAAGGGCGAGTTCTTCGACGGCCGGTTGAATGCGTCGCTGGCAGTGTTCCGCATCCGCGACCAGAACCGCGCCATGACGGACGAAGCGCACATCGGTTGCGACGGCACGGTGGACGGCGCGTGCTATCGGCCCGCCGGCAAGGTGCAGAGCCAGGGCTGGGAAGCGGAGGTCAGCGGCAGTCCGGCGCCGGGCTGGGATATCTCGGCGGGCTACACCTATACCAATGCCAAGTACCTTCAGGACTCGAACCCGGCCAACGTGGGCCAGCGTTTTGCTGCCGACGTGCTGCCCAAGCACCTGTTCAAGCTTTGGACGCAGTACCGCTTCGGCCGCGACGATTTCGGGGGCGCGCTGGTGGGCTGGCGGTTGGGCACCGGCGTGCAGGCGCAAAGCGATGTGTACACGTCGTCCATGCGGCAGGGCGGGTACATGACGGTGTCCGCGCGTGTGGGCTATCAGATCAACAAGAATTGGGATGCCGCGCTGTCGGTGAACAACCTGTTCAATCGCGAATACCTGCGCACCCCGGGCTACGGCATCTTCTACAACATCTATGGCGCGCCTCGCAACGCCATGCTGACCGTGCGCTACGCGATGTAGACGTGTGCGTCAGGTCTGCCTCCCGGCGGCCGTGCAAGTTCGGTCGTGTACGTTGCTGGGGGGCCACGCTGGGCGAGGCTGCCGTACAAAACAGCTGCAATAGGAATCATTAACATCTAATATCACGCCCTGGATGCGCGCCGGCTTGCTGTGGCCGTGCGCCGGAAATTTCCTTAGGGGCATCATGGGGGAGCGGTTCTTCGGCGTGGTGGCCGAGGCATACAAGGCGTGGAACGCCGAGCTGGTCGGCTTTTTGAACCGGCAGCTCAAGCGTTCGCCGGATACCGCGCAGGATCTGGCGCAGGAGACCTTCGCCAAATGGCTCGCGGCAAGCAAGAGCAGCGAACAGCTGGAAAAGCCACGCGCGTACCTGTATGAAATCGCCCGCAATCTGCTGCGCGATCATTGGCGGCGCGAGGGCGTGCGCGGCGAGCACCTCGTGGCCAGCCTGGACGATCAGGGGTTCGAGCCGCCCGCGGACAGCCTGGCCGTGCATGCGGGCCTGCAGCCCGAAGCGCGCGCCGACGCCAACCAGCGCCTGCGTTTGCTGCAGGCTGCCATCGACGATATGCCGGCCCGCCAGCGCGAAGCGTTTTTGCTTTATCGGTATGATGAGCTGCGTTGCGAGGAGATCGCCGGCCGCATGGGCATTTCGGTCCGCGCGGTGGAAAAGCACCTGCAGTTGGCTCTGGCGCATTGCAAGCGTCGCGTTCAGGGCGAAGCCTGATGAACCCATCCCAACCTTTATCCGCTACCGAAGCCGCCGCCAGCGCATGGTTTCTGCGCCGCCGCGAGGGCGCGCTCGATGCCTATGCTGAGCGCGATTTTCAGGCATGGCTGGCCGAGTCGCCGCTAAATCGCCAGGAATACGAACGCCTAGACCAGGTGTGGGACGACATGGCGGCGCTGCCGCGTCCCGCATTCCGGGTGGCCATGCAGGCGCCCGCGCCGCGTCCACCGCGATTTGCCGCTTACCTGAAATGGGGATGCGTGGCCGCGGCCCTGGCGCTGACCGTCGCTGCCGCGTACCAATACCTGCCGGTCAGCTACACGACGCTGGCCAACGCCGCCACGCAGACCCGCAGCGTCGATCTTCCCGACGGCACACAAGTCCACGCCAACGGCGGCACCCGCGTCACCGTGAAATACACGCTGGCCGAGCGGCGCATCAGCATCGAAGGCGGCGAAGTCTTCATCGACGCGGCGGCCGACCGGCGTCCGCTGATCGTGGAGGCGGGCGGCGCCCAGCTGCGCGATATCGGCACCGAGTTCAACGTGCTGCTCCTGCCGGACACCTTGCAGGTGGGCGTGCGCAGCGGCGTCGTGCTGCTGGAATCCGGCGATGCGCAGACGCCCGTCGTCCGGCGGCTGCAGGCGGGCGATACGGTCCGGCTTGCGCGCGGCCCCGGCCGGCAGGTGCGCGAGCAGCGTGTGCCGTTGACCGAGATCGGCGCCTGGCAGGACGGCGTGGTGGTCGTGCATGACATGACCGTGCAGCAACTGGCGGCGTACATGGCGCTGCATCGCGAGGCGCCCGTGCTGGTCGCGGATGCCCGCGCCGGCGGTCTACGGCTATCGGGCACGCTCGACCTGCGCCAACCCGAGGCGTTCCTGGATGTGCTGCCCAGCCTGCTGCCCGTGACGCTGAATCGCCGGCCGGATGGCACGGCGGTGGTCGCCAGCCGCTAGGCTGCCGGCCAGTCCTTGTTTGCGAATAATTATTTTTCCCAACACGTTCGGGTTCTGGCCGCTCGTGCGTCTTCCCCAGTGAAAGTTCACTTCTTCTCGTGGGGATAGACCATGGCGTCTCGCCATTTCCATTGCCGGCCCAGCGTTGGCCGTTACGCGCTGCTGTGCGCATTGTCGATGACCGTACTGGCGGCGGGCGCCCTGACTTCCCGCCCCGCCCATGCGCAGGCCGCACAAGCGCTGGCCATTGAATTGGCGGCGGGCAGCCTGGCGGATTCGCTGGTCAGCCTGGGCCGTCAGGCGCAGGTGCAGATTCTGTTCAGCCCCGGGGCCGTGGCTGGCCTGCAAGCGCCGGCCGTCTCGGGCCGGCTGACGCCGCAAGCGGCCCTGGATCGGCTGCTGGCGCGCTCCGGGCTGGTCGCGGTGCCCAGCGGGGCGGGCTTCATCGTGCAGGCGCCGTCCGGCGGCGGCGGCAGCGACGCCACGACGCTGGCGCCGGTAACCGTCACGGGCCGCGACCTTGCCACGACCGAAGGCACGGGTTCCTACACCACGCCGGCCGTCACCATCGGCAAGAACGTACAAAGCCTGCGCGAGATTCCGCAGTCCATTTCCGTGGTCACGCGCCAGTTGCTGGACGACCAGAACCTCGTGAACCTGGACGACGCCATGCGCACGGTCACGGGTGTCACGGTCGAAGCCGGCAGCGTGGGCGGCAATCATGGGAACTTCTACTCCCGCGGCTACGCGCTGGACACGATCCAGGTGGACGGCGTCAACACGCCCGCCAGCACCGGCAACGATCTGTCGGCCGGCTTCGGCCTGGCCATCTACGACCGCATCGAAGTGCTGCGCGGCCCGGCCGGGCTGTTCCAGGGCGCGGGAGACCCGGGCGGCACGGTGAATCTGGTGCGCAAGCGCGCGCAGCGGGACTTTGCGTTCAGCGGGCAGGTCATGGCCGGATCGTGGGACCGCTACTACACCGAAGCCGACATCACCGGGCCGCTGGATAGCGACGGGCGGCTGCGTGGGCGACTGGTCGCGTCCTACGACGACCGCCGCTCGTTCGTGGACGGCGTCTACACCCGCAAGCCGCTGTTCTACGGCACGATGAGCTTTGACGTGACGCCGGACACGACGCTGACGGCGGGCGCCACGTACCAGCAGTACAAGGGCCGCCCCTTCTTCGGCCTGCCCGCGTACACCGACGGCCGTCTGCTCGACGTGCGCCGCTCGACCAACCTGGATCCCAGCTGGAACCACATCACCGAGGAAGTCACCGAGTATTTCGCGGACGTGGAGCATCGCCTGTCGAACGGCGGACGCATCAAGGTCAGCGGCTTGTACCGCGAGCAGGACGAGCCCAGCCGCGAATTCGGCTGGTCCGATTGCGCGGTGGATCCGTTGACCGGCGATACGTGCCTGGTCAGCTGGAAGTACCGCAGCAATTGGAAAACCTATGGCCTGGATGCCTTCGTGTCCACACCGTTCGATGCCTTTGGCCGCACGCACCAGCTGATCGTGGGTGCGGACTACCGCAACGTCCACAAGAACTTCCAGTACGGGGGCGGGGATACGGCGGACATCAATCTCTACCATCCCAACAACGACATCCCCAAGCCGGACTACGAGTTCACCAACGGCAACGACAGCAAGACCCATCAGTACGGCCTTTACGCCCGCACCAACCTGCGCGTGGCCGATGCCGCGACGATCATCGCCGGCGGCCGCCTGACCTGGTGGAACAACAAGACGGCCAACCGCAACGCCTACTTCAATCAGTTCACCGACACCGACACCAGCATCAACGGCAAGTTCACGCCGTACCTCGGGCTGGTGGTGGATCTGAACGATCAGCTGTCCGCCTACACCAGCTACACCAGCATCTTCTCGCCGCAGACGGTCACCGACGCCAACGGGCAGCCGCTGGATGCACGCACGGGCAAGCAGTTCGAGATAGGCTTGAAGGGCGAATTCCTGGACAAGCGCTTGAACGGCCATGTCGCGCTGTTCCGCATGGACGACGAAAACCGCGCCATGACGGATCCGGACAATCCGCTGTTCTCGATGGCGGCGGGCAAGATGCGCAACCAGGGCTTTGAGGCGGAGATCAGCGGCAGTCCGGCGCCGGGTTGGGACATCACGGCCGGATACGCCTACACGACGACCAAGACGCTGAAGGGCACGGAAGACCAGAAGTCGCAGCAATACGTCTTCATCACGCCGCGCCACACCTTCAACCTGTGGACCAAGTATTCGTTCGCGTCGGGTCCGATGGACGGCTGGTCGCTGGGGGCGGGCGTGCGCAGCGTCAGCAGCATGTACCGCTTGAACGGGCCGGTGAAGTTCGAGCAGCGCCCATACACCACGGTGTCCGCGCAGGCGGGCTACCGCTTCAACAAGCACGTGGATGCGACGCTGACGGTGAACAACCTGTTCGACAAGGTCTACTACCAGCGCGTGTGGGCGGCCTACGGGTCGAACTACTACGGCGAGCCGCGCAGCGTCATGCTGGCGGTGCGGGCGACGTACTGATCCTGACTGAAGCTGGAGCGGCGGCTCAGGCCTTCAAGCCCAAGCGCCGCGCCAGCTTGTGCAGGTTGCTCGGATCCACATCCAGCGCTCGCGCAGCCACCGCCCAATTGCCCTGGTTGGCATCCAGCGCCCGCCGGATGACCTGACGCTGGCAGGCGTCGACCGCGTCGCGCAGCGACTGCACCGGCACGCTTGCATCGGGGACGTCGGCGGCATCGTCTTCCAGCGACGCCGGCATATCGCCATCGGACAGGTCCAGCAGTTTGGCGCCCAGCGTGACGATCTCGTTGCGGGTGGCGCCGTGGCTGACCGCCTTGATGGCCGCGCGGCTGAGGACGTGTTCCAGTTCGCGCACGTTGCCCGGCCAGCGATAGCGCCGCATCATTTCCTCGGCCTCGGGTGATAGCCGCAGGCTGCGCAGGCCGAGCCGCGCACGGTTCAGTTCCAGGTAGCGGCCGGCCAGCAGCAGGATGTCGTTGCCGCGGTCGCGCAGGGGCGGGATGGGAATCGGGTAGACCGATAGCCGGTGATAGAGGTCGGCGCGGAAGTCGCCCGCACGCACCAGATCGCGCAGGCTGCGGTTGGTGGCCGCCACGATGCGCACGTCCACCGTGCGCGGGCGGTCGTCGCCCAGCCGCTGGATCTCGCCGTTCTGCAAAGTGCGCAGCAGCTTGGCCTGCACCAGCAGCGGTAGTTCGCCGACTTCGTCCAGGAACAGGGTGCCGCCATTGGCGGCTTCGAAGCGGCCGGGGCGGTCGGCAACGGCGCCGGAGAACGCGCCCTTCGCGTGGCCGAACAACTCGCTTTCAGCCAGCGATTCGGGCAGCGCGGCACAGTTCACGTGCACCAGCGGCCGGTCGCGGCGGCGCGACAACCCGTGCACGCGATGCGCGAACAGCTCCTTGCCCACGCCGGTCTCGCCCAGCAGCAGGATGGGCAGCTCCGAATCGGCCACGACGTCGATCTCGTGCAGCAGCCGGGCGATGGAGTCGCTCTGGCCCAGGATCTCGCTGCTGGCGGGGGCGGCGCTGTCCGCCGGCGCCTGCCCGCGCGCCACGCGCAGGGCGCGAATCTCGGCCTCCAGGCGAGTGGTGCGCAGCGCGGCTTCGAGCAGCACGATGTAGTCGCGCAGGTCGGCTTGCGCCTCCATGTCGAACGTGCCGACCTCCAGCGCGTCCAGCGTCAGCACGCCCCAGGTCTTGCCCTCGATGTGCAGGCTGGTGCCCATGCAGTCGTGCACCGGCAGCGGTTCGCCCGCCATGCCATTGATGAGTCCGTCGTAGGGATCGGGCAGGGTGCTGTCGTGATGAAAGCAGGTGACGCCGCGCCGGCCCAGGATGGCCGCCAGCCGCGGGTGCTGCTGCACGGCGAAGCGGCGGCCCAGCGCATCCTGGGTCAGACCGTCTACCGCGATGGGGCGAAGGTGGTCTTCTTCAAGCTGCAAGAGCGCGACAGCGCCGCAGCGGAAATGGGTGCGAAGACTGGAGACGAGGCGCTGAAGACGGATGGCGGGCGGCAGGTCGGCGACAAGGTCCGCAAGCAGGAGATTTTGCATGGGTGAATTCTACCGTTGCAAGGTGAATAGAACCCTCCTGTTAAATGGTGATATTTACCCGTTAAATCGCATGTGGTTGATATATCGCAAGTTTTTCCTGGCACGGTTTTCGCAAGTAGGGAAGCACCGTCATGATCAATGGAGAGACGCGATGAGCATGGTTGAGCAATCCCTGGGCCAGTTGGCCCGCAGCATTCCCGGCGCCACGCAGGTGTTTCACGAGTTCGAACTGGACTTCTGCTGTGGCGGCAAAAAGAGCCTGGCCGAGGCGGCCGCCCAGCGTTCGCTGGACCCCGCCCAGATCGAGGCCCGCCTGGTGGCCCTGGCGCAGAATCCCTCGCAGGAAATTGACTGGGGGCTGGCGTCCCCGGCCGAACTGGTCGAGCACATCCTGGCGCGCTATCACGAGGTGCACCGCCAGCAGTTTCCAGAACTCATCCGCCTGGCGCTGAAGGTCGAACAGGTGCATGCCGACAGCCCGGACTGCCCGACGGGCCTGGCCGACCACCTGCGCACCATGCAGCAGGAACTGGAAAGCCACATGCAGAAAGAAGAACAGGTGCTGTTCCCCATGCTGGCCCGCGGTCACGGCGCCATGGCGACCATGCCGATCATGGTGATGCGCATGGAACACGACGACCACGGCGTCGCGCTCGAACGCCTGATGGCCCTGACCAACAACGTGACGCTGCCGCGCGCCGCCTGCAATACCTGGCGCGCGCTATACCTGGGCATTCGCCAGTTCAAGGAAGACCTGATGGCGCACATCCACCTGGAGAACAACATCCTCTTTGAAAACGCAGGCGCGCGCGCCTCGGCCTGACGGGCACGCGCGGCAAGGAAGGGCGGGGCCTGCCGGCCCCGCGGCATCAGCAGGGAAGAGGTCCGTATGAATATCGACAAATTCAAGCAGCAGCACGTGGATATCCTGGAAGGCATCGCGTCGTTGCGCAAGCTGGCCCTGGCGGGCGTGGCGCGCAACGCCGCCGAGATCGCCCGGGGCATCGTGGCCATGAGCGCCACCATCAAGCTGCATCTGGCGGTCGAAGACCGCGCGCTGTACCCGGCCGTGGCGCGCAGCGCCGACGCCGAACTGGCGCGCAAGGGGCGGGAGTTCCAGGAAGAGATGGACGCTATCGCCGCCGCCTACGAAGGCTTTGCCAAGCGCTGGAACAACGCCCGCAGCCTTGAGCTGGACGAGCGCGGTTTCCGGAACGACGCCAATACCGTGCTGCGCCGCGTCCACGAACGCATGCAGCGCGAAAACCACGATCTTTATCCGCGCATCGAAGCCATGTAGCGCGGGGCGGCCTTAGCGGTCTTCGGGCGCAATGCCCGCAAGCGCGCGCCGCAAGGCCGCATGCGCGTCCCGGTCCACCGGCCGATGCTTGCGTTCGGCGCTGGCGGGATACTTGCCCAGGAAGTTGCCGCCCTTGCGGTCCATGGCCGGGCGCACCGGCCGGGGCGCGAAGCCGCCGCCGCAGTTCGGGCAGACGTTGCCCAGCACGTCTTCCACGCAATCGGCGCAGAAGGTGCACTCAAAGCTGCATATCCGGGCCAGCGGGGACGCCGGCGGCAGGGCGGTGTCGCAGTGTTCGCAGGTGGGGCGCAAGGCAAGCATGGAAGGCTCCAACGTCGGGAAGAGACCGGTGCGCCAGCGTACCCGTTTCGCCGCCTGCCGCGCCAGCCCCGAACCGGACACAAAAGGAATGAAAAGCGCCATCTCCGTTGCAGGTAACCGGCGTCCGCCGCCTGTACACTCGGAACACCTTACAGGGCGACAGGGGTACTTGATGGCCGGAAGCAGTTTCTTCGCGTTGTTCGACGATATCGCCACCATCCTGGATGACGTTTCCGTCATGACGAAGGTGGCGGCCAAGAAGACGGCGGGCGTGCTGGGCGACGACCTGGCGCTTAATGCCCAGCAGGTCAGCGGTGTGCCGGTCAACCGCGAGCTTCCCGTGGTCTGGGCAGTGGCCAAGGGCTCCTTCATCAACAAGCTGATCCTGGTGCCCGCTGCGCTGCTCATCAGCGCGTTCGCGCCCTGGGCCATCACGCCGCTCCTGATGCTGGGCGGCGCGTTCCTCTGCTACGAGGGCGTCGAAAAGCTGGCGCACAAGTACCTGTCGCATGGCGAATCCCCCGAAGGTCACCATGCGGCGCGCGCCGAGGCGCTGCAGAACCAGTCGGTCGACATGGTGGCGTTCGAAAAGACCAAGATCAAGGGCGCGGTGCGCACCGACTTCATCCTGTCGGCGGAAATCATCGTCATCAGCCTGGGCGCGGTGGCGGGCGCCGATTTCACGCGGCAGGTCGCGGTGCTGTCCATCATTGCCATCGGAATGACGGTGGGCGTCTACGGCCTGGTTGCCGGCATCGTCAAGCTGGATGATCTGGGTTTGTACCTGAGCCAGAAATCCTCGCGCGCGATGGCCTGGCTGGGTGAGCGCATCGTGGCCGCGGCGCCTTATCTGATGAAGACGTTGTCGGTGGTGGGCACGGCCGCGATGTTCATGGTCGGCGGCGCCATCCTGACCCACGGCATCCCGCCGGTGCATGCGGCCGTCGAACACGCCGCCGCCGCGGTCGGCGGGGGCGGCGTCGTTCACGCGCTGGTGTCCACGCTGCTCAATGCCTTGTTCGGCATCGTCGCCGGCGCGGTGGTGCTGGGCGCAGTGAGCGGCATCAAGCGCCTGTTCAAGAAGGGCTGAAGCGCCGCTACTGCTGCGGCGCGGCGCTGGCCGGCGAGCCCATTGCCTGGAACAACGCCGCCGTTTCCGTCATGCGGGCGTTGGCGTATTCCAGTTCGCGCAGGCGCGCTGCCACGTAATGCTGTTCGGATGCGTACTGGGTGTACGGCGCCAACGCGCCCAGCCGCACGCGGCTGGCCGTGTTCCGGTAGGACTGCTCCGCCGCGCGGCGTGAGCCTTCCGCCGAGGCAAGCGCCTGCCCGCCGGCATCCAGCCGTGACAGCGTGTCGGCCACGTCGCGGAACGCGGTCAGCACGGTCTGCTTGTACTGCAACACGGCGGCCTCGTAACGCTCCTTGGCGGCGCTGCGCTCGGCAAGCAACTGCCCGCCGTGGAAGATCGGCTGCGTCAGCGACGCGCCGATGGCCCAGATGGAGCCGGCGCCCGACAAGGCATCTGCCCACGCAAACCCGCCCTTGCCCATGGAGGCCGTCAGCGACAGGCTCGGAAATAGCTGCGCGGTCGCCAGGCCCACGTCGGCCGCGGCCGCCACCAGCGCCGCCTCGGCAACCTGGACGTCCGGCCGGGAAGCCAGGAGTTCCGACGGCACCACCACCGGCACCGCCTCGGGCACGGCGATCGTGCTGAAGGCCAGATCCGGCGGCGCCTGATCGGGACTGCGGCCCAGCAGCACGGCCAGCGCGTGACGCGTCGCATGCCACCGCGCGCGCAGCCCGGGCAGGGAGGCCTCCAGCGTGGCGGCATCCTGGTCCGCATCCAGCGCGTCGTTCTGCGACGCCGCGCCCAGTTCGTACCGGCGCTGCGTATCGCGCGCGACCTGTCGCAACAGCACCACCTGCTTTTCCGTCAGCGCCACCTGTTCGGCCAGCGAGGCCGAGGTGATCGCACCCGTGACGATGTTGGCTGCCAGCGAACGCCGCGCGGCTTCGAGCTGGTAGGCCTGCTGTTCGACCTGCGCCGCGAGCGACGTGTTGGCAAAGCGCGCCGCGCCGAAGAGGTCCAGGTTGTAGCTGGCCTGCACCTGACCCGTGAAGACATTGAAGAGCGCGGTGGGCTGCGGCAGGTTGGGCATCGTCAGCGCACGGTTGCGCGTGGCGCTGACGCCTGCATCCACCGTGGGCAGCAGCGACGAATTGACCTGTCCGCGCAATTGCTCGCGCGCGCCGGCCAGATTGCGTTCGGCCGCGGCCAGGTCTGGGCTGTTGGCCAGGCCTTCTTCGACCAGCGCATTCAGCGCGTCGGACTGGTAACGCGTCCACCATTGCGGCACCGGGTGCGCGCCGCGCTCGAAGCGCTGCGCCACGCCCTGCGCGGCGGCGCCGGCAGCAGGTGCGGCCTCGACGCCGTACTGCGCGGGTTCGGCCACCGCGGGCGGCCTGCTGTCGGGCGCGAAGGCGCAGGCGCCCAGCGCCAGCACCAGCGCAAGCGCGGCAAATCGCAGGCATGCGGAAGGGATGGGATGTCGCATCGTCAGGCTCCTCGTTCCACCGTGTCGCCCGCGTTGGCGCCGGGCGGCACGCCTTCGGGTTCGTCGCGTTCGTTGTGCTTCACGCGGAACCACGCCGCGTACAGGGCCGGCAGGAAGAACAGCGTCAGCACCGTGGCGCTGGTGATGCCGCCCATCAGGGCCGTCGCCATGGGACCAAAGAAGTTGCTGCGCAACAGCGGAATCAGCGCCAGCACGGCGGCAGCGGCCGTCAGCGTGATCGGCCGGAAACGCCGGACCGTGGCGCCGACGATGGCGTCCACGCGCTTGTGGCCCGCGCTGATGTCCTGTTCGATCTGGTCCACCAGGATGACCGAGTTGCGCATGATGATGCCGAACATCGCGATCACCCCCAGCATCGCGACAAAACCGAAGGGCTTGCCGAACAGCAGCAGGGCGGCGACCACGCCGATCAGCCCCAGGGGCGCGGTCAGCACCACCATCAGCACGCGGGCGAAGCTTTGCAGCTGCACCATCAGCAGCGTCAGCACGGCCACCGCCATCAGCGGCATCTGCGCATTGATGGACGTCTGGCCCTTGGCGCTTTCCTCTACTGGTCCGCCCACTTCGATGCGGAAACCGACCGGCAGCTCGGCGCGCAGCGTGTTCAGCTTCTTGTCGATGGCGCGCGTGACGTCGATGCCTTGCGCGCCGCCAACCACGTCGGCCTGGACGGTGATCGTGGGCTGGCGGTCGCGTTCCCAGATGACGCCGTACTCCAGGTCGTACTTCACCTGGCCGATGCTGCCCAGCGGCACGGGACCGTTCGCCGTCGGCATCGCCAGCGTGGCGAGCCGGGCGGGGTCGACCCGCTCTTCTCGCGGGGCGCGCAGGCTGACGTTGATGAGCTTGTCGCGCTCGCGGTATTGCGTCACGGTGTAGCCCGACAGCGTCATTGCCAGGAAGTCGGAGATGTCGCTGGAGCTGATGCCCAGCTCGCGCGCCTTCTGCTGGTCGACTTCGAAGCGCACGGAGCGCTCTGAAGGCTCGTCCCAGTCGAACTGCACGTTGGCCGAGCGCTTGTCGGCGCGCACTTCGGCTGCCACCTTCTCGGCCACCGCGCGGACGTCCGGGATCTTGTCGCCGCTGACGCGGAATTGCACCTGATAGCCCACCGGCGGTCCGTTCTCCAGCCGCGACAGGCGGCTGCGGATGGCGGGGAAGTCGCTGCGCAGCATCGGCTCCATCCACTGCGCAAGCTTTTCGCGATCTTCCACCGAATGGGTGGTGATCACGAGCTGCGCGAAGTTGGGCGTGGCCAGCTGTTGATCCAGCGGCAGGTAGAAGCGCGGGGCGCCCGTGCCGACGAAGCTGACCGAATGTGCGATCTCGGGCCGGCCCTCGATCGCCTTTTCCAGGCGCTCGACCTGGCGCAGCGTCGCGGCAAAGGATGCGCCTTCCTGCAGGCGCACGTCGACCAGCAGTTCGCTGCGGTCGGAGCTGGGGAAGAACTGCTGCGGCACGAACTTGAAGCCCGCCATGGCCACGGCAAACACCACCACGGTGCCTGCCAGCACCAGGAAGCGCCGGTCCACGCACCACGCCACCCAGCCGCGCAGGCGCCGGTAGAAGCGGGTGTTGTAGATGTCGTGCTCGTGGTCGTGCGGCAGATGCGCCTCGCGCTTGCGCTCGGGCAAGAGGCGATAGCCCAGCAATGGAATCAGCACCACGGCCGCGAACCACGAGGTGATCAGTGCGATGGCGGACACCTGGAAGATGGAGCGCGTGTATTCGCCCGTGCTCGACTTGGCCAGCGCAATGGGCAGAAAGCCTGCCACGGTGACCAGCGTGCCGGTCAGCATCGGAAACGCCGTGCTGGTGTAGGCGAACGCGGCGGCGCGCGTCCGGTTCCAGCCTTGTTCCAGCTTCACCGACATCATCTCGACCGCAATGATGGCGTCGTCCACCAGCAGGCCCAGCGCCAGCACCAGCGTGCCAAGCGACACCTTGTGCAGGCCGATGCCGAACATCTCCATGAACAGCGCCGTGATGGCCAGCACCACGGGGATGGAGATCACCACCACCATCCCGGTGCGCAGGCCCAGCGACACCAGACTGACGGCCAGTACGATCGCCACGGCTTCCGCGACGGAGCGCAGGAAGTCGTCGACCGAATGCGATACGGCCGTGGGCATGCTGGAGACTTCCTTCAGCGTGAGGCCCGCGGGCAGTTGCGCCTGCAATTCCTTGAACTTCGCGTCCAGCGATTTGCCCAGGCGCACCACGTCCTGGTTCGGCTGCATGGTGATGCCGATGCCCAGCACGGTTTCCCCGCTGAACCGCATCTGCTGCGCGGGCGGATCGTCGTAACCGCGATGAATGGTGGCGATGTCGCCCAGCCGGATCGACTTGTCGTTCACGCGGATCAGCGTGTCCGCCAGCGCCCGGCTGTTGGGAAACTGCCCCGAAGGCCGCACGAAGATGCGGTCGTCGGCGGTGGTGAGCGTGCCCGCGCCCTGCACGGCGTTCTGGCTGTTGATCGCCTGCGCGATCTGTTGAGGCGAGACGCCCAGCCGGGTGAGCTGCGTGTTCGTGATCTCGATATAGATGTGTTCGGGCTGATCCCCGAAGTAATCCACCTTGGCCACGCCGGGCACGCGCAGCAGCACCGTGCGCAGCTTGTCCGCGTAGTCGTGCAGTTGCGCCGGCGAGAAGCCGTCGCCCTGCAGGGTGTAGATGTTGGTGTAGACGTCGCCGAACTCGTCATTGAAGAACGGGCCCTGCACGCCTTGCGGCAGCGTGGCCCGCATGTCGCCCACCTTCTTGCGCACCTGATACCACTGGTCGGCCACCGTATTGGCGGGCGCCGAATCCTTCATCGTGTAGAAGATCAAGGATTCGCCGGGGCGCGAGTAGCTGCGCAGGAAGTCCGTGTTGGCGGTTTCCTGGAGCTTCTTGGCGATGCGGTCGGTGACCTGTTCCTGGACCTGCTGCGCGGTGGCGCCGGGCCACAGGGTCTGGATGACCATGACGCGGAAGGTGAAGGGCGGATCCTCGGACTGCGCCAGCCGCGAATACGACAGCACGCCAAACAGCGTGACGAGCGTGATGATGAAGATCACCAGTGGCTGATGCCGCAACGCCCAGGCCGACAGGTTGAACCTGCCTTCCTCGCCCACTTCCTGGCCGGGGGCGCTCATGACGCGAAGTCCTCGGGATGCAGCGGCGGCACCGGGCGCACTTTCTCGCCCGCCGACACCGTGTGCACGCCTTGCCACACCACCCGCTCGCCAGGCTGCAGGCCTTGCGACAGGGTGACGGTGCGCGCGTCGTAGCGCAGCACCTGCACCCGGCGCAGCTCCAGCGTGTCGGCGTCGGGTTTGACGATCCACACCGCCGGCTCTCGGCCTTCATGGAACAGGGCAGTGGCCGGCACGGTAAAGGTGGTCTGCCCGTTGGCCGACCGGTTGTCGAAGCTGATGTTGGCGGTCATGCCCAGCCGGACCTCGGGCGAGGGCGATTCCAGCGTGAGCTTGGCGCGGTAGGTGCGGCTTTGCGGGTCGGCGGCCGGCGCGATCTCGCGCAGCACCGCCGTGAAGGTCTGGCCGGGCAACGGGCCGAGCGTGACGCTGGCGCGCTGGCCGATCGCCAATCCCGCCAGCACGCTTTCAGGCACGTCGCACAGCGCGTCGATGTCGCCCGACCAGGCAAGCTGGTAGACGGGCGTGCCCGCCGCTACGTTCTGGCCGGTGTCGGCCTGTTCGGCCGTGATGACGCCCGCGTGGTCGGCCGTGAGGGTGGTGTAGTTGAGCTGGTCGGCCGCCAGCGCCGACTGCTGCGCGGCCTGGTCCCGCTGCGCAAGCGCGGAGGCATAGGCGTTGCGGGTTTGTTCAAGCTGCGTCGCGGCAATCAGGTTTTCACGTGCCTGGGCGCGGTCGCGCTCCAGTTGCTGGCGGGCGTAGTCAAACTGGTGCTGCGCCGCGGACAGCGCCGCGCGCGCGGCGGCCGCGTTCTTGGCCGCGTCGGCCGGATCCAGCTTGGCGAGGACCTGGCCGGGCGCAACGGTGTCGCCCAGCCGCACTTTGCGCTCGATGATCTTGCCGCCCACGCGGAACGACAGCGGCGTGCTGTAGCGCGCCTGCACCTCGCCGGGCAACGTCCAGGCGGGCAGGGCTTCGTCCGCCTGCGCGGGCATGGCGACCACGGGCCGCGGCGCGGCGGGGGGCGCCTCGTCGCGGCCGCAACCGGCCACGGCGGCAGCCAGCGCAAGCACGGCAGACATCGCCATCAGGCGTGTCCGGCGGCGGGGCAGGGAAATGGGAAGAAGCGGCGCTGCATCCGCAGCGGCGTGGCGCGCGGTGGAACGCGCGGCCGGGCCAGGACAATTCACGAAACACCTCGCGGCGCGGAAAAGGGCAGAAAAGGGCGAGTCGAACTCGATACGGACTGGATTCTAATACAGCCATGTATCTGGATTCAATGTTGAATCTGAAACTAGCGCCGATGCTAAACTCCGGCCATGTCAAAAGTCCGCCTAACCCGAGAGCAGAGCCGTGACCAGACGCGTCAGCGCCTGCTCGACGCCGCGCAGTCGATTTTTCTGTCCAAGGGTTTCGTGGCGGCCAGCGTCGAAGACATCGTCGAACAGGCGGGCTACACGCGCGGCGCGTTCTATTCCAATTTCGGCAGCAAGTCCGAACTCTTCCTGCAGTTGCTCAAGCGCGACCATGAAAACGTCATGGCCGACATGCGCGCCATCTTCGAAGCCGGCGAGACCCGGCAGCAGATGGAAGCGCGCGTGCTCGAGTACTACAGCACGCACTATCGCGAGAACGACTGTTTCCTGCTGTGGATGGAAGGCAAGCTGCAGGCCGCGCGCGATCCGGACTTCCGCGTGGGGTTCATCGCCTGTCTGCGCGAGCTGCGCGCCGCCACCACCGAATACATCCGCCAGTTCTCGGCCCACGTCGGCACGCCGTTGCCGCTGCCGGCCGAACAGCTTGCGCTGGGCCTGCTGGCGCTGTCGGACGGCATGCAGTTCAGCTATGCCTTCGATCCGCAGGCAGTCACGCCCGAGATGACCGAGGCCGTGCTGGCCGGGTTCTTTCGCCGGGTGGTCTTCGGTGACGCCAAGCTGGACTGAGGCCGCGGCGCCGGTCTGAAAATTTCCGATTTCTGACTCAGGTGATTGTCAGCTTGGGTGCGCCCGTGATAGTAATACCGGCGGCGCACCGGTCGTGCTGAGGGGGCCAGCGCCACGTTCCGCGACCCTCGGGCGCAAGGAGTGCATCCATGACTTCGGAATCCCGACCCGGCACGACCATCCATCGACCCGTCTTCTATTCAGCGGCCCTCTTCACTGTGCTGCTCGTCGCCTTCGCCATCATTGCGCCCAAGGCCGCGCAGGACGTCTTCGGCGCGATGCAGGCATGGATCATCAGCAACGCCAGCTGGTTCTACATCCTGGTCGTCGCGATCATCCTGATCTCGGTCGCTTTTCTGGCGATCAGCCGGTACGGCGACATCAAACTGGGCCCGGACCACAGCGAGCCCGATTACCGCAATTTCACCTGGTTCGCGATGCTGTTTTCGGCCGGCATGGGCATCGGGCTGATGTTTTTCGGCGTGGCCGAGCCCGTCATGCACTTCGTGTCGCCGCCCGTGGGCGAGGGCGGCACGGTCGAAGCGGCGCGTGAGTCCATGAAGATCACCTTCTTCCATTGGGGCCTGCACGCATGGGCGATCTACGCGGCGGTGGCGTTGACGCTCGCGTTCTTCAGTTTCCGGCATGGCCTGCCGCTGACTCTGCGGTCCGCGCTGTATCCGCTTATCGGCAACCGTATCCATGGCCCGATCGGCCACGCCGTCGACATCTTCGCCATCATCGGCACCGTGCTGGGCGTGGCCACGTCGCTGGGCCTGGGCGTGGCGCAGATGAACAGCGGCTTGAATCACCTGTTCGGCATTCCCGTCGGCGTCGTGCCGCAGATCATCCTGATCGTCATCACGTGCGGCCTGGCGACCATGTCGGTGGCGAGCGGGCTGGACAAGGGCATCCGCATCCTGTCGGAAGCCAACATGGTGCTGGCCGTGATCCTGCTGCTGTTCGTGCTGATCGCCGGCCCCACGGTGTTCCTGTTTCAGACGTTTGTGCAGAACACCGGCGCTTACCTGTCCGACATCGTCAACAAGACCTTCAACCTGTACGCCTATGAGCCGACCGACTGGCTGGGCGGCTGGACGCTGTTCTATTGGGGCTGGTGGATCGCGTGGTCGCCGTTCGTGGGCCTGTTCATCGCCCGCATCTCTCGCGGGCGCACCATCCGCGAATTCGTCTGCGGCGTGCTGCTGGTGCCGGCTGGTTTCACGCTGTTCTGGATGACGGTGTTTGGCGATACGGCCATTTACTACATCCTGGTGGGCGGCGACCAGGGCCTGGCGCAGGCGGTGGACAAGGACAGTTCCCTGGCGCTCTTCGCGTTTCTAGAGTTATTGCCCTGGAGCAGCGTGATATCGGTCTTTGCCATCGCGATGGTGGCGGTGTTCTTCGTCACGTCTGCCGACTCGGGGGCGCTGGTCGTGGACCTGCTGGCCTCGGGCGGCGCGGACCGCACGCCGGTGTGGCAGCGGATATTCTGGTCGCTGTCCATGGGCGCGGTGGCCATTGCGCTGCTGCTGGCCGACGGCCTGACCGCGCTGCAGACCGCCACCATCGCCAGTGCGCTGCCGTTCTCGATCATCCTGTTGCTGTCGCTGTGGGGGCTGTTCAAGGCGCTCAAGCTCGATGCGACCAAGCGCGGCATCCGCTACCAGTCCCTGACGCTCTCGCGGCCGGCGCGCGGCGGCCAGTCCTGGGAACGACGCCTGCGCAACATGGTCATGATGCCGCGCCGCGCCCATGTGCTGCGCTTCATCTCCGATGTGGCGCGGCCGGCCCTGGAAGACGTGGCCGATGAACTGCGCAAGCAGGGCTATGCCGTAGAGGTGCGCGACGACGAAAACGAAGGCGGGGTGATCCTGGAAGTCTCCCACGGCGACCATCTGGACTTTTCCTACGCCGTCCAGCCGCAGGCCTTCGTGCGTCCCAGCCTGACGCCCGACGAGGCGGCCGACGAAGACGAGCGCAAGTATTTCCGTGCCGAAGTCCATCTGCGCGAAGGCGGCCAGGACTACGACATCATGGGCTGGAGCCGCGACGCAGTAATCGGCGACATCCTGGATCAATACGAGCGGCATCGTCATTACCTGCACATGGTGCGCGGGTAAGCCGCCCGCGCTGCCCGCCCGCTCCGTTTTCCCCTTTGGCCACGCGCTTCGCGTGGCTTTTTTTCGCCCATAGGCCGCCGCTATCCCCTTCATTGCTTTCGCTGCTTTGACGAATCATCGCGATTCGTGGATTATCCAAGCAAATTCTTGTTTAAATAAAAAAGTGAGCGAAAGATGAAGGCGAAGGCAGGAGCATGGGCGGTTGTCGCCCTGGCAGTGGCGGCGGCGCTGGTCGGCGGGGCGATGTACTGGAAATCCAGTGGGGCGGCGCAAGGCGGCGGGTGGACCATGCCGCCGGCCAAAGTCGCCGTGGCGGCCGCGGTGCAGGCGGATTTCCCGGTTGTACTCGCCGGCATTGGCTCGTTGGAGGCCACGCGCCAGGTGCTGGTGCCCGCGGAGGTCGATGGGCGGGTGGCGCAGATCCTCTTCACGCCGGGCGAGTCCGTGAAGGCCGGGCAGTTGCTCGTGCAACTGAACGACGCGCCCGAGCAGGGCGAGCTGGCGCGGCTGCAGGCGCAGGCGCGCAACGCGCGAGCCTTGCTGGACCGCACGCGCCGGCTGGTGCCGCTGCAGGCTGCGACGCGCGAACAACTCGATCAGGCGCAGGCCGATCATGAGCAGGCCGCCGCCGACGTGCGGCGCATCCAGGCGCTGATCGAGCAGAAGCGCATCAAGGCGCCGTTCGACGGGGTGCTGGGCGTGCGCCGCGTGAACCTGGGCCAGTTTGCCCGCGCCGGCGATCCGCTGGTGTCGCTGACGGATGCGTCCTCCATGTTCGCCAATCTCACGCTGCCCGAGCAGGCGCTGGGCGCGCTGCGCGTGGGTCAGCCGGTGGCAGTGACGGTGGACGCCCACGCCGGCCGTGCGTTCCCGGGCAAGGTCACGACCGTGGAGCCGCAGGTCGACCCGGGCACGCGCACGGTTCGCGTGCAGGCGCTGCTGGCCAATCCCGACGGCGCGCTGTCGGCCGGCATGTATGCGCAGGGCAGGATCAGCCTGCCCGATCGTCCAAACGTCATCACCGTGCCGGAGACGGCCGTGAGCTACAGCGCCTATGGCGATTCGGTCTATGTCGTGGCCGCGCCCGATGCCGGCACGGACGGTGCGGCGCCCACCGTCCGGCAAGCCTATGTGAAGACCGGCGAACGCCTGCGGGGCCGCGTGGTGGTGACCGAGGGGATCAAGGCCGGCGACCAGGTCGTCACGTCGGGCCAGTTGCGGCTGCACAACGGGGCTGCCGTCGAGATCCTGCCGGACGACACCGTGGCGCTGACCGCGCCGGGGCAGACCGTGGCGCAAGCCCGATAAGGCACGGAGGCTCCCATGAAGTTCACCGATCTTTTCGTGCGCCGTCCCGTGCTGGCGCTGGTGGTCAGCACGCTCATCCTGCTGCTGGGCAT
>Ga0213829_1000801_pt1 | contig 25551 bp, 20 predicted proteins | sample MC6MC0896MG_FD_180665 | JGI IMG/M metagenome (GOLD analysis project Ga0213829, IMG submission 180665) | Enriched soil aggregate microbial communities from Iowa State University, Ames, United States - MC6-MC0896-MG | ecosystem: Environmental > Terrestrial > Soil > Unclassified | place: USA: Iowa...
ACCCCGGCACCGGTGATCCCCTGTGCCTGGACCTCCGCAACACCGAAACCGTCAAACCACCAATTCCCCTCCGACGCGGCCGAGGCCGGTGCCATACCAGCACCCCACACCACAGCACCCGCCAGGGCAGCTGCCGCCGCCAACCGGCCCCACCGCGACCGGAGCATCCCTGAACCACCCAGTTGTCTCATCATGCCTTTCATCAGGAACCCACCCTCAGCCCTCGGAGCCTCCGGCCCCGCAACATCACCACCAGCACCACCACAGCCAGCACCACCACCGCCACGGAAGCACCGATCACCCACCACAACACCACAGCAGAACCCTGACCAGCAGCCGCCACCTGAGCACCACCAGAGGCCTCCGGAACAGCACCACCAGCAGCAGCGGCACTGGCAGGAGCCACAGCACCACCCAAAGCGCTGACAGCAGGCGCACTCGCAACAGCCTCACCCGGCAAGGCCTCTTTGCCTTGCGTCAACGGGTTCACATCCGGATACTTACCCGGATCCACCCGCAACATGTGCCGCAAGGACACCGCACCGAAACCACGACCGGAAGCCTTATCCACACTCAGAGGATGATCCTGCGGACCCGTATTCCGCACCAACGACTGCAACACCTGATTCTTCCGCACCAACGACTGCAACACCTGATTCGCCGTGGCCTTCGGATACTTCTGCCACACATCCGCCAACACCCCCGCCGTCAACGGCGTCGCATTCGAAGTCCCCGTCGCCACATGAGCCACCGACCAGTCATTGCTGTTCATGCTGCCATCACCGGCGATATCCACCCCCGGCGCCAGCACATCCACCCCCGGATCAATCAACGGACCACCACCAGGAGCATCCCCATCAGCCATCAACGCGCCCTTGCTATCAAAAGCACCCACCGCCACCACACCAGCAAGCGAATAGGGATACTTCTGAGAGAACTGGCTCGTCCTGTTCGAGGCCGCCGCGACGATGATCACATCCGCAGCCTGAGCCTTCGCCACAGCCTCCTTATCGGACACCGAAAACGTGTCATACGCCAGTGAAGTCGAGATGATCTTGTTGCCATCGGCCACGGCCTGCGCAATCGGACCAGCCAGAGCATCCAGACATCCGCCCAATTTGCCCATCCCGTAAAACGTCACCTGCGCACCCGGTGCGATGCCCCGCACCCCGGCCGGGCCCTGACCATTCCCGACCACCAAACGCACCATGTCAGAACCATGCCGTGAATCCTCCGTGAGCTGGGTGTTGACCGCGGAACCGCCGCAGAACGCTTCCGGATGAACCCGCAGCTTCGTCCCCGTGAAACTCGGCAAACCCGGGTTGATCTGCCCGTCAATGACCGCGACCTTCACCCCGGCACCAGTAATCCCCTGCGCCTGGACCTCCGCAACACCGAAACCGTCAAACCACCAATTCCCCTCCGACGCGGCCGAGACCGGCACCACGCCAACACCCACCAAAGCACCCGCCAGGGACACCGCAGCCACGGCGCGGCGCAGACTGATGCGGCACCTGGCACGGAGAATGTCACCAACGGGCATTTCGGGTCTTCCTACAAAATCCTGGATCGGGTCATGACAGCGGCACCCTCAGGCACCAGATCACAGATTGGCCGGATCAATCGCCGGCGGCCCGGAAGCTGGAGCCGGAGCCGAGGCAGGAGCCGGCGCGACCCCCACCTGAGGAATGGCGGCTTCGGTCTTCTTCGCGGTGGCCGCGGCAACCGCATCAGCGGACAAAAGCTCACTCGCAGCGGCCTTGAGCGCCTCGAAATTGCTATCCACTCCCTTGCCCAGGGAGCCCGACTTCGTAGAGAGGCGGTTCAACAGCCCCAACAACTGAACCGCCATATCTTGCATCACCGGAGGAAGGTTCGCCATACCGTTCGCGATCTGGCCCGGCTCCGCCGCCCCGCTCGCGATCTGAGAACCGGCATCCGGCCCCTGCCGAAGGTGACCGGCAACCACCTCACCCTGAACCCGCAATGGATCACTCATGACTGTTCATTTCCCTTGGTTTCACAAATCGTCGTGCGATGGTGGGTGGCAACAGAACCCGACAGGCTCGGTCACCACCCACCGCTCGTGTTCAGAGACCGAAGCGGCCAGCGGACTTCTTGTCGCTGGAAACGTAGTGCTCCGAGATCTCGTTGGTCTTCACGGAAATCTGCTCCAGAATCCCATTCATGGCCTCAAGCGACTTGTTCCAGTCAGACTGAGCCTTGCGGTAAGCCGCCTGAGCCTCACCACTCCACGCGGCCTGAAGCTTGGAAACCTCGGACTCCAGCTGCGTGAGCTGTGCCCTGATGCCCTTGGCGCCGGAGCGAATCTGACCGGACAGAGCTACCAGCTGTTCCGGCTGAACAGACATCGACTGCATAACGTGTTCCTTCCCCTGAGTATCCTGACCGCGAACGGTTCAGGAACCCATCATGTTGGACAGACCCTTGATGGTCTGCTGGTGTGATTCCTCGGTGACATTCTGATCCTTATCCGTGCCGCGCAGGGACTGCTCCAGCGTGATCAGAACATTGTTGAGCTTGACCGTCTCCGCATCCCAGCTGGCCATGAGCTGGGTGAACGCACCAGAGGCCGCACCACTCCAGTAGCCGCGGACCTGATCGATCTCGTTGCGGACGGTCTTGACCTGCTGGTCGATGCCCGACTTGGCATCGTTGACCGCCTGCGCGCCGCGGCGCAGGGCACCTTCTTCTGCTGCGATGACCGACATGAGAACACCTTCTCTCTCTCGTAATAGCTAGCGACTGCCCGCCCCCAGACAGGAGCAGGGTTTATCCTACAAGTGGATAGTTCGCTACACGAACTAGCGTAGCCGGTTGAGCGGTCATAAAGCATACCGGTCGACCAGCCGGTTTCGCCTGATATTTTGAGTATTGATATCAGTCCAGCGCGGAGGCCGAGTGAACGGCGCTTCCCGGCCGTCGCCAGGACGGTCAGCCACCAGTCCGAGGAGGAACCCGACACGTGAGCGTCGTCATCCACGACAATCGGTCCCTATTACGCATCTCCGTTCAGAGTGAGGGCCGTCGGCTTGACATTGGTGTTCCCGCCCAGCTGCCGCTGATCGAGGTCATGCCCGGGTTCGCCCGGAGTCTCGGCGTACTCGACCCCACCATGACCCACGTCGGATACGGTCTGCAGCGCTCCAGTGGCGAGCTCCTCGACCCCAGTCGGGGCGCCGGTGAACAGGGGGTTCAGGACGGCGAACTCCTGACGCTCGCCCGGGGTCAGTTCCTCACCGAGACCAGACTCTACGATGACATCGTCGAAGCCGTCATCGACGCGACGAAGGACCAGCACAAGCCGTGGACTTCGGCGGACAACACCCGGACTGCTCTCAGTGTTGCACTCTCCCTGATCGGCATCTGCCTGATGCTCCTGATCATGGCCGGTCCGGGGATCTTCGGCGCTCTCATCGCCTGTGGCAGCGCAGTCATCCTGCTCGCGGCATCCAGCGTCCTGACGCGGCTCGGCATCACCGAACCGGGGCTCGGGCTCGGATTCGCCGCGGCGGCGTCCGGGGCCACCGCCGGATACCTCGCCGTCCCCGCCGGAGAAACCCTTTGGGGCTGGCCACTGGCCGCCGCTGCGCTCGGAGGACTGGTGGTCTCGGGCACATGGCTGGCACTGGCCCCGGCCCACCCGGACGTGCAGGTGATCCCCGCCGTCGTAGGCATCACCGTAGGGGTGCCTGCCGGCGTGAGCGCTCTCCACGAACCGATCAGCTACGCGGCCTACGCGGTCACACTCGCCGTCGTGGCCTCCGCAGGCGCCGCACTGCCGTGGCTCGCCATGACGACACAACGGCTGAAAGTGATCTCGCCCCAATCGGAATCGGAGATCTTCGCCACCCCCTCCCAGCTCGACACCACGGCGGTCCGCACCAAGGCGATGAAGAGCCACCGGACCCTCACCTCGCTGCGCTTCGCCGTCGGTCTGACGCTTCTGATCCTGACTCCTCTGGTCGCCTCCGGCAAACCGCTGGGTGGCCTGCTGGCCGCACTGGCTTTTCTGGGGTTCATGTTCCCGGCGCGCCAGAGTTACTCGCGCTCCGCCGTTCTGCTGCTCATGGCCATGGGAACGAGCGGTCTGGCGCTCAGCGGCGTAGTGGTGGCCATCACGCAGCCCGCGCTTCGGGAGGTCCTTCTCGGGCTCCTCGCCACAGCAGCCGTGCTGGTGGTGGCGCTCACCCTCATCAGCCCGAAAACCAGGCTCCGGCTGAGCACCCTCTCCGACACGGTGGAACTGTGCCTCACGGCCGCATTGCTTCCCTTGAGCGTCATCGCCGCCGGAGTGGCCTGAACCGATGGCGACCAAGAACGACCTCATCGAGGCCCACAACTATTCACGCCGGCGTCTTGTGACCGCCCTGGTCAGCGGCGCGCCCGACGGCAAGGAACTGGAACCGGCACGTCCCCTGCGCGCTCTGGTGATCGCCATCGGTCTCACGGTTGCGGTCCTGCTGGCAGGCGTCTTCTATGGACTCGTCCAGCCGGGGCTGCCCAGCGACTGGCAGAACGGCCGCCTTGTGATCGCCAAGGACACGGGCGCCCGTTACGTCTCGGTTCAAGGCACCCTGCACCCCGTGATCAACACGGCCAGCGCCCGCCTCCTCATCCCGTCAGGTGATTTCGCCATCGTCAACACCGACTCACGCACTTTGAGCAAGCTGCCCACCGGGCCCGCCGTCGGCATCGTCGGGGCGCCGGACACCCTCCCGGCCCCGGCCAAGCTGGTCAACTCCTCCTGGACAGCCTGCATCGCCGACGACGGCAAACTGGACGTCAGCATCCTCAGCTCACCCGGTGCGACCGCGAGCCGCTTGGCCGCCGTCGTCAAGAGCGACGGCCGGCACTGGGTGATCTCCGACGGCAAGCGCTACGAGATCGATGGTGGACGGGCGGACGCCGTGCTCCGTGCGGCAGGGATCAACGCGCTCTCCCCCGTCACGGTGCCTACGCAGTGGCTGAACCTGTTCACCCCCGGGACTCCGCTGGCCCCTGTGGTGATCGATAACGCCGGCGCTTCCGTCAAGGGCACGGCGCTCCGGGTCGGGCAGGGAATCCACATCACAGGGACCCCCGACGACAAGCGGTTCGTCCTGCAGAGCGACGGTTCTCTTGCGGAGCTCTCCCCGCTCGCCTGGCAGCTCTACCAATTGGGCAGCGGCCGGAACAGCGGCACCGCCACCGAGGTCACCGCGGCCTCCGTGGCGACTCTTCCCACTGCACAGGCCAATGCGATCGGTGCGGGGTGGCCCGCGCACACCTTCGCCTCCATCGGCACCGACGAACGAGCATGCGCCCTCTCCACCCATGACCCCCAGGGGAACCCGACCACCGTCCTGGCGACCCGCTCCGCCCTGGAAAAAGACCCGTCGGGCATCACCGTGACCCCGGGTGCGGGCGCCCTCGTCCGGGCACAGGGGCACGGCGAACAGAGCAGCGGCATGATCACTCTGGTGGACTCCACGGGAACCGCGTACGGGCTCCCGGGGGCTGACGAGGAAACCATCCGCCGTCTCGGCTACACCACAGGCGCGATCGGCAGTGTCACCGATTCCTGGATCGGCCTGCTCTCCCCCGGGCCCCCGCTCTCCTCCAGCACAGCAGGCGCCGTTCCGACCGCAGGCCGGACGCCATGACTCCCGGCCCGGTCCCCGCGAGCCCCGCTGCCTCTCCACGGAGAGCCATCGCGGCGGGCCTCGCACTGAGCGCCACAGCGTTCCTGCTCGGTGTCCCGGCCGCCGATGCCGCCAGACCATGGCAGGCAGCCTCAGAGTCTCCGGCCCTCAACCGGGCCGCCAACGGACAGTGCTCTGACGGGACGGGCACGGCCATCCCGCAGACGCCCAAAGCACTGACCTCACTCCAGTCAGCACTCAGCTGGGAGAGCAGCCGAGGCGAAGGGGTGGTGGTCGCCGTCGTCGATTCGGGCGTCGACGGCAAGAATCCCCACCTCAGAGGTGTCCTGGCCGGGGGCGTCGACCTGGTCGGTGACAACCAGGGCCAGTCCGGCTATGCGGACCATTACGGCCACGGCACGGCGATCGCCGGCGCGATCGCCGCCCGGTCGGTCGAAGGCAGCGGGCTAGTGGGACTCGCCCCTCAAGCCCGGATCCTCAGCGTCCGGGTGTTCGCCGGAACGAGTGACGAGGCCGTGAAAAACGGATTCGGCCCCAGCATCGCCAGGACCGCCCAGGGTATCCGCTACGCCGCGGACCACCAGGCCCAGGTCATCAACGTATCCCTGAGCACCCCGGTTCCGGACGGTCAGCTCCGCGACGCCGTTCGCTACGCGCAGTCGCGCGGCAGTCTGGTGGTGGCCAGCAGCGGCAACCAGAACCCCGAAAGCAACAGCAGGATGGACGCATCCGGCGGCCCCGCCACCGCGGTGAGGTACCCGGCCGGATTCCCCGGGGTCGTGGGCGTCGCCGCCGCGAACGACGCCGGGGTGGCCGATGGAGCGAGCGTCCACGGTTCCCACGTGGCAGTCACCGCCCCCGGCCAGCAGGTGCTCACCTCGGCCACGCAGGGCATCGACTGCGTCTATGCCTCTGAAGTTCCCGCGTCCAGTTACGCGACCGCCTACGCCAGCGCGGCCGCAGCGCTCGTCGCCGCAGTGCATCCTGACGAGAAGGCGTCCTCCTGGGCGTGGAGATTGGAGACCAGCGCGGTGCGCGCCGACCCCCGGAAGAGGGACGACGTCAACGGCTGGGGCCTGATCCAGCCGTACGAGGCCATCACACTCGTCCGTGGCAACGGAGTGCCGGGCCCTCCCGATCCTCTCGGGAGCCGACAGCCCGCGGCTGCTCCCCCAGGCGGGGACGCCGTCGTCGTGCCTCACGGCGACCCGGCACGGCAGCAGATGCTCGAAGTCGCAGGCTACACCGTTCTGGGCGGCCTGATCGTGCTCGGCATCGTCGGAACGCTCGCTGCCGGACGACGCCGCCGCCGGAACAACGACGGCGTCATCCAGCGCTGAGAGTCTGCACCACCCAGATCAGTCCGGCCACGGAGAGCACCACGGCCGCTGCCAACGCCAGGATCGTCACCAGACCGGCCCGACGGCTGGCTCTGACCACCGAGGGCATGGCGGGAGCCGCCAGCCGTGATGCTTCGGGACCGGCTTCCCGCGCTTCCGCCGGAGCCGGCGGCGCAGGGATCGCCCGCGGTTCGTATCGCTCCCGGAGGCCTGGCCCGGGCCCCGCACTCGCGCGGGTCGAGGCCTCAGTGCCGTTCGGCAATCGCACCGGGATGAGGACGGCCGCCCGCGGCCGGCTGCGGCGCGGCCCGCCCACCCGTGGCTCGCCGACGGCGACCGTGACGTCGTCGTCCGGCTCCTCCGGCGAACCGGTTGCCTCGGTTCCCGGAACAGACGATCCCGACCGCCGCACGAGCGCGGTGTCGTCCGGCGCGGGTTCTTCCACGGACTTCGCCGCCCGCCGGCCGGACGCCGCTCGAGGGACGACGACCGTACGGTCCAGCTCCTCCGGCTCCTCGAGTTCGGGGTCTCGTGTGTTCATACTTTCACCGTGTCCTCATCCTGCCCGGCCCGTGTCGCCCGGCCTGTGGTGGCCGTCACGTCCACCCGGGCGCCACCCGCCCGCACGTCCACGACGATCACACTGACATTGTCCCGGCCACCGGCACGCTTGGCCGCCTCGACCAGGCTGCGCGCCGTGGACTCCGGCCTGCCCGCGGACATCATGATCTGAAGAATTCCTTCGTCGTTCAGCTCGCGGTGCAGGCCGTCAGAGCAGAGGAGCAGCCGCTCCCCGGTGGTGACCGGCATGAGCCACGAATCGACCCGGGAGTCCGGTGCGCCCAGCGCCCTGGTGAGGACATTGTGGCCGGGTGCTGTGGCCGCCTCCTCAGGGCTCAGGCTTCCCGCGTCGACGCGTTCCTGAACCACCGTGTGATCCAGGGTCAGCTGCTCCAGCTCCGCGCCGAACTGCCGGTAGACCCGTGAATCGCCGGCATTGAACACGAGCCAGAACGGCTCCTCATGATGGGTCACCAGAACAGCACCGGTGACGGTGGTGCCGGCTGAAAGACGGTGACCCACGCTGATGAGGGACACTCTCCTATCAGCCTCGGCGAGCGCGCCGCCCACCAGACCGAGGTCAGGGATCTCAGGCCCCGAGACAAGACCCCGGAACACCTCGACGACACTCCGGCTGGCGACCTCGCCCGCCGCATGTCCCCCGATCCCGTCGGCCACCAGGAAAACGGGCCGCTCCGCGAGCAGGGCATCCTCATTGTTGTCCCGGCGCAAACCAGGATCCGTGCACGATCCGTAGGAGAGGTCGACCGCATCCAGGACGGAAGGGATCATGCGTGCACCTCCCGGAGCTCCAGGCGGAGGCGCCCGACCAGGAGTGGCCCCTCCACAGGAACCGCCCGCCCGGGTTCCACCTGAGTCTCAAGGTCTCCGTCCAGGAGGGTCACTCCGTTGGTGGACTGCAGGTCCGTGATCATCCAGCTTCCGGCCGCCAGTTCCAGCACCGCGTGGTGTTTGGAAAGGGTCTTGCTGGAATCCTGGACCGCGAGGTACTGGATGCCTGCTTCATCGCCCGCCGGATTGCGTCCGATCACGACGGTTTCAGCGTCCAGGCGGTACACCGCTCCCTGATCGGTCACCAGCTCCCAGGCCGTCCTCCTGCGGGGCGCGACGACGACCGTCTCCTCCAGCTCTTCGGGGAGCGGCTCACGCTGCACGACGCGAGTGGACTCGGGATCGTCCTCGGCACCCCAGGAGCGGAGCTCGGTCCCGTGAAGAGCCTGTTCGTCACCGTTCATGAGACCCGCGAGTTCGATCTGTCCGGTGAGTGGCCGCGCCACGGTCCAATCATCCTCCACTGTCCCCGACGACAGCTCCAGAGCGGGCGAAGGACGCTCGGGAGCCTTTGCGGGCGGTTCAGATGGCGGGGCGAAAGCCGCCCACGCCGGGGACCCCGGCGGAGCCGACGCCGGCGCGTTGGGCGGAGCAAGCGGAGTCGCGGGCCGGGCGGGCGGCTGCGGGATCATCGCCTCCGGTGCCACGGCGGGCTCCTGTGGCAGCCGTGGTTTCGGCACAGAAGACGACACCGGCTCCTCAGGAGCCGACCCGAGGGCCCCGCCGGCGGATCCCAGGCCAGCTGAGGCCGGTCGCGGCGCTCCACCGTGGGGCGCCGGACCTTCCGGGGCGGTGGTCTTCCTCGGTTCGGCCGACCACCCCAGAATGCTGCTCCACACCGGAGGCAGCAGGATGCCCAGCACGGTGGTCCCCGCACCCCGGCCGAGGGCCCGGCCGATCGAGTGCACCGCACGGATATGGAGGTAGAAGGCATAGAGGTTCACCACGGGGATGAACCAGAGGAAAACCTCCCAGCTCCGCCGTCCGCCCACCCGCAGCAGCTCGGCCTCGTTCACCACCGGCACCCAGGCCCGCCAGCCCTCCCCGTCAAGCCGCCGGAAGACACGGAACAGGCCCGCCGCGTACCACAGGAACACCGCCCAGGACAGAACACAGGCCACGATCACCGTCACCAGGACGGACCACACCGTACCCGTGGTCTCTTCGCCGCTCATGCAGTTTCCTTCTTTCCGCCGTTCCAGATATTCCATCGGATCCTTCCACCCGGCAAGGCCCGGAGGAAGGAGGACAAGCGCAGCGTGGACAGCCAGCGGTGCCGGAGGTCCTGGACTTCCGTGAGGGCTCTGCGTTCACTCGTCGAAAGCTCCCACGCCACCACGGCGATCTCAGGGCCCGGCGGATGCTCCGCGAACACCGCGGCATCGACCAGGACGGCCAGTTCCCGGGCACCTAGAGTCCCGATCAAGTGGGCGATCACAGGCCGTGTCCCCGGTGGGACGGTGCCCCCGCCGTCCACCCACGCATCCAGGAGATCCTGCCAGGCTCCGACGACTGCGACTTCGGGCACCCGCGCCCGGCGCCGCCTCGCCCGCCGGATCTTCCTGGACAGGACGATCACCAGCACCGGCAACAGCAGGAAGAACAGGCCGAGAAGCACCAGACCGACGAGACGCAGCATGGGCCACAGCGTCTCCCAGACCCCCGGGTCCTCTTCGGTGGCCTTGCTGGACTGATCGTGGTCGTTGTTCTGCGACGAGGGCGGCTGCGCCACCTGCGCGTCGGTCCTCTCCGGCGATGTCGGGTTCTTCGGCAGCTGCCGGTTCACCGAGATCGTGGTGGGACGCATGGTGAACTGGGGGTCGGCGTCGACCGTGGCCCAATCGCCCGTGCCGGGGGTGCGCACGTCGACCCAGGCCGCGAGATTGGCACCCGTGCACACTTTCGCGCATCGGGGCACCCCGCCCGTCGCGTCGTCCCCCAGCCGGACACCGAGCACCACGCGTGATTCGTAACCGAAGGCCTGCGCCAGCAGAGACACGGCGGTGGCGAACTGTTCGTCGTCACCCACTGCCGCGACGAATTGTTCCTTCGACGCCCCCGGCCCCAGCCGGGCCTGCTGTTCATTCAGGTCTTTGAACAACTGCTCCACGCGGCCCCGGGAATGACCCGCATAGCTCGCCTGGAAGTGATAGTCGCCCTTCGCGGACAGCGCCTTCATCCAGGCCGCGGCATCCTGATCCTGCTCCAGCGAGTGGCTCAGGTACCCACGCTCACGCAGCCGCTTCACCACCTCCTGGAAACCGTCGGCCGTCATCGGCTGGGCCTGTTTCTTGAGCCACGCGGTCAATTGCGGATAGTCCCCCAAGGAGAGCAGGGATCCCTGCCCGGGGGCCCCGGGAGCGACGGGTCCGGTGGGAACGACGGGCACGCTGTACGAGTCGCCCGGCTGCAGCCCCTGCGATCCCCCCGAACCGGTGATCTGCAATCCGGCGCCGGATTCCCGGTCCAGATAGAAACCGTTCGCCAGGGCATCGGCACGAGGGCCACCGAAATGCGGCGCCGATTCGACTCCTGCGGGCAGCGGCATCCAGATCCCGGAGAAACCGTCCTCGATGGTGATGTCCACGTCCTGGGCCCCTTCGGCGGTTCGCGAACTGGCCAGCCGGATGAATCGATCATCAGCGGAGACCCGGTACTGCTCCCCGTCCCAGAAGTCCAGTCCCGCCAGGGCGATACGATCCACGCCCTCCAACCGGCCCGTCACCGTGAAGAGAGGCTTCTCCAGTTCGCGGCTCACAAACGCCTTGCGGTACTCCCCGAGCGGGCTCGGCTTCTGCTGCACCACGAGCTGTGGTTCGACCCCCGTGCGCAAGGTGGTGCGTGCGGAGAGTTGCGCACTCCACGGCGCAAGCAGGAGGCCGCCGACGACGGCGACGATCAACAGCGCGGCGCCGCTCACCCCACGGCGCAGAGCCACCGCCGTCGCACGCCCCTGGACGTTGACCGTCGCCACACTGCCCCGCCCCTCAGCGAGCGCTTCGTGGCGCAGCACCCTGCTCCGCAGGAGCAGCCACAGCATGGATGCCGCCAGCAGCGACAGGCCGAGGAGTACCTCCCGTGGCGCCGGGACGTCGAACATGCCGAACCGCCAGGGCTCCCCGGGATCGGTGGGACCGAAAGCGATGCCGAAGCCGCCCAGGAGCATGATGATGGGGACCGCGGCGGGCGCGAATCGCCGCCGTCCGGTGACCAGCGCCGTCGCACCACCGGTACCGCACAGGAACACCAGGAAAGCGGGGGCGAGGACACTCTGGTACTCGCCCAGAGGGAGTTCGAGGGTGAGAAGCTGCTTCCACCCCAGAACGAGCGCCGTCAGCGTGTCCCGCACAGCACCCAGAGCGCCGGGGAGACCGCTCCAGGCCGACGGCACGGCGAACAGCACCGCACCGAGCACATAGGCGAGCAGGAACGACAGCGCCACCAGCCAGGCCTGCCAGCGGAGCGCGCGTGCCAGAACAGCCAGACTCATCCCGGTCAGGGTCGCTGCTCCGGCGACCAGCACGAACCGCCAGCCCTGATAGACCGGCCAGGCGAGCGCCGCCGCGAGACCCGCGGACAGCAGGACGTACCCGATGCCCAGCCACCACAGCAGACCGGGGTTCTTCAGGTTCCGCAGAGCGCCGCGGTTCAGAGGACGCCTTCCCTGGGCCCGGCCCCGGGCCACGGGCCGGCTCACAGCAGCGCTCCGCGTGCGATCATCTTGCCGAGATCCGGAAGGGCCCCCACGGTGAGCACCCGGAGCCTGCCGTGCCGCTGCACCGAGGGATCTCCGTCCAGTTCGCAGCGGACCACGACGCAGAGCGTCTCCTGCGGAAAAGCATGCGCGGCGGCGCGGAGCCGGTCCATCGGCATCCCGGCTCCGGTGACCAGGAAGACCACGGACAGTGTCCCCCCGATCCGCCCTGTCAGCCGGGCGATGTCCTCCAGCGAGCTCGCGCGCTCGGACATCTCGATCTCGGAGAAACCATCCAGCATGGACGTCACACTCGACGTGGGGATGTTCCTGACGGACACCACCTCACCCAGGGTCACTTCCGGGTTCTCCGCACTGGTGGAGACACTCAATTCGCGCCTGTCACGGATCGCCTGGATACCCAGCGACGCCGCACAGCTGACCGCCAGCTCGAACTCGTCTTCCGACAGGTATTCGTCCTGTGCGGCGATACCGATCATCACCGCTATCCTCGAGTGCCGCGTCTCCTCATACTGGCGGACCATGAGTTGCCCGGTCTTGGCGGTGGACTTCCAGTGCACGTGGCGCTGGGAGTCACCGGGCACGTAGTCGCGGATGGCGTGGAAGGCGAGGTCCACGTCGACGATCGTCTCCGTCGGAAGGCCCTCAAGATCACGGATCAGGCCCGCTCCCGTCGACGGGATGAGCGCCGTGACCGGATGGATGTGCAGGGTCTGGATCTCCGGCCAGGTCACTTCACGGCGCAGGATGCCCACCGGGTCACCGCGGGAGATGGACATCGGTCCGACGTCGATCACTCCCCGGCGCGCCGCCGCGATGGACAATTCCTGGTGATGGGTCGCCCCGGCAGCCAGCAGCGGCACGTGCGCTTCCACAAGGCCAGTCCCGATGGGGACGTCGACCGTCCCCGGCAGAGCCAGCCGTTCGGCCCGGTTGCTCACCCGCAGGGAACCGGCCACCTGGGTCCCGGCCACCACCCGCTCCTTGGCCAGTTCGAGCGACACCTGGTAGTCGTGTCCGCCGAAGAGGAAAGGCACCGACAGCAGAAGGAGGAGCGCGGCGGCTCCGGCCATCACCCAGCCCAGGCTCCAGCCGAAACCCCAGCCGCAGAACAGCCCCAGGAGCAGGCAGACGGCCACGAGCCAGCCCGGCAGTGTCACCGTCTCCCGCAGGAAGACCACGGTCCGGCGAGCCAGCCCGGCGACGGCGGCCAGGATCCGGCGGCCGAGGAAGACGGACTCGGCCACCGTCCCCGTGCTGGTCCGCGTCCAGTTGGTGACGGTGGACGCCCGGGTCTGTGTCCCTGTCGACGCGACCGTACGTCCCAGGGCCTCCTGTGAACTCTCTTCTGCCATGAGAGACTCAGGCCGCGCCGTTCTCAGACGGAGCCGGGACGTCCAGCAGGATCTGGCTGATCACGCTCTCCGGGGTGGCGCCGTCGAACTCGGCGTCCGGCTTCAGCACGAGACGGTGGGCGAGCACGGGAAGCGCAAGGTCACGGACGTCATCGGGCGTGACGTAGCCCCGGCCGTGTGCGACCGACCAGGTGGCGCTGAGCCGGGTCAGTGCCAGGGCACCGCGCACGCTCACTCCCAGGCGGACGTCCTCTGCACGCCGGGTCGCCGAGACCAGACGCATGATGTAGTCCAGCACCAACGGACTGATGAACACGCCTTCCACCATCTCCGACATGGTCAGCAGCGCGGTGGTGTCGATGATCCCGGAGAGCTCTCCGTGATGGTGCAGAGCGCCCTGGAGGATTCTGAGCGTGGAGGCATCGTCCGGATAACCGATGGTGGTCTTGATCATGAAACGGTCGAGCTGCGCCTCAGGGAGGCGGTACGTGCCGGCCTGTTCCACCGGATTCTGAGTGGCGAGCACCGTGAAGGGGCTTCCGACCTTCCGGGTGACGCCGTCCACGGTGACGCGTCCTTCCTCCATGACCTCCAGGAGGGCGGACTGGGTCTTCGGACTGGCCCGGTTGATTTCGTCGGCCAGCACGATGTTGGAGAAGACCGGGCCGGCGTGGAACTCGAACTCGCCTTTTCGCTGGTCGTACACGGTAATGCCGGTGACGTCACCAGGAAGCAGATCCGGCGTGAACTGGATTCTGGTGGTGGTGCCGTGGATCGTCTGTCCGAGTGCGCGGGCGAGCGCCGTCTTCCCCGTGCCCGGCACGTCCTCGAGGAGAACGTGGCCCCCACTGAGCATGGTGGCGAACACCAGCTCGACCACGTGGCGCTTGCCGAGAATGGCGTGCTCCACGTTGTCCGCCAGACGCGCGAATGTGTCGGCGAACCAGGTGTTCTGTTCCGGGGTCAAAGCCATGGGCGGAGTCCTTCTGCTCAGGAGGTTCGGGTTAAGGGGTTCTGGTAGGGGTGGGAACGGGGTTCGGAACGATCGGCACGGCCAGTGGCCGTGTCAGATCCACCGCCGACAAGGACGCGAAGGCGCCCTCGAAGGTGACGTGGTAGGTGACGACCCTCTTGGTGGTGTCCACCGTGGAGACCACCTTGACCGAACCTCGGGCGGCCGCGGAGACCGTGACGTCGGTGTCCTTGACATCGGCTTCCTTGACCGGATCTGAGGAGACCGCAAGGTTCACGAGGGTCGGGGCCGTCGTCGGGGTGATCGGCGACGGCTGCCCGCAGTTGCTGCTCTGGCCTGCGAAACAGTACCGGTAGGTGATCGTCCCGGGGTTGGTGTCCGCGCTCAGATTGCTGCGGAAATCCGCATCCGACGAGTACCGGACCTCCTGACCGTTGACGGTCATGAGGATCTGAAGCAGCAGCTTGGACTTCAGCCCCGGGCCCGGCTGCAGACCATACGACGCCGAGGTGGTGAACCCGTTGACCGTGCCGGTCTTCGGGTTAGTGGCGACCGTGTAGCTGGCCGTGTCCGGTGGGGACCCCGGCCACAACGTGGCAGTGACCGGGCTCGATGCGACCGTCCCGAAGCCATTGCTGAAGCAGGCCGCAGCCTGGTAGGTCCGGTACGGCTGGAGGCCGCCGAACGCCGCGCTCGATTGCCACGGACCGCCCTGCGCCGTGCAGTCGGGCATGGACTGTCCGGCCTGCCAGATCGCATAGCGGGCGGTGATCCCCTGGGGACTGCTGTTGCCGTCAGCCGCGGCCCCGGCCAGCGTCATGCTGGAGTCCGAGGTGGTGGTGAGACGACCCGAAGAGGTGAGTACGGGCGATCCGGCGACGGTGACCGAGGTCTGCCAGGCCGTCCCGGAGTTCCCCTGCCCCATCGGAGGCTGGAATCTGCTCACCGGGACCACCTGGATGGTGTGCTGGCCCGGGGCCGCACCGCCGGTCCAGCGTGTGCTGGATCCGCTGCGCGGCACCGTGGCTCTCGCCTGACCGTCGACGGAGACCTGGAAAGCACTCACATCCTCAGCGGCGGAGAGATCGAGCTGGATGACGCCCTGTGACTGGTTCGTCTGCCCCGGGAGATAGACGGTGGAGGCCTGTCCCCCACCCACTGCCGGCGAGGCGTAGGCCCAGGTGGTCACCGGGAACGTGTCCTTCGACTCGCCCGTCGAGTTGATGGCCCGTGCAGTGTAGGAGTGCTGCTGGCCTGCGCGCAGGCCCGCCACCGTGCAGCTGTAGATCCCACCCGCAGGAGCGCACGAGGCACCCACCGGCTGTCCCTTTTCGAGGATCTCCACTCCGCTCAACGCGGGGTGGGCCAGAGCGGCGTCGCCCAGCGTGACCGAGAGGGTCACACTGGAGCCGGTGAACGCCGTGGTCGTGAGTGACGACAGCGGAGCCGGGAAGCCCTGAACGTCGAGATTCACCGAACCGGAACCGGTCCGTCCCTGCGCGTCGGCGACCGTGAAGGGGATGCGGCAGTTGCCGCCCGGGGGCTTCTGCGCCGCGGCGAAGGTCGCGGCCACGGAGTTCTCGCCGGTCATCGACAGCTGGGCCACGGTGCACGACGTCGCTCCCAGACCGAGCAGTTTGAGACCTGCACCGTCCTTGCCCTTGAACGGGTCGTACTCCCCGCTGACACCCACCACCGGGAAGACGCAGGAGGCCCCATTGGCCGCACAGGATTGCGAGAACGTCGCGCCACGAGGCGCATCCGGCGGTGCGGATCCGACCACCAGAGTCAGAGTGGCAGAGAGACCCGCATAGCGTGGCAGGCTCACCACGGCCGAGTCCCGCGCTCCCTGGTGCGCGTCGGCACGCGCGGTCACGGTCACGCTCCGGCCGTTCTGCACCACCTGGAAGTTACTGCCCGAGTAGGACATCTGGTAGGCCAGCGATGTCGCATTGCCGGCCCGGCCGCCGTCCCAGCTGGTCATCTCACCGTAGAAATCGATGGTCTGGGAGGTGCCGGGGGCGATGGTCCTCGCCATGGAGTTCATCAGCGGCTCGGGGTCCTTGGGCACCACCATCACCGGGACGGGCAGCGAGGTGTAGCTGTCCTGGCCGGGCGCCCGCACGAGCAGGGTGCAGGTGTCCGTCCACGGTGCCCCGCGCCCGGCGGCGTATTCGACGGACTTGTCTGAGACCGCCGAGCAACTGCTGTGGGCGCGCTGCACGTCGAAACCCATGCCCTGCCTCAGCTCGGCCCTCTCGCGGGGTCCGAGATCGACGACGTCGGCCACGTTCATCTGCAGTTTGTCGCCCTCCGGAACGCGATAATCCGGAAGCTGCGCGGCCAGCTGGAGCCGCATGTCGTTGAAAGCGGGAATCCGCAGGAAGCCGAACCCGGTGGCGGCCCGGCCCAAGCGGTCCTTTCCACTGATCTGGAACGGCACCAGGGCACCGGCAGTGGGAGCCGGACCGGAAATGCTGTGGCCGTGGACACTGTAGTCCTTGGCCGCATCCCCCCACACCGACAGGGTGAGGGTCCCAGGATCTCCGGACGGCCAGGAGACCTTGCCGGAGATGACGTCCAGTCCGTCCGAGAGCCGGGACCGGTCCCCCATCGAGACGACGGTGTCCTTGACCTGGGGGACATCGGGGGCCGGGTCGGGAGCCACGGTCATGACGATGAGTCCCTGGGCCGTGCTGGACGTGGTGGCCGACTTCGCCGTGTAGAAGTAGGACTGCACCCCTTCCACGGCCCCTGGCCTGAGTCTCACCGTCCCGGCCTTGAGATCGCTGCCGGGGTCGATGAGCGACTTGAGCCGTTGGTACTCCGGCGATCCCGATCCCGCATTGGGTTCCAGGGACACCAGTGAGAGCCGACCGCCGGCCGGGTCCCGGTCGTTGAGGAGCGGTTGGACCGTCACGGGTTCAGTCGAGTTCTTGACGCCAGACACCGAGTCCGTGAAGGTCACCGGAGCGACCGCCGTCTGCTGGTTGCTGAGCACGGCAACGCGCACATCGGCGGACGCCGTCGCACCGTGGCTGTCCTTGACGGTGTACCGGAAGCTGATCTGTCCACCCGGGGTACCGCGGCCGGGCGCACGGTATGTGATCGCGGTGCCGTCGGCGGAGACGGTCGCGCTTCCCTGGCCCTGCCCCGGCTGGGTGACGTCCGTGACCACGGTCGAGTCGCCGTCGGCGTCGATGCCGCTGCTGGGCACCGGGATGAGGACGTTTCCGCCGGTCACAGCACGAGCCGACAGCACCGGCGGCTCCGGCGAATGGTTGCCGCTGTCCCCGACGACGGTGATGGTCACGGTCGCCCCGTCCATGCGGGAAGGGTCCGATTCGAGGTATTCCGAGTAGCTGAGCGTGTAACTGCCCGGCTTCGACGGGGCGAGATAACGGATCTTGTCCCCGGAGACGAATGCCAGCTCGCCGGGGGCACCGGAGCCGTGCAGCGTCGGGTGAAGCACCAGCCGCTCGCCGCGGGGCGCCGCGTCGTTGGCCGTGACCGGGATGTCCACCTGGGTTCCGGCCCGGACCGTCACGGCATCCGGGCGGGCGATGGGTGCGATGCCCGACGTCGCCGGGACCAGGAAGACCGAGACGACTCCGCGAAGGCTTGCCCCCGCTCCGTCACCGACCACGACATCGGCCTTGCCCACCAGACCGGTCTTCTCGTCCAGGGCGGAACCGCTCACTCTCAACTGATCGTTGTCCACCACATCCGCACTCAGCCGGGCGTTGTCAGGGGTCGCTGAGACCAGGGCGAGGACCTTCCCCGACGAGTTCTGGACAGCGCTGAGGACGTCCAGGGTGGTGTCCTGCTGCGGCCTGACGAAGGCCGTGAGAGCCGGCATGCCCAGGGCCGAGGAGGTATCCACGACGCTGAAACGCAGGACGCCGCTGGCTTGCCCCTGGGTGCGCACGTCCTGGACGGTGTACCCGACGACGTACTCCCCCGCAGCGTCGGAGACCAGCCTGACCGTCCCCGCCGAGCCGTTGGGCGTTGCACTGGCCTTGTTCTTGGCGCCCTGGGAGATCGCCGCGTCGAGGAGCCGGTAGGTTCCGGAACCCCCTGTGACATGGCTCAGGACGTCCACGGTCTTCGGCTGGCCGGTTCCCGTGACGACGACGGCGGCCGTGGTCACCACCGGGGCGTCCTTGCCGACATGAACCGTGAGCTGTTTGGTGCTCGAGCGGCCCGCCGAGTCACTCACCGTGACGCTCACTCCGTAGTCACCCGCCGGCGCGTTCGGATCCGTGTGCCGGACGACCACATCGCCGTGAGCCGTCGCCACCACCCGGATGGGAGCACCAGGATCATCCTTCCGGACATCCGTGAGGACCATCGCATCCCCCGAGGGATCGACCCAGGCATCCATCACCGGCACGGTCACCGTGCCACCCGGTGCCAGTTCCGGACGCGGCCAGTTCTGCATGCAGGATTCGATGCCACACCACACGGGGTCCGCCGTCACGGACGCGGGCACGACCGTCAGCGTCACGGTCGCGGGGGCGGACTTGAGCTGTCCATCGGTGACGACATAAGTGAAGGTGGCCTTGCCCGAGCGCGCGCTGATGCGAGCGACGACCTGCTGATTGTCACTGCTGAGGGACAGCTCCCCGAAGCCCGGCGCGTTCAGCTGACCGGGAAGAGAGCTGGGAACGATGCTCAACGCGGCGTTCTTCATCGGGCTGTAGGCGTTCAGCAGCACCGGCAGATTCACGGTGGAACCGGCCCTGACTCCGAACGAGGAATTACGGGCCACCGGTGGCTCGGGTTTGGTCGGTTCCTGAACCAGCGACTCACTGCTCTGCTTTTCGTTCTTCTGCTGCTGGACCTCCCACTGGCCCACGGGGATCGGAGACCCATCAGGGAGTGCCCACAACTGTCCTGAAGCCGTCTCCTCGAGAACCCCGCGGTGCCCATTGGACGCGATGACCGGAGCCGGCTCACGCACCTTGTCGAGGACTCCTGCGGGTACCGTCAGCTCGCGGTCTCCACCGTCCGATGACCACAGGCGCGCCGTGCGCTGCCCCACCCAGGCGGCGTAGGTCGTCCCCTCCACCTGGACGGGAACCGCCGGGGTCCCCTGCGCTGACACGATTCTGTCCGTGCCGCCCTGGGAAAGATTCACTCCGAGCAGTCCGGACGAGTCGGCGATCAGGACCCGGTCGCCGGCGGAGGACGACTGCTGAAGGAGGGCGGCGGCCGTAGCCTTGGTGTCCAGCGGGTCCTGACGGCCTTTCATCCACAGCCGGCCTGTCGCCGGGTCCAGAAGGGCCCAGGAACCCGCCACGAGCACCAGCTGCACTTTCGCCTCCGGAGGCGGAGGCGACGACAGCGCGACGGCGTCCCCGACGCGGCGGCCGAGCACGCCATCGTACATCCGCACTGAGTGGTCACCGGCGGAATACAGCGCGACCAGCCCTTGATCGTCCACCGTGACCGCAGTCGCCGCCGTCGGGTCCTGCTCGCCGTTCGCCGAGGGCGACGACGAGGAGCCGTCGGCGACGGCGTCCACGGGTGCCGGAGCGATGGACGAACCGGCCGAGACCTTCCGGATGAAAGCCTTGCCCACATCGGTCAGGTAAGCGAGCCAATCGCCGGCGGCCACCACCTGGCGAGTGCCGCTGGGCGTCGGGTCCCCGGAAGCACCCTGTCCGTCGTCGCCCTTGTCCAGGAGGGCCGCCGGTGCTGCCGGATCGATGGCCCACTGTTTCCGGAACCCCTGGGTGTACACCACCCCGGAGCGCCCGAACTGGACCACGGCACTGGGGTCGTCGACCTTCTGCACCGAGTCGAGCTGACTGAGCTGCGTGTTGACGCGTGCGTACTGCCCGCTCTTGCGGGCCACCCATACTGAAGTGTCCACAGGGTCGGCCTTCTGCGCGTCGTAGCCCTGAGAGACCACGGCGAAGACGATCAGCCCGGACAGGAGGGCCAGGACGGCGACGACGGCGGTCCAGCGACGTGCGCGGGGATTCAGCCCCGCTTGCATTTTCACAGGAGCCCCAGGACTTTGAGGACCACCAGGATCGCCGCGACAGCCACTGCGCCGATCAGGATCCCGAGCATCGTGTGACGCATGGCCTGGTTCGCGGGACGTTCCGGCAGCATCGCGAGGCCGTCCTTGTCGAGGGAGATGGCTTCTGCGGTTTCCGCGGCACGCGCCGCGCGCACAGCCGCCCTGGAGTTCTCCCGGGTGACGGAAGCAACCGGCCCCCGGTTGACGGAATCATCCAGGGTGAGCAGCCCTGCCGCACGGGACCACTGCTCGGGCGCGACGTCGAGGTTCGTGGGAGGGATACCGAGCTCGTACTGGATCCACCGGAGCTCCTCCGCGAACGCCCGGACACTGTCATATCGGTGCGCAGGGTCTTTGGCCATGCCCGCGGCGAGCGCCCTCTCCAGCCGGGCGGGGACATCGGCCCGCCCTGTGGGGACGTACACGGCCTTGCGGATACGCGCGGCCATCGCTTCACGGGTGTTGTCCTGGCGCTGGGCCACCTCGAACGGGCTGCGTCCGGCCAGCAGGGTGTACACCGTGGCCGCGAGACTCCACACCTCGCTCGCCACCGTACCCGACGTCGTCTCAGCCAGGACTTCAGGAGCCGACCACGGGACCGACATGGCCACGTCTCCGCCGTCGCGATGGGAGACTGCGATGCCGAAGTCCGCGAGCACCGGGGTGCCGAGCGAAGTGATCAGGATGTTGGACGGTTTCACGTCGCGATGCAGGAGGCCGGCGCGATGAACGGTCTCCAGAGCGGCCCCGATGCGGACCCCGGCGTCCAGGACCTCGCCCAGGGCGATGGTGCCCCGCCGGACCTTGGCTGTCATGGAATCGGGGCAGTACTCCATGACGAAGTACGGGCGCCCGTCCGCGGAGATGGAGGCGAGGTGGACCGTCACGATCGCGGGATGCGCGGAGAGCCGGGCGAGAATGTCCGCTTCCGAGTTGAAATTGCGCAGCACCGAGCCGTCCAGAACCTCCGATGCGAGCACTTTGACGGCTACGACGCGACGCGGAAGATCCTGCTCATACAGGAAGACGTCTGCGAAACCGCCGCTTCCGAGCGGACGGACCATCGCGTAACCCGGCAGCACCGGGGCGGCAGCTACCCTCCGACGACCCACAGGAACCCTCTCTGCCCAACCGCCGGTCACCCCCGTACGGCGCTCACTACATCCAGTCCCCGAGTGCCGTGAACGCCCAGCCACCGGATCACTCACGGTGAGGCGGGATGGCGGACTTCAACATGATTGTCTAGTGTCTCGAGGAACTTGGGAATCATACCGTTCAACCTGTTATCCCGCCAACGTCCGGAGCGCCTCCGGAGGCCGGCTTGGAGGTCGGACGCCTGCCATGAGCACCGTGATCACCGTCCCGGAAGCTCACAGGCACCCCACGACGAATCGGACTGCACCCGCCAATGCCGCATCACGAGAGTCGCACCCGGCGGATCGACCTCCGATCCGGAACGGGTCGACAGTCTTTCTTTTCCCCTCGCGGCGTGAACGGCGCCTCTCAGGAACCTTCGCCAGGGGTCGTGCGCCCTCCGGCCGGGCGGCGCAGCAGTTCCGGGAGCTTCTCCAGCTCCGCGGGCGCGGCGAGACTGTCGCTCAGACTGACGAATGCCAGAACCCGCACCGCCCCTCCCCGACGCGCCGCGGCTTCCAGCTTGTGGTGGCCGTCGAGCAGGAAATGAGTGAGCCCCCAGTGGGCGTAGTAATCCTGCCCGTCCTCCGCGATCGCCGGCTGGCACACGTCCAGGGTGGAAAGCGCGACGGCGGTCGGCGTCGTGCCATTCTGCAAGAGTTGCTCGTAATGCGACACCCGGGCGCGATCGTTCCACGCCGGAGGCACCATGGGGACGACGAACTCGTAAAGATGCGCGTCGTCCGACACCGACGTTTCAAACGTCCGGTAGTAGTAACTGCGTGGATTCTCCGGCAAGCCCCAGAAACCGTCGACACCCCAGGTCTTCACCTGCTCGTATGCGAAGTAGTCACGCTCGCCGCTCGGCGCGACCAGTTCCGCTTGAACCTCCAGCAGGAGCGGCAGATAGTCCCCTTCGGGCAGCAGCTCGGCGAAGGCGTCGATCAGGCCGTCGTCGACTGAGCTGATTGTCTGTTCCAGCGCCGCCAGCGGAGTCACGTCCGACGACAATGTTCCGTTCGCGCCGGCCTTCCGTTTGAACAGGAACTGGCAGGTTCCGCACCAGAACGAGAGTTCGAAGGCCGGCTCACCCGCCATGAAAAGACAGCGCGACGACGTCGGGGACTCCGGGTCCACCTGCCCAAAGCGCAGTGGGGCGGAATCCTTGGCGGAGCCGAGACGGCGTGGAGGCAGGGCGGCGAGCAGCACAGACTGATCGTAGGTGCCCCATCCCCCCTCGGCAATGGGCCGACGCCACGTCTCAGCCGCTTCACTCCGCGAAAACGCTCTGCCACTCAGCCCTCGATACTCACTCGATATCGAGCGATCGGATATACCCCTCGATCTCGGGCAGATCGTTGACGAGGGTGTCCCAGACGGCCCCGTAGTCCGTACCCTCGTAGTGATGGGCCAACCGGTCCCGCATGCGTTTGATGGAGGACCAGGGGACTTCCGGATGCAGCCCAATCACCTCTGAACTCATGCGCGCCACGTTTTCTCCGATTTTTACGATGAGCGACTCTGCTGCAAGTCCTGGCACATTGTCAGGGTCACCGGTGTACCAGTCGTGCCCTCGCGCGACGAGATCGGCTCCGATCGCACACAGCCTCAAAATCTCCTTCAGGGCCCGGCTGTCACGATCGCTCATATTTCAACCGCAGACTTCAGAATTTCATGATCGTCCGGCAGGCCGCCGTCAGTCACGACGTCGACCTCGATGCCCAGGAGCTCGCCGGCTTCATCGGCAAACTTCGCAAGCGTCAACAGACCCATGCCTGCAGGTCTCGTGACCAGAAGGTCCAGATCGCTGCCGGGTCTGTCATCACGTCGAGCGACCGACCCGAAGACTCTCACGTTGCCAAGACCATAGTGGTGCGCGAGATCGACCAGGTCGGTTCGGTGGTCAGCCAACGCATCATGGGGAAGCGGCAGTGTCGCCGCGCGGAGGCGGTTCACCATGTCAACGCTCGGCTTGCGCCGACCAGCCTCGTAAGCGGCGATGTTGGGCTGAGCCACGCCGGAGCGGCGGGCCAGCTCGGCCTGACTCAATCCAGCGGCTTCGCGGATTTCTCGAACACGGTTACTCACCCACTAAATATATCGCGTGATATAGGGGCGTGTCTGTGAAATCCATCGATACAGCCCGCCATCTTCGACTCGAAAGGCTGCATCAGCCGACGATTTCCCCCAGCATGGCCCCGAAGCCCGCGCACAGCACGTGACCGTGCTCCAAGGGCGCCCACCAGCAGGTCCAGCGCTGCGCCTGCCCCTCAGACGGATGCTCCTCACCGGACTGCCATCGTTCCGGGACAGAGTCCTCCACCGGCACCAGCTGGAAGAAATGACGCTGGTGCACTTCATCCTTGGCCGGCCGCACATCGTAGAGCTCGACGCCGAGGTCGCGGACGACGCGGACCTTCAGTCCCGTCTCTTCCAAGACCTCGCGGACCGCGGCTTCGGCGGCGGATTCACCCTCTTCCAGGGTCCCCGCCGGAACCTGCACGCCGGTGATCTCAAGTGGGATGTCATCGTGGGTGAAGACCAGAAGCCTCCCTCGGTGCGCGACGTAGGCGACGACCTTGCGCACCACCCGCGAGCCTCGGCGCGTCACCCCGCTCACGCGATCCCCTCGGCCCGGACCGCCGCCAGCAGCTCGTCATTGGCCCGGGACCAGGCCTCGATCATCGAGACGCCGCCATGGCCTTCGCCTTCGTCGATGATGAGGTTCGAGGCCGGCCAGAGACGGTGCACGTTCCAAGCCGTGACCACAGGGCCCGAGATGTCGTTCCTGCCGTGGATGAGCCACCCAGGTATGTCGTTGATCCTGTCCATCCCGGCCAGCAGGCCCGCCTCGCTGAAGGCCGCGTTCGACCAGTAGTGCGTCGTCAGGGTCGCGAAAGCGAGGCGGTAGGCCGTATCCTCCCAGCGGGGATCCCGCGAAAATCCGCCCGCGCCGATCGACACGTGCGTGTCCTCCCAGAGAGCCCACTCCTTCGACGCCGCTTCCCGGAGCGCTCTGTCCGGCGAGCGCAGCAGCCGGGCGTAAGCGTCGACGAGACGTGCTTGTCCACGTCGGTAACCGATGCCCGAGTCCTCGGCGAAGGTGGCGAACCTGTCCCACGCCTCCGGGAACATCATGCCCACCCCCTCCGTGATCCATTCGACTTCACGGCGGCTCGTGGTGGTGACGGCCACGAGCACAAGGCCCAGCACCCGGTCCGGACGGGCTTGCGAGTAGGCGAGCGCAAGCGTGGAACCCCAGGAGACACCGTTGACGATCCAGCGGTCGATTCCACGGGCAACCCGGAGGGCTTCGATGTCCCTGAGGAGGTGGGCCGTGGTGTTCAGGGTGAGGTCCACCTCTGAATCGGAGGCGTGCGGCAGGGAGCGGCCGCAGCCACGCTGCTCAAAGCCCAGAACACGGCAGTGTTCCAGATCCGTCCGGTGCCGGTAGCCGCTTGATCCGAGCCCGCCGCCAGGACCCCCGTGCAGGTAGAGGACGGGCGTTCCCTCGGGGTTGCCCCATTCCTCCCAGTAGATCCGTTGCCCGTCGGTGGTCTCAAGGAATCCGGACTTGCGAGGAACCTCTGACACTGCGTCACGTCCTTTCCCTGCCGCGCCTCCTGAGGTGGCGGCCCGCCGTCGTCCTGGCGTCCGGCGTCGGCGCCACAGCACGAGCCTGCCATACGACGGCCGGGTCTGCGGCGACCGCCGTACTCGACGCCGGACATGCCAAGACCCTGACACAAAGCGGTGTCAGGGTCCCAGCCCCGCAGCGCGAGAGGCGGGCGGCCCGCTCAGACGGCGTCGACGTCGGCCATCAATGGGCGAGCGGACCGGCCACGGAACGCCAGGCCGAGCACGGACAGCAGCGCGATGACGGAGAGCACGGTGGCTGCGATGAATCCGGCCCGGCCACCGACG
>Ga0213829_1000802_pt1 | contig 25545 bp, 20 predicted proteins | sample MC6MC0896MG_FD_180665 | JGI IMG/M metagenome (GOLD analysis project Ga0213829, IMG submission 180665) | Enriched soil aggregate microbial communities from Iowa State University, Ames, United States - MC6-MC0896-MG | ecosystem: Environmental > Terrestrial > Soil > Unclassified | place: USA: Iowa...
AGAGGCCGGTACAGGCGACCGCCAGGCTTCAATCCTCAGCCTGGTCCTCGCCGCCCTGGCGGCTCATGCCGTACTTGCGCATCTTCTCGACCAGGGTGGTACGGCGAATACGCAAACGTTCAGCCGCACGCGCAACGATCCCGTTGGCATCGTCCAGCGCCTGCTGGATCAGCCCCTGCTCCAGGCTACCCAGGTAATCCTTCAGGTCCAGGCCTTCGGGTGGCAGCATCGCGTGGTTGCTGAAGCTGGGTGCGTGCCCATTGATGGCCACCCGCTCCTCCAGATCGCTGCGCAGGCTGTCGACCATCTGCTCGTCTTCATCGTCGACGTAGCGGAATTTCTTCGGCAGTTCGGACACGCCAATCACCCCGTACGGGTGCATGATCGCCATGCGCTCGACCAGGTTGGCCAACTCACGCACGTTGCCCGGCCAGCCGTGGCGGCACAGCGACATGATCGAGGCCGAGTTGAAGCGAATGGACCCGCGTTTCTCATGCTCCATGCGTGAAATCAGCTCGTTCATCAGCAACGGGATGTCTTCCACCCGCTCACGCAGCGGCGCCATCTCGATGGGGAACACGTTAAGGCGGTAGTACAGGTCTTCGCGGAAGGTGCCGTCCTCGATCATGGTTTCGAGGTTTTTGTGCGTTGCGGCAATGATGCGCACATCGATGCTCTGGGTCTTGTTGCTACCCACACGCTCGAAGGTACGCTCCTGCAGCACACGCAGCAGCTTGACCTGCATCGGCAACGGCATGTCGCCGATTTCGTCGAGGAACAGGGTACCGCCGTTGGCCAGTTCAAAACGCCCGGCACGGCTGGTGATTGCCCCGGTAAAGGCACCCTTCTCGTGGCCGAACAGTTCGCTTTCCAGCAGCTCGGCCGGGATCGCGCCGCAGTTGACCGGCACAAACGGTGCTTCGCGGCGCTTGGAGTGGTAGTGCAGGTTGCGCGCCACCACTTCCTTGCCGGTGCCCGATTCGCCCAGGATGAGCACGCTGGCGTCGGTATCGGCCACTTGCTGCATCATCTGCCGCACGTGCTGGATGGCACGGCTGGTGCCGACCAGGCTGCGGAACAGGTTGGGTTCACGTTGGCGGCCGCGCTCGCGCGCCTGGTCGTACATCTCGCGATAGACCTGGGCACGGTGCAGCGAATCCAGCAACTGGCTGTAGCTTGGTGGCATTTCCAGGTTGGACAGCACCCGGCGGCGCAGGTCTTCCGGGAGCTCCGCTGAAGAAATTTCACCTAAAAGCAGCACCGGAAGGAACTCATCCCACCCAGCCACTGTCTTAACGAGCCCAAGGAGATTGCCCGGAGCATCTACGCTGCCGATGAGCACGCACAATATTTCACGGCTCGAAGACAACGACTCTACCGCTTGCTGCCAGTCATGGCTTGAGCAAGCGAGGTTTTCTTCCCCGAGGAAATTCAGCACCACCGCCAGATCGCGGCGGCGCGCGCTGTCGTCATCGATCAGCAGAATCTTGGTTTCACGCCACATGCAATAGCAACTTCCCTAGTCATATCGCCGCCCTGCAGGGGCATGCTCGACATCATTCCGACTGAATGGTCAGTGTTCGGACGTCTGGAATTCGAGAACAGACACTAGTAAAGTCAAAAAGGCCCGCACAGTCAAATTTATGGCGCACGGCTTTTTGCAACATCTGTGGTCAGGTGAACAAATGGTATACCTTTGCCGCATTCTTCGCCTGACGGATTTTCATCATTTCATTGACCACGGATTGACGCTCGCCACTTGCAACCTCGATTAGTTGGCGGTATACGACCAGCAATTGTTCGAGACTGGCACTGACATCCGCCTCAATGCCTTTGGCTTCCGACACCATGTCACCGATGCGCAAGCGGCACTCCAAGTCCAACTCTCCCACCGTTCCCCAGTCACGGTCGGCTAGCGCCGCAAGCAGCATGTCCCGGGTCTGTTCGATTCGGGCGATTACTTCGCTCATGCCATGCTCCTTTATCAGGAAGCCGACGACTGATCGCCGATTGCGTCCCAACCTTCCTTCACAGTGATCAAAAGGCGCGCGACCTCGTCGATGATGGTCGGGTCCGCGTTGACGTTGGCTTCGATAAGGCGGCGACTCATGTAGGTGTACAAACTGTCCAGTTCGGCCAGACTATCGGCGTGGTTATCCAGATCAAGGCCTTCGCGCAGACCACCAATGATGTCGATGGCCTTGCCGATCAAGATACCTCGCTGTGCGATGTCATTGCGCGCGATGGCACCTTTGGCCTGAGCCATGCGGTCAAGACCGCCCTGCATGAGCATCTGTACCAGGCGGTGTGGGCTGGCTTCGGACGTCTGCGCCGCGCCGTTGACTTTCTGGTACTGACGAAGGGCCAACATCGGGTTCATGGATCTGCCTCATGCTGCGGTAAAAAGTTGCTTGTACCTGCTGTATCGCCTGTATGTCAAAGAACTTTAGGGGAAAAGCAAAAAGCCCGGGGCGTCTCGTGGACGCCGCCGGGCTTTTGGCAGGTTCAGCTAATCAGGATTTCTTGGCTTGGGCATTGATCGCCTCGAAGATCGAGGTGATCTGGTCGGCCTGGGCTTTCATCTTGCCCAGGGCGGTATCGAGGGCCACGTACTTCTTGGTCAGCGATTCGGTCAGAGACTCGGTGCGGCGATCCAGAGCTGCTTGTTGAGCAGTGAGATTCTTGGCCACATCACTGAGGTTATTGTTTCGACTAGCCAGGCTGCCATCTGTCCCGTTATAGGGATCAATGGCCTTGTTCATTCGCTCGAAAATACCGTTGGTACCCGTGAACAATTCCTGCACTTCTGTACCCAGCTTCTTGTCATTCAGCGCTGCAGTGAACTTAGTGCTGCTGAACTCCAGGGTGCCGTCTTTCTGAGTGTTGATGCCAAGCTGCCCCAGCGTCGTGAGCTGATCGCCCGAACCAATTTCGGTAAACACTTTGCGAAGGTCACCCAACAATGAGCGAGTAGTTGGATCGTTGGTCAAAGGCCCCAAGACAAGATTGTCATCTTCATCACGACTGGTCGAGGTCAGCGATGTGATGGTTTTCTGGAGCGTGTTGTACGCATCCACAAATGCCTGAACCGAGGTTTTCAGACCATCATTGTTAGGCGCCACAGTAACCTTGGCAGTTGAGCTTTCGCTCAGCAACTCCAAGCTCATACCGCTGATCGCGTCCTCAAGCTTGTTGGAAGCACTGGTAACCTTCAAGCCATCGATGGTCAGTTCCGCATCTTGGGCCAGCCCAGACATATAACCGGCGCCGTTGGCGTTTTCTGCCATTGACTTGCCGCCATTGATTTCCAGCTCAGGAACGCCGGACAGCACCAAGTCCGACCCTGCGCCCGTTACAGAGGACGACAATACCAAGCGCGCGCCGCCCTCAGCATTGACGAGGTTGGCACTGAGGCCACTGGCACCCAGCTCTTTGTTGATCTGGTCACGCACGCTCTGCAGCGTAGCACCTGCCCCGATATCGAGAGTGTAGCTCTTGCCCCCGGCATCCGGATCACCTACTGCGATGGTCAAGACACCTTCACTAATCGCTTTGCTAGCGCCCTCAGCAAACTGCTGACTAGCCACCTTCGAGCCAGTCGCCAACTTGGAGACTTCGATATCATAGCTACCGGCCACTGCCGAATTGCTTGAGGTCACCTTTACAGCTTTGTCATTGGAGGACGTCGCCGCATACGCATTGAAGGACGGCGCGGAGGTATCATTGAGCTTCTTCATAGCACTTTGGAACGCTGTCAGAGCACTGCGCAGCGCACCAATACCCGAAACCATCGCACTATTATTACTGGTCTGCCGCGTGATCTGCGCTTGCTTGGCAGCAGTGTCGGACTGAACCAGCGCCTTGACGATCTCTGAAATATTAAGACCAGACCCCAGGCCGGTAGAGGGAAGAATCGGGCTTGCCATGCTGTTTTCCTCTCATCATTGCGCACCCTGCTCCTGCAAGGCTCACGCCACTTACCACATTGGTGTCCGCCGCCAATCAGGCCTTGGCGTCGAACAGAATACTATTGACATCGCTCAGGCTATGAGCAATCCGCAAAGCCTCCTCAGAGGGGATCTGGCGAATCAACTCACCACTGTCGCTGGCGATGACCCTTACCACAATCTTGCCGGACTCCTCGTCGGTGGAGAATTGCAGATTACGGCGACTTTCACTTAAAAATTTCTCGATCTCGGCAACGGCATTCTTTACATCGTCCACGCCCTGCACTTTGGCCAGGTCGCTTTGCGAAGTTTCGGCAGGAATCTCTGCCGGCCGGTTAACCGATTTTTCAGTAACCTGTTCTTGTGACCGCGCCGCCTGATAAGACGGGCTCAATTTGAGGCTCATGTCCATCTCTGCCACCTCTCAACGAAAAAGCGGGGAAGCGCAACACATGCACTCCCCCGCCGATGACTGTCAGACAGATTAGCCCAGCAGCTTCAGAACTGCCGATGGCAGCTGGTTGGCCTGAGCCAGAACCGAAGTCGAAGCTTGCTGCAGAGTCTGCTGCTTGGTCAGCTGGGCAGTTTCAGCGGCGAAGTCGGTGTCCTGCACGCGGCCACGGGCAGCTTCGGCGTTTTCGTTGATGTTCTGCAGGTTGTTGATGGTGCTGGTCAGACGGTTTTGTGCAGCACCCAGGTCAGCACGGGTGGTGTTGATGTTCTGCAAAGCATCGTCGATAGCAGTGATGACGTCTTGGAAAAGGTCATCGTAATCGGAGGAAGCCATGTCAGAGGTCGACGAAATGGTCGAGTTGCCATTCAATGCAGACAGGACACCAGTAGTCGAGCTATCCACAGCGGCGCTCAAGGTGATTTCGATCTGGTTGCCCGAACCACCATTGGAGCCCACCTGGAAGGTCATGGTGCCAGCATCGCCGCTCAGAAGCTTCTTGCCGTTCAGCTCGGTGCTTTCAGCAACACGGTTGATCTCTTTCAGCATCGACTGAAACTCGCCATCCAGCGCGTTACGGTCTTTGTAGCTGTTGGAGTCGTTTCGGGCCTGCAGCGCCAGTTCGCGCATACGCTGCAGCATGTTGGTCTGCTCTTGCATCGCGCCTTCAGCGGTCTGGGCGATGGAGATACCGTCGTTGGCGTTTTTGATCGCCATGGTCTGACCACGGATCTGCGAGGTCATGCGGGTAGCGATCTGCAGGCCGGCGGCGTCGTCCTTGGCGCTGTTAATTTTCAGGCCGGAGGACAGACGGGTCATCGAAGTAGCCAGTGCATCGGAAGCACGGTTCAGGTTCTTCTGAACGCCCAGAGAGGTGGTGTTGGTGTTAACAGTCAAAGCCATGACGAATTCCTCGTTGGATTGTGTACTACGGCTTCCGGCCTTGGCAATTCGCCGGGTGCGGCACAGAGAACCTTCGTAATGGTTATCGTCGTCAGGGCTGTTTGCTTTAGCGGATTTTCGAAAAAAATTGCTGGCATGATGCCACGCCCAACAAAATCAAGGAGTTGACGCCAGAAGAGTGACGCATCATCCATGCTGTGCTTGTGCCAATCCGAGCAGCACACGTGAAAAACAAACGCCGCCTGGCGGCGGCGTTTCAGATGACAGAAACAATCAATCACAGCGCTCGATAATGGCCGAGCCCCACGACAGTCCGACACCGAAGCCACTCAGCGCAACGCGCTTATACGGCGAGCCGAGCACATGCTTCTCCAGCAACAAAGGAATGCTCGACGACACGGTATTACCGGTCTCGACCATGTCCTTTACAAATTTTTGTTTGTGCTCGCCCTCTTCAAAACGCGCCGAAACAGCATCGACAATCGCCGCACTGCCCTGATGCAGGCAATACAGGTCAACTTCCTCTGCCTTGAGCTTGCTGGCATCGAGCAATTGCTGCAGGTGTGCAGGCACCTTGACCAACGCAAAATTGTAGACTTGGCGGCCATTCATGAAGAACTTGCCGTCAGTCGTGCGCAGGTGTTCGGCACCCGCACCGTCACTGCCAAACAGCGATTTACTCAGCTGCCAGGCAGCACCCTCGCCCATCCATGTAGCCGTGGCCGCATCACCAAACAGCATGGTGGTATTACGATCCTCGGGGTCGACGATCTTGGAGTAAGGGTCAGCGGTGATCAGCAGGCCGTTCTTCAACCCCGCCGCCTCCATGAAGCCTTTCATCGCATACAAGCCATAGACATAGCCCGAACAACCCAGCGAAATATCGAAAGCGGCAACGGCGGTCGACAAGCCCAGCTTGTGTTGAACGATAGCAGCCGTATGCGGCAGCCCTTCGGCGTCGCCGTTCTGCGTCACAACGATCACAGCATCGATAGCGGCCGGGTCGAGCGATGGATTGGCAGAGAACAGGTTCTTTGCGGCTTGCACGCACAGGTCGGACGTTTCCTGAGCGTCGTCTTTACGTGGCAAGAAGGTCGAGCCGATCTTGCCAAATATGAAATCCTGGTCTTTGCCGAATTTTGCGCCTTGGGCGTAGTTGTCTACCCCTTCAGCCGGCACGTAACTGGCGATACTTTTAATGCCAATCATATGGCTTCCCAATTCTGAAAAAGCAAAATGCCTGCTGAGCACCACGAGCGCCTGCCGGGGAAGGCACAGCTTCTGGCAACGCGGTTCATTGGCTCAGCCGTTCCCGGTTGTGGCAATCATAACAGTGAAGATGCTTGCCGTGACTTCCGAGTCACGTGCTTTTGTCGAATCGCAGGGAGCGAAGGCAGCGGCGCCCACCCAATGCACGTTCAATCTGTGCATTGGGTGTGACGCAGGATCAAGGGGAGCGTTTCAAGCCGATCGCCCCCTCCTTGTGAAACTCCGAGTTAGTTGACGACTGCTCTGAATACATACTGCAACGGCAAGGCATCCTGGACCGCCGCTTCCGGGTCTGATCCTGCCGCCGCCGCCATGGCATGGATAACCGGGAGATACCGTTCGCGCTGGGGCTCATCGAACACCCGGGGTATGCCCGACTCCACCGTCAAACCTGCCTGCGCGAACATTTCCAGCATGGTGGCAAGGGTAAACCAGCGGATATGCGTCCTATCGAACAGCCCCGAGTCTTCGTAGCGGAAGTCCCCGACACTCAGGCGAACCTGGACACTCCAATGCTGCGCATTAGGGATGCATGCAACGATACTCGTGCCTGGCGCACTCGCCTCGCGGATCTTGTTCAACAACTGCCACGGATCGTATAGATGCTCCAGCACATCGCCAAAGACCCAGCAGTCGGCAGCAAGATCAGTTGCCAGAAGATCCGCAGTCACTGCTTCGATATTCATATCCAGAACACGGTCACAGTGCTCCCTGGCCAGATCTGCGTAACTGGGCTCGATCTCGATTCCGGTGTAATGCACATTCGGGTTCAGCTTCTTGTACTCACGGGCGAGCGCACCAGAGCTGCAACCAATTTCCACCACACGTCTTGCATTAGCTGGCATCAACTTCAGAAGATCGGGATTGTGACGCTGATGGACCGGCGTTTGGCTTTGCACACTTTTCTCCTGAGTTTTTTGATCACGCTGCTCGTCATACTTGTCCAAATAGCGGCAATAACCATCTCGCCAAGTGGGTGTACCGAATGCGCCCCCACTTTCATGTACGACGCTAAGTGGCCATGTTCCCATCCGCAGCCCCTTCGCCTCCGCCTGGCGGCAGAAATCCATATCATAGAAATGGAACTGGAATTGCTCATCGAAACGCACACCAGCCTGCACCAGCCGTTCACTGTCAGCAGCCAGCAGCAGCCCGTCCAGCAGCTTGCAAGGCTGCGGAGCCGGCCCGAAATTCGAGACCGTGCAAGGGAAGCTGCTGCCATGCCCTACAGCACCGCTCAGGAAGCGCTTTTCATCCCAGGTAAACCTATCGTCGACAAATGCCCATGCTGGTTGACCTTCGACGCGGCGCGTGTTACCTGCAAGCCCGATGACATCGAAGGCTTCAATCCCTTCCCTTAACCGCTCTACCCACCAGTAGTCGCACAGGTGAACGTCATCATGCAGAAACACCAGGATTGCCGGTGCCTCCTTGGCCTGGTCAATGGCACGGTTGTACAGGGTCGACAGCCCTTCTTTGTTTTCTGCATGAAGCACCAACTCCACAGGATTAGATGCCTGATGGATCTGCAAGGACCGCCCCAACGCAGTTTTGGTCGGAAAGTCCTCTCGAGACTCACGGGTCCCGCAAATAATTCGAATAGGTTTCATGTGGCTATCTGGCAATGAGTGGTTGATGGGACATCACGGCACTGGATCACAACTCCGCAAACCAGGCTGGCCTTACACCGGGCCTCACCCCTTCATCGAAAGCGCGCCCTGTGAAGGCCTGCGGCCAACGTTCGCTCAGTGCCTGGGCGACTTGCGTATTACAAGCCGACTCACGCTTGACGAACACCTGAGCCTGAGGCGTCCAGACCACCATCAGACCTGCGACCTGAACGCGCAGGGCAAGGTCGATATCCCCCCCCGTCACACCCTGCAACCCACCCACTTGCTCGAACAATTCCTTGCCCACCATCAGGCAATCGCCCGAGACGGCAGAGCAACTACGAACCGAGTGCTGCCACAACTGATCTGCGCTCAACCATGGCTCATGTACCCTAGGGCCATCGAGCAGCTGATAGCCTGCATGGGCCAGCGTTGCACTCGAGGCATACAAGGCCCCACCTACGACACCCACCTCCGGGCGCTGGACTTCATTGAGAAGGCCTTCAAGCCAAGCTGGGCTCATCACCTCGCCAGCCTCGGAGAACAACACCAGGTACTCGCCCAGAGCCTGGCTCGCGGCCAGGTTCAGCAAGTCGTCATGCGAAGCGCCGGGCTTACCAGTAAACAACCGCACACGACTGCCTGCTCCCTGGAGAGTTTCGCCTTTAGAGCCGTCAGCATCACCCGCGCAGGCCACCAACACCTCATAGCGCGGATAACGGGTGCGTTGCACGATGCTGGTCAAGCAAGGCTGGAGCGCAGCAAGCCCGCCTGTGCTCGCGATCAGGATGCTGACCAACGGCGTAGTACCATGACGGTAATCCATGCCCAGGCCCGCCACGCCACGCTCACTGACGTGGGCACGGTAACCTAGCTGCCTGAGGTGCCGCTCCAGGACCGTAACGGCCTCCTTGGTCATGGCTTCTGGTGACTGCTCACCCAGTACCAGATGGTCATCCAGATGAGCCAGGCTGGCCACACCCTGCGCTTCCACAAAGCGCAGCAACAGGTCGAATTCCAGGGCTTGGTGTTGGCTCTCGCTGTAACCACCCAATTCAAGCACTGCCTGACGCCGCACGAGCCAATGTCGAGACATCAATCCGGGCTGGCTGCGCAACAGGTCCAGGTCGGCACCTGGGCGCGCCACATTATGCAGCCGCCCCTGCTCATCGCGCTGTACCTCATGGGCACAAATGGCCTGGCACTCAGGCGATCGGCCCAGTTCCAACAGCAGGTGCAGAAGTCCGCCGACAAACAATTGCTCGCCAGCGTGTAACAGCATCAACCACTCGCTTGGCAGTTGGCGAACAACCTGGTTCAGGTGAGCAATCCAGTTTTCGGGCGTAACCTGAACAAAATGCAACGTGTTTTGAGGTGTCGTGATCACCGGCGGTTTGCCAGCCTTGAGCACCAACAGCTTGAAGTTGCGCGCACCACTGGCCAGCAGGCTGTCAAAAGTAGCTTGCAGTCCCGCATCATCATCAGCCAAGTCCAATACCACGAAAGCGATCTGCGGCGGGGGGGCTTGCTCCAGTTGCTCCAGCACCCGCCGACGAGCATCATCATCCGGGGTCATTGTATCGAGCAACTCGAGCAACTGACCTGATGGGGTGACGGCCAGCCCGAGCTCAGGAGAAAGCGCCGGAACCTTGGACAGGCGCTGGCGCCAGTCCTGAAGTTCACGCGCAGGACGCGCATCGCTGTTTGCGACCAAGGTATCTGCCAAGCGCAAGCACGCCTCGCGATTGAACAGGTCCAACGCCAGCGCTTGCCAATAGCGCTGCTGCAAACTGTCGGGCGTATCATTGGCGTGCACTTGCAACAACTCGCGCTGACGCACCCAAGCGCCTTCCAGGGCGCGGTAATGCTGTGCGCCAGCCGGCCAGGCATGACACAGGAACTCCAGTTCGGCCAAACTATCGAACAATGTAACGTTGTAATACGGCAACCCTACATACTGCTGTGGTGCGAACACTCGCTCAGGCGCAGCCGTGACACTTTTCCAGGCAGACGTGAACAACGATGGCTCTTCGGATGCGCCATACGTGTTGCGCACGAAACGGTTGAGCAAGTCGAAGTCGTTGCTGCAAAGGCCAGACCCTATCGAGTCCCATTCACGCAGCGTACGTACCGCCAATGTCAATCGCTCTTCCAGCAGAGCCGCCGACAATGGGCACGGTACATACTCACTCACTACATCGGTTTGCTGGAGGCGCTCGATCTTGCCATACGCCAGCAGCGCATAGGACAGCGCCACACGCCAAGTCGGGAAATCCACCGCCTCCGGCAGAAGGGGCAAAACAGCCTTCAGAGCCGATACTCGCAACACGGCACGCCAAGGCTGCTGGGCAGCTTGGGCATAGTGTTGCAAACGACCATGGGCGCTCTGCTCGATCGAAGGCGACAGCGCCGAGCCGACCTTGTGATAAGTCAACTCGCAATTGCCCGCTGTATACCCCAACGCATACCCTTGTGCGCCAATCGCCTGGGAATCCGCCTGCAGGTGGGCAGCTGCACTATCCAAGGCCGCAGGCAGGATGAAGTCAGCGTCCAGGCTCAGCACAACCAAGGGCGTCGTCACTTGATGCAATGCCTGCAAAAACCGATCTTGGCACACCTCACCGCTACTAGCGGATTGCAATGGCTCTAGGGCGACGCAACGCATGTCTGCCTGACTGTAGTAATAATGCGCGCGTGCACGGGTGTCGGCTTGTTCGTGACCGAGCAGGAAGACGGTTACATCACTGCGTGTCCCGGTAGTGATTATGCTCATAAAGCACCTGTTACAAATAATGGTTTAGCGCCTGGTCCCGCCAGGCGCCAGCGTTCAGTCGGCAAGCCAGGCATTGGCCCAATGCTGCAGATGGCGTGGCGCAAGTACATAGTCGCGCAATACCGCTTCGCGAAGCTCATCTCCCTGACGGAAGCTGGCGCCGGGGTCGGCTAAATGCATACGAATGGCATCCAGCCACAACTCGGTTGTATTGGCACGGACCCGAGTGCATGGCAGGTAGCCATCGTAGGCTTTGGTATCAGTACAGATCACCGGATAGCCACAAACGCCGTATTCCAAAAGCCGTAGATTGCTTTTGCAGTCGTTGAACAGGTTTTGCTCAAGGGGTGCCAGAGCAAGGTCGAGGTTGAGGCTGGCCAGCTTGCGAGGATATTGGGCCAGGGGGACTCCCTTGTGGAATTCCTTGATATAGGGAAGCAGTATTTCCGGACACATACCAAAAAATACCCAGTCGACCTCATCCGCAAGCGCCCGGACAACACCCAGCATCAGCTCCAGATCACCACGATGGCTTGTGCCACCTGCCCAGCCCACCCGCGGCCTTGCGCTTGTCTGGCGCTGGCTGGAGAGGCCCGCCCACAACGAAGCAGCCAGCATGTTCGGAACTACGCGAATGTCGTGATGCAGATGCGACAAAGCGTCTGCCAATGGCTCAGTGGATACGACCAGCCGATCGCACAACCCGATCGCCTGCCCTAACAATTCACCGACATTTTTTGGCCAGTTACGAACATGGTCATTTTTTTCAGACGGTTCGATCACATAATCGTCAATTTCGAATATTCGCCGTGCACTGGAATACTTCTTGATTTCAGCGATTTCCTTGATACTTTCGGCGGAATAGCGCAACTGCAGGATCATGGCGTCGGGCTTTTCCCGCTCTGCCACGATGGGCTCGGCTATCTGGTAACTGATCCGCCCCTGAATCCAGCCGGCTTGCTCCAGCTCCGAGAAAGGCTGAATGACCCGATAATGCCCGATCGCGGTTGTATTGAATGGCAATGCTAAAACTGACGGCATCGCGCGTGCGATGAAAGGATCCCAGCCAGTGCGCAGTCCCGGCTCAAGCCTGAAGCCCCCCTGCCTGAGGCTCAGGTTCTTGTTGTATGCGGGATCATTGGCGACACTGGCAAGCCAGCGCCGGTAAAAGGCCTCTTGGTCAGCGGCATCCCTCCCTGTTGCACTCGATTGCATCCGGGCGACTCTCGAAAACGGCGTCCATACCACGAGATAACCAGCTTCACGCACCCTCAGGCAAAGATCTGCATCGAACCAGCTCTGCTGCAGTGCGCGCGTATCCAAACCTTGCAGCTCGATGAATAGCTCCCGCAGAACTAACAGGCAATCCAGACTCAGCGCACTCCAGCTCTGCACCAGGTTCGACCGACCCAAGTAACTCTCGGCATCTGCCGCATTACCCGCAAAAGGATTACCCGCAGGACCGCACAGCCCCAAGACCATTGCGCTGGGCGCAGAGGTCCCATCGCGAGCATAAAGTTTGGGCCCGACTATTCCCACCTCCGGGCGCTGGGCCTGGCTCATCAACTCATGTAGCCATTGCGCGTCAAATAGCGCACAACCGACATCAAGCAACAAAAGATAGTCACCGCGTGCCTGTTCACTGCCCAAGTTCAAGCTTGCCGCCCTTCCCTGCCCCCCCACCTCAAGCACACGCAACTGCTCGCTGCCCATCCCCTTCATCGCAGTCAGCCAGTCACTCACCTCGGCAGGCTCATCACCGTTGGCGATCAACAACACTTCATAGTTGCTGTAATGGGTGTATTCAAACAGCGATTCGACGCAACGGCGCAAAGTGAGCAGATCCCTGCCGGCTTGAATCAATACAGAAACACTGGCGGGAAGCGCGTGCTTATAGCGCACGCGGGTTGCCATGCTATCGGCAACAGATTCTACTTCAGCGGCCACCCCCAAGCGCTTCAAGTGCGCACGCACCACACTGGCGGCATGAGCTTGCACTGCCGGATCATTCATCCAGTCAGCATATGTACTCTGACTTTGCACCAGCAATTCGGAGATATGCCCGATCACTTGCAAACCATGGGTTTCGACCAGACGCCAGAGTGCATCATGTGGTGCCAAGCTGCCGAACTGCGTGTCAAAACCGCCAATGGCACGCACCGCCTCACAGTTGAACGCCAATTGGCGACCTACGTAAGGCAAGCTGCGCATCAGATCGAGATCGAAATCGGGCTTGAGGATCGGATGACTCGATTCACGCCCATTGTATGCACCTTCATCGCTGTACAGACACAAGCTGTCGGCATTCAATGCCATGCGCTCGGCCATGATCACCAATGCGTGGGGATGAAGGCGATCCCCCGCACGCAATAGAACGATCCAGTCAGCCGAGGCATCAATCAACCGAGCATTCACATCGTCGAAGCCATCGCCATTGCGAACCTGGTGCTGCACCCCTGCAACCGTCGACAAGGGCAGTTCGCAGCTGCCTAGCACTTGAATACCACTGGCAGCATAGGACTGTGCAGCCAGGCTATCGAGCGTGGCACGAAGGGCAAGCTCTTCGCCGTCGTCGCAGAACACCACCGGCATGATACGAGGCCGACTTGGCCACTGCTCGATACGCTTGGGCAACAAGCGCTGTTGCCCCTCAGACAGTGAACGAGATTCCAGCCACTCAGCGTACAGCTCTGCAAAACTGAGGCTTTCAGTGCCCACCTGCTGATAGAAGGAAGCGATTTGCCGGTTGGTGAAGTTACGCACGTCCAGCTCTCGCCACACGTCATCGACACCGCCGCTATAGGATGCCATCGGCAAGTAACGCACCCACCCTACGGCAGGCTCATGCTCCCCGGTTCGCGCGGCCAACATCTGCTGCAACCACTCAGACTCGACCTTGGCCGCCTCAGTCATCGCCACGTGATGACTGAGCCTTCCGGCATGAATCCGCTCGATACTCAGCACCTGCTCGAGGCTGGCCAGATGCCCACGACGCAGCATGCAAATGTACAAAGCCATGTCCATGCGCGCACAGAACCCCCGCCCCTCCTGCACCAGCGTCTCCAGGTACTCCCCCACCTGGGCACGACGGAAAAGCGCATGACTGATACCACCAAACAGGTTGGAGGTGCTCTCGGCAATGCATGCCAACAGGTCTGTACCGTAGAGCACGGCAGTGGTCGGGGCGACTACCGCATTGAGCGCCCGGGAGGGCAACAGAATGTCATCGGCATCGCACACCAGTCGCTGGCTGATCACCATGCTCACCTGCTCATGATCACACAGCGCCTTCACCTGATGGCGGACGCATTGGGTCATCAATAGGTCATCATCGCAGAGAAACTTGACCAGCTCTCCTGAGGCGTGTCCGAGACATGCCAGCATGTTGCGGGCGAACCCGAGACGCACTGGGTTGCGCACGTAACGCAGAAGCGCTGACGAAGTCTTGCTCAGCTCGTCACAAATCTTCTCGATTTCTTGGTCAGGGCTATCGTCGCAAATAACGACTTCCAGGTTCGGGTAATCCTGGTTGAGCACGCTGCTCAGCGTACTACGGAAAAATGCTGGGTTGAACGCTGGAATGGCGATGGAGACGAGGGGCTGTGCGTTCACGCGGTGCTCACTTTAGCGATAAAACATTCAATGCAACAAAGGATGTGAAGGCGACATGCTGTGTACTTGCCGCCCATCACGGTGCCTCGATCAGATGTAATTGACCAACGACAGACCCGCGATTTTCGCGTAAGCCTGCAATGAAGCCTGCAACATGTTGGATTGCATGTTCAGGCGCAGCATCACCTCAGCCGGATCGCTTTCACGGATCGAGCTTTGCGTCTTGGTATTTTCAGCGCTCAGCGCTTCGTTGGTTTCCGCCTGCACATCCAGCGCCTGCCCACGCCCACCGATAGCGCTGATGGAAGAAGACACCTGATTTATGGCACTCGATACGTTACCCATGGCCGAATCCAGCGAAGCCAGGAAGTTTTGACGCGCAACCGGGTCGCTATCCACTGGCGTACTCAACGCCGTGCGCAACTTACTGATCGTATCAAGCACGTTCTGGGTCTGATGAGTATCCACTTTCACCCCAAACGAATCACCTGCACTCGGCGGCCCGGAAAGCTCGAAGCTGACCCCGGCGGCGGTAGCGGTAGTGCCATTGGGACCACCCAGCGATCCCTTGGCAACTGGGCGGCTATCGTCGGTTACCGGCGATGCATAGAGCTCGAACGTCGAACTGCTGGTGAACTTGAGCACTGCGCCCCCTGACGGGAATGCTGCCTCGTATGCATTCTGGTCAGTGATGGTGGCACGTGTAATCTGCTCAGAAGAGGCGTTACCTGGGCTGCGTGCACCAGACACCTCATCGGGCTTGGAACTCAGAGTGAACTGATGGCCTGCAATTACGGCATCTTCATTACCCTTGTCGCCATCCTTGTAGGTAATATCCAAGCGCAGATCAACGCCACGGAAGCTGATGCCGGTACCCTCGGCATTAGGGTCAAACTTACCTCCCCCACTCGCCTCGAGCGTAACGTCATTACCCTCAGCGTCGGTGATCTTGTACTCAGTGCTGCTGAGAAACTCGATCGTGTAAGGCTCGCCGCCACGGAACCGATCGTTGTAGGTAGAGCTACCAGCAACCTGACCATTGGACATGTTGATACGCCCATCATCGACCGCCGGCGCAGTCAGCTGAGTCTGGGTCCGACTGGTATTGAGCGCCTGCTCGAAGGCGTCATAACCGGTTTCGTTGGCAGCCAGGCTGAGCATGTCTCCCACCTGCAGGTTCAACTTGCCTTGATCGCCTTGGTAGCTGTAGGTGCCGTCCGCATTGCGAACGTATGGCGGCGTATCGCCCTTGGAGCCCGAGAAAATGTACTTGCCACTTTCGTCCCGGCTATTCATCAGGTTGAACAGCTGATCTTCCAACGAAGCCAGTTCGTCAGCATTGGCCTTTCGATCAGCATCCGTGAACGCACCGTTACCGGAACTAATGGCCAACTCATTCACACGCTGCAGCACGTTACTAATCGAAGTCAAGGTACTTTCCGCAGTTCCCAGCGCGTTACGCAAATTGACGGTATTGGTCGAATACTGCTTCAACATGCTCTGCTGCTGCTCAAGCTGCAGCAAACGCGCAGCGCCCACCGGATCGTCCTTGCCGGAGCGCACGCGGATGCCATCGCTGGCCTCCTGCTGGCTCTTCACCGTCTTCGCAAAGTTGCTCTGATAGTTGGCCTGGTTGGTGTTGTAAAACTGCGAAGTAGAGATGCGTACGCTCACGATCTACGGCTCCTTAAAGACTGTTGATCAGGGTGGCGAAAGTTTCCTGGGCCGCCTTGATGATCTGCGACGACGCGGTGTAGTACTGCTGGAACTTGACCAGATTGCCGACCTCTTCGTCCACCGACACGCCCGACAGGCCGTTGCGGCTGTCCAGCGCCGAGGTGTGCAATGCGTTGGTGGCATCACTGTCCATTTGCGCCTGGCCGGCCTTGCCACCGACGTTGGACACCAGCTTGGCGTAGGCATCGGTGAAGCTGATGCCCTTGCCATTGGCACCCACTTCGATCGTGGACTTGGTCTGCAGGTCAATGATCGCCTGAGCATTGCGGTTGTCCGACGAGCCTGCGCCGGTCAGGCCCACGGTATAGCTGTCGCCGTTCTGTGGCGCGCCGGAAACGCTCATTTCAAAGGTGAAGTTGCCGCCCAGCGAGTTGCCATTGCCATCCACCATCGGCACCGACAATTGCAGCTTGTTCTCCTGGCCCGGCACGATGGTGCCGCTGCCGATCTCAGTGCCCTTGGCGTCGTACATCTTGTAAGCCTGGGGCGAAGTGGTGTTGTCACCGAACACCAGCTTGACCGGGGTCGAATACGTAAGACCCGCCTGCAACTGCGAATGCTGGGCAGCATCATAGATGTCAAGTTTCGATGTCAGCGTCGGCTGGGAGATCACGCCGGTGCCTTTGTTGCCCGAGCCACTGGTGGCGGTAAGCGGTGACGACAGCGCCAAGCCTTTGGGGTCGGTAAGGACAGTTTCGATGCCTGCAGCGGCATTGCGAGTCGGGGTAATCTTGAAGCTGTCGCCTGCAGCCAAGCCACCACCGTTGAGCGACAAGGTGAAACCGTCGATCACAGGTGCGGGGTCATCACTGAGGTCATAGCGGCCCATCTCGGTACCTTCCGGCAGCTTACGCACGCTGTAGCCCGTGGCACTTGTGAAGGTTACCTGGTAATCGCTGGTAGACAGCTTGCCGGGATCTTTGATGGTGACGTCCAGGTTGCCGGAGCCAGCGCTGTTGGTCGACTTGGCGATGCTGCGCTCACTGATGGCCTTGGCACTGTTGATATCACCGAACAACGTGGCGCCGAAGTTGCCGTTCTTGTCGACACCCTGGGCCAGCTGAATGTTGATGGCATCGGCCACTGCCAGCGCCACGCGCCCCAGCTCATTGAGGGCCGGGTCGAGGGTATCGGTACGGTAGCGGATCAAGCCCCCCAGCTCGCCACCCGTGGCGCTACTGGTAATGTCCATCTTGGTCGAGCCGCGGTTGAGGATCAGGCTCGAACGGGTCGGGTCGGCCGCGCTCGGCTCCACGCCCAAGGTCTGGGTGGTCTTGCCCAGTACCAGCGCCTGTCCGTTCTTCAGGTAAACATCGTAGTTGCCTTCACGCTCGACCACATCGGTGCCAATCAGCTTGTTAAGCTCACGCACCGCACCATCTCGCTGGTCAAGCAGATCGTTGGGCTGGCCGGCAGTAGCACCGACCCGCGTGATCTGAGTGTTCAGTTCTGCGATGGTCTTGGTCAGATTGTTGACCTGATCGGCAATCCCAGCCATGTTGCTGTTTACGTTGCTCAACTGCTGATTGAGCTGTGACGACAAGGTGTTGAAACGCTTGGCCAGGGACTGTGCGCTGGACAACAGCAATTGGCGCGAAGAGTCTTCCGCCGGCTTGGCCGCCGCATCCTGCATGGCAGTGAAGAATGTTTTCAGCGCGGCGGTAATACCGGTATCGCTACTGGACAGCGAGGTATCCAGCGGTGTGATCTGGTCCAGGTACGAGGATGCCTCGCTGCTCAGCGAGGTGGTCGTGCGCAGCTGGTTCTCGATGAACGCATTGTACACCCGGCGCACATCTGCCAACGTGGTTCCGGTGCCAATGAACACCTGGCCAACTTGTTGCCCGCCCTTGGTCTTCTGCACGTTCTGCTGGCGCGAGTAGCTTTCGACATCGGCGTTGGCGATGTTGTTACCGAGGGTGTACATCCCCGATTGCGCGGCACCCAGCCCCGACATACCAATGTTGATCAGACTCGCCATGGTTCCATACCCTTAAAGTTTTGTTGCGGTACCGAGCATTGCGTAGTGCTCGTACGACTTCATCTGTCTTGCGATCTGCGAGATCTTGCTGGCGTAATTCGGGTCGGTGGCATACCCGGCCTTCTGCAACTCTTGCACGAATTGTTCTGGGTTATCGGCGGCCTTCACTGCATCTTGATAGCGCGCATTGTTCTGCAACAAGCTGACGAGGTCGTGGAAGCTGTCCTGGTAGGAATCGTACGAACGGAACGCCGCCGTCTCCTTGACGAACTGGCCATCACGGTACTCGCTGGTTATCGCCCTCGCCTGACCGCCGTCCCAATTGCCGGTGGCTTTGATGCCGAACAGGTTGTGGCTGCTGCTGCCGTCGGTGTTGCGCATTACCGACTTGCCCCACCCGGTCTCCAGTGCGGCCTGGGCCACCAGGTAACGCGGATCGATACCAATGCGCTTGGCCGCCTGTTCGGCCATTGGCAGCATGGTGGCGACGAATTCATCGCTGTCGCCAAAGGCTTTGTTCGGTGCCAACGGCGGCTGCGCCACCGCGCGCCCTACAATGCGCAGGCCGTTGTCCGGCACGGCGAAAGCCTTGGCTACCTGTTGGCCGTCACGGGCTGGGACGGTGGCAGTATTGGCCGTGGCCGCCGATTGCACGATACCGGCCAACAAGCGGTCGGTGAGCTTGCTCGGCAGCGCCAGGCGACGTGAATTGAGCGCAGCGACGTCGTTGCGGGTGGCGGTCGACTGGGTGGCATGCACGGGCTCGGCGACCTTGTTGCCCCACAGCGCCGGGGCGTTGCCCTCGATCCGCGGAAACGGGCTGGTGCTGGCCGGGTTGGCCTTGTTCTTCGACAGCTGGCGCACCAGCACATCCTGCAGCCCGATACCGCCACCTTCGCGTGACATGCTTACAGCCAGTTGCTGGTCATACATGTCACGGTACTGCTTCACCGTTTCGGTGTTCATCGGGTTGTCGTCGGCTAGCACGTCGCTTGCCTTGCGTGAGGCCTTGAGCATTTCGCTGATGAACAGCGATTCGAACTCCTGGGCTACCTTGCGCACGTTGGCATCGCTGTCGCGGTCGCCATGCTTGAGCGAACTCAGGCGATTGAGGTCGGTGTAGGCACCGCTGTCGGCACTGCCAGAAACCAGGCTTTTGCTGTTCATCCGCGCCGTCCTCAGATCACGATCAGGTCGGCCTGCAAGGCGCCGGCCTGTTTCAGGGCTTCGAGAATGGCCATCAGGTCGCCGGGCGCTGCGCCCACCTGGTTCACCGCGCGGACGATCTCATCCAGCGTGGTGCCCGGGCCGAACTTGAACATCGGCTTGGCTTCCTGCTCGGCGTTTACCCGCGAGCGTGGCACCACGGCCGTCTGGCCATTGGAGAACGCCCCCGGCTGGCTGACGATCGGGTCTTCGGTGATGGTCACGGTCAGGCTGCCGTGGGTCACCGCTGCCGGCGACACCTTGACGTTCTGGCCGATGACGATGGTACCGGTGCGCGAGTTGATGATGACCTTGGCAACCGCCTGGCCCGGGTCGATTTCGAGGTTTTCGAGGATCGATAGGTAATCTACGCGCTGGCTGGGGTCCATCGGCGCACTGACCCGCACCGAACCACCGTCCACGGCCTGGGCCACACCCGGGCCGAGCAGGTCGTTGACCTTGTCGACGATGCGCTTGGCGGTAGTGAAGTCGGGGCGGTTGAGGTTCAGGGTCAAGGTGTTGCCCTGGTTGAAGCCGCTCGGCACGGCCCGCTCGACACTGGCACCCCCGGGGATGCGACCGGCCGACGGAACGTTGACGGTGATCTTCGAGCCGTCACGGCCTTCGGCGTCAAAGCCCCCCACCACCAGGTTGCCCTGGGCGATGGCGTAGACGTTGCCGTCGATACCCTTGAGCGGGGTCATCAGCAGGCTGCCGCCACGCAGGCTCTTGGAGTTACCGATCGACGACACGGTAATGTCCACCACCTGGCCGGGCTTGGCGAACGCCGGCAGGTCGGCATGCACCGACACCGCCGCGACGTTCTTCAGCTGCACGTTGCCGGAGCCGGCCGGCACCTTGATGCCGAACTGCGACAGCATGTTGTTGAAGGTTTGCAGGGTAAACGGTGTCTGGGTGGTCTGGTCACCCGTGCCGTTCAGCCCCACCACCAGGCCGTAACCGATCAACTGGTTGGAACGCACGCCAGAAATGCTGGCGATGTCCTTCAGGCGCTCTGCCTGCGCACCGAAGGCACAGGACAGGAGCAGGGTTGCGGCAATCAGCTGCCTCACGTTGAACATGGTCATCCGTACTCAGAAAGGCCAAAGCGGGCTGATGAAGAAGCGGTCCAGCCACCCGGGCTGGCTGGCATCGGCGAACGAGCCGGTACCGGAATAGGTGATGCGCGCGTCGGCCACACGGGTGGACGGCACGGTATTGTCGGTGGCGATGTCGTCGGCGCGGATCATGCCGGCAATGCGCACCAGCTCTTCGCCGGTGTTCAGGGTCAGCCACTTCTCGCCGCGCACGGCGATGATGCCGTTGGGCAGCACTTCGGCCACGGTCACGGTAATCGAACCGGTCAGGGTGTTGCCCTGGGTGGCCTTGCTGTCGCCCTTGGTGGCGCGTTCGCCGTTGTAGCCGGCCTCCAGCGACAGGTCACCGCCACCGAACGGGTTATTGGTGTTCGGTGTGCTGCCGAACAGCGAGGTCAGGCCGATGTCGGCCTTGCTGTTCTTCTGGATCTGCGAACCTGCGTTCTTGCTGGCCGACGTTTTCTCGTTGAGGGTGATGGTGATGATGTCACCCACCCGGAACGCCTTGCGGTCGCTGTACAGGTTCTGCTCGAAACCGGCCTGGTAGATGGAACCGTTGTTGGCCGCTGCCGGCAACGGGGTGCGCGGCAGTACCGGCGCGTAGTACGGGTCGTTGGGCTTGGGCGTCGGGCCGACGCAACCTGCCAGCAACACCGCCCCCCCCAGGGCGAACACGGACAACAGACGATTCATGGTGCATACCTCACGGGTGTAACGAAGCGACAGGGCTTAGAGCTGTTGGGTCACGAACGACAGCATCTGGTCGGCGGTGGAGATGACCTTGGAGTTCATCTCGTAGGCGCGCTGGGTGGTGATCATGTTCACCAGCTCTTCCACGGTGCTGACGTTGGAGTTTTCCAGGGTCTGCTGCTGGGTGGTACCGAAACCGTTCAGGCCCGGGGTGCCCACTTGCGGCGCGCCACTGGCGGCAGTTTCCAGGAACAGGTTGTCGCCGATGGCCTGCAGGCCAGCCGGGTTGATGAAGTCGGCAGTCTGGATGTTGCCGATCACCTGCGCTGCAGGGTTGCCGGCCGTGGTGATCGACACGGTGCCGTCCTGGCCGACGGTGAAGGTTTGCGCGTCGTTCGGCACGACAACGGCAGGCTCCAGGGCGTAACCGTTGGCGGTGACGATCTGGCCGTCGGAGTTCAGGTGGAAGGTGCCGTCACGGGTGTACGACACCGTGCCATCCGGCTGCAGGATCTGGAAGAAACCACGGCCGTTGACGGCCATGTCCAGCGGGTTTTCGGTGGTCTGCAGGCTGCCGGCGACGAAGCTCTTCTGGGTGCCGACAATGCGCACACCGGTACCGACCTGCAGGCCCGAAGGCAGCTCGCTGTCCTGGGTGGACTGGGCGCCGGGCTGGCGGCGGATCTGGTACAGCAGGTCAGCGAACTCGGCACGGTCACGCTTGAAGCCGGTGGTGGAGACGTTGGCCAGGTTGTTGGAAATGACCGTCAGGTTGGTGTCCTGGGCGGACAGGCCGGTTTTAGCGACCCAAAGAGCCGGAAGCATGTAGTTTCTCCTCGTGCGCCTGTTTTACGGCACCCGTTCAAAAGTGATTAGCCGATTTGCAAAACCCGAGCCATGGCTTCGTCGCCTTCCTTGGCCGTGTTCATCATCTTGACGTGCAGTTCGAACTGGCGGGACAGCGCCAGCACCGAGGTCATTTCCTCGACAGCGTTGACGTTGCTGCCTTCCAGGAAGCCCGCCACCACCCGCACGTTGACGTCGGCGTCGGCCGGCTGGCCAGAGGTGGTGTGGATCAGACCGTCCAGGCCTTTGGTCAGGCCTTTGGTGTCCGGGTTGACCAGCTTTATGCGGTCGACCTCGGCCATCACCCGCGGGTCTTCACCCATGGAGCGAATGCTGAGGGTGCCGTCGGCGCCGACCTCAACCTTCTGCTCCGGCGGGATGGCAATAGGGCCACCGTTGCCGATCACCGGCATGCCATTGCCGGCACGCAGCACGCCGAGGGCGTCGATGTTCAGGCTGCCGGTACGCACGTAGGCTTCGCTGCCGTCCGGTGCCTGCACGGCGATGAAGCCCTTGCCGGTCACGGCAACATCCAGGTCACGACCCGTCTCGACCAACGGGCCTTCGCTGAAGTCGGTGGCCGGGCGTTCGGTCATGGCAAAGGCGCGCGCCGGAAAGCTGTCACCGAACACCGGCATCGAACGCGCCTGTTCCAGGTCGCGCTGAAAACCGTTGGTGGAAATGTTCGCCAGGTTGTTGGCGTGGGCCTTTTGCGCCAGCGCGTTCTGGCTGGCGCCGGTCATGGCCACATAAAGCAACTTGTCCACAGTATCTCCTCTGCGCGTCGCTGCCGCGCTGTCACTGGGCAGGTTCGAAGCAATAATCGAACCAAGTCTGAAACCGCCTGTTTACGGGGGTTTCAGCGCGGCAAGGGGCAACAAACGTCAGTTTGTCGGCGGATGTTTGCCGCCTGCGGCAAGGGCTTGTCAGAAGGTGCGGCACGCGGCGTTGTTGTAGGGGCCGGAATGGCGGACCCAACCCTCCCCCGGATTGCTGGCCGAGCACAGGTAGCGGCCGGTGGCCAGGCTTTGCCATTGGTAGAACGGGGCGGGAGCGGCCGAGAGCGGCAAGGCCATGGCCAGGAGGGCGGTAAGCATTAGCCGTTTCATGGGTGTGAACCTTGAAGAACCTGGGGCCGCTTTGCGGCCCATCGCCGGCAAGCCAGCTCCCACAGGGAATTGCAACCTCCTGTGGGGGCCGGCTTGCCGGCGATGGGCTGCAAGGCAGCCCCAATTACAGACAAAACCACACTAGCAGGCGACCATCAGGTCATCTGGATGATGGTCTGCATGAGGGTGCTTTCGGTGGAAATGGTCTTGGCGTTCGCCTGGTAGTTGCTCTGCGCCTTGATCAGGTTGACCAGCTCGCCGGTCAGGTCGACGTTGGAGTCTTCCAGTGCGCCGCCGGTGATCTGGCCCAAGGTACCCGTGTCCGGGGCGCCGATCACCGGCACGCCCGAGGCGTAGGACTCTTTCCAGTTGGTGCCACCAATCGGGGTCAGGCCCTGCAGGTTGGCAAAGTTGGCGATAGCCACCTGGCCGATCACCTTGTCCTGGCCATTGGTGAAGTTGGCGAACATGTTGCCGCTTTCGTCGATGGTCAGGCCCGACAGCTCACCGGTGGCAAAGCCGTCCTGGCTCTTCGCGGTGGTGGCGGAGGCGGCGTTGTACTGGGTGGTACCGAGCATGTCCAGGTTCACCCCCGCAACGTTGGCGGTAGCGCCGTTGGCACCCCATACACCGGCGGCGTTCTTCTGTGCCGGGATCCAGTTGCTGAGGGTGAAGGTCTTGTTGGCGGCGATGGTCATGCCGCCGGCTACCGGACCTTCCGTCATCGAGGCGGTGTCCAGGGTGCCGTCAGACTTGAACGGCAGCTTGTTGGACAGCGGCGTGGTCGAGGTCGGATCGGCCGGGTTGCGCCCGTCGATAGTGGTGTACATGGTCCAGGAGTTGCTGGTGGCGTCCTTGACGAAGTACTGGTTCAGCTGGTGCGCGTTACCCTGGCTGTCGTACACGTCGGTATTGAACGTGTAGTTATAGGTGCCGGTATTGGTCGGATCGAACGGCGTCTGGGTGGGTGCAGTCGCGGTGGAGTTGAGGTTGACGTTCTCGGAGATGCGACCGGTCGGGTTCGGCGTCAGGTTCGAGGTGTCGATCTGCAGGTTGGTCAGCACACCCTGGATGATCTTGCCATTGGCATCCACTGCATAACCTTGCAGGTTGGCCCCCGACGAGCTGACCACGTAGCCGTCCTTGTCGCTGTAGAAGGCACCGGCACGGGTGTAGATCTTCGAGCCGTTGTCGTTCATCACGAAGAAGCCGTTGCCATCGATGGCCATGTCCAGCGCCTGGCCGGTGCCATTGATGTTGCCCGGGGTGAACATCTGCGACACGGCGGCAGTCTTCACGCCAGTGCCCACCACGTTCTTGCCGGCACTGGTGCCGCGAATGGAGTTGGAGTACTGGTCGGCGAACTCGGCGCGCGACGACTTGAAGCCGGTGGTGGCAACGTTGGCAATGTTGTTGCCGGTAACGTTCAGGGCCTTGTTTGCTGCATAGAGGCCGCTAAGGCCGATATTGAAAGACATGTGTAACTCCTGTCGTTTTGCTCAGGCCCTAGATGCCGATGCTTTGGATTTTGGAAAGCGCAACACTGCCCAGCCCAGCCAGGTTGAGTGTCATCTCAGAACCGTTGGTACCCATGGTCACACTGGTGACCGAGGCCGGCAGGTTGGTGGTCATGGCCGTGGCCTGGCCGTCGATCGAGGCAGTGGCCTTGAAGCTGTAGGTACCTGCTGCCAGTGCTTCGCCGTCGTCGTCCAGGCCGTTCCAGGTGAAGTCGATCTTGCCGGCTTTCTGAGTACCCAGGTCGAGGGTGCGCACCAGCTTGTCGTCCTTGTCGTAGATACCCACCGAAGTAGCGGTGCTGGACGACGTCAGGTTGACCGAGCCTTTCATATCCTTGCTGGTGTCGACCACCGCCTTGTCGGTCTGCACAATCACATTGCGCCCGACCAGTGACGAAGCCTGCAACGCCTGGGAGGACTGCAGCCCTGCCGCGATGTAGGTCACCGAGTCATTGAGCGACTGCATGCTCTCGAGGCTGCTGAACTGCGCCAGCTGCGCCACGAACTCGCCGTTTTCCTGTGGATCGAGCGGGTTCTGGTTCTTCATCTGGGTAACCAGCAACTGCAGGAAAGCATCCTTGCCCAGCGCGCTGCCGGCAGCGCCGGTGCTGCTGTCGGCTTTCGACGTCTGCTTCTGCAGCGAGGTCAGGTACGCGCTGCTGACGTCAGAGGTGGAATTGGTAGTGGTCATGTCGGCTTCCTATCACTGCCCCAGGGTCAGGACTTTCTGCATCATGCTCTTGGCCGTGTTCATCAGCTCGGCGTTGGTCTGGAACGCACGGCTGGCAGAGATCATG
>Ga0213829_1000804_pt1 | contig 25504 bp, 19 predicted proteins | sample MC6MC0896MG_FD_180665 | JGI IMG/M metagenome (GOLD analysis project Ga0213829, IMG submission 180665) | Enriched soil aggregate microbial communities from Iowa State University, Ames, United States - MC6-MC0896-MG | ecosystem: Environmental > Terrestrial > Soil > Unclassified | place: USA: Iowa...
GGTCGGGCGGTGAAGCCCAGCGGATCAAACTGGCCACCGAACTGCAACGCAACCAGCGCGGGGCAACCTTGTATGTGCTCGACGAGCCCACCACCGGTTTGCACCCACGGGATGTCGATCGCTTGCTCGAACAGTTGAATACGCTGGTGGCGGCGGGGCATACGGTGATCGTCGTCGAACATGAAATGCGCGTGGTGGCGCAAAGTGACTGGGTGATCGATATCGGGCCGGGGGCGGGGGATCAGGGCGGGAAGATCGTGGTGGCGGGGACGCCGCAGAAAGTGGCTAAAAGCAGGAAGAGCCAGACGGCACCGTTTTTGGCCAGGACCCTTGGTATGGCTTGAATGGGGGGTGTTTCTGCTGACGCCATCGCGAGCAAGCTCGCTCCCACAGGGATCTGAGTCGTACACAAATGATGTGAGCAACTGGTCCACTGTGGGAGCGAGCTTGCTCGCGATGGCGATCTATCAGGCGCCGTCGAGTGTGCGTCTGACCTTGTCCAGCAATTCACTGATCTCCCACAGGGATCTGAGTCGTACACAAATGATGTGAGCAACTGGTCCACTGTGGGAGCGAGCTTGCTCGCGAAGGCAATCTATCAGGCGCCGTCGAGTGTGCGTCTGACCTTGTCCAGCAATTCACTGATCTCCCACAGGGATCTGAGTCGTACACAAATGATGTGAGCAACTGGTCCACTGTGGGAGCGAGCTTGCTCGCGATGGCGATCTATCAGGCGCCGTCGAGTGTGCGCCGAACCTTGTCCAGCAATTCATTGATCTGGAACGGCTTGACCAGCATCTCCATGCCATCCCCCAGAAACACCTGGCGATTGATCGCGGTTTCGGCGTAACCGGTCATGAACAGGATCGGCAACTTTTGTCGCCAACCCCGTGCCACATCGGCCAGTTCGCGACCGCTCATCCGCGGCAGGCCGACGTCGGTCAGCAGCAGATCGATGGACTCGTCGTTCTGCAAGCGCTCCAGAGCGCCTTCGATGTCGCCCACTTGCGTGCAGCGGTAACCGGCATCCACCAGCACCTCGGCGACGAACATCCGCACTGAGGGCATGTCCTCGACAATCAGCACATGTTCGCCGCAACCCTGGGGATCCACGCTGGACGGCTGTTGTTCGCTGGCCAGGAGGTCGGCACTGGCGGGCAACATGATCGTGACTTCGGTGCCGCGCCGGGCCACGCTGCGGATGTGCGCATCGCCGCCCGATTGTCGGGCGAAACCGTAGATGGTCGACAACCCGAGGCCAGTGCCCTGACCCAGCGGCTTGGTGGTGAAGAACGGATCGAACACCTTGCCGATCACACTGTGGTCGATACCGGTGCCGTCATCGCGCACCGCCAGGGCTACATACGCACCATCGGCCAGATTGGGATCGCCATGAGAGTAGGCTGCATAGGTGCTGATCCATACATTGCCGCCCTGGGGCAACGCATCGCGGGCGTTGATCACCAGGTTGAGCACGGCGCTTTCGAGCTGGATCGGGTCGACCAGGGCGATCGCGGGCTTGGAGGTCAATTCCAGTTTCAGGGCGATGCGCTCGCCGATGGTGCGCACCAACAGTTCCTCGAGCGAACGCACGTGCTCGTTGATGTCCACGGGCCGGGTGTCGAGGGGTTGCTGACGCGCGAAGGCGAGCAGGCGATGAGTCAGGGACGCGGCGCTCATGGCCGAATTCAAGGCCGCTTCGGCGTAGAACTGAACCTTGTCGGTGCGCGAGGCGGCGACCCGCTTCTGGATCAGCTCCAGGCTGGTGATGATCCCGGTGAGCAAATTGTTGAAGTCGTGGGCGATGCCGCCAGTCAGTTTGCCCAGCGCGTCCATCTTCTGCACTTGCAGCAACTGGGCTTCGGTACGGGCGCGTTCGGCGACTTCCTTGGCCAATTGAGTGGTGGCGTCGTCCAGCCGGGCCAGGTGCGAGCGCTCGCGGTGCCGGTGTTCGGTGACATCCTCGACGAAGACCAGGCTCAGTTCCGGCGTGCGGTAGGGCGAAATCTGCCACTCGGTATCGCGCACTTCGCCCTGGACCCGCATGCTCAGGGTGCCTTTCCAGCGCTCGCCATAGGCCAACCGCAGCCGCAGTTCGTCGATGATCGCGTCCTGATCTTCGGCAAAGCATTCGCGCAGGGCGTCCGGATTGCGGTTGTCCTGGATCATCTGCGCGAAGGCATGGTTGCATTCGTGGATTTTCAGGTCGGCGTCCAGCACGGCGATGGGTGCGGACACGTTGACAAAGATTTCCCTGAATCGCGCCTCGCTGTCACGCAGGGCATTTTCGGTTTCCCGCACGCGCAGCAAGGTGCGCAGGGTGGCCAGCAACACATCCGGGTCCACCGGGTGAATCAGGTAGGCATCGGCCCCGGCGTCCAGGCCGGTGATGATGTCGCCGGTCTGGATCGAGGCCGCCGACACGTGAATCACCGGCAGCAGGGCGGTCACCGCCTCGGCGCGCAGTTTGCGCACGATGTCGAAACCGCTCATGTCCGGTAGATTGACGTCGAGGATCAAGGCGTCGATGTTGACGCTGTCGATGAGCTCCAGGCCTTCGCCGCCGGTGCCGGCTTCCAGCACTTCATAGCCGTGGCTTTCCAGGCGCCGGCGCAGGGCGTAGCGGGTCGCGACGTTGTCGTCGACGATCAACAGGCGAATGTCACGTTTCATCGGCGGGCTCCATGGCGATGGCCAGCGGGATGATCACGAAAAAGGTCGAGCCCTTGCCCGGCGTACTCTGCACGCCGACTTCGCCACCCAGCAACGCCGCGAAGCGTTTGCACAGGGACAGTCCGAGCCCGGTTCCGCGAAGGCGTTTCTGCAAGGGTGAGTCGACCTGAGAGAAGTCCTCGAACAATGCGCCATGTAGCGCCGGGGCGATACCTATTCCGGTGTCGCTGACGGCAAAGCGCACGCGGTCGCTGCCTTCCATCCGGGCCGAGACGCGGACTTCGCCGCGGGTGGTGAACTTCAATGAATTGGCAATGAAGTTGCGCAGGATTTGCCCGAGCTTCTTGTCATCGGTGTAGAGCCTTGGCAAGCCCACCGGCTCTTCGAAAATCAAGTCCACGGCGCTGGCGTCTACGATGGGCCGGAACATGCCGCGCAGGGCGGCGAACAGGTCGAACATGTCGAACCAGGCCGGGGAAATGGTGATGCGCCCGGCTTCGATCTTGGCCAGGTCCAGCAAGTCGTCGACCATGTCGCTCAATTCGCGGGCAGCGACGCTGACGAAGGCCACTTGCTTGTGCTGCTCGGGGCTCAGGGGACCGTCGAGTTCATCGCTCAGCAAGCCGGTGATGCTCAGGATCGAGCCCAATGGCGTGCGGAACTCATGGCTCATGTACGACAGGAAACGGCTCTTGAGGTCCGAGGCCTGGCGCAATTGATCGGCCTGGGTGTCCAGTTCGGCGTACAACGCCAGCACGCCCTGGTTGGTTTCATCCAGTTCCTCGCGCAAGGCGCTGGCTTCTGCCTGCAATTGCGCGATCAGCGCGGCTTGTTCGTCAATCTGACTCATGGGTATCTCAGCCATGGGTTGCCTCCAGAGCAATGACCAATACCGTCACATCGTCCCGCCCACGGCAGAAGTCGCGGTGCAGGATGGCGGCAATCACGGCCGGATGGCGGTGTACCAGGCCGGGGTAATCTTGCAGATTCCATCGGGACTGCAGGCCGTCGCTGTACAGGATCAATAGCTGTCCGTTTACCTGAGCATAGTCAAAGGGTTGGGCCTTTCGATACTGGCCACCGACGATGCCGGGGTGGGAGGCCAGGCCGCGGGATTTGTCCGGTGCGATCAGGCTGCCCCCGATGTTGCCGATCCCGACGAATCGCAGGGCACTGCTGTTGCCGTCGAACTGGGCAATGGCCAGCGCTCCGCCGCGGGTGCCGATCATGGCGTGATGGATGTCTTCGAGCAGCAACAGCGGCGAAGCGAACGGCGACAGGGCAAACACCCGCTCGCCGGCGCGGGCGGCGCGCTCGGCTTCTTCGCCGTGGCCGAGGCCGTCGATCACCAGGGCGCTGATGCGCGGGCCATCAAATGCCAGGTGCCAGACATCGCCACAGGCGGGATCGTGGTGCAACGCATGCTGGCTGATGCCGATTCGTCGGTCCGGCGCCTTGTCGCTGCGCGGATACAACCGCGTCAGCAGCACGGCGCCTCGGGCGTCGGCATAGACATCGAACACTTCGGCCTGGCGCGACACCGCCCCCAGGCCGATGCCCTGGGTGCCGCCGGTGGAAAACCCGTCGGTCAGGCACGCGTGCACATCGAAGCCCTGGGCGCGGTCGACGGCGAGTATTTCGATCCCGGCACCTGAAGCGCGCGGCAGGACCCTCAGGTGCAGTTCGCCATGGGTCGCATGCTTGAGAATGTTGCTGGCAAGTTCTGTGGTCACCAGCGCTACACGGCCGGCATCTGTGGTGTCGAAACCGTGCTTTTGCGCCAGTTGCTGCGCGGTGCGTCGCGCGTAACCGATCTGGCTGCTGTCTTCGATTGGCAACACTTGGGTCATTGACCCGCCCATGTTCACGTCCATCGCGTGATCGTTATGCGAGTGCCTTTGCCAGGCGTGGTGTCCAGTTCGAATTCTTCCACCAGGCGCTTGGCGCCGGTCAGGCCCAGTCCCAGGCCGCTGCCGGAGGTCCAGCCGTCGGTCATTGCCAGCTTGATGTCGGGGATGCCCGGACCTTCGTCGCGGAACACCAGGCGCAAGCCGGTGCGTGCATTCTCGTCGAGAATTTGCCAGTCCATGTCGCCGCCGCCGCCATAAACCATGGTGTTGCGCGCCAGCTCGCTGACGGCGGTCACCAGCTTGGTCAGGTCGATCAGGCGCATGCCGCACTCCTGGGCGAGCTTGCGCGTCAGTTGCCGGGCCAGCACCACGTCCTGCTCGATGTGAATCGGGTGAGTGCCGCTGCTGCGCACGGTCATTGCTCGCGTACCCGTGCCTGCAGCAGTTTCATCCCGCGCTCGACATTCAGCGCCGTGCTGACGCCGGGCAGGGTCAGGCCGAGCTCGACCAGGGTGATGGCCACCGCCGGCTGCATGCCGACCAGCACGGTTTGGGCATCCATGATTTTCGACAGCCCGGAGATGGTGCCGATCATTCGGCCGATGAACGAGTCGACCATGTCCAGTGCCGAGATATCGATCAGCACGCCGCGGGCCGAGGTCCGACTGATGCGCTCGGAGAGATCGTCCTGAAGGGTCAGGGCCAACTGGTCATGCATGTCGACCTGAATGGTCACCAGCAGGAAGTCGCCCATTTGCAAGATCGGAATGCGCTCCATCGGCTCAGTCCGCCTTGCTGACAGTGATTCCCAAACGGGTCAGGGCCAGTTTCAGGGCGTCGGCCAGGTTGGCCTTGGTGACGACGCCTTGCAGGTCCAGCCCCAGGTGCACGATGGTCTGGGCGATCTGCGGCCGTACGCCGCTGATGATGCAATCGGCACCCATCAGGCGAATCGCGGTGACGGTCTTGAGCAGGTGCTGGGCCACCAGGGTATCGACGGTCGGCACGCCGGTGATGTCGATGATGGCGATTTCCGAGCCGGTATCGACGATCCGCTGCAACAGCGATTCCATCACCACCTGGGTACGTTGCGAGTCGAGGGTGCCGATCATCGGCAGCGCCAGCACGCCGTCCCACAGCTTGACCACCGGGGTCGACAATTCCAGCAGCTCTTCCTGCTGGCGCTTGATCACCGCCTCGCGGGACTTCTGGAAGGTGCGGATGGTATGCATGCCCAGGGCGTCGAGCAGTTCGGACACCTCCCAGAGCTGCTCGGCCAGCAGTGCCGGACTGTCCTGGTAATGGTTTTGCAGTAGCGCAAACATCGGGCCCTTGAGGGCGAAGATGAAACTGGCGGTCTGGTGCGAGTCCTGGCCGAGCAGGGCACGGCTATGGGAAAGTTTTTCGAGGAACTGGCGAATATCGTCCCAGCCGGAGGACGCGACGTTTTGATCGTTGCCCCGTTCGAGGCCGGCGATGACCAGGTGCAGGAAATCCGACGTTTCCTGTTTCAGGTCCTGTTCTTTGAGATTGCGGGTAGCGCCGCTGGTGTCGAGGTTTTTCGACCATTCACCCAGGAGTTGGGTCCGGTTCGTTTTCATCGCATCGAGTGTGCTGGTTTGCAGTGCCGCCATGGGACTTTGACTCCTTGGAAAGTGTGGCCGATTCTCCAAATATTGATCGGCACAAATCAGTGACATTTGCCGTAAGCAATAGTTTTCGATTCTGACAGGTTTTTGCGATTGGCTGCATCTGAAGTCCAGGACTGGCTGGGCGAAAACGGGCTCGAGCCTTGCAGCGCTCATGCCGACGCCTTCGCCGGCAAGCCGGCTCCTACAGGGGGGGCCGAAACCCTTCGGTATATCGGTGCGGTGATCCGTTCGATTGAACGTTGCCGGCTGGAACGCCTCGAAACTACAGGGCCGACTGTTTAAACCGCACTTGCAGTGACGAACGAGGTACTTATGAAAGACGATGCGATGACACAGGAACAGGATCAAACGGGGGCACCGGTCAACCGTAATGATCCGGCGATTGACCCGCAGACGCCGGTCGAACCGGGTGGGCAACACCAGGGGCAGACCCCGAAACCGGAAAGTGCCGACCAGGCGGTCGACCAGAAGAACCGCCATACCGATAACGACAATGAATTCAGCCCCGGTTTCAAGCCGAACCCGGACCGGCCCAAGCCCAGTGATGATACCGATGCCGATATTGATACCGACGGTGGTTAGATTGGGGTCAAACAAAAAGGCCGCATCCCGGGATGCGGCCTTTTTGTTGTTTTGTTGATGAGCATTACTTGTCTGGATGAGCCGCCTGCAGTTTTTTCGCCATGCCCAGATGCTTCTCCAGCGCCGGCAGCATTTTTTGCGCAAACGCTTTCAGGTCGGTTGCGCCTTTGACCTTGTCGTCCGTCACTGTGTTGGCTTCTTTCTTGAACAGCTCAATGGTGTCTTCGTGCGCCTTGACCTGATTGTTGGCATAGGCCGCGTCGAAGGATTCATCACGCACTTCAAGAATTTTTTCCTTGGCCTGTTTCACCAGTGTCGTGGTGTCCGGCACCTCGATGTCATTCTTTTTCGCCAGTGCCGCCAATTCATCGTTCGCCTTGGAATGATCGGTGATCATCATGTTGGCAAATTCCTTGATATCGGCCGATTTGCTTTTTTCCAATGCCAGCCGGCTGGTTTCGATCTCGGCGATGCCGCCCGCGGCCGCGCTGTCGACGAAGTCATTGGAGGTGGCAGCAAAGGCCATGCCCATGCTGGTGCTCAAGGCAACGGCCAAGGTGAGGTGGCGCAGGGTAAATCCGTCCATTGGTTATTCTCCACACAGGTTTTCATGGGCGATCGAATGATCGTTAATCAATGGAGGACGACGGGCGGACAAAGGTTTTATCGCTTTTTCGAAAGGACGACGAACGGACACCGCTGGTCTGATAGAAGGTCGACAGAACCTGCCAACCAAGGCCATTCTGATAGTTGGTGAACGCAATCGATCGCGTTTGCCACCGATCAACAAACGGAGGTGTTCCATGCCGGTGACCCATGACCTTTATCAGGACCTGAAACTTACAAAGGAAGAGATCCAGCAAAAACGCACCAAGGATCCGTTACTGGATTCACTGATCAACAAGTATTCCCAGGCCGATGCCGAGGTAGTAAAGGCCGAGACAGCCCAGTCTGACGCACCCAGCGATGACGCACTGAAAAAGCTCAAGGAGAAGCGCGTGCTGGTCAAGAACCAGATCGTCGACCGACTTCAGACGCCGTCCTGACACACCGAGTTCGCCACCGACGACCGGTGACTGAAAAATTGGAACGGGGATAAATACCGGCACCTCGAATGATCAGAGACCGAATCGACGGCTCCATGCGAGGTGCCCCAATGACCGATCCCACGGGTCACTGCAACGCCGTGCTGAGCGGCAAACGCGCCATATGCTTCGCTTTCAACGACCCGAAATACAACCATTCCCCATACTCGCGAACCGTCGTGATCGGCGAGTAATTGCCGCTGCTGCCGTCCTGCAGATTGGCTATCACCTTGCCTTCCACATCCAGGCCCAGCGCAAACGCACGTTTCTCCACCGGTTTGGGCAACAGGGTCATCGCCCGCACGATCATCTTGCGGGCGAAAGGATGCGCGGCCATGGCGTCGAGCAGGGCATTGCGCGGCGCGTACAGGGCTACCCAGAAGCGATCCCGGCCATTGAACGCCAAGTTATCCGGCAAGCCCGGCAAGTTGTCGATGAACAGGTCGCGGGTGCCGGCCTTCGGCCCGCTCAGCCAGTAACGACTGATGCGATAGGCGCCGGTTTCGTTGACCAGCACATAGCGCTCGTCCGGTCCGAGGGTCACGCCGTTGGCAAACTCCAGCTTGTCCATCAGCACAACGGTCTTGCCAGTCTGGAAGTCATAACGCAACAAGCGGCCGTCGCCGCCGTGCTCGATGATCGCCTCGCCGTCCCGGCCATAGCCGAAGCGGCTGGAAGCATCACTGAAGTAGGCAAAGTGCCCGGACTTGTCGATAGCCACGTCGTCGGTGAAGCCAAAAGGCACGCCGTTGGCCTCGGTGGTCAAGGCAATCAGGCGTCCCTGGGCGTCCAGGGACAGCAGGCCCTTGACGCCGTCGGCAATCACCAGCAAGCCGTTGGGGTGGCGGGCCAGACCCAACGGCCGGCCACCGGTATCGGCCAGGACTTTGGTGATTTTGCCGTCAAGGCTGGTGTTTATCAAACGACCGTCATGCAGGCCGGTGATAAGCACGTCATCCTCCAGCAGCAAGGCTTCCGGCCCCTCGATGTCAGCGGCACCGACCCGCTCCACGCCTTTGAGGCGCTGATTGTCGGCGTACAGCCCGCTGGTCAGCGAAGGCGCCGGCGGTGGAGTCCAGGCCACGGGTTCGACCTGGGTCGGCATCAGCAGCAGAAAGGCACCGATGGCCAGGATCACCAGCAACACGACGTGGCGAAACTTGAAGGCTGCACTCACGCGGCGACTCCTGTCGAAGCCAGGTGTTTCAACGCCATTTCCCGCAAGGCCTGCAACGAGGCTGCCGACTCACGATCGATGCGGCGCTTGAGCAGCAGGCGATTGGCAATGCGCATCCCCAGGCTGCTGAATTGATAGTCCAGGGTGCGGACGAATCGCGTGCCGTCACCCTCGGCCTCGCACTCGTACGACAAGACCAGCGATAGACCGTTGTCGTCCTGCGCCCGGGCGCTCCAGCGGCGTCCCGGCAAATACTCCTCCACCACCCAGTGCAAATGCCCCTCGCGTCCTCCCGCTCGAATGTCTTCCTCGAACCGCGACCCCGCATGCAACGCCCCGTCCTGGGCATCGACCTTAAGGGAGGAGGGGTGCCATTGCGGCCAACTCGTCACGGTGCAGGCATAGGCGAGGACCGCAATCGGATTGGCGGCAATCTCGATCTGATGCTGCATGCGGGTCATGGGGCTTCTCGTCGAGTGCAGGGGGATCGGCTCCGGTTCCCAATAGAAGGTGCCGAACAGGTAGTCCATCAGCGGGAAAACGATGTTGAAATTGCGCTCCTGCATCAGCTCGCGGCGGTGATGCAATTCATGCAGACGGCGCATCTGGCGGATCCACGGCAGGCGGGTGACCGGATTGCCCGGTGGCAGGTGTTCACAGGCATGGAACACTTCATAGGCCAGGTAACCGAGGATCAGACAGCCAGCGGACAGCCCGCCGACGTTGGCATCGACGAGTGACAGCAGCCACCAGAGAGGCAGGGCGATGACGACCGTGTGCACCACGATCAGCCAGGCCGGAAACAGGATCACGCGCCAGTCGCGGGGACTGTCATAGGTCATGTAACCGGGAGCAAAAAAATTGTGATGGTCGCCGGCATGTCGCGCATAGAACATCCGCGCGAAGCTTTTTTTGTGGTGGCCGAGGTGGCGATGCACCCAGTACACGCCAAAGTTGAAGAACAACAAGGTCAGCGGCACCGCCAGCCACTGCAGCGGCTGTACCTGATGCACGGTGCTCCAGAACGCAGCGATGGCCAACAAGCCGAACAGCAGCACAAAGGCGCCATGCAGCCAGGGGTTATAGAACGGATGGATTTCGGCGCGGTAACGGCTGCGGAATGATTCGGTGGTTTGCCTCACTGCGTTCACCTGTGGTTATTTTTATAACGAGCAGATTAGCCGATCCCGCGGTTTCGGCCGGACGAACCTTGAGGCCACAAGCGCCATGCTCCGGTGCAAACGAGACTCAGGCCAGCGGGTTCCAGCGTTGCGACCAGTCATCGTCGGACTGGATGACCTCGCGCAACAGATCGAAGGCCCGCTGCAGGGTCGCCGAGTCGCGGTCGCGGGAGTAGACCAGATAGGTCGGGTAGCTGAATTCCGGGGCTTTTGGCACTTTTTCCAGGACACCGCTTTCCAGGTAACTCTGGACGACCCGGGTACGAAAATAGCCGCTGCCGCCGTTTTCCAGGATGTACTGCAAACCCAGTGGGCCGAGGTTGAAGCTCAAGGCCGCCCGGGCCTTTTCCGGCAGCGCGGCATCGTGCTGGCGACGGAAGTCCGGGCCCCAGTCGATGTACACATAGGGATCGGGTTTTGCGGCGAGTCGTACCAGGACCAGTTTTTCTTCCAGAATCTGCTCGACTTGCAGGCGTGGCCAATACTCGGGCTGGTAGACCAGTGCCGCATCCAGGACCCCCAGTTCCAGCTGGCGCAGCAGGTTTTCGCCGTCACGGATTTCCATGCGCAGGGCATGCCCGGGAATCTTCTCCCGCAGTTGCCCGGCCCAGCTGAGCATCAGCGGGTTGCACAGACTGACCTCGCCACCGATGTGCAGCACGTCGTGGTAACCCTCGGGCAATGGCAGGTCCCGGCGCGCGGCCTCCCAGGTCTCTACCAGCTGATTGGCATAGACCACGAAGGCCTCGCCGTTCGCGGTCAGGCGAGCGCCGGCGCGGTTGCGCACGAACAGCGTGCTGCCCAACTGGCTTTCGAGCTTCTGCACGCGCGCGGTGATCGCGGTCTGGGTGACGTGGAGTTTTTCGGCCGCCGCGGCAAGGCTGCCATGGCGGACGATTTCCAGAAAGGTGCGGGCGAGATCGATGTCCATGGGCAGGCCGTTGCGGGAGGTGCGCCATTGTAAGTGCAGGCGCACCTCCTGCAAGGTTTAACGATCAACCCGACCCTGTAGGAGCCGGCTTGCCGGCGAAGACGGCGGCACATTCAGCAGGGGTGTTGTCTCCTGCATTCAAAACGCAAAACACGAGCAACCAAACGCCCCCCAGAACCCGGCGAAATCGCTGACGGGCGCCGACGACAACCGCGCCCGCTCATGGCTGTGCGCATGCACCGCACAAGCCCCCACGCATTGATGCACCTGAGCCGTCAGCGGCGCCAGCGGTTTCCAGTGGCCGGGCACGTTAACCACCGGTGACCATTCCGGGATCACGGGGATCGCAGGCGGCCCGAGTTTTTCGAACTCTACGCTGCCGTAGACAATCTTGCCGTCGACAATGGTCAGCACCGACTCGATGCCCTTCACGGCTTCGTCTTCGATATGGAAATAGTCCGCCGACAACGCGATCAGGTCCGCCAGTTGCCCGACCTTGATCTGGCCCTTCTTGCCCTGTTCGGAGGAGAACCAGGCGCTGCCATGGGTGAAGAGTTCCAGCGCGGTGTCGCGGCTCAAGCCTTGCGGGTAGAGCTCCAGCCCGCCGACGGTGCGGCCGCTGACCAGCCAATAGAGCGATGTCCACGGGTTGTAGCTGGACACCCGCGTAGCGTCCGTACCGGCGCCAACCGGAATGCCTTCGGCGAGCATGCGCGCGATGGGTGGCGTGTGCTCGGCGGCCTTGGCGCCGTAGCGCTCGACGAAGTACTCACCCTGAAACGCCATGCGATCCTGGATCGCAATGCCGCCGCCCAAGGCTTTGACGCGTTCGATATTTTGCGGGGTAATGGTTTCGGCGTGATCGAAAAACCATGGTAGCCCGGCGAACGGGATGTCGCGATTGACCTTCTCGAACACGTCGAGCATGCGGCTGATGGATTCGTTGTAGGTGGCGTGCAGACGGAACGGCCAGCGCTGTTCCACCAAGTGCCGCACCACCGGTTCCAGGTCCTGCTCCATGGTCTGTGGCAGGTCCGGGCGGGGTTCGAGAAAGTCTTCGAAATCCGCCGCGGAAAACACCAGCATTTCCCCGGCGCCATTGTGGCGCAGGAAGTCATCGCCCTGGCCGTAGCGGGAGCTGCCGGTCCAGTGCTTGAAGTCGGCCAACTCTTCCTTGGGCTTCTGGGTGAACAGGTTGTAGGCGATGCGCACCGTGAGCTGCCGGTCTTTGGCCAGTTGCTGGATGACCTGATAGTCGTCCGGGTAGTTCTGATAACCGCCGCCGGCATCGATGGCGCTGGTGACGCCGAGGCGATTGAGCTCGCGCATGAACTGGCGGGTCGAGTTGACCTGGTATTCCAGCGGCAGCTTCGGCCCCTTGGCCAGGGTCGAATAGAGAATCATCGCGTTGGGGCGGGCGATCAACATGCCGGTCGGATCGCCATTGGCGTCGCGCTGGATTTCACCGCCCGGCGGATTCGGCGTGTCGCGGCTATAGCCCACTACTTTCAGCGCCGCACGATTGAGCAGCGCACGGTCGTAGAGGTGCAGCACGAAAACCGGGGTATCCGGCGCGGCCTTGTTCAATTCATCGATGGTTGGCAGGCGCTTTTCGGCGAACTGGAATTCGTTCCAGCCACCCACCACGCGCACCCATTGCGGCGTCGGTGTGCGGTCCGCCTGGTCCTTGAGCATGCGCAGCGCGTCGACCAGCGACGGCACGCCTTCCCAGCGCAGTTCGAGGTTGTAGTTCAAGCCGCCGCGGATCAGATGCAGGTGAGAGTCGTTGAGGCCGGGAATCACCGTGCGCCCGTGCAGGTCGACGATTTGCGTGCCGGGACCTTGCAAGGCCATGGCCTGGGCATCGCTGCCGACCACCACGAAGCGCCCGTCCTTGATCGCGACGGCACTGGCCTGGGGCTTCTTGCGGTCAACCGTGTGCAGGCGTCCGTTGTACAGAATGAGGTCGGCCGGGGCATCGGGCATGGTTTTACTCCCTGCTAGCAGTGGGCTGATCCAGGCACCGACGGCACCTGCCGTAAGGCCTTGCAGTACACGCCGGCGATTGAAGCCGTCGTGGTCGTCAGGTGGGCTCATGGCAACGCTCCGCGCAAAGGCTTTTCAAAAAAAAAGCGAGGGCAAACGGCCTATGTCTGCCGCATGCGGCCAGAAAGAATATAGACCGCAAATCCACAAGTAGCCGTTTTCCAGGGGCGCAGAACGACGAATCCCGCCATGAAGGGCGGGATTCGTTTGCAGCCAGGCATGCCCCGAAGGACAGGGCGACGTGCTTAGGCCGGGAACAGCTCGGACAGTTTCATGGCCAGCATCATGTCGCCTTCGGCGCGCAGTTTGCCGCCCATGAAAGCCTGCATGCCGTCGGTCGATCCGTCGACGATGCCTTCCAGGGTTTCGCCGTCCATCACCAGAGTGACCTGGGCGTTCGGGTTTTCGCCCTCTTGCAGCTCGCAAGTGCCGTCCTTGACGATCAGCGAGAAGTTCTTGGTGTCGTCGATGCGGAAACCGAATACCAGGTCCAGACCAGCAGCAGCGGCTGGGTTGAACTTGGCTTTCATTGCTTGTACGGCATCAGCTACGGAGGTCATGGTTCGATCCTTTCTTGGGTATTAGAGCTGGGTGGTTACAGCCAGGGTCACAATAGTCCGGACTCAGCGAAACGTGATGAGTTCCGGGGCCTTCAACAGTTGCAGGTGCGCCTGACTGTTGAAAGAAGACAGTGCCACCTCGCGCCCACGAAACTTCAGCAGGTTGAGCGAGGTGTTGACGATTTGCCAGTTCAGTTCGAATGCCTGGCGGGCCGGCATTTGCGTAATGAGGTGGAGCAGGGCAGTGATGGTGCCGCCCGAGGTGAACACGGCGATCTTCTGGGTGTTGTCGGCCTGTTCGAGAATACGCTGCAGACCGGCTTGTACCCGCTCGACAAACCCCAGCCAGCTTTCCAGCCCGGGGGTGTCAAAAGTCCCGGCCAGCCAGCGCTCGATGATCAGCGCAAAGATGCGCTGGAATTCGGCGCGGTTTTGCGTGGCATTGCGCAGGATGTCCAGCGCTTCGGGTTCGTCTTCCAGCATGGCTGGCAGCAGCGCGCGGATCACCGCGTCGGCATCGAACTCGTTGAAGGCGCAATCGGTTTCCACGATCGGCACCGGCAGGCCCACGGCGGCGAACTGTTCCAGCGCGCTGCTGGCCGTGTGTTGCTGCCGACGCAGGTCGCCCGCGAGACAGCGATCGAAGCGGATGCCCAACCCGGCCAGGTGCTGGCCGAGGACTTCCGCCTGGCGTATACCGGTCGGCGACAGGACGTCATAGTCGTCTGCACCAAAGGAGGCCTGGCCATGTCGAATCAGATAGATACTGCCCACGTCCGCTTCATCCCGGTACGTTGAAGGTCCGGCGAGGTTATGAGGATGACGGTGAGCTGTCAATGAAAAAACATACGCTTGTTTGAAATGCCTGTTCCAGCCTTGTTGCCAGAGTTTTCACGGCTGGTCGTCGGGACCACGCATGGGTATGCTGAGGGTATCGCGCGCGCGTTTATGCAGCGCATCGTATTGAAGGAGTCATTGTGGAGTTTTTTGCCGAGTTCGCCATTTTCCTGGCCAAGACCGTGACACTGGTGGTCGCCATCCTGGTGGTGCTGGCCAGTTTTGCGGCGTTGCGCAGCAAAGGCCGACGCAAGACCGCCGGCCAGTTGCAGGTCAGTAAACTCAATGATTTTTACAAGGGGCTGCGCGAGCGCCTGGAGCAAACCCTGCTGGACAAAGACCAGCTCAAGGCCCTGCGCAAGGTCGAAGCCAAAACCGAGAAAAAGCAAAAGAAAAAGCCCGAGGCCAAGCCCCGGGTATTCGTGCTCGATTTCGACGGCGACATCAAGGCCTCGGCCACGGAAAGCCTGCGCCATGAAATCACCGCGCTGCTGACCCTGGCCACGCCCAAGGATGAAGTGGTGCTGCGTCTGGAAAGCGGTGGTGGCATGGTCCACAGCTATGGCCTGGCGTCCTCGCAACTGGCGCGCATTCGCGACGCCGGCGTGCCGTTGACCGTGTGCATCGACAAGGTGGCCGCCAGCGGCGGCTACATGATGGCGTGCATCGGCGAGAAGATCATCAGTGCACCCTTTGCCATTCTCGGCTCGATCGGCGTGGTGGCGCAGCTGCCGAACGTCAACCGCCTGCTGAAAAAGCACGACATCGACTTCGAAGTCCTGACCGCCGGCGAATACAAACGCACCCTGACCGTATTTGGCGAAAACACCGAGAAGGGCCGGGAGAAGTTTCAGGAAGACCTGGACATCACTCATCAGCTGTTCAAGAACTTCGTCTCGCGCTACCGCCCGCAACTGGACATCGACAAGGTCGCCACCGGTGAAATCTGGCTGGGCGTCGCGGCAATGGACAAGCAGCTGGTGGACGAACTCAAGACCAGCGATGAGTACCTCGCCGAGCGGGCGAAGAAGTCCGAGCTGTATCACCTGCATTATGCGGAACGTAAAAGCCTGCAGGAGCGCATCGGCATGGCGGCCAGCGGGTCGGTAGACCGTGTCTTGCTGTCCTGGTGGAGCCGTTTGACTCAACAACGCTTCTGGTAAAACATCATGAATGCCTTGTTGCCGGTTTTCGGCAACAAGGCGCTTGGCATTCATGAATGTAATCCGGTGCGGTATATATATATTTTAAAGCATTGGAATGTTGTTTGTTTGTTCTTGTTGTTCATCGGTTATTCGAACTTTTATCAGAAAATGCTCAACGTTAATCTGGTTGTCCACATCAGATTCAAGGTTGTTCAACATGACGGTAAAAACGAATAACACAGCGTTGGATAGCATGACGCCAGAACAACAAGGCGCCTTCTTCTCACATATTAAACAACAGGCCCCCTCTTGGCTGCTTGAGTCGCCCTCCAATGTTCGCGCCGCCCTGCGCAAGAGTCTTTTGGCAAGTTACCGCACCCAGCGTGCGGTGGCCGATGCCTTGGCCGAATTGAAGTCCCCTGAAAGCTTTTGTGCCCCCTTGTTGGCCAAGGCCATGTCAGACAAATTGGGCGAGCCGCTTGATATAGAAGGCGTGGTATTTCAGCATTTTCGCTCGACGTCGAGCTTGCTCGGGTTGAGGAAAAAGCTGATCACGCCAATTGACCGCGATCTGTTGATGGCTGCCTGCGAAAATTTCGAATCCAGCGAGACGGTATCGGGAAATTATGACGACAATTCGTTGCTTTATATTCCGGAACGTATCAATGGGCGCTCCAGCAAGATTCTGTCAATCGAGCCCCATGAGTTTGCGCAACTGTGTCGAACGCTGGACTTGGGTAAGCAGTACCAAGCCCACGTCAAAACCGTGTTGGAGGCGGAGCCGTTGCGCGTTAAACATCAAGCCTATGCCAAAGACCGGTTTGAAGTCGATATGCATATCGCGTTCATGCAGAAGCATATCAGTAACGATATTTATGACATGCTGAAGTTGGTCAAGGACGGCGCTTCATCGATCAAGTTGGGTAATAACACGCCAGGTTATCAAGGGTTGGAGTTGCTGGGGGTAAAGCTGCATGGCGCAATCTTTGTTGGCCCTGTCAGTGAACATGCAGACGATGATTACCGATGCGTAGTTTACCTGCCGGGTGACCCTTTGCACCCTCTGAAGGAATATACGTCGTTCAAGGATTTTGAGACGCAATTGAGCAGGCGCCTTAGAGACGCCGATTTTCGCCAGTTCTTCATGCGTTTCATTCTGCTGAGGGACCGACCTGGTTTTCACACGGCGCTAAATAGGCGGCTGTTAAATGTCAATACAACACCTTTGCCGAAGGCCAGTGTTTTCGTACCGGTCGAAGGGTTTGATCTGGACGATGATGTGTTCCTGACCCTGTTTCGCCAACGCTCGGCCCATATGATCGCCGATGCGCGATTGCGGGTGGTGCCAACGGATGACGAGGATGAAAAAACCCGCCTGGCCAGGTTGGAGACGTATAAAACCATCGGCCTCAACACGCTGCTGTTCTTCAGCTCCTTCATCCCGGTGGTGGGTGAAGTCATGTTTGCCGTCGCCGGGCTTCAATTGCTGGCAGAGGTCTACGAAGGCGTCGACAGTTGGTCCCGGGGGGAGCAGGAAGAAGCCACCGACTATTTATTCGATGTCATCGAAAACCTGATTCTGATGGCGGCAACGGCCGCCGCCGGCAAGGTGGTGGGCAAAGGTTACAAGGCCGTCAAATCTTCGGATTTTATCAGTCGATTGAGGGCCGTCCCGGTTGGCTCCGGTTCCGTTCGCTTATGGAAACCCGACTTGAAAGCTTATCGCCAGCACTCGGTCGTGCCGGGTAAGCTCCCTGCCGACAAACAAGGGCTCGTGAAGTGGCGTGAGCGTCAGTACTTGCGAAAAGGGACGGATACTTATGCCGTGCGTCCCGTTCAAGGCACCGACCTGTGGGAAATCGAGCAGCCGGGAGCATCCGGACGCTACTCCCCGGTGATGGAGACCAACGGCGCCGGTGCGTGGCTACACGATTCCGAACTGCCGCAGAAATGGAATCTGCTCACGTTGTTTCGACGCCTGGGCTATCGCGAGGAGGACATCCCGGACACTGAGGTATTACAGATTCTTGCTGCCAGTGGCCTCGACGAACCGCTGTTGCGCCAGCTGTATCCGGACCGTAGCAAGCCCATGGCGACGCTGGTCGACATCGTTCGACGCTTTCGCGCGGATAAAGCCGTCAACGGTTTCATGGAGCAAATGCGTCTATCGACCACCGCGCCGCAGGCTGACGCCGACCTGCAGTTGTATCTGCTGACATCCGCAGGCCAATGGCCTCGGGAAACAAAGGTGAGCATTACCGATATTACCGGTGGGGAAATCAAGCTATACGGGCAGGCTTCGGCGTCTCGACAAATCAAGATCTCAGAAGATCTTTTCAACAAAGGGCAGTTTTATCCAGCCTTGCTGAAGGGGCTGGACACGGCGCAGCGTACGACCCTGATTGGCTCGGCGACGGGCGAAACGCTTCAGGCCCAATCGTTGGCCAACGTGATCGCCGAGCGAGCAGAGGGCCAGCGGTTGTCGCTGTTTGACCGCTTCTATCAGCGCTCCAATGTGATCGCCGAGACGAAGGCCGCGCCTGTCCTGGAGCAGTTTGCCGAACTGCCGGCCAGTGTCGCCGACGAGCTGGTACAGAATGCCGACACCACGGAATGGCAGCAGCTCGACGAGGCCAAAGTGCCGCTACGGCTGGCCGAAGAAGCCCGGCGGTATGCGCAGATAGTGCGCCTGAACCGGGCTTATGAAGGGCTGTATCTGGACGCGGTCAGCGGGCTGGACACGGACCGATTGGTGCTCAACACCCTCAAACATTTACCGGGCTGGCCAAACGATGTGTTTGTCGAGATCGTTGAATGTGCGATGCACGCTGATGAACGGGCCAGCATTGGATCAAAAGACGCTGCACACAAGCTCTTTATCGAAGCTCACGCTGACCGTTTTGAAGCGTCCGATGCCAGTGGGAAAAAGCTGCTCACGCAGCCGAAGCGCACCCGCGCGCATTTTTTTCAAGCGCTTTGGGAAGGCTTGCCCGTCACTACGCGCAAAGCGCTGGGGGTCGAAGCGTCAGACGCCGGCGTGGCGTTAAGGGAAAAAATCACGGCACTGGCCTTGCAGCGCCGTGATGCCATCGCGGGGGCCATCGGTATCGAGCCGATACGCACCGGTTACAGATCGCCTATGGGCCTGGCTGACCGGTTGGTCGCAAAAGCGATTTTATTGGGACTCCCGCCGTCGGGTGAGCCCTCACCGCGTTCACCGGCCCTGCTGCAGCGGGCCGAAGAGCTCTATAGCACTCACTCGCCAACGCAGATCGAACATTTTCTGAAGACATTGGGCTCCGACGAAGTGGTGGCTATCCAGAAACTTGAGGCGATGCGCCAGGAACATCAGGCTATCCTCGATGCGCTGCAGCGCTGGGTCAATCGCGACACCCACTATCAGGATGACGACGGGCCACGGCTCAGGGTTCCTCAACACAGCAAGGTACGAGCCGCGCAGTCGATTTTGCGCGCCTGGCGCAAAGAGGGCAGTCTCGTGCCTGACACCCCGGAAATGCTTTACACACTGAGTTTTGATGCGCAGGCACTGGGGGATATCCCGGTGATGATCGGTAACTTCAATCATATTGGCGCCCTGGAGATGGATGGAGTAGGGGCCAGCGCCGGATTGAATGCATTTCTGCGCAACTTCACCAATCTGCGCACACTGAGCCTGACCGGCAATCAATTGACCCGAATCCCTCAGGCTATCGCGGCCATGCCCAAGCTTGAGCGCCTGGACTTGAGCGATAACCGGATTCAACTGACGTCCGAATCGATCCCGTTGCTCAATGGCCTGGAGCGTCTGCAGACCCTCAACTTGAGCTTCAACCCGGCGCTCGGGCAAACGCCGACGGTCACGGCCCTCAAGCAACTGCGGCACCTTGCCTTGCGTGGTACAAAGATTGTCGATTGGCCGGTCGGGGTCAATGATCTTTCGGAACTGCAGACACTGGATCTGCGCGACAACCTCATTGCACACATCCCGGAAACCGTTTACCAGGCTCGGTCCGCCTTGAACTTCGGCACAAACGTCGATGGCAACCCACTTTCAGCGTCGAGCCTGAAGGCGCTCGCCGCCTATCAGCAATCCAACCGCATCAGCCTGGGGATTCTGGCCGCCGATTACCTGCAGATCGCCGCCGTGCAACCGGATGTCGCAAGGCGCGGTTCAATCTGGATGAGCGGACTGGCCGGCGCTGAATTGGTCCGTAAAGAATCACTTTGGAGCTCATTGTCGTTGTACCCAAGGTCCAGGGATTTCTTCCATATGCTTGCCCGGCTACACGACACCGCAGATTACGACCTGATGCAAGTCGATTTGACTGAACGGGTATGGAACGTGCTGGAAGCGGCCGGCGAAGATGACGCGTTGCGACGCACCTTGTTTCAAGCGGCTCGCATCGGCCGGGTGAGCGCCGTAAACGCCGCGGCGTTGTTCAACGATATGGTGGTGAGGGTCTTGTGTTATCGAGCCGTGGTTTCGGCTCGCACTGGAAATCGTACGTTGGAGGGGGAGCTGGTGCGGCTGTTGAGAGGCCTGTTTCGACTGCAACAGGTGGAACGGCAGGCCATGATCGAGATCGGTCGCCGTACGTTGTCCGGACCCTTCAGTCGCGCCCAGGCGCGGGAACTCGAGCTGATTTACCGCGTTAGGCTGGCGGACCGCCTGGAGCTGCCTGCCCAGCCCAGGGAAATGAATTTCGTCCGGGATGTCGACGTATCCCCCGAGGCGCTCGAGAGCGCTTATCAAGAGGTCGCCAAAGCCGAAAACTCCGCGGAGCTGCTGGCCTCGATCAATGCCCGAACGTTCTGGTACGAATACCTTCTGGAAACCCATCAGGAGGAGTTCGACACCCTGTCCCAGCGCAGTGTCCATGCCTTTGCCCAACTGGAAGCGCAAGTCGCCTTGACGCGTGACACCGCGACCCAGCGCCTGAACGCAATCGTCGAAAACTTTAAAAACGACACCGTGCAGTTTTTCGATCGCTTGACCGCCGCAGCCTTGGCGAGACATCCGGGACTGGAGCTGCCCGCCGAGGAGGTGTCGGATGAATGAGCGCCCTCATGAACCAGTCGCCGCCCATCCGACACCGACCTGGCAAATGCGCAACGATCTGAAAGGCATCGTCGACCTCGCGCTGCCACAAACCCCCGACCAGTTCGGCGAACACCAAATCAAGCAAAAATGGGGGCAGGACATCGACCCGCGGACTACCCTTTTGGTGACGCTCGATTACGACTATCACGGGCATCCCGCACAGGGGGGCATCCACCAGGGGCAAGTAGCAAGCTCCCGATCTCTGCTGCAAGCGCTGCTGTTCAACGAGCAGACTGTCGGCGACGGGCGATGGGGTGAAACCGCATTCGGCTTGTACACCCCGCCTGACATTGGTCCGGATGTTCGCCTCGTGGATAAAGTCAACGAGTTCGCCTACCAGGGCATCGGTAATCACCAGACCTATGAAGGCATTTATCGGCAGACCGTTCCGCAGATCTACGGACCCTCGACGCAGATCGCCCTGAGACCGGCTGATTTCAAGAAGTGGGTCTGGGAGCTGGACCTGCAGGATCGGTACAACGATTATCTCGCGCAAGCGTGGCCGTCGGACGAGGTGCTGCTGGCTACGGCGCCTTATGCCTTGAGAACGTCGGTCAAGGCGGCGTTTGTGATGAGCGCCTGGTTGCAGCTGGATGAACAACGGCTGACTCAAAAAGGCCTGGAACTCGCATTGGAGGCCGCAGGACTGCCGCCGGATCAAACATGGGAATCGTTGACGATCCACTCGCTTCAAGCGCCGATCCCGATCTTTTCCGCAGTCCAGGCGAGCCGCTTGAAACTGTATCGTTATACCGCGACCGACATCTGGATCTTCCGTCGTTCATCCGGCCCCGGTGTGTTGATGTACATCCCCGGCAACTCATCACCGCTGCATGAGTTCACTGATGTCGGGCAACTGCATCAATGGGTTGTCGCGCAGGGACGCGTCGACGAAACGAAGCAAGCACTGGCTGCTCACTTTGCCGAGGAAGATCGCGCAGACGGCACCTTCTACGCCGGCGTACTGACCGCGCTGGAGGGCATGGCGATCTATCCTCGAATGCACCGGCTCACCCGGGAGGCTGGTTTTTTCAACAATGATGGCTATTGGGATCCTGCCGAGTACATCGGCTTTGATGATGCGCCAGCAGGCGCCGACCCTTTTGCGCAATTGGTGCTGACGATGAAGCAGGCCGCGTTGGCCAGCGTCAAAATCATACGTGACGATGCCCAGGTCAACCGCGACAATCTGAGCGCGGTGGTCGAACCTGTCGTGCAATGGGTCAACCGGTTCGGCCCGCTGGCTTTGTTCATTCCTGGTGGCGATGGATTGCTCGCGTTGGCGGGGCTTATCGATGCCGGCTACGGTCTGGATCAGGCGGTCAATGGCGCAACGGACAGCCAGCGTTCGGAAGGTGTGACGCGCACGGTGTTTGGCTTGCTCAACGCTCTGCCCATCGTCGGTATCGCAGACACGGCGGAGCGCGACGCGGTTGATATTGCACCGCTGAAAGACGCGGATCGCCGAGCCAGCGATCCTTCAGCGGCACCGGATAGTGCGCCCTCACTTGAGCCATCCCTGACAACGCCCATCCTTCCCGTGCCGACCCGCCTGGATCTGCTGCGCGGAATCGGGCCGTCGGTGGCCACCTTCAGCGATGAAATACTTGCCCGCATCGGCAAGGTCTGTGCGGTCGATGACGACATGCTGCGCCTGATGAACACCGGACGCCCGCCGACGCCGTTGCTGGCCGATACGATCAGCCGATTCCGGATCGATCAGGATCTGGAGTCGGCAGGGCGTCCGGAGCTGTTCAACAGCCGGTATGAAGCCCTGCAACAGTCGGAGCATGAATGGGTCCGGATGTTCCAGCGTGAATACCCGGGCCTGCCTAAAAGCGCCATCGAACAAATGCTTGACCGCTATGGCGTGGACATCCGGATACCACCCGATGCCGGCGAGGCCGTGCACCTGTTCAAGCGCCTGGACAGCAAGGCTCGCCAATATCAACAGCATGTGTGGCTCAACCGGGCTTATGAGGGCTTATACCTGCGGTCGGTGCGCCATCCACAGGCAGACACACTGGCCTTGCACTCGCTGAAAAACCTGCCCGGCTGGCCTGCAAATGTGTGCGTTGAGGTGCGGGATCAGTCGGCCATCGGGCGTGTGCTGGACCGTACCGGGCCGCTCGATGCACCGCACGTCCGGCGTCTGGCCAAGACAGGCGATCACTATCTGCATCAGGATCTGCAAACGGACTTCTACGGTGCAGTCCTTGGGGTATTAACCGACGATGAGCGTTCAGCGTTGCAGCTGATGTCGCCTGATCCTGCCAGTGAGTTGCGGCTGAAAATCGGCGACCGGGCGTTATCCAGGTCTGAGTTCATGCTCGGATCGGCAAGGAAAGACAGCGGATTGCCCTTCGAACGCCAGGGCCTCAGAGGCGGCTGGTTTCCGGACCCGCCGCCGCCCGGGGCGTTAAGGCACCAATTGATGAGGGCACAGGTCAGGGACCTTTACCCCGAATACTCCGATGCCGAGGCCGATGAATGGCTACAGCGGGCGGGGGCGAGCGCCCAGGCACATCTCGACGGTTTGCAGGACCAGCTCCAGCAATTGAACACGGATTTGAACAGTTGGATCGATCAGACGACCGACGACGTCGAAGACATGGACCTGCTTTTTCTCGATGCCGCTGACATTGAAGCGCAGGGGTTGAGTGAGGAGGAGATCGAGGCGCGCAATGTGACCTTGCTGCATGACACGATTCAGGTCGAACGGGATATGAGGGCTGAATTGGCCGATGAAATGATCGCTATCTGGCAAAGACGTGCCCCGCAGGAAAAGAGTCATTATTCAGGCAGTTACCTGGACGGCTTCAAGATGAACATGGATTTTGAAGATTACCACCGATTACCCGGGCTGAATGTTCGTCTCGACGCCGTGACCGAGTTGTCGATGCGGGGTTTTCACTTGTTCGAGCGCGAAACCCTGAATGATTTCCTCGAGAGTTTTCCAAAGCTGCGCACCCTGGATCTGGAAAATGTCGATCTCCGTCTTCACGATGACGGCGGCAATCTGGTCAGTTCCATTGCGCCTGCCATGCTTGAGCTGCGACATCTGACGTCGTTGAACCTGCGGTCCACTGAAATGGCCTTCACGGAGCAGATGGCCTCGCGACTCAAAGAATTGACCCAGCTCCAGCGTCTGGATTTGAGCGACAACCCGCTGGTCATTCCTCCCTTGCTACTGGGCATGAATGACTTGCGTTGGTTGAACTTAAGGAACACGCGCATCAGCAAATGCCCGATCATAATGCTGGACCATCCGTACATGGACCTGCTGGACCTGCGACATAATCAGATCACGCGGGTGCCACCGCCCATCATGAACCAGGCCATCACCCGGGAGCGCGTCCTGCTGCAGGGCAATCCGTTGACCGACGAAGATACCCTGTTGCGCCTGGTGGAACATCGGCAGCGCACAGGCATCAACCTCTGGTTAAGCGAACCCGGGCCTGACTACGGCAGCGTCAACGAATGGGTACGTGTGGCCGACGAGGCCGACGACGCACAACGACATGCCAGGATTCTGATCTGGCTTCGGTTAGCCGACAAACGCTTTGGCGAGCGCTTCTTGAGGATTATTGACAGACTGACTCTGACGGCGGATTTTCGCGTGGACTATCTGACGCTTCAAGCGAGGGTCTGGCGACTGCTGGGCGAAGCGGATGCGTCAGAGGAGTTGTGGAGGCGCCTGGCGCAAAGTGTCGAAGTGACCGAGGTGGATGCCGATAATCCGTTGGCGATTTTCAGCGTGCTGGAAGACCGGGCGAAGCTGTACCGGGATTGGGTGGCGATGCGGCGACCGTTTCCGTTAGACGCGAACTAAGGGGGGGGCCTTGAACCCCGGGCGGGGTTCAAGGCTTGACAATCAGCGGCGACGGAACAGCGGCAGCGGTTCGTCGGTGGCGGCCTGATAGGTCACCGAAAAGTCCTTGAGGCTTTCCAGCGCTTCGTACGGGTCTTTGTCGGCGCGCAGTGCGAAGGCATCGAACCCGCAGCGACGCAGGTAGAACAGCTGATCGCGCAACACATCGCCGATCGCCCGCAGTTCGCCCTTGAAACCATAACGGTCACGCAGCAAGCGGGCGTTGGAGTAGTTGCGACCATCGGTGAAGGCCGGGAAGTTCAGGGCGATGACCTGGAACTGATCCACGTCGTCACCGATTTCCTCGGCTTCTTCATCGGCGTCCAGCCACACGCCCAGGCCGCCATCGCGGGCCTTGAGCATACGGCTGTGTTCGCGCCACAGTTGCAGCGGGACGATGTAGTCGTCGCAGTTGCTTATTTCGTCGATGTTGAAGTCCTTGGGCAGCAAGTGCCAGGTTTCGTCGACGACCTCGTTGTTCTTAATTATTCGCTGCATAGACGCGCTCCTTGAAGAGGTCGATGCCAATACGCTGATAGGTGTCAATGAAACGCTCGTCTTCGGTACGTTGTTCGATGTACACGTCGATCAGCTTCTCGATCACATCAGGCATGGCATCCTGGGCGAAGGACGGGCCGAGGATCTTGCCCAGGCTCGCATCGCGAGTGCCGCTGCCACCCAGGGACACCTGGTAGAACTCTTCGCCTTTCTTGTCCACCCCGAGGATGCCGATGTGGCCGACGTGGTGGTGACCACAGGCGTTCATGCAACCGGAGATGTTCAGGTCCAGTTCGCCGATGTCGAACAGATAGT
>Ga0213829_1000805_pt1 | contig 25503 bp, 18 predicted proteins | sample MC6MC0896MG_FD_180665 | JGI IMG/M metagenome (GOLD analysis project Ga0213829, IMG submission 180665) | Enriched soil aggregate microbial communities from Iowa State University, Ames, United States - MC6-MC0896-MG | ecosystem: Environmental > Terrestrial > Soil > Unclassified | place: USA: Iowa...
TGGTTCACTACAGATGCAGCTACATCGATGATTGCTGTTGCGCCTGCTTCGTTGGTGTAGGTATAGGTGCCGTCGTTGTTGTTTACGATCGTGGTTGGTATATTGATTGCAGATAACGGAACGCTTACCGTATTGCCATCTGTATCGGTTAAAACCAAATCCTGATTTAAAACTACTAACGATACGTTCGTTGTGTTTTTGTCTAAAGCAGTAACATCTGCATCGTTAACAACACGCATCCATTTATCTTCATACCAATAGTAATAACCCGGTTTTACATCATTTACCGTTGCGGTATTATATACAAATATACTGTTAACATTGCCTTGAGTTATTGTAGTTGCATCTGTACTAGATGTCAGCTTAATACGCGGAAAGAGTACCCCGCTATTCTGTGATACAATATCCAGTTGAGCAGATTTATTAGGTGTTAACGTACCTATTCCTACCTGACTATATGCGCCCCATGCTCCCACAAAAAAGGCTGCGGTTAGTAATCTTTTTTTCATATCGATTTCAAATAATTATCTTTAAAATGTTCATAATGAACACACAATTCCCTTTTTTTCTAAATTTTGAAGTATGTAAATTTAATTACTGATTTAGGTAAGGTTCATCAAGAGAAAGCGTAAACCACACAAACATGCTATGAAATAAAAAAAAATAACATCAACATGTTATCTAAATTCTAGCCTTAAGAAGGCGGGAGTTATTCTTTTGTATGACTTGTGATAATCTTGAAAATAAAGAGAAGCAGGCTCCGTCCGCTTGGGGAGGAAAAGATCCGTCAATAATGAATCCAGTATATGGCTATATAAACAGTTTTCATGCGTTTTGTAGCTCTCGAAGTTACGCATGTGGTTTTTCGAATGAAGCTTAACATTTATTACTGTCTTTGTTAGCTTTTTATAATAAAAGCATAACGGATAATCTAATTGTTTTTAATACTTTTGATAAATTAGTACATTACTAAATGTAATTCATCCGCATGACCTTATCAGCACTTAACAGCAGCGAAAATTCAAGAGCTGTGATCTTGGACGATCATAGAATTTTCGGTGATGCATTTTCGATGCTTCTTGAAAAACTAAATCGTTTTAAATCGGTGCACCCGTTTAACAACGAAAAAGACTTTTTAAATTTTGTAAGGTCTTACCGCAATGACTCCCTTTTTTTATTCATAGATTTTTATCTTAAAGACCAAAACGCTTTATCAATTATTAATACCGTTAAAAAGTTAAGTAAGAACAATAAGATTATTGTTATTTCAAGTTTAACGAACCCGCAACTTGCAAAAACTATTCTGGGTTATGAACCGCACGGTTTTATAAGCAAATCGTCATCTTTAGACATTATTGTAAAATGCATCTGTACGGTTAGTGAAAGGAAGAATTATACCTGTCCTGAAATTAAAAACATTATACAGTCATATCAAGAATTAAATGAGATTCCCTTTACTAAAAAAGAACTGTACCTGCTGCACTATTTTTCACAGGGTTTAACTATAGATCAAACGGCCGAAAAAGCCTTTTTAAGCAGACACACCATTATTGCCCACCGAAGAAAAATGATGGAAAAAACCAACACCCGTTCCATAACCGAACTTCTAGCCTTTTGCAGAAAACTTGACCTACTGTAGATTTTTAAATATTATGAAATCACTATTAACATTATTTTTCCTATTCAATATTTCCGTATTATTTGCGCAAAATAAAGATTCAGTTTCCAGTTCATTTAAAAAAATGCATACAGAATATATACGTAAAAGAATTCACGATACCATTTATATGCGTAAGGTTAAAGAATTTAGTACTGATATTATTCTTCAGGGTTTGTATATTAAACCCAATGAGTTACGAGAATATTTAAAAACTTATGAAAAAATTGCGTTTTCGAACAAAGAATATGAAAAATACCGCATTGACTATTACAGAATGTTTTTAAGTAATGCCGCATTATTTCAAAAAAGAGGCGAAGCTATGTATTTTGCAGAAAAAGTAACAAGGGAGTACGCTTTACAAAATCAGCATTCGTTAAGTGAATCGGCACATAAAATCAAAATTTTTGTAACAAGCGCAAATATTGAAAAGGTCATTCAGGTATACAACAAAGAAAAGAACTTCCTTAAACGTATTCCCTATTTACTGTCTAAAGACAGTATCAAATCAAGTATTGCAATTGATGCTTTTCATATACTCTCACCGGTCAGTTCAACATATAGTCAGTTGGGCGACTCTAAAAACCTTTCTGAAATATATGATCTTTCTATAAAAATAATTAACGAACTTAAAAAAAAGAAGTTAGATAGTAACGACCTACTTTCTATCGACCTTCACTTACTAGAGCAAAAGTTTTTTATATCTTTTGTTAATAAAGACTACAAAAGCAGCAGCAGCATACTTAACGAAGTTGAAAAATTAAAAAATAAGTACAAGACCGATACCACGTGGCTTGACTATGCACTTACTGAATGGAAGATAGATTTTTACTTAAAAGCCAACAAAGTTGACAGTGTTGAATATTATTTAAAAAAATATAACAATATCCCTCAAATTTCTCAAGATATAAAAGAACGTATCTTATCTTATTCCGCACAAGTTAATTTTATTAAAGGAAATTATAAGGAAGCCTATGAGCAACTACAGAAAGCAAATGTTATTGGAGACAGTATAAAAACAAACCTAACGGGTGAACTTGACGATTTACTGTATTCATACACCAAAGCAGAAGACACGCAGAATGCCTTAATATTAGCAGAGAAGACAAAAAGCAACCAAAGATTGTTGTTTATTAGTATTTCTATTGTTTTTGTTATTATAATTTTCCTGATAATATGGATAAGAATAAGAAAAAACAGAATTATTAAGAATAAAATTTCAGACCTAAATAATATTGCCAACATTCAAATAGCTACTATTGAAGAAATGACTTTTCAGGCAGTAAAAAAAGAACAAATTCGTTTGGGTGAAGATCTTCATAATTCAACAGGGTCAAGCTTATCTGCTATAAAATATCAGATCGAAACGCTTTTAATGGATAGTAATTCCACTGACAGCAAATCACAACTAACAAAGATATTAGAACATATTACCGATGTTTATAACAACACACGTAATAAAAGTCACGAATGGTATTCTTTATCAGAAAACAAAGCCGAAATTTTATTTTATCAACAAGTTTATACCAATCTTGAACTGTTTTTCCCTTCTAACCGTTTCAATAAGAAGGTAGAAATAGATCAAAACGTGTTAGAGGATATAAGTTCCGTTCAGAAAATAGAACTTTTAAAGGTAATACAAGAAGCATTGTCAAACATCATTAAACACACAAAAGCACGAACTGTCTCTTTGATGATTTTTAGAGAGAATGATAACTCTTTTGCTCTCATAATCAAAAACGACGGAAAATTTAATATCAAAAAAGAAAGCAATGGTTTAGGTTTAAAATCTATAACCTCCCGAATAATCAACATGAACGGAAGTGTACAAATTAATACGGAAGATGGTTTTGAAGTTTATATAAACATACCTATCACATAAAACAAATTATTCCACATCACACAGAATCTGTTCATTTTTCCATTTCGTAACAGTATTCCTGCTCAATTTAAAATGAGATGCCAATTGAATATTATTTAACCCGTGTTCCTGCTGATATTTAAGAATCTTTACCACAGTACGCCTGTCATACGACCTGAACGAATGATTTTTATTTAACAGCTCGTGTTGTTTATTATTAAATATAATTTCGTTTAACCGAATTACGTCCAAAGACCCAATTGTTTGTTTTTGCAGTATACTTTCACATGCCGGTTTCTTTTCCGGGTACTTTCTATCTAACAGATCTGTATAAATTTTTTTATAATTCGGTATCATTTTGTTTCTGGTATTTCTGGATCCAACGCATCACCGTTGTTTTGGGTATGTTATATTCTTTTACAATTTCGTTTACCGTTTTTTCACCGTTCTGAAATAGTTCTACAATAAAGTCAATTATTTCTACAGTGTAGATGTTCTTTTTAAATCGTGGGACATTACTCTCCTTTTTCTTATTTTTCTCAAGGTAGGTAGACGAATACAGAAGCAGGTGCTGAGAATAAAGCCTGAAAAGGTCGTATCCCAAAAGCTTACTCCACAACAAAAGCAAATCAGAATTCAAATCTTTGGATTCATACATATTCTTTATTTCGCCAGGCGTTTTTTTTAAGAATTTAACGATACGATCTTCGTCTATTTCTTTTTCCCGGGTTATTTTAAGAATAACCTCACCAATATGAATGTCTTTAAAATTAAAATACATTTTGTAAAGTAATTATTCCATTTTTTAGAAGCCTAACCACATAATATGCCCAATTGTTATGTGGTTAGACCTTCTATACCTGTTACACTATAAATTATGAATCTAGGGTTGTCCGATATGGTTCTATGCTAAATTCAAATTTTGTTTGTGAAGATGTAATTTTCCTTATAATTTAGACCTTGTTGAGTATAACAGTATTATTGATTTACAATAGTTTAAATTAACACAAAAGAGAAGTAATAAAAAATAGCAAAAATTTGCTATTTTTTAAACAACAGAATAAAGACATGGTATTGAAATACTACTGAAAAAAAACTTCGGATAAAGTTACAATTTATCACAGGTTTTAGGATCACTTATAGCTGATATCCCACTATTAAAATTAAAACAGTGAATAAGAGCTAATACTGGCTATTTAGCTGGCTACACATTATCCGGCTCATAGTTTCTCTTAATCGTATTTTCAGGAATAGAAATGATAATTTCTACTCCAGTATCATCACTATTCAACGCAAAATCAGCCCGAAATTTTTTAAGCCTTGCCTTCATATTACCGATTCCAATGGTATTTTCTTTAGATGTTGAATTGATTCCTTTCCCGTTATCTTTAATAACAACACTCAACTTTCCTATTTCCCTATAGATCCACAAATCTACCTGCGATGCCTTCGCGTGTTTGATAATGTTCGTAAAGGCCTCCTGAATTACCCTGATTAATTCTGAACGAAATTCTATGGAGGTATTTGCAAGTGAATAATCGTCAATCTGTATATTAAGCTTATAATGGTTTTCGGGAAACGCTATATGTGCCAAATGCATTATATAACGGTAAAACATTTCTTCATTCGGCAGTTGGGAGCCTTCAAAAAGATCATGACTTTTGTTGCGCACTTTACTGAATGCGGCGTTCATCATCTCTGACAATTGTACCAATTTTTCCTTTTTGTCGCTTTCTTCGGTATCCAAAACCTGCAAATCGATGTTGTATTTAACAGCTGCCAGTATACCGGCTAAATCATCATGAAGGTCTTTCCGAACTTCAGATTCAAACTGCTCCATTAATGCAATTTGTATATTGGCAGTTTCATTAAGGTCTTCAACCGTTTTCTTTAGTTTTCTGTCTTTTAAACGCAATAGTATAGAACTTAATGCAATTACAGCCACTAAAAGTAAGCTTATTACAATAATCCATGTATTTCGTTCCTTTTTCTCTGCTTCGCTTTTTTCAAATGCCAGTCGGTGGTGTTCTGCTTTTACTTGGGCATAAAGTAAGTTATCCAGTTCTTCGCTTAGTTGTTTTTTCTTTTCAAAAGAATCTTCGAGTGCGGTTAACAAAAGATCAGATGCCTTCTGGTAATTTCCTTGAATAATTTCAGCCTGTGCCTTATATTTATTTACTAGTATAGGCTCTCTTTCTAAATATCCGAAATCTTTTTCCAGTTTTTTTATATAAAAGAATGCACTGTCAGCTTGTTTGGTTTCCAAAAAAGCGTCAATTTTATATTGCATAATACCAGACTTATACTCTGAATATTCTTCGCCTGAATTTACCCAATCTTCCATAGAATTTAAAATACTAAACGTTTCTTGGTAATTGTTTTTTGCATATGATTGAATGTAGTTCACATTTAGTAAATAAAACTCTAACTGTCGGCGCTCACGTTCAGATACGTTCTTGGCTTTATTCATACTTTGCAGTATATCATTAGCCAAATTCAAGGTTTTTTCAACTTTCTTACTGTCTTTTATCACATAATAACTAATTGATGTAGATTTAAAAATACGCATAGAAACCATACCTTCTGAAAAATATCTATCAGGGTTATGTTTAATAGCTTTTGCAAAATCCTTCAACCGCTTTAATTCTTTTTCGTAAGCAGCGACCACTTTATCGTCTCTTTGCATGCTACCATAAAGCTCAATTTCTAATGACAATTCAAAAAAAGAAAAACCTGTCTTAGTTTTTTTTAATTCTTTAGCTAGTTTTTCAGCATAATACATAGCAGCGCCTAATTTACCTGCCATATACATATTGTTAAACAAAGCACCATAATAATTCTGCCTAAACACTGGATCATTATAGTTCTCCCATGCTATTTTCTCATAAAATTTAAACTTTTGGGCAAATTCCCCGGCTTCAAAAAAAAGCCCTTTATCTAACATTATGTTAGCAACAGAGTCCATTTTTTTCATATAAACCGTATCGTTCAACTTACCTGCTAAATACAGATTAGTTATTTTTTCGAAACCGTCATTTTTTTTCTTAAAAGGCTCAGAACCTTTTTGTGCATAAAAATTTGTCACAAAACATAGTGTAATACATAAATAAAGGATTGTTTTTATTTTATCCATAAAGAAAATTTTATCAAACCAAATATATCTGCCGAAAAATTTTCAGTAAATATCATTTAAATACAATGATAGCTGAAAATGCAGGTAAATATTATTACAAATATGGTGTGCTTTTTCCATAAATTTATTAACAGGCTATTAAAAATTTTATTTTTTTTCAAGAACTGCAAATTTCCATTTTATTATACCAAAAACACACAAATTGATTACTGTGAAGTAATGAGAAATTTGGTGTTTGTGAACCAAACCTGTTACAGCCCCGTTCATTTCACACTCTCTACAAGAGTCTTTTATGAATATAGTTTTAATAAAATACCAACCCTAAAATAAAAAAGCGTCACAACGAGGTAACACCTTTAAACTTTGAATACTTTTCTGACTTTTATATCTCCATAATAATAAATTCGGATCTGCGGTTTGCCTGATTTGCTTTTTCGATGTACATTAATCAGCTCGTAAAGACAATAGCCCACGCGTTGTATATGCCTGTGCATTTAGTGAGTGTTGCCAACCAAACTCACCCTACGGGTGTACAATCACCCTCGTAATTATATTTTTTACATAATAAGTTCTATTCCCGCCTTATCGGCCTTGTATTTTATCTTCATCATCAGGTTGTAATAGCTCCAGTTCCTTAACACAAATTCTTCTGCTTTTGCAACCTCCATCTTTTCCTGCTGGTCTACCAGAATCAATGTGCCCGCCTTATGTTCCACACACAAATCTATCAACCTCTTACTGTAAACATGCAAACGGTTGTTCACGTAGTTGCTTTCTGCTTTTTTAAGCTTTTCGGTTGCTTTTAATTTTCTTTTGGCTCCTTTGTCCGATCTGCAATAATCGGCACCAAGGCGCGCACGTTCAAGAGATGCCTGTATGGCAAGCCTCCTATAAAGAAATTCTTCCTGCGTACCAATAGTATAATGTGCCCTACCTATTTTAACGATCAGCGGATATTCAAACGACATGGAAGCTTCTGCAATGATCTCCGGCTTAAGTGTGTGCTCTTCTTTCTTTATTTCAAACACGGGAAGCCAGAATACCTTACCGTCATTTATTTTTATGTGTGACGAACACATTTTTATTTCACCGCTTATCACCTGTTGCAACAGTTTGGTTTTTTCTGCCCTGCCCCTTCCCAGATAGATACGGAACGGAATTGAAAACAATCTAAAATAAAATGTCCGTTTCTCTTCGTTATAACAAAATCCGCCGATACCTTCCAAACCAAAAGGAAACGCCATTGTTTTCTTGAAGTTTTTTATCGATCGTTCCCCTTTACAGTAGGCTTCACTTTCTTTTCTAAATGACGATATTAAGGCATTGTTTAAGCAAGACAGTATATTCATGGGCATTTCTCCCTTAAAGCGGTCTGACAATACGCGGTAGGTGGTATTGATACGTGAACGGGTAAGGATTCCAGCCTCGTCTTTTTTTTCGTCTGCCAGTTTGTACTGTACCCCTTCGGTCAGGTAAAAGAATTCCTTAAGCATTTCCTGCACATAAAGGTGCGATATAATAAGGTTTGCCGCACGGTAGCATCTGTTGCGCCACCTGTACAGTTTCTCCATTGCCTCTTTCCGTTGTTCATACGTAGGCAGGTCTACCACGATACGGAACTTATGTGTCAGTTTCATTGTTGTCTTTTCCATATTACCGGGTATTATAATAACTGTTTCATATCTTGCTGTCTCAATTTATAGGCTGCCATAAACTCAGCGTGTACTTCCTTTTGCGAAAGGTTGAGTTCTTGGGCAATGGCTGCAAAAGAAAATTTCTTTTCGCAGCGAAGCATTAATACCTGTGACTGTCTTTCGCTAATGGTTTGCGGTACTTTTGAAGAGGTTGTCTGTTCCTTCTTTTTCTCAAGTACCTTACGCCGGTCAACAATAACTTTTATATCCTCAATCGCCCGTTTTACCTCGTTAACGGTTTCCATAGTACCTTTTCCCATAACCTGAGCAATAGCTTTGTATCGAAAACCGTATTTTAAACAAAGGTTGATCAGATGTCGTCTTTCCGGGCGAATCAGCGGTAACACCGTATTAAGATGGTCAAAAAACTTTTGATCTGCTTCCTGGTCCTTCAGATTTTGTGCTGCATCAGCAGGATCGTAACCAGTTACAGAGTTCTCATAATTTTCATAACTCTCGAACGAGTGAACATTGTTCTTAAAAAACTTGTTCCTTGGTTTTGCATGGTGGGCATAGCAATTTCTTTTCATCACAAACTTCAGGAAAAACAGTATATGTAACGGGTCTTTTATTGTTTCCCTACACTCCCACAACTTCAAAAAAGTATCCTGTACCAAGTTTTCCACGACAAAATCATCGTCAATCCACCGTCTTCCCACCCAAAAAATAAGTCTTCTGTATTGGGCATGTATTTTTTCTAAAGCAGCGGGATCGCTTTTTTTTAATAATTCAAAATTTCTTTCTAGCATAATGGGGTGATTTTTTAATTATACTTCAACAAGACATTAAAGGATATTTCTAAATTTAAAAAAGTCAAAAATCAAACGGCTTTACCAAAGCCCAAAAAAAGTTTTTGTATATGTTTTTATCAGAGCTTCGGCACACAACTTTTCCTGGGGCTTAACTAAAACTAACTACTATTAATACTCTATTTATGGTTGGAAGTCGTTATGTGCCTGGTTCTGTACCTTGACTAACTTTTTGTGTATTATGATTAGGTTTTTAGTCTTAAGGTTTTATTTTAATACTGTTTTTTAATCTATTTTTTTGTTATCTTGAACGGTATGAAATGGAGTGAAAGATCTCTTTCGATTCTCATTCTCCATAATTCGTAATTAAAACATTCAGTTTCTCTGTACTTTTCACGCACGAAAAGTACCAAAAGTGCTTTTATTGCGGCGATCTCTTAATCGGTCGAAATTCACTTTTGAAGCTACCAGATCGAAAAGTATTCATTCTTTGCTATTTTATAATTATGTATTCATGAACCTTCGGTTTCGCTATGCTCCCCGATCTGCTTACGCTCCATGCAGTGTTTCGACGCTCGATTAAAATCTCATACCGCTGAGTTTATAGTCCTTTTTCAATTTCAAATCAAAATCCTAATAATACTATTTACCACAATCCAAAACTGAGCATTCACAACGCAGTAAGCGTCGATTCGATGAAAATAGTGCAAAATCAAATACGACCGTAGGGAGCAATTATTTGATTTTGCTATTAAATCGCTAATCGACCACGAGTAGTGGCGCTCAGGAGTTTTGTTTCTTTTGATCGCAAAAGAAAAAGACATATGAATTTGACTTCATTAAACTCATCCTTCAATCAAAACCTGATAAAAATATTTCGCTTTTCATTCTCCTTAATTCGTAATTTACACATTCGGTTTCTCTGTACTTTTTAAAGATAAAAAGTACCAAAAATCTTTCTTTTTTATCTTGCCCCAGTTCAAAAACGGTTGAACTACTCCTCGTTCACTAGCTGATCGAAACATCGCTCCGCTCCCCGATCATCTTACACTCTCTTCGTTGGTTCAACTATCGTTTTGGACCTAATGGCGCTTTAATACTCCTAATTACTCTATTTCATTTTCAATCAAAATCCTATTGTTGAACAAATCCGAATTTAATAGCGACATTATTTTTTCAGCGAGCGTCAAATAAGTGGAAATTTCCGTAAAAAGAAATGCTGTTTGAGCGTAGCGAGTTTATTTCTTTTAGGAAATAAGACTTTATTTGACCGTTGAAAAAATAGAGTCTTGATCTTTTGTAACTTTTACATCAAGGTAAAAGTTAAAGAAAAATTACAGAGCTGAATGTTCTTTCCAATGAAACTTAATGAAAACCCATAAACTAACTTCCCCTATTCCCTATTTCCCCTTTGTAAAGCCCCTACACCCCAACCAAATTATTTCAACCTCCAATTTGGAAAATACAAATAAAGGCAATACTTTTAAAGTGCGAGTTTTTAAGTTAAAATGCCATAAACATATAGTGCCAAAGTAATAAGGTACATTATATACGGCGCCGGCATTTGTGTATAGCAGATTATCACACTGCTACCACACGGTAAGCCTGTTGCTGTTATATAACTTTTGGTGCAGGAGCAGCAAAAAAGGAAAAGTTCGGCACCTTATTAAGGCGGATGCGTTATGGCGGTATGTACAAATTTCGTTCTCATAAATAAGATTTTATGTGGTTATGTGAACGATGTTTCCGGAGTGTAAAGAATTCTTTGCAGAAAAAGCAAGGAGCGGTTTCACACTTTAGTATCGAGGGCGACCAAACCCAACTTTGAAACATTGAAGTTAAAAAGCTACTACCTAAAGCATATGTGAAAACCGCCCATGCCGTATACGAAAGTACAAAACTTTTTAGACATGGAGCGATTTCACGATACTCTCGATAGTAAAATTGGTCGTTTCGATTCGAGAAATCATCGTTTTAATTTGTCTTTGCAGACTCATTATCAATTCGCTAAAACAAATATACAAATATTTTTTTAAAACCCAACAAGTTGGGTTAATAATTTTTAAGTTTAATGACAAAACAAATTATTTTTGAAACTACACAGTTTGATTTTGACGTGATAAATCATGTTAAGCACTTACGCAAAAGCAACGGTTATACACAGGATGAATTAAGTCTGAAAATGGGTGTTACTAAAAGTTTCGTTAGTAACGTAGAGTCATATACTCAACGCCACAAATACGCTACTCGTCACCTTACTCTTTTAGCAAAAGCATTTGGTTTTAAAAATATTTCCGATTTATTGAAGTTTCCTACTCCGGAATATGACAAAATAAAAGTAACAGTTGAAAAGACATATAATGAAGCAGGAACCAAGGTAATCAAGAGTGAAGTACTAAAAATTGAGCCTGTTGAATAGTATTTGGTACCAATAATCATTAAATTTTTATACCTTATAATGATATAAATTTAACCGAATGTAAAAATAATTATATTTGATAAAATTATATGAGAAACAAAATAATAAGAACATGCGCATATCTTGCCTTTTTGCAAAAAAACAAAGCGTAGAATATAATCAAAAAATACTGTGAAATTAGTAGAAAGAATTGAGATTCGTTATTTCAGATCATTTAGTGAGAAAACCATAAAAATAGTAGACTTAAAAGATTTAAATATTTTTTCTGGTTCAAATGATGTTGGTAAGTCAAATGTACTTAAAGCCCTCAATTTATTTTTCAACAACGAAATTACGATTGGTGAATTTTTTGATATAAAGAAAGATTTATCAATTCTTCAAAGAAATAGAAGTGAAAAAGAACTAGAATTAAAAAAGTTAACTAGAACCAAATCCGACCCTTACGCATCTCAAAGAGATTTATTTGTTAAAATAAAAATTCACTTTAGTAGACAAATTTCATATGGTAAAACAACCACTCCCGAAAAATTTTGGGTAGAGAAAACTTGGGATAAAAATGGTTTTAGTAAACAAACAAGTAATATACATATTGCATATAAACAAAAGAATAAAAAAGAACCTACTCAAAATCAAGCAGCTGCGCTACAAGGTCAATTGACACAATTCCTAAATTCTATTAATTTTGAATATGTACCTGCAGTAAAAGATCGACAATTCTTACAATATCTTTTCAAAAAATTGCAAGACTCTCTTTTTGATAGAGATAATTCTTTCAAGAAAACTTCTAATCAAATCAATAATAATATTTCAGCCACAACAACTGATTTATTTACTGAATTTAAAGAAAAAACAGGAGTAGATGCGACCTTTCAAGTACCAGAATCACTTATTGACTTTTTCTCTACTATAAATGTTTCAACAGAAAATGGTATTTCTTTATATTCAAGAGGTGATGGTATTCAAGCAAGATTTATACCAGCTATTTTAAACGAAATTTCAAAGGGTAAAAAAAATATTATTTGGGGATTTGAAGAACCTGAAAACTCCTATGAATATAGAAATGCGGAATCATTAGCAAATGATTTTCTAAACATTTACTCGCAAAAGAAGCAAATTTTCATTACTAGCCATACAAAAGAATTTTTATCACTAATCAGAGGAAATGAACAAACAGTTTCTCTACATCGTGTTTATAAAACAGCTGAAAATGGTTCGCAAATTGATACGTATGTGAAAAATTTAGGATTCAATAAAAAAAATATACAGTCTACATTTTGGGAAGGAGTAGAAAATCAAACTCAAGAACATAAAGATGCCTTAAGCAAAATATTTCAAGATATAGGTTTTTTAGAAAATGACCAATATATTTTAGAAGATTTACAAAATCAATTAAAATTACAAAGAAAATTAGTAGAGGATAGTGGTTTACAAATTGAAGATAGAACTAAAATAATCCATAATTTAAATCAAAAAATTAAAAACATTTTATTAGATAAAGAATCGCTTGAATCTGAAATTGAAGAATACAAAAAACCAATATTGTATGTTGAGGATTCATATGATCAAATTTACAAAATTGCATATCTAAAAGGTAATAAAATTGAATGTACAGAAGAAAACTATTTAAGTTTATTTAAAGAAAATTCACCATTTACCATCAGACGATGTGAAGGAGCTACAAAATTATCAGGAAGAATGCGTGTTGCTAACAACGACGGATATGAAGATAAAAAAATAATAGGTCTATACGATTTTGATAAAGAAGGTAGGGAACAAATTCATAACTTAAAAAACGACAAATTTTGGGAGGATAAATATTATGGCGATATTGAAACTGGCTATTATAGAAAGCGTAACGACCATTCAACGTTTTACGCATTGTTAATTCCTATTCCGGATAGACTTAAAAAGTTTGCTGATTTAGAATGGGAGAATTTTGCTAGCTATGTCGAAATCGAAAATTTATTACCCGAGGAATTTTTATTATCAAACTCATTTGCAAATGAAAAAAATTCTCCCGCCGGCAAGTATTTGAAAATTAATGATTCTAAAAAAAGTAAAATTTGGCAAAAACTATTTGATTTAAAAGCCGAAGAATTTAAAGATTTCAAGCCATTATTTGAAAAAATAGAGAACTTTTTTACACTGTAACTACATGGAAAAACTACACTGTTTCACAACTTCAATTTTCAGCCCAAAACCCAAAACAATATAAAACCAAACCTCTTTAAAAGTTATTTTAGGGAGGTTTGTTTTTATCCTTAATACTGAATCATGAAATAGCCAGTCAATAGTAAAGTTATTAATTAACAACCACCATCCTCAATATCAACAATACAGTCTGCAAGCAACTTTCTAACACTTTGTAATTGCTGTATTTTTATGTCAATTTCATTGATCTTATTGGTTACTACCTCAACTTTCTTGGTAACGGAAAGCCGTTTGTTATACCAGCTGTCTAACATCTTTTTAATTTCAGCTAAAGTAAACCCCCCGTCCTTTGCGCCTCTTATCATTTCAACTTTTTGTACAATGCTTTCATCATAGTCTTTGTAGTTGTTGGTTTTTACTTTTTCGTTAACCGTACCTTTAAATAAACCATAATTTTCATAATACCTTAAAGTAGCAATAGGCACGCCGGTGCGCTTAGACAATTCGTTTATTAACATAAGCCATGATAATTGTTGATAAAAAAATACAAAGTATCAACTATACTTCATACTTGTACGTTACAAATATACACGATATTTTTGCTGCTTAACCAATAAATTAATTTAAATCATGAGTACAAAAAAAGTAGTAGAAAATTATTTCAATGCCATGAAAGAAGGCAGGTTTGCAGACATGCAAAAGTACGTATCACCCAGTCAAAAATACTGGATTGGTGGTGAGGGCTCTTGGACTTTCGGAGGATACAATTCACCTGAATCTATGGGTAAATTGTGGGAGCTTGTAGCAGAACGTTTTCCCAACGGGTTAAACATTACCATAAATTCCATTATTGCAGACGGTGAATATGCTGCTGTACAAATCCATAATAATGCAACCCGGGTAGATGGCAAGGTTTACGATAATGATATCTTGGTACATTTAAGGGTTCAGAATGATCTTATTACGGAACAGCGCGAATACCTGGATACTATTATGATTAACGAGCTCTTTTGTGGCGAACTCGAAAATCACTAATAATTATAGAATATAAAATAACTCATCAACAAGTGCAGACTTTAATTATCTGTACGATAAAAAATGAAAAAGAAACTTTTAAGAATAGTCAAAAGAATAATGATAACAACATTCATCATAATTGCAGTAGTAGTTACTGCAACGCTGCTGTATATGCAGCAGGATAAATTTGGTAAAAGTCCAGGCGGCGAAAGGCTCGAAAAAATGAAGCAGTCACCGAATTTTAAAAACGGTAAATTCCAAAACCTAAGCAAAACGCCTACGCTTGCCGAAGGTCACAGTTGGTTTAAAGTATTATATCAGGCTTACATTAAAAACAAACCCAGACAGTACCCAACCTATACCATCCCTTCCGTAAAAACAGATTTGTTGAACTTGCCTGCTGACAAAGATGTGTTGGTTTGGTTCGGGCATTCTTCTTATTTTATACAGATCGATGGTAAACGTATTTTAGTGGATCCTGTTTTTAGCGGTAATGCTTCGCCAGTTCCGGGAACCGCTAAATCATTTAAAGGTACAGATGTTTATACGGTTGCCGACCTACCCGAAATCGATTATCTGTTTATTTCCCACGACCATTACGACCATTTGGATTACGAAACAATAATTGCCTTAAAAGATAAAACCCAAAAAGTAATTTGTGGGTTGGGCGTTGGGTCGCACTTTGAACATTGGGGTTACGATAGCAGCAAAATTATTGAAGGTGATTGGAACGATAAACTAGAATTAGATACCGGATTCATTGCCTTTATGGAACCTGCCCGACACTTTTCAGGCAGGGGATTTTCAAAAAACAATACCTTATGGGGTTCGTATCTGTTGCAGACACCAACCATGAAAATTTATATTGGTGGCGATAGTGGTTACGATACACATTATGCTGCAATTGGAAATAAGCACAACGGCATTGACTTAGCTGTTTTAGACAACGGACAATTCGATGAAGCGTGGAAATACATTCACAACCTGCCCCATGATGTACTACAGGCGGCTCAGGATTTAAAAGCCAAACGGATTTTACCGGTACACTCTTCAAAATTTGCACTGGCAAGCCACGATTGGGACACTCCGTTGGTAAAATTAACCGAAATTAATAAATCATATAAGGTTCCGTTGCTAACTCCAATGATTGGGGAAGTGGTATATCTAAAAGATACCAATCAAACATTTACACAATGGTGGCAAGATATGAAGTAGAAAGCAATGCGGATCTTCAATTCCATAGGTACAGAATAATTATTTTAGTATTATTGAGAGATGATTTTTAATGATCTTTTAATATGTTGAATGTACGGTTTAATAATTTGCAAAATCATCTATATTTGCTGTAAATAGTCAAAAAACAAAAGACTGCTTTTTTTTAGTTTACAGTTTATTAAATAAGCCATTCATGCCAAAAAATATTATAAGAAATCTTCAGATCGGAATTATACTTTCACTGGTGCTGCTTATTGCAAGTTCCGTAGCATCTTATGTAAGCATTCACAAACAGATGGAAAACCGGAAAAGCTTTTTACAAAGTAAGGAATCCATAAGTTTTGTAAAAGATGTGTTAAATGCTCTTCTGGATGCGGAGACGGGCAATCGGGGATATCAGCTTACGCATCAGGAAAGTTTTCTGGAGCCTTTTAATGTAAGTAAAAGTAAATATCTGTCGCTGGTTTCTAAAGCCGGTGAACTGAGCATTTCAGATAAACATCAGGCGGATATACTTCAAAATTTGCTGCGCACATCAGATGCAATGATGAAAGACGGCGTTGTGCTTATAGAGAAAAGCAGGAATGGAAATTTAATTACCTCACAGGAACTTTTACAAAGCAAGGTGGGGATGGATAGCTGTCGCAGCTTGGTTCAAGAGTTTGTAAAGTACGAAGAAGTTCAGCTTGCAGCCAAAGACAGAGATTTGAACAGGTCTTCCATGTGGTCTGTATTATTCATTGTTTTTTCCGGCGCTGCAGCCGTCAGTGTCACCGTTTTCATTTATGTACAGTTGAGATCTGATATTAAACGCCGGGATATATTGGAAAAAGACCTGTCTTATGCAAAAGAATTGCTTGAGGAAACAAATGAGGTCGCTCAGGTGGGTGGATGGGAAATCAACATGAAATCGGGTGAGCTGTTTTGGTCTCAGGGCACAAGGAAAATTCACAAGGTAAAAAGCAGTTTTCGTCCAAATTTTGAAAATGCTGTTGAATTCTTTGAAGGAAAAAATAAAGAAAGGGTAAGATACCTCTTTGACAGGGCAGCAAAAGAAGGATTGGCTTTCGATGAGGAACTTCAGCTTTTACGAAGTGACGGTGTTACAGTCTGGGTACGGTTGAAAGGAATTCCCGAATTTGATGAACAGGTCTGCCATAGAATTTTTGGAATCATTCAGGATATCGATTCATACAAAAGAATGTTACTGGAAATTACACGTAAGGAAGCAATGATGCAGTCCTTCGTTAAAGATGTACCTGTTCCTTTGGCTATGTTTGATAAAGACCTTAAGTATATCGCAGTAAGCAGCAGATGGAAGGAAGAATTTGGAATAAACCATATCGATCTTATGGGGCAACCTCTGTTTTCTGCAACCTCTGCTACCATTCAGCAAAATGAAATGGAGATTTATCAGAATGCTTTGGCGGGGATTACCTACGTTAATAATGATTTTACACTTCAGGTAAAAGGCAGCAAAGATATGCAGCATTATGATCTTAAAGTAGGGCCTTGGTATCTTGATGAAGATCAGGTTGGAGGAATCATTATCTCGATACAGAATATCACCGGTGCGGTAAGGGTAAATGAAGAACTTAAAAATGCCAAGGAGGCCGCTGATATGGCCAGCAAGGCAAAATCGGAGTTTCTCGCCAATATGAGCCATGAAATCCGTACACCTTTAAACGGGGTCATCGGATTCTCAGACCTTCTTATGGGAACTCCACTCAATGAAACGCAGGTACAGTACCTGAAATACATCAATGACTCGGGAGAAAACTTGCTTCATATTATCAGTGATATTCTCGATTTTTCGAAAATAGAATCAGGAAAAATGGAGCTGTTTATCGAACAAAGCAATTTAAACGAGATGTTAGATCAGGTTATTAATGTGATCCTTTACCAGTCTCAAAAGAAAAATTTGGAGCTTCTGCTTAATGTGGAACAGGGGCTTCCCAATACGCTTATGACTGATGAAGCCCGGTTAAAACAGATTCTGATAAATCTGCTGGGGAATGCGGTAAAATTTACAGAAAAAGGAGAAATAGAGCTGAAAGTAGAAAAATTACGGATGGATGATCAGAACATCGTGCTTCGCTTTTCGGTCAGAGATACCGGTATAGGAATTCCGGCGGATAAACAGAAATATATATTCAATGCATTTACTCAGGAAAACAGTTCCATTAGTAAACGCTATGGTGGTACCGGTCTGGGTCTTACCATATCGAATAATATTCTGGGATACATGGGAACGCACCTGTCACTGCTAAGTGAACAGGAAAAAGGATCTACGTTTTTCTTTGATATTGAAATTCCGTATCTGATGTCTGAACAGGACGAAGAAATGGAGTTTGCCATTGAAAGCGCATTGGTAGTAGATGATAATGAAACAAACAGGATTATCCTTGAACACATGCTTGCGCACAAAAATATCAGGTCTACATTAGCTGCCAACGGAATAGAAGCTCTGGAGATATTGATGAAGGGCAAACGCTTTGATGTCATCCTGATGGATTACCACATGCCTATGATGTCTGGTGTGGAAACAATAGAGAAAATAAGAACGCTCTTCGATGAGCGTAAAGAAATAACACCGTTTATTATACTCTCCTCTTCAGAAGAGAAAGAGGTTGTTAACAGCATTCGCGATAAAGACAATTCGTATTTGCTTTTAAAACCGGTCAAATCAAATGATTTATTTAAAACCTTGCGAAGAGCAGTCTACCGAAGCGTTGTTGACATAGCGCCTACGCAGTCTGAAAATAATTCGTATTCGTTCGCTCCGAAGCTCGAAATTCTTTTGGTAGACGATAATCCCGTAAACATGGCACTCAATAAAAGAATGATGGAATCGCTTACTCCGGATGCAGTGTTAACGGAAGCTGTCAACGGAATGCAGGCGTTGGAAGCATGCCGTAACAAATATTTTTCCATTATACTCATGGATGTACAGATGCCTGTAATGGATGGTATCGAAGCAACAAAACAGATTCGGTTGCTGTCTGGCTATGAAAAAATACCGATCATTGGTGTAACGGCTGGCAATGTTGCAGGCGAAAAAGAAAAATGTTTGGAGTCGGGCATGGCAGATTTCCTGCCAAAACCTTTCAAAAAGGCAGATCTGCAGGAAATATTAAAAAAATATATCAGTGCTGATACCGGTAGTGAAAATAGGGTTTAGAATTTATTGGCTGTACTTACAAAGTATGATAAATGCAAGGAAATTAATAAAGATCCTTTTTTTCGGATAACATACCAATTTTATTGAACTTGAAATAAAAGGTCTTCATTAATCGTACAAAGCTAGACAATAAAATGCTTACTGATTATACAGCCTCAGAATCTCTACCAGTTCTGGTACGGACCGTATGTTCAGTTTCTCGAACAACCTGTTTTTGTAAGTACTGATCGTGGATGAATGCAGATTAAGCTGATTAGAAATTTCCTTGAGAGAAATACCTTCTGCAATCTTGTTGGCAATTTGCAATTCGCGGTCTGACAGCGCTTCAAACGGTGATTCTTTTGTTGCACCGCTTAATGATCCTAAAAACATCGCTTCTTTTACAACTTCACTTGCATACCTGCCAGTACTCAGCATCGCCGTAACAGCAGTTTCAATTACCGAAGGATAGCTTTGTTTACTCAGATATCCACCGGCTCCCATCTTTAGATAACGTAGGGCATATACCTCTTCATCCTGAGAAGAAAAGATGAGAATTTTTAAATTAGGTTTATGCATTTTAATATAATCAATCGCTTCCTGAACAGAACCATTAGGCATATTAACGTCCATAATCACCAGATCCAATTCTTCTTTTAGAATTGCTTTGGACAGCGATTTATAATCCTCAACTTCTGAAATTATAGCAGCAGGTAATAGCCGCTTAATGGTTTGTATCAAACCCATCCGTACGATACCGTGATCGTCTGCTACAATAATACGAACGTCTGCTTTTAAACTCATTATCCTGTAAATTTACGTAAAGGGAAACCGTTATGCCCGCATTTTAAGCGGGAATTACTTGGATATTCCCAAACATCAAGGATACAAAATTTTTAGCAATTTACAAACTTAATCCCACGCCTTTTTCCAAATGCCTTGGAATATGGGATCCTCATAAGTGAAGATTGCAGACAAATACTTTTCGACTATCCCTGTTCCAGAATCGATCACAGAAAGTATGATCTGAACGTTTTCTGTAACTTCTTCTAAATATATATGGTGCCCATAGCATATTGACATTTACGTCATCCGTAAAAAAAAGCTTTATGAAGAAGTTTTTTTAAATGGCCGTAAAGCTGTAATAAACATTGATAGCGTAAGTGGTATTTTCCTTCCCTACCAAACTTTGAGCTCCAGCAGATGGTATGGTATATCTTACGTTTAGTCCCCGATCCAAAACCGGCGCTCCGTTAAAGAGTATTTTTTGCGGGGTTTTAGATAAGGGAATATCTAAAGAGCTTCCATCCAGGCCAATTTGCAGTATATTGGAGTTGATATCGGTCTGAAGCCCGCCTTTCTTGAAATAATTTTCGTCTGATTTTACATAAAGTTCAAAACTCTCGTTATTAGACAGTAGAATTTGGTTCGCAATAATTTGTGACTGACCGTTGGTGTAATGTGCAGCTGTATTAAAATTAAAGTTTACATTTCTCCCGGAACTGGGAATAGTAATCTCCGACCGCGGAACCACCTTTAACTGAACAGCTGTATTTTGAAAACTGTTTATAGAATTATCTGTACTTGCGGCATTAAAATTCAATTCAAAAGTATAAGTACCGGCTTCAAAAAAATTGTTCTTAAAATCTTCCGAAGATATATAAAGCTCTGGAATGAAACTGCTTCTGTTTCCCGCCACAACACTGAAATTAGCAGGGGAAAAATTCTGAAAACTGGCAGATAGGGCTTTGGTTGTAAGCGCAGATCCACTGCTGCCCAATTTAATGCTTGCTATACTTCTGGTTCCTGGAACACCTTTAGAGGAAGTGAACTGAACGTTTGTGGAAGCAGCTTTAGCCCAAAAATTAAAATCAACCGTATGAGCGATTTCTGTATTATCCAAACTAAACACGCGTGTGCCTGTATTTCGGTAGTCATTTAAAGAAGATACTTCTATATACTTTGTTAAAGAGGTTGTAACCCATCGTGTAAATGAGGGAATAACTAAAATTGTTTTAAAATTACGTGGTGTAAAATCGTTATAGTTCTGAGTGATATCCATAGAGTAGTTCCCCGCCCGGTAGGTATTGGCAGCAAATTGTGCCGCGGGAATTTTAAATATAAAATTGATATTTCCTCTCGAAAATCCTCCTCCGAAACTAATTGTCGGCGGCTCAAACCATTTTAAGGGACTTGTGCTGAACGACTGAAAACCGGGTAAAAAACCCGAAATTCCAGTAGCGGGCAATTGCCCGCCCATACTTTCTAACTGCCACAGCAGCGTAGAACTCGGTAATGTAAACGCGGAAGAAGTGTGGGTGAAAGTTTGTCCGGACAAAGAGGTAAATGTTGGAGCTATCGGTCCGATTAAAAAAAAGCCATAATCCCAGTTTGTTCTGTTAGCGTTGGTCATTACCCTTGTAGGTACTGAGGTAAATTCAGTTCTGTTAAAAATATTATTTTCAGGAATCGTCAGGAAAACATCCTGAGCTTTCATGATGTATGACCCGCAGAACACGGTAAAAATTACTATTAAAAAATCCCTCATCTTTTTCATACGTTTAAATTTAAAACTTTTTCACCTTAATGGTAGTGTCTTTCTTCTTATATTCAAAAACCACGGTGTCTGGATACCCTTCTTTTGTCACCTGAATAGTTTGGTTGGGTTGTATATAGCTGTATTTGTCATTTTCAATATATAGAGTGTATGTTCCATCTTTAAGGAAAAACTCAAACTCATTATTTTGGTTAACCACGGCGGTATATACCGTACCATCTTCACTTTTTGCATACACCACTATTCCGGTTACCTCTGTTTCTAAAACATCATAGGCTTGTTTAATTTCTTTTAATTTGCCGCTTACTTTAATGTTTTTCACCAGCCCCACTTTGCGGTTGATATTTTTATAGACCATAATTACAGGATCCGTCATCAGTCGGGCACCCGCACTTTCGTTTACTTTCATCGTATAAATACCATCGGGCACATTCTGAAAAACTACTTTTCCGTTCTTATCCGTCATCGCAACAAAATTGTCCAGTTTCACTATTTCATTTCCAAGTACCGGCTCACCGGCATCCAGAAGCCCGTTGAAATTTTTATCTTCAAATAATTGGAATGCCACTTTATGGTTTCCAAGGGCTGTAGCGCTTGCAAAATTTTTCTTAACCCCCACCCTGAACTGGTAATAACTGCCACTGCCTGCATACTCAGCCGTAGATTTATAACTCGAAACATTAAAATAACCTGTGGTAGACCAAGAAGGCGAAACTTTGTATTCCAGATTACCACTGAGGTTGCTGTTTAAATTTTTATAAAGTTCTGAATACGACGTTCCTGCTGAAAAAGATCCGATGAGATTATGATTAAGCATCTGGAAGTTATACGAGGAGTATACATTGTAGTTGGCAAAATTACGGTCTGTATTGTAATAAGAATTTAAATCAAAGACATTGTTTGCATTCCATTGAGCTGTTCCGTTAATGGAGAAAGATTTATACCTGTAAGATAAAGTTGTTCTAAAACTGTTGAACCAATCGGCCTTACTGTTCTCTTTTGAATAAGAATATTCCCCCATCAGGTTTAATCCGTGGGCACCTAATGTAGTACTTATGTTGGCTTCCAATCTGTAAGAAAAAAGTTCCTGTGCTGAGTAAAAATTGGCTGTTTTTTGATTTTCAATCTTTGGAGAAAGTAAAAAAATCCAATTATTTTCAGAAAACTGGTAACCTGTTCCTAAAGACTCTGTACTGTTGAAATAATAACGCAAATTACCGGTAGTCTCAGGTAGGATAGACGCATTTTGGAAACTGATGAACTCGGGTTGTACCTGTGAATTCTGATATTGTATAAAAACACGCTGAGAAGCAGAAATTTGGCGTCCGATACGCTGGTTTGAGAAAAAAGATCCTCGTTTAATACCTGCATAACCTTTGGTTGCAAGGGAATTAACAGATTGTATATCCCATAGTCCTATTTTTCCTTCGTAATTGGCTGCAACTGAAGCACCCGCTTTTTCATCGTTGTTCACAAGTCCTTTTTCATGACTGATACCCGCCTCTGTACGGATGACATGCTTATTGTTAATTACAAATGATGTTACTGCGTTCGCCACATGCGTGTCTATACTGAAGCGCGGATCATGGGCGAATAGATACGACACTTTCCCGTTAAATGATTTAGCATTTCCGAAACTGTATTTTGTACCCACCATACTCGACCCTTTTGTTTGATTGATATAGGTACCATACAGATTGTAATTATTTTCCAGTGCAAGAACTTCAACCTGCTTATTTTCACCAAACTTGGTAGAAACCTTTCCACCTCTTCCGAAAACCGGGTAATCGTAATCGTTACTGTTAATATTTCCTACCCGTAATACGGTATTTTTTCTCTCCAGTTCCAACCAGGTATCATACAGGTTATAACGGCCGTCAAGATAGTAATCTGCCCCCATATTAAAGCGTGAATTCAAATTCTCAGTTACCTGAAATGCTGCGTTTCCCCTCAATTGGAGAAAATTGAAGCCTGAACTGTTTTCATTATAGCTCATCTCCGCAAAATTACTTCCGCTCACTGATTCATTCCCCCGGGCTATTTGTCTGTCGTGTGACAAAATAACTACATAGAGCGTGTTGCTTCCCACGATTTTGTTATCAAGCAGATCTGTAGCGGTTGCATTAATATTAAATTCAGGATAAAGCATATTCTGTTTTCTGACCCTGATTTTAATCTCAACGGTTTGTTTTTCTAGACCTTCCAGAGATAATGTTTGCTGTATCGGCATCATTTCCAAGCCGTCAGGGATTGATTGCAAATCAATCTTAACGGTTCGTTTACTATAACCCTGGTTTTCTACAATCAGCAGGATCGAGGATTGGGGAACGGCAGGGTTGATGAAATTTTCGTAGGTAGCCGTGTAAATGGCAATGTTATTGTTCTCTTCTTTTTTAACAAAGAATGCGATGCTTTCAGTTTTTGCGATGGTTGGGGTGCTGTACGAAACGTTGAATGTGATCTCATTAGATCTCAATTTCATAAAATCAACATTAGCGATGAATTTCAAGGGAAGATTTTTAGACTGACCCACACCTAAGGTAAACTCATTTTTTGGATAGAAAAGTAAACCCGGATAGTTTTCCTGAGGCGTGATAGTCTTAATAGTAATTTCTTCAGAACTTTTATTCTCAATGACTATGAAATTAGTAAAAGTAGCGCCCTTCTCAACAGCTAAACTGTCTTTTTCAAAATGGATTTCGATATCCTTCTTTTCCTGCGCAAAGGCAAACGAAAAGTTCAGAAGAACAAATGCAAGTAAGATTGTTCTTCTTAGAAATACTGTCGATAATACATTTTGTAGTTTCAAGATTTTTAAAATTTAAAGTTTTTTTCGCCTACCCGCAGGTCATTGGATCCTGCCATTTTAATAATAACCACGCCAAGGAAGTTCCCCGAAATGTTCTCCGGTAAAGAAAATTGAACGGTCTGATTGCTATCAGGAAGCATAGAGATGGAAATTGCAGGTAATTTTATTTCCTTACCACTGTCTGTGTCGGTTAGTTCAAACTCAACGGTGGCATCATTAATGGTGTTTCCGTCATTGTGAATATTTACTGCGACTTTTCTTTCCGCTGCATGGTCATTACTCAACTCTGAAATATTGGTAATATCCAAGCTTTTTACCTGATTTCCCGGTGGAGTATAAAAGATGTGAAGTCCCACTTCAAATAAGGTGATAATACCAATACCATTCTGAACTCGTGCTTGATCTGCCTGTTGGGGAAGCTGTGTGAAAAACAACATGCTGTTCGTAACGGCAGACTTTGATGCGTTTGCCGGAATCTGCATGCTTACTACGATCTCCTTAGTACTTTTGGCAGGAACTGTTACAGCGTTTTCTAAGGTGGACACCCAAGAGGCATTGGAAGTTTTTGAACTGCCTGCATCAAGATAAACCTTATTTCCGTCTTCTTCTCTGGCCCAATCTTTATAGTTGAGATTAAAAACATAATCCTTATCCGAGCTGTTTTGAAGCGTGACTGTCTGTGTAACTTTTTCTCCCGGACTCCCGGTAAAAAACAAACGTGTAGGCGACATAGATATGCTCTGTGCCAGAATCGAAGAAGCCCCTGTGAGGATAAAGAAAACAAAAAGGTAGATAAACTTGCGCATGGTGTAATTGTTTAATAGTAAAAGATTCCCAAAACTACTGAAAACATAGCAAAAGGAACCTTTACAGACTAAAAAATTTATTATAAGGCAGTGGCAGTGTAAGTTACGGTCTGCGTATAGGTTCCGGCCGGTTTACCTAATATATCAGATGATGATGATTTAGACGCTGGAATGGTGTAGTCCAGATTCAGTGTTAATGCGCTTCCAAGGGGAGCGTTTGAAACTAAAGTCTGATCGCTTGATGATAAAACAACAGCGTTCTTTGTTCCGCCCAT
>Ga0213829_1000807_pt1 | contig 25472 bp, 21 predicted proteins | sample MC6MC0896MG_FD_180665 | JGI IMG/M metagenome (GOLD analysis project Ga0213829, IMG submission 180665) | Enriched soil aggregate microbial communities from Iowa State University, Ames, United States - MC6-MC0896-MG | ecosystem: Environmental > Terrestrial > Soil > Unclassified | place: USA: Iowa...
TCGGTCTACTTGCTCGACCCCGAGACCAATCGCTTTGTGCTGATGGCCACCGAGGGCTTGAACAAGCGCTCGATCGGCAAAGTCAGCATGGCGCCCAACGAAGGTCTGGTCGGTCTGGTCGGCACGCGTGAAGAACCCCTGAACCTGGAAAACGCCGCGGATCACCCGCGCTATCGCTACTTCGCCGAGACCGGTGAAGAGCGCTTTGCCTCGTTCCTCGGCGCACCGATCATTCACCATCGCCGCGTCGTCGGCGTGTTGGTCATCCAGCAAAAGGAACGCCGCCAGTTCGATGAGGGCGAAGAAGCCTTCCTCGTCACCATGAGCGCGCAACTCGCCGGCGTTATCGCCCACGCCGAGGCCACCGGTTCGATCCGTGGCCTGGGGCGTCAGGGCAAGGGCATCCAGGAAGCAAAGTTCGTCGGCGTGCCGGGTTCGCCGGGTGCGGCGGTCGGTACCGCGGTGGTCATGTTGCCGCCGGCCGACCTGGACGTGGTGCCCGACAAGACCATCACTGACATCGCCGCCGAACTCGGGCTGTTCAAGACCGCCATCGAAGGCGTGCGCGCCGACATGCGCGCCTTGTCGGCCAAGCTCGCGAACCAGTTGCGCCCGGAAGAGCGCGCGCTGTTCGATGTCTACCTGATGATGCTCGACGATGCCTCGCTCGGCAGCGAAATTACCACCGTGATCAAGACCGGCCAGTGGGCCCAGGGCGCGTTGCGCCAGGTGGTCACTGAACACGTCAACCGCTTCGAATTGATGGACGACGCCTACCTGCGTGAACGCGCCTCCGACGTCAAGGACCTCGGTCGACGCTTGCTGGCTTATCTGCAGGAAGAGCGTCAGCAGACCCTGGTCTATCCCGATAACAGCATCCTGATCAGCGAAGAACTGACGCCGGCGATGCTCGGCGAGGTGCCGGAAGGCAAGCTGGTTGGCCTGGTCTCGGTACTCGGTTCCGGTAACTCCCACGTGGCGATCCTGGCGCGCGCCATGGGCATTCCGACGGTGATGGGCCTGGTCGACCTGCCGTATTCCAAGGTCGACGGCATCCAGATGATCGTCGACGGCTATCACGGGGAGGTCTACACCAACCCCAGCGAAGTGCTGCGCAAGCACTTCGCCGAGATTGTCGAGGAAGAGAAACAACTGGCTCTCGGGCTGGATGCGCTGCGGGATCTGCCGTGCATCACGCTCGACGGCCACCGCATGCCGCTTTGGGTCAACACCGGCCTGCTGGCGGACGTGGCACGGGCGCAGAAGCGTGGCGCCGAGGGCGTCGGTCTGTACCGCACCGAAGTGCCGTTCATGATCAACCAGCGCTTCCCGAGCGAAAAAGAGCAACTGGCGATCTATCGCGAGCAGCTCGCCGCGTTTCACCCGCAGCCGGTGACCATGCGCAGCCTGGACATCGGTGGCGACAAGTCGCTGTCATACTTCCCGATCAAGGAAGACAACCCGTTCCTCGGCTGGCGCGGCATTCGCGTCACCCTCGACCACCCGGAAATCTTCCTGGTCCAGACCCGTGCGATGCTCAAGGCCAGCGAAGGCCTGAACAATCTGCGGATTCTGCTGCCGATGATCTCCGGCATCCACGAACTCGAAGAAGCCCTGCACCTGATCCACCGGGCCTGGGGCGAAGTGCGCGACGAGGGCTGCGACGTACCGATGCCACCGATCGGTGTGATGATCGAAATTCCGGCGGCGGTTTATCAGACCAAGGAACTGGCGCGGCAAGTGGACTTCCTGTCGGTCGGCTCCAACGACCTGACCCAGTACCTGCTGGCCGTGGACCGCAACAACCCGCGAGTCGCCGACCTCTACGACTACCTGCATCCGGCGGTGCTGCAAGCGCTGCAGAACGTGGTGCGCGATGCCCATGCCGAAGGCAAGCCGGTGAGTATCTGCGGCGAGATGGCCGGTGATCCGGCAGCGGCGGTGCTGTTGATGGCGATGGGTTTCGACAGCCTGTCGATGAACGCCACCAACCTGCCGAAAGTGAAGTGGATGCTGCGCCAGATCAACCTGAGCAAGGCCAGGGAATTGCTGGCGGAGTTGATGACCATCGATAACCCGCAAGTGATCCACAGTTCGCTGCAACTGGCACTGAAGAATCTTGGGTTGGCGCGGATGATCAATCCGGCTTCGGCCAAAACTCTCTGAAAGGCTGATGGCCTCATCGCGAGCAAGCTCGCTCCCACAGGGGATTTGCGTCAATCACAAATCTAATGTGGGAGCGAGCTTGCTCGCGATGGGGCCGGTCTTGATGGTACACATCTAAACCCTGATCTCCACTTCCCCCAAATGCCCCCCATACGGCCCGAAACTGCGCTCGACCATATGCCGCGTCCCATCGGCATGCACGATCAACGCCGTACTCGCCCGCGTCCCGTAAGTCGGGCTGGCAATAAACACACTCGACAGTAACGTCTCGGTCGCCAACCCCACCCCGGTATCCGGCAACTCGGCAAAGGGCGCAGTCTGTGGGTCATTCAATAACGCCAGCAATGCCGCAGGCCGGGGATCTTCCAACACTGCCTCCAGCGCCTTGCGAGCCTTGAGCAATTTCGGCCACGGCGTATCCAGCCCGGCGTTCGACAAGCCATAGACACCCGGTGGCAGCATCATTGCCTCAGCTGCCCGGGCATTGAAGTGCCACAATTCGTTGGCGTTGCCGACCAGCAAGTTAAATCCGGCATATTCCAGCGAACGTGCGACAACGTCGCTCAAATAGTCATCAATCGGCATCTTTCCGGCAAGAAACCGCGCCACCAGTTCCCCTCGCGATTTTCGCGCGGGCGGTTGATGAGGATCGCGAATATTGGTCAGCGCAGCGAAGCGTCCATCGGCACCGACGCCCAACCAGGTGCCTCCGGCCTCCAGATCGCGACCGGCATAGACCTGGGGATTTTCCGGCCATTGCGCCAGCGGCAGGCTGGGGCGGGCATAGAATTCGTCACGGTTGGCGGCGACGATCAGCGGCTGGGCGCGGTCGGGATGCCAGGCAAAGACAATCAGGCACATAAGGTGATCCTGTGTGTTTTTTTGCCCACTCTACGCAGTCATCGAGCGGGTATCCATCGCCATCCAGTGGAGCTTGAGGCCATGCATCCGTTACCATGCCGCTCCTATTTTCGGGACGCGGGCGGGGACGGCCATGGAATTTCTGCTGTATCTGGCGCTGGGCGCCTGTGCAGGCGTGCTGGCCGGGCTGTTCGGGGTGGGGGGCGGAATCATCATCGTCCCGGTACTGGTGTTCAGTTTCACCTTGCAGGGCTTCGATGCGTCGATTTTGACCCACCTGGCAGTCGGCACTTCACTGGCGACGATCATCTTTACCTCGATCAATGCCATCCGCGAGCATCATCGCCGCGGTGCCGTGCGCTGGCCGATCTTTGCCTGGATGACCGTCGGCATCCTCATCGGCGCCGGTTTCGGCGCGCTGACCGCCGAAGCGATCTCCGGGCCGAACCTGCAGAAAATCATCGGCGTATTCGCGCTGATCATCGCGGTTCAGCTCGCGTTGGATGTTAAGCCGAAAGCCAGCCGCACGGTGCCTGGCAAAGTCGGTCTGACTGTGGCCGGCAGTGTGATCGGCTGGGCATCGGCGATTTTCGGGATTGGCGGCGGCTCGTTGACCGTGCCGTTCCTGACCTGGCGCAGCGTGCCGATGCAGCAAGCGGTGGCGACCTCTTCGGCCTGCGGACTGCCGATCGCGCTGGCCAGTGCATTAAGTTTCATGATTCTGGGGTGGCACGATCCCTTGTTGCCGGCCCATAGTCTCGGTTTTATTTATCTGCCGGCGCTGCTGGGGATCGCCCTGACCAGCATGGTGTTCGCCCGCCTCGGTGCTCGACTGGCCCACAGCCTGTCGCCGCGCTTGCTGAAAAGACTGTTCGCCGCTTTGCTGTTCTGCGTGGGCCTGAGCTTCCTGCTCTGACGCGCGTCGCAATGTTGGCTTAATCCTGGCGTGACAGCGTCCCCCGGGAATTTTGAAAGTTTCAACTCTAACGAGGAGTCGCAATGCTGCCTTACCCGCAGATCGACCCGGTGGCCCTGGCCATCGGTCCGCTGAAAATCCACTGGTACGGCCTGATGTACCTGATCGGCATCGGCGGCGCGTGGTGGCTGGCGTCCCGCCGGCTGAACCGCTTCGACCCGACCTGGAGCAAGGAGAAACTCTCCGACATGGTGTTCTGGATGTCGATGGGCGTCATTGTCGGCGGCCGCCTGGGCTATGTGTTGTTCTACGACCTGAACGCATACCTTGCCAACCCGACGCTGATCTTCGAGGTGTGGAAGGGCGGCATGTCGTTCCACGGCGGCTTCATCGGCGTGATGCTGGCGGCGTTGTGGTTCGGTAAAAAGAACGGCAAGTCGTTCTTCCAGCTGATGGACTTTGTCGCACCGATGGTGCCGATCGGCCTGGGCGCCGGGCGTATCGGCAACTTCATCAACGCCGAGTTGTGGGGCAAGGCGACCGACGTGCCGTGGGCGATGGTCTTCCCGACCGACCCGGCGCAACTGGCCCGTCACCCGTCGCAGCTGTACCAGTTCGCGCTCGAAGGTGTGGCGCTGTTTGCCATCCTCTGGCTGTTCTCACGCAAGCCGCGGCCGACCATGGCGGTGTCCGGGATGTTCGCGCTGTTCTATGGCATTTTCCGTTTCATCGTCGAATTCGTTCGGGTGCCGGACGCGCAACTGGGCTATCTGGCCTGGAACTGGCTGACCATGGGCCAGGTACTGTGCATCCCGATGATCGTCGGCGGTCTGCTGCTGATCTGGCTGGCCTATCATCGCGCGCCGGCGGCTCCCGCAGCCGCTGTATAAATTCGAACCCCGGGGTGACGACCCCGGGTTCAAGGACACAGGTAATTCATGAAGCAATATCTCGATCTGGTCGCTCACGTCATCAAGAACGGCACCAAACAGGCCAACCGTACCGGCGTGAACACCATCAGCTTTCCGGGTGCGATGCTGCGTTATGACCTGAAGGAAGGTTTTCCGGCGATCACTACCCGCAAGATGGCCTTCAAATCGGCCGTTGGCGAGATGTGCGGTTTTCTGCGCGGGGTGAACAACGCCGCCGAATTTCGTGCCCTGGGCTGCAAGGTCTGGGACCAGAACGCCAACGAAAACGCCCAGTGGCTGGCCAATCCGTTCCGTCAGGGTGAAGACGACCTCGGCGAGATCTACGGCGTGCAGTGGCGCAAATGGCCGGCGTACAAACAGATCCCGGTCAGCAATCAGGCCGCCATTGAGCAGACCCTGAGCCAGGGTTATCGCCAGATCGCCGAAGGCGAGGAAGATGGCCAGGCGTACGTGGTGCTGTACAAGGCGATCGACCAGATCCGCCAATGCGTCGACACCATCATCAAGGACCCAGGCAGCCGCCGCATCCTGTTCCACGGCTGGAACGTCGCCCAGCTCGATGAGATGGCCTTGCCGCCGTGCCATTTGCTGTACCAGTTCCATCCGAATGTCGAGACCAAGGAGATCTCCTTGACCCTCTACATTCGCTCGAACGACCTGGGCCTGGGCACGCCGTTCAACCTCACCGAAGGTGCCGCGCTGCTGAGCCTGATCGGTCGCCTGACCGGTTACACGCCGCGCTGGTTCACCTATTTCATCGGCGACGCCCATGTCTATGAGAACCACCTGGACATGCTCAACGAACAGCTCAAGCGCGAGCCGTTCCCGATGCCGAAACTGGTGATCAGCGATCGTGTGCCGGAGTTTGCGAAGACGGGTGTCTACCAACCGGAATGGCTGGAGCTGATCGAGCCGAGCGATTTCTCGCTGGAAGGCTACGAGCACCACGCGCCGATGACCGCGCCGATGGCGGTTTAAGCCTTAACGCATAACCCCTGTAGGAGCGAGCTTGCTCGCGATGGATTTGAAGGCGCCGCATTTTTCCAGGCTGCCCGCGTCATCGTTCACGTCCATCGCGAGCAAGCTCGCTCCTACAGGGGGGGTGTGGTGTTCTTAGTGGCCGTGACTTCGGCCGACATGTGACGGCTCAACCTCCGTCGCCACAACCCCGCCACTCACCTCCAACCGCTGCAAAATCCCGCACTGATCGATATCCGGCCCTTCGCCGCAGCGTTGGCGCAGGTCGATCAGTTGTGTCTGCAACGCCAGCAACCCATCGATCCGCGCCTTGACGTGATGGATGTGCTCATCGATCAGCGCATTCACGCTTTCGCACTGATCCTGCGGGCTGTCGCGCAGGGCGAGCAGGCTGCGGATTTCCTCAAGGGTCATGTCGAGGGTGCGGCAGTTGCGGATGAAGGTCAGGCGTTCGGCGTGGGCCTGGGTGTAGACGCGGTAATTACCGTCGCTACGGGCCGGTTCCGGCAGCAGGTTTTCGCGCTCGTAATAGCGGATGGTTTCCACGGCGCAGTCGGTGAGTTTCGCCAGTTCTCCTATTTTCATTGTGACAATCTCCAGAAGAGTGCTTGACCCTATAGTGGCTACAGGGTCTTTACTTGGCAACAGGCACCTTCATGGACGTAACCAATGAGCGATTCCCTGCATACCCATAAACCCGATGCCGCAGACGATTGCTGCAGCAGCAAACTCAAGCCTGTCCCTCAGCATGTCCATGGCGGTCATGGTGATGCCTGCTGTTCGTCTACAACAGCGGCGCCTGCGCTGGTCCGGTTGAGCGAAGCGCCGAGTGCCGATGCGCGGGTGAGCAGTTTCCGTATCGAGGCAATGGACTGTCCGACCGAACAGACGCTGATCCAGAACAAACTGGGCAAACTGGCGGGTGTGCAGCAGCTTGAATTCAACCTGATCAACCGCGTGTTGGGGGTGACCCACAACCTGCCGGACACCGCGCCGATCATCGACGCGATCAAGTCCCTTGGCATGCAGGCCGAGCCGCTGGAGCAGGGCGTTGAAGCGCCGGCACCGACTGTGGGGAAAAAACCCTGGTGGCCGCTGGCGCTGTCCGGCGTCAGCGCTGTGGCTGCCGAGGTCATCCACTTCACCAGCGCGGCACCCGACTGGGTGGTGGCTGTCATTGCATTGGTCTCGATCCTCAGTGGCGGCCTCGGTACCTATAAAAAGGGCTGGATCGCCCTGAAGAACCTTAACCTGAACATCAACGCGCTGATGAGCATCGCGGTGACAGGCGCAATCCTGATCGGCCAGTGGCCAGAAGCGGCGATGGTGATGTTCCTCTTCACTGTGGCCGAGTTGATCGAAGCCAGGTCGCTGGACCGGGCGCGCAATGCCATTGGCGGCCTGATGCAGATGACCCCGGAGCAGGCCACGGTGCAGCAGGCCGATGGCAGCTGGGTGGCGCAGGACGTCAAGACCATCGAGCTGGGTGCGCGCGTGCGAGTGCGTCCCGGCGAGCGAATCGGTCTGGACGGCGAAGTGGTGTCGGGCACTTCGACCATCGACCAGGCGCCGATCACCGGCGAAAGCCTGCCGGTCGAGAAGGCCATTGGCGACAAGGTGTTCGCTGGCACCATTAATCAGTCGGGCTCTCTGGAATACGCGGTGACCGCGGCCGCCAACCATTCGACCCTGGCACGCATCATCCATGCCGTCGAACAGGCCCAGGGCGCGCGGGCGCCAACCCAGCGTTTTGTTGACCGGTTCTCGAAAATCTACACACCGGCAGTGTTCGTCTTGGCCATCGCGGTGGCCGTGATTCCGCCGCTGTTCATGGAGGCATTGTGGTTCGACTGGATCTACCGCGCGCTGGTGTTGCTAGTGGTCGCTTGCCCCTGTGCCCTGGTTATTTCCACCCCGGTGACCATCGTCAGCGGCCTGGCGGCGGCGGCGCGCAAAGGGATTCTGATCAAGGGCGGGGTGTATCTGGAGGGCGGTTACAAACTTGATTACCTGGCGTTGGACAAGACGGGCACCCTGACTCACGGCAAACCGGTGCAGACCGATTTTGTGTCCCTCGATCCAACCGCCGATGAATCGGCCCCGGCTATTGCCGCGGCGCTGGCCGGTCGCTCGGATCACCCGGTGTCGATGGCCATTGCCAATGCGGCTGTGGATAAACAATCTGCGCCCTTGATTGTGGATAACTTCGAGGCACTCGGCGGGCGGGGTGTGCGCGGCGAGATCAACGGTCAGACCTACCACTTGGGCAACCACCGACTGGTGGAAGACCTGGGCCTGTGCTCGCCCGCGCTGGAAGATCAGCTGTTCGCGCTGGAAAAACAGGGCAAATCCGTGGTGCTGTTGCTCGACAAGTCCGGCCCGCTGGCACTGTTCGCCGTGGCGGATACGGTGAAAGCCTCCAGCCGCGAAGCCATCCAGCAGTTGCATGACTTGGGCGTGAAAACCCTGATGCTCACCGGCGACAACGTTCACACCGCCCAGGCCATTGCCGCGCAAGTCGGCATCGATCAGGCGCAAGGCGATCTGCTGCCGACGGACAAGCTGCAAGCGATCGAAGCGCTTTATGCACAGGGCCATAGAGTCGGCATGGTTGGCGACGGCATCAATGACGCTCCGGCACTGGCCCGGGCCGAGATCGGGTTTGCCATGGCCGCCGCGGGGACCGATACCGCCATCGAAACCGCCGACGTCGCCCTGATGGACGATGATCTGCGCAAGATTCCGGCCTTCATTCGATTGTCGCGGCAGACCTCCAGCATCCTGAAACAGAACATCGCGCTGGCACTGGTGATCAAGGTGATCTTTCTTGGGGTAACCTTCGCCGGGATCGCCACCATGTGGATGGCGGTGTTTGCCGACATGGGCGTGAGCCTGCTGGTGGTGTTCAACGGTTTGCGCCTGTTGCGCAAATAAACTTTGAGGGAAGGCTGTGCTGAGTGCCGAGCTGAAGGCGTTTTACAGGGTTGCCCGTCTGGGCAGCATCACTTTGGCGGCGAAAAAGCTTGGCCTTAGCCAACCTACGGTGACGACCCAGATCCGCAATCTGGAAAGTCAGTACTCGGTAGAACTGTTCTATCGCGGCGGCCGCCGCCTCAGCCTCAGCGATGAAGGCGCGCGGTTGCTGCCGATGGTCAAGGCGCTGTTGCAGCAGGAGGCCGATATCGAGTTCTTCCTGCGCAACAGCGGTCAGGTTCAGGGCACGTTGCGCATCGCCGCCACGGCACCGTATTACATCCTCGATCTGGTGAAGACCTTCCGCGAGCGCTTGCCGCAGGTGGAAGTGTCGGTGGAAATCGGTAACTCCCAGCAAGTGCTCGAGGCGCTGGAGGATTATCGGGTGGATGTCGCGGCGTCATCGCAGTTGCTCGAGGATGCACGACTGATTCGCCGGGTGCTCGGTAGTGATCCGCTGGTGTTGGCGGTGCATCGCAACCATCCGCTGGCGGCTCTCGATCATGTGCCGCTGACGGCGTTGGCCGGGCATACCTTGTTGATGCGGGAGTCGGGCTCGACCACGCGACGGTTGACTGAAGAGTTGCTGACCAGCGCCGGAGTGAGTTTCGGGCCGTTGCTGGAGATTGGCAGCCGTGAATCGATCCGTGAAGCGGTGTTGCGCAATATCGGGATCAGCATCATTGCCCGGCAGGAAGTGCCCCATGATCCACAATTGCGGGTGTTGACCATCGAGAATGCGCCGCAAATTCCTGAGTATCTGTATTGCCTCAAGGAGCGCAAGGGCGCGCGGTTACCGGCGGCGTTTTTGGGATTGGCGCAGGAAATGGCGCCAGTCTGAAATCTTCAGTACCTGTGTTGGCCCCTTCGCTGGCAAGCCCGCTCCCACAGGTTATCGCGTCCCCCTGTAGGAGCTGGCTTGCCAGCGAAGGGGCCAGACCAGACAACACATAACCCAACCCAACCAAAATCCCCGAATACCACTATCAGCCATTTTTGTCTCACTGCCACATGACGTACGCATTACCTCACTAGGATGGCCTTCATCTGCTTGATGAGGCTTGTCCATGAACCACTCGATCGCAACTGCCCTGACCCACCCCGGCGCCCCGATGAAAGTGCGCGGCGTGCAGAAGCGTTTCGGCGCCTTCACCGCGCTGGATAACGTGTCCATCGACGTGGCGGCCGGTGAGCTGGTGTGTCTGCTCGGCCCCTCGGGCTGTGGCAAGACCACCTTGCTGCGCTGCATCGCCGGCCTCGAGCAGCAAGACAGTGGCGAGTTGTACCTCGGTGACCGCGACGTTTCCCGCCTGGCCCCTCAGGCTCGGGACTACGGCATTCTGTTCCAGTCCTACGCGCTGTTTCCCAATCTGACCGTCGAAGCGAACATTGCCTACGGTCTCGCCGGCAGCGGTCGCGATGAAGTGCGCAAGCGTGTCGCGCAGATGCTGGAACTGGTGGGTCTGATCGGCAGTGAGAAAAAGTACCCCGGCCAATTGTCCGGGGGCCAGCAGCAGCGGGTCGCACTGGCTCGAGCCCTGGCGCCGGCACCGTCCCTGTTGTTGCTGGATGAGCCGATGTCGGCATTGGACGCCCGGGTCCGCGAGCATCTGTGCACCGAATTGCGCCAGCTGCAGCGCAACCTTGGCATCACCACCCTGATGGTTACCCACAATCAGGACGAAGCCATGCTGATGGCCGACCGCATCGCGGTGATGAACAACGGCAAAGTCGAGCAATACGCCACGCCGCAGGAAATCTACGACCGCCCGGCGACGCCGTTTGTGGCGGAGTTTGTCGGCCAGGGCAACTGGCTGCCGTTCAGCCGCAGCAGCGACAGCCATGCGCAGGTCGGCGGGATGAACCTGCGTTTGGCCGAAGGCAGCGCAAAAGCCGCCTCGGGTCGTCTGTTCTGCCGTCCGGAAGCAATCAACGTCAACCCGCCGGTGCATGAAGAAAACCTGTTCCCGGCCAAGGTCCGCGAGATCACCTTCCTCGGCAACCGTTGCCGCATGAGCTTCGAACTCGATCAACTGCCAGGTCACGCCTTGCTGGCGGAGCTGGCGCCGGAAGCCATGCCGCGTCTGGGGGCGCAGCAGATCATGGTGGCCTTGCCTCCACACAGCCTGCAGGTGTTTGCCTGATGAGCGCGAACATCGCGCTGCCGATGCCGCACAAGCAGGTTCGGCAGGCCTCCCGTGCCGAGATTGGCGACCGGGTGTTCGTGGTCGGCGGCAAAATTCTTTTGCTGGTATTGCTCGGCATTGCGGTACTGATGCCGTTGCTGGCTATCTTCTGGCGCGGCTTCAGCCCGGAAGCCGGGCAGGGCGGTGGTCTGGTCGCCGCCCGCGAGTTGGTGACCAGTGCCAATTTCCATTGGCTGCTGGGCAATAGCCTCAAGGTTTCCCTCAGCGTCGCGGCGATTGTCGTACCCCTGGCTTACCTGTTTGCCTACGCCTTGCAACGCACATTGATTCCCGCCAAGGGCATCTGGCGCGGGATGTCACTGTTGCCCCTGATGGCGCCGTCGATGCTGCCGGGGATTGCACTGGTTTATCTGTTCGGCAACCAGGGCATGCTGCGCGGTTTGCTGTCGGACAATATCTATGGTTTCTGGGGCATTGTGCTGGGTGAGGTCATCTACACCTTCCCACACGCCTTGATGATTTTGCTGTCGGCCCTGTCCCTGGCGGATGCACGACTATTCGATGCTGCTTCCAGCATGGGCGCCAGTCCGGCCAAAGCCTTTCGCAGCATCACCTGGCCGGCGACGCGTCAGGCGGTGTTCGCCGCGTTCTGTCTGGTGTTCACCCTGACCATCACCGACTTCGGCGTGCCTGTGGTGGTGGGTGGCGACTATCAGGTGCTGGCGCTGGAAGCCTACAAAGCCGTGGTCGGCCAGCAACAATTCGGTCGCGGCGCCTTGATTGGCATGGTCCTGCTGTTGCCGGCGCTGTTCAGCTTCAGTGTCGATGCCTGGCTGCGTCGACGTCACGGCGATTCCATGAGCGGTCGGGCGCAAGTCTTCCAGCCGGCACCGTCGAAACTGCGCGACGGTTGCTATCTGGCCATTGTGGTCCTGATCTGCGCAGTGTTGCTGCTGGTATTTGGCATGGCGGTGTTCTCGTCGCTGGTCAAGTTCTGGCCGTACAACCTGTCGCTGTCGCTCAACCATTACCAGTTCAACGACACGGCCGGTGGGGGCTGGCTGGCCTACGGCAACAGCGTGAAGATGGCGTTGTGCACGGCGCTGATCGGCAGCGTGCTGATCTTCACCGGCGCCTACCTGATGGAAAAGACCAAAGGCCAGCGCGGGCTGAATCTGACACTGCGCATGCTCAGCTTCGTACCGATGGCGGTGCCGGGCCTGGTGTTGGGCCTGGGTTACGTCTTCTTCTTCAATCTCACCGGCAACCCGCTGCATGTGCTCTACGGGACCATGACCCTGCTGGTGGTCTGCACCATTGCGCACTATTTGACCACCGCGCAAATGACCGCCACCACCGCGCTGCGTCAGCTCGACGCCGAGTTCGAAGCCGCCGCGCTGTCGCTCAAGGCCCCGCTGTATCGGCACTACCTGCGCGTGACAGTACCGATTTGCCTGCCGGCGCTGCTGGACATCGTGCGCTACCTGTTCGTCTCGGCCATGACCACCGTCTCGGCGGCGATCTTCCTCTACAGCCCGGACACCATCCTCGCGGCGGTCGCGGTGCTGAACATGGACGACGCCGGCAACGTCGGCGGCGCGGCGGCCATGTCGACTCTGATTCTGTTCACTTCGGTGGGCGTATCCCTGCTGCTGGCCTGGGCTTCGCGCGGCTTGCTGCGCCGTTCCCAGGCCTGGCGGCAGACCGCGCCTGGCCATTGATTCATACCTTCAACTCACACAGGAATTGCACCATGTTCAAGCCTTTGGCCCTGGCCGCTGCTGTCCTCACCGCTTTCAGCCTGAACGCTTTCGCGGCGACAACCGAGTTGACGGTGTACACCGCCCTCGAAGCCGAACAACTGAAGACCTACAAGCAAGCCTTCGAAAAGGCCAACCCGGACGTCGAGATCAAGTGGGTGCGCGATTCCACCGGCATCATCACCGCCAAGCTACTGGCCGAAAAAGCCCGCCCGCAAGCTGATGCGGTCTGGGGCCTGGCGGCGTCGAGCCTGGCGATCCTCGATCAGCAAGGCATGCTGCAAAGCTATGCACCGCAGGACTTGGGCAAGATCGGCGTCAACTACCGCGATGCCGCCAATCCGCCGGCCTGGGTCGGCATGGACGTGTGGGCGGCGACTATTTGCTTCAACACTATCGAAGCTGAAAAGCAGGGTCTGAGCAAACCGGTGAGCTGGCAAGACCTGACCAAACCTGAGTACAAAGGCAAGATCGTCATGCCTAACCCTGCGTCGTCCGGCACCGGTTTCCTCGACGTCAGTGCCTGGTTGCAAACCTTCGGCGAGAAACAGGGCTGGCAGTACATGGACGACCTGCACCAGAACATCGGCCAGTACGTTCACTCCGGCTCCAAACCTTGCAAGCTGGCTGCTTCGGGTGAATTCCCGATTGGTATTTCCTTTGAATACCCGGCTGTTCAGTTGAAACGCCAGGGCGCGCCGCTGGACATCATCCTGCCGAAAGAGGGCCTGGGCTGGGAGATCGAAGCCACTGCAGTGATCAAGGGTACGCCGCATGAAGAGGCGGCGAAAAAGCTGGCGGACTTCTCTGCGAGCCCGGCGGCGATGGAGCTTTATAAAGAAAACTTCGCGGTCCTCGCTCAACCGGGTATTGCCAAGCCGCAGACTGAATTGCCGGCGGATTATGAGCAACGTTTGATCAAGAACGACTTTGCCTGGGCGTCAAAGAATCGCGATGAAATCCTGGCTGAGTGGCGCAAGCGGTATGACGGCAAGTCGGAGAAAGTGGCGGCCAAGTAAGATTTTTGTTGGCTGATAGGCCCTCATCGCGAGCAAGCTCGCTCCCACAGGGTCCGTGGTGTTCACAAAACCTGTGGGAGCGAGCCTGCTCGCGATGGCGGTCTATAGTTCAAAACGACATTCACGTCATAGGGAGATATCTGATGCACCGCAACGAACAAGTGGTTGCCAAGGTGTTCGAGCTGTACGAGCGTTTCGGCGCCGATGACTACATCGGCGAACCGGTGTCGCAGATCGAGCACATGTCCCAGGCGGCCGAACGGGCCATGGCCGAAGGCTATGATGACGAAGTGGTGCTGGCGGCGTTCTTTCATGACATCGGCCATATCTGCGCCACCGAGAGTGCCGGGAACATGGGCGGTTACGGCGTAGTCAGCCATGAACGCCTCGGTGCGGACTACCTGCGCCGCGCGGGATTCAGCGAACGCATGGCGCGGCTGGTGGAATACCACGTCCAGGCCAAGCGTTATCTGACGCTCAAAGAGCCCGGTTACTACGAGCGCTTGAGCGAAGCCAGTCGCCGGACCCTGGAATATCAGGGTGGGGTGATGACCGCTGAAGAAGCTGAAGCCTTCGAGCAGGATCCGTTGTGCGAAATCAGTCTGCGGATGCGTCAGTGGGATGAGCAGGCCAAGGAGATGGGAGTGTCAGTCATGGATCTGGAGGTGTTGAAGCGCAAGGCTGCAGGTCTCTTGGGCCGCGAGGCATAGAGGATCCATCCTGCTGAAATACCCTACGAAATAAAGAGACTATTCGTGCAGAGAGTTCGAGCGGGAGGGGCTAGCTTGATTGGCCCTTCATCATAGAGATATCTGCATGCGTTATTTGAAAGTAACGGCCCAGGACCGAGGCGGCAACGGCAAGGCCGATACCGTATTCCTGCATTTTTTCGAAGAGAGTAGCGGGGTTGAAGACACGCTTGTACACAAAGCCTATGCGTTGGATGTCAGCGCCGATGGCAAGGTTGATTTCCAGGTCGGCGACGTGAACAACGATGGCAAGGAAAACAGCAAAGACGAGCGTCTGCTCAAATCGTTTGCAGACGCGTTTTTGCAGCTCAACTGGTTTAATTCCGGTAACGCCTGGGCACGCTATCTGAAAATTTTCACAGAGGACTTTGCCGCGGATGGCTCGTCAGATACGGTGCGCCTGCATTTTCATGAGGGCGTCGGCAAACCCTCGGACGAAAGTATCGTTTACACCGCTTCCGCCTACGACACCGACAATGATGGCAAGCTGGATTGGCTGATCCATTTCGATATGGATAACGATGGTGACCAGGATGCAGTGGATCAGAAACTCGTCTCTTTGCTGAGCACTACGTACCTGAAATTCAACTGGCGCTGACGATCAGCGGCTTTAAAGCTGGCGCGCCAACACCTCAACCAGCTCCTGTCTTTCCGCCTGATTCAGCTTCGGATGAAGATTGAGCGACGACCACTGCGGATGCGCCCGGGCCTTGTTCAGGGCTTCGGGCAATTTGCCTTCGCGCCAGGTCTTGTCCTGTGGCGTGGCGACCTGAATGCTGTCCATCGCCGCATGCCCACGCGCGTTCAACGCCTTTAGCAGCTGGCGCTGGCGCAACGCCAACAGCCGCAGCACGCTGTCATCGACGGTCAGTTCGCGCTGGCCTTTGATCTTGCCTATTAATCGGCTGCCGTAACTACGGGCAGTTTGCAGTGCTCCGCCGGCAATGGCGCCCGCCAGCGCCGCAGCACCGAGGGTCAATCCGCCGACCAGCAAGTCGACCCCGGCACCTGCCGCCGCGCCGGCCGCGATACCGCCACCGACCCGCACGCCCAGTTGCTTGAGGGTTTCCGGGTTGAACAGATCGTCACCCCAGCGGCCGTCGAGCAGCGGCAGATCAGTGGCCGATGCGTCCTGTGGGCGAAAGGCGTAGAGCTTGAGCAGGGCTTCGACGCAACGCTGTTCCCGTTGGCGAACGGCTTTGCGCAGCTCGTCGATGGCTCGTTGTTCCTGCTCGGGATTACTCTGCACACTGCGTCGGCAGGCGGCGCAATCGATCAATAGGTCGGCGATCAACTGCGCCGCGCTCTGCTCACGAGCCTGACGCTGTGCTTGTTGATCGGCGATCAGGCGTTCCAGTTGCTCGCGGGAATTTTCCAGCAGCAGCGCGAGGCTTTCATAGAGTCGACGCTCGCCATCTTCCGGCGGCGCGACGCTGTCGAAACGCACCAGTGCGTGCAAACCCAGGCGCGCCAACGCCTCGCGCCAGTCCGGCTCGCGGTGATTGGCGCTGCTGACGAAGTTGAGCACCGGCAGCAACGGTTTGCCGCAGCTGGCCAGCACGGCCAGTTCATCGCGGTACTTGGACAGCACCGGCTCGCGGGCGTCGATCACATAGAGACCGGCGTCGCAGGTCAGCAGTTGCCGCAGCACTTTGGCTTCCTGTTCGAAACGCTGCCGGGCTTCGCTGCCTTCAAGGAATCGTGCCAGGCGTGCCGGGCCGTCGAGGCGTTCGCCGGGGCGCTCCAGGCGTTCGAGGTAGTCGAGCAGGGCGATGGCGTCTTCCAGACCGGGGGTGTCGAACAGGTCGAGCAAGGGCTCGCCATCCACCGACAACCGTGCGCCTTCAACGTGGCGGGTGGTACTGGGTCGATGGGAGACTTCGCCGAAACCGACATCCCGGGTCAGGGTGCGTAGCAGCGACGTTTTGCCGACGTTGGTGTGACCGACCACGGCGAGCTTCAATGGCGGTTTCCAGGGCTTAGTCATGGCCGGTCTCCAGCCAGTTCAATGGCGCACTGTCGGCGAACTTTAGTTCAAGCTGTTCCAACGCCGCATGCCAATCGCCAAGGCGCGCGGCATCCAGCGCTTCGCCGGGCGGCGCGGGCAACAGCCAGACGCGGGTGGCGCTGGCGCCGCGAGCCAGTTCGGCGATTAGTGCAAGGCTACCGCGATCCGGCGAACGGCGTGGATCGCAGGCGATAGCCAGGCGAGCGGGAGGAAATCGACTTAGCTGTTCAAGCAGTTTGTGCCGGGATTCGCGGCTGTCGAGGATGCCGGCGTTGCTCACGGTTTTTGGCAATTGTGGCGGCCACTGGCGTTGATCGTCCAGCTCGATCGCCACCAGCAACGCGCCATCGCTGGGCAGGTCACTGCTGCCGTTTTCAATCTGATGCAGGTGTTCCGGGGCTGCATCGCTGATGCCCAGGCGTTCGCTGGTGGGCATCAGCCGTTCGCGCAATTGGGCGTAGCCAGGCAGGTTCAAATCCAGATGTAATCTTGCCTGGCCGGTTTTCCAGCGCCACCGGCAAAACAACGTCAGAAGCAGACGCGGTAATACACCGTAGACCAGCAGCACGCCCACCAGCCATGCCGCCCAGGCCTGGCGGGCGCTTTCGATATTCAGCGCGGCGTCGCCACTGGCGCGGATCATTTCTACGGTGGGCACGCTGAAACCGAGCAGGGCTGGCAGTGCTCCCAAGGCCTGCGTCATGGCGACGAAGGTCTCGCTACCGAGGATAGTGGTTTCCCAGACGAAGCCGTAACGTCGGGTCGCCATCAGCATCAGCACAATCACCAAGGCGCTGAGCATCGCCAATAACCACAAGCCGTTGACCAGCAAACCGAGCGCCCAGCGATTGAGCTTGTGCCGTTGCAATAACAGCAGCAGGGCCGGCGCCAGTTGCGCAGCCTTGGCATCGCGCGCGAGTTTTTCACTGAGCCACAGCCACACGCGTCCCAGTGTTGCGCCGTGTTCACCGGCAAACACCAGGCCCAGCGCCCAGCTCAGCAACAGAATCAGGTTCAGCCCGAGCAGACTGCCCAAGGCCCAGAATACATTTACCGGCGTCTGCCCGTCACCCAGCGCGGCAAATGCCAGGCCGGCGCCGCTGATCACGGCCAGCACCGCCATGACGATCAACGCCAGTCGTGCACCTTGCAGCCAGTGCTGGAGGGCATGGGTCAGTCCGTCGCGCTCGGCCAGCCACAGGGCCCGGTGTTGAATCCGGGTCGGCAGGTCACCGCCCGCGGTACGGGCCAGTCGATTGGCTTCCAGGTCATCCAGGGGGCCGGCGTGTTCTTCGCGCAGGCGAATGGTTTCCGTCAGCCAGAGGTTATTCAGTTCAGTCACGCGGCATCCCGTCGCTCAATTGAGTCGTGAGCATAACCGCTGTGACGCTTATCGGGGTACGGGAGGCTCTGGTATCCTCGCCGGCATGACTAAATCACTCCCCCTCAGCCTGATTGCAGCCCTCGGTGAAAACCGCGTGATCGGCGTCGATAACAGCATGCCCTGGCACCTGCCGGGGGACTTCAAATACTTCAAGGCCACCACCCTCGGCAAGCCGATCATCATGGGCCGCAAGACCTGGGATTCCCTCGGTCGACCACTGCCGGGCCGGTTGAACATCGTGGTCAGCCGTCAGGCGGACCTGGTGCTGGAAGGCGCCGAGGTGTATCCGTCGCTGGAGGCGGCCATTGTTCGCGCGCAAGCATGGGCGAACGAGCAGGGCGTCGATGAGGTGATGTTGATTGGCGGGGCGCAGTTGTATGCGCAGGGATTGGCGCAGGCGGATCGGCTGTATTTGACGCGTGTGGCGTTGAGTCCGGAAGGGGATGCGTGGTTTCCGGAGGTTGATGCTGGGCAGTGGAAACTTGTGTCCAATACCCCGAATCCCGCGGAAGGCGACAAGCCGGCGTACAACTTTGAGGTTTGGGAAAAAGCCTAGAAGCATCGCGAGCAAGCTCGCTCCCACATTGGTCGTGCGGTGAAACACACAGTGTGTGAACACCAAAGATCCCCTGTGGGAGCGAGCTTGCTCGCGATGAGGCCTGTCCTGTCGATGAAGGGTTAAGCCTGAACCAACTCTCCATGCTCATCCGCACCCAGCAACGCTCTATCCGTCTGCTGCATCACCTGGCTGGTAATCGCCCCCGCCGCAATCGACCCGCTGACATTCAACGCCGTACGCCCCATATCAATCAGCGGCTCGACCGAAATCAGCAGCGCCACCAATGACACTGGCAACCCCATCGCCGGCAACACGATCAACGCGGCAAACGTCGCACCGCCACCCACCCCGGCCACACCCGCCGAGCTCAGCGTCACAATCGCCACCAGGGTCGCGATCCACAGCGGATCCAGCGGGTTGATGCCCACGGTCGGCGCCACCATCACCGCCAACATCGCCGGGTAAAGCCCCGCACAGCCATTCTGGCCAATTGTCGCGCCGAACGAGGCGGCGAAACTGGCGATAGACTGTGGAATGCCCAGCCGGCTCGTCTGCGCTTCGATGCTCAGCGGAATGGTCGCGGCGCTCGAACGGCTGGTAAACGCAAACGTCAGCACCGGCCAGATCTTGCGGAAGAAGCGCAGTTGGATTGATCCCGGCGGCCGAGACCAGCAGGCCGTGCACCACAAACATCAGGCCCAGGCCGATATAAGACACCACGACAAAACTGCCGAGCTTGATGATGTCCTGCAGGTTGGAGCCGGCGACCACCTTGGTCATCAGCGCCAATACACCGTACGGCGTCAATTTCATCACCAGGCGCACCAGACGCATCACCCAGGCTTGCAGGGTGTCGATGGCGTTGATCACTTTCTGACCTTTCTCAACGTCATCCTTGAGCAATTGCAACGCCGCGACCCCAAGGAACGCGGCGAAAATTACCACGCTGATGATCGAAGTCGGCTTGGCCCGCGCCAGGTCGGCGAACGGATTTTGCGGGATGAACGACAGCAACAGCTGCGGCACATTCAGGTCCGCGACCTTGCCGGCATAGTCGGTCTGGATCGTTTGCAGCCGGGCTATTTCCTGAGTGCCGGCGACCAGGCCTTCGGCGGTCAGGCCAAACAGGTTGGTCAAGCCGATACCGATCAGCGCGGCGATGGCGGTGGTGAACAACAGCGCGCCGATGGTCAGGAAACTGATTTTGCCCAGCGACGAAGCGTTGTGCAGACGGGCCACGGCACTGAGGATCGAGGCGAACACCAGCGGGATCACGATCATTTGCAGCAACTGCACATAACCGTTGCCCACCAGGTCGAACCAGCCGATCGAGGCCTTCAGCACCGGGTTGCCGGCACCGTAGATCGTGTGCAACGCGACACCGAAACCCACGCCCAGCGTCAGCGCCAGCAGGACTTTTTTCGCCAGGCTCCAAGTGGTGTGGCGGGTTTGTGCGAGACCAAAAAGTAACGCAAGGAACACCAGCAGATTGAGGATCAGCGGCAGATTCATGGGAACTCCGATAAAGACTTGTGCCAGCCACCTTCCGGGGCAGCTGCGAACCGGCAAGCCTAACAGCTTGATATCTAATGAATTAATATCAAAAAAGTCTGAATGCTGTCGTTTTTGGAATAAGAAGATGTCGCTTTCAGGGATGCGGCTGACGCGATAGGCACGTTGGCGGTCGCTGACAGGCGAGGAGTGTCACACTTATTTGTTAGCGTCGATCTCTTTGAATCAGGGAGATTTGACGATGAGATTTGCACCGAAATTTCTGATTGCAGCACTTTGCCTGGGCCTTGCCGGCCAGGCACTCGCCACGGATCTGAAACACTGGCCCGCCGATCAGGCCAAGGCGCTGGACGCGATGATCGCCGCCAACGCCAACAAGGGTAACTACGCGGTGTTCGACATGGACAACACCAGTTACCGCTACGACCTCGAAGAGTCGTTGCTGCCGTTCATGGAAAACAAGGGCTTGATCACCCGCGACAAACTCGATCCCTCCCTGAAACTGATTCCGTTCAAAGACACCGCCGAACACAAGGAAAGCCTGTTCAGCTACTACTATCGCCTCTGTGAACTTGACGACATGGTCTGCTATCCATGGGTCGCCCAGGTGTTCTCCGGCTTCACGCTCAAGGAGCTCAAGGGTTATGTCGACGAGTTGATGGCGTCCGGCAAACCGGTGCCGAGCACCTATTACGAAGGCGACGTGGTCAAGACCATCGACGTCAACCCGCCGAAGATCTTCACCGGTCAGCAAGAGCTCTACACCAAGCTGATGGAGAACGGCATCGAGGTCTACGTGATGACCGCCGCCTCCGAAGAGCTGGTGCGCATGGTCGCGTCTGATCCCCAGTATGGCTACAACGTCAAACCGCAGAACGTAATTGGTGTGACCATGCTGCTCAAGGACCCCGCGTCCGGCGAGCTGACCACGGCACGCAAGCAGATCACCGCCGGCAAGTATGACGAGCAGGCCAACCTCGGCCTCGAACTGACCCCCTACCTGTGGACCCCGGCGACCTGGATGGCCGGCAAGCAGGCGGCGATCCTGACCTACATCGACGAGTGGAAAAAACCGGTGCTGGTCGGCGGCGATACCCCAAGCAGCGATGGTTACATGCTGTTCCACAGTGTTGACGTGGCGAAGGGTGGCATCCACTTGTGGGTCAACCGCAAGGACAAGTACATGACCCAGATCCAAGGCATGATGGCCAAGAACGCCGCGGCCCAGGCCAAGGAAGGGTTGCCGGTGACGGCGGACAAGAACTGGGTGATCGTCACACCGCAAGAAATCCAGTAAGGGTTTAGATCAACTGTAGGAGCGAGCCTGCTCGCGATGGTCGTTAACGATAACGCGTACCGTCTGATTTAACGCGGCGTCCTTGCGTTCATCGCGAGCAAGCTCGCTCCCACAGCGATCTCAGGTGACACAGACATTGTGTGCATACCAAAGATCCCCTGTGGGAGCGGGCTTGCCCGCGATGGGGCCAGTCAGTGCAATGAAAATCTCTGTTTGATCAACTTCTTCCTACAGTCGCAACCTGCACGTTCTTGCGCAAGGGACTACGACTACTTCAGAATTCGCCGACTTGTGCGCCTTGCCCTCGAACTCTACCGTCTACCAGTCGCTGAACATCAGCGATCGGGTTTGGTAGCCCGGCTGTGTAGGGTGCAAAGCATCATGATTTGCAGACGTTCTTGCGTCTCTGCTTTTTATGGTGGTCATGCACAGGGCGCTTTCGGGCGCGCCGGTTTCCTTACACCCCGGTCTACCAACCTGCGCATGGCCGCCACCTTTCGTTTGGTAGCGAGGGTGATGGCTCCTTGTCTTATGGTGTGAGGAGTTTTATTTATGCTCAAAATTACCCCTGATCCCCCAAATACCGAAAACCTGTCAGCCCACATCAACGCCACCCCACGCAAACCCAGCCGAACATTCGTCATCGCCCCTGGCCTAGACACCGAAACCCTATTGGCCCACGCCTGCGAATCCCTCGCCTCGGCCAATGTCATGGCCAGCGATTTCGCCGCACTGCTGGAGGGCTCTCAACGCAGCACGATGCTGGGAATTGCCCAAGTCATCATGCTGGGCGAGCTGGCAGTGAACCAGGCGCTGGATAACCTCGACCCGCAGGATTAATACAAAAGACCGTCAGAGACGATGCTCACTGTAGGAGCGAGCCTGCTCGCGATGGACGTCAACGATGACGCGGGCAGTCTGAATGCCCGCATTGTCTGGAAGTCCATCGTCGGAACGCCGCCCGGAGCAAGCTCGCTCCTACAAGAGATAGACGCAAACAAAAATGCCCCGCATGTGGCGGGGCATTCCCTCGCTTTATCGCCAGCATACCGACGGGCATCCAGCCTCATATTCAGAAATGCCCTACATCAATCAAAGAAGCATCTGATTTTTCCTTCACTTCGCCTCTTCTAACTTGCGTCCTTTCGCTCTGACAAGGACATATTTCGCATGAAGCGCTACAACATCACCGTCGGGGCCAAAACGACCGTCGACGGCACGGTCGTCAGCGGTTGGCATCGCGGCAGCATCAATGGCCAGGCCATGGCCCGCGAAGGCGATGAGGTCACATGCCCTGAATGCGACAGCACCGGGACAATCGTCTGCGTCGGCCCACGCCTGTCGGAGGATTGGGAAGGACGCAAGCCCGCGCTGGATGGCGACCTGTGCAAGTGCAAGTGCGATCCATCGCCCAAGTTGATCGCCAATCAGACCATCAGGTGCCAAACGATTGAAGGCGGCGGCATTGCGCCGCCTGCCCGGGCCGCGGCTCAACCCGCGACACCGGCCCAAGCGCGACAACCGACAGAACCGCGCTTCTCCGGATTTGCACCTTCCGCGAGCCCCGCGACACCTTCGTTCAGCGAGCTGCCGGGGTAATCTGCCAGAACCTGTGGCGTGGCTACCAACAAAGAGCCGAGGCCGTCGTGGCACCAAGCGGCATCCTGATTGCTGACCCAAAGGCACGTAATCGAGCGATTAATGCGGCGTACGCCAACATGTGGCTTGAGGACCAGCGTTTCCAATGGGCGGGCCTCGCGGCGTTCGCCTCCAAGCAGGTGGGTTGTGGATTGCTGCATGCGGTTGATTCGATCTACAAGATCCAGACCGAACATGACGCGCAATTACGCTGGAAGGATGCGATCAGGAGAGGATTTTCCGGGTTGTTCGACAAGCGAAGCGAGCATGAACGACAGCAGAGCGCTCAACGAAGTGAGAAAGCGCGACAAGAATACGAACAAGCCCGCCGCAACAACCCGCTGCCTGGCGGTAAGCGGAACGAGGGTGAGTCGTTGTCGTATGTGCAGAAGCAGCTCCATTACGTGCACGACATGCTGGCGCTTGGCAATACCACGCTGTTTTTGGATGTGTTTCCGCTACACGCTTTTTACAAAGAGCGTGGGTTGTCGGCGCTCAGGACTTGCTTGGGCGCTCGTCAAGATATTTATGAACATGATCAGTATCCAGTCCTGTGGCCGATCGAGCAGAAGAAGGTGACATTTGGTTATAACCACAAGGAAATCCTGCAAGCCTTCGAAGCCATTGATGCAGGCAACATCACCGAGAGTGTTGTTTTTCTTGCCGAACATGAACAGAGGAACATCCTGCAGCCAGCAATGTACAGTGACCTGAATCTGGTGGCTTTGCTACTTGGCAATCAGTTCTCTTATGTTACGAACTTACCGTCCGGTGCCGCTGCAGCCGTCGAACTGACCCTGGCCAGTCAATGCCGTCCCAGTGACGATGGACGTACAGTTGGTTTCAGCAGCGATTACTTTGCCAATCTGGCCGACATCCATCAACGCATGCCCTTCGTACTTAAGGCCGCGACGCAATTTGATGAGCTGCTACGGCGCTCTGATCGCCACCTCATCGAACAGGCGATTCTTGACATTGCCGCAGGCCGGGGCGTGCGATGAGGTCAGATTATTTAACTCGGCGAGTTACTTTAATGGAGTAGATGTACATGGTGGTACGCATTCTTTGGTCGGCTATATATTTGGTTGGAGGTGTTCTGCCTGCTGTTGGGTTGGCTCTACTCAGTCTGTTTTTTACGATGTTTGGTGACCTGTTTGGCATATTGCTAAGCACACTCGCATGGCTGGGAACTATCGGGCTTTTATTGGCGTCGTTCAACTGGCCTAGTGGCATCAGGCCGTGTCGCAGGCTGGTTATATCAGTAATGTTGGTAATAGGCTTGATTGTAATATTTCCTGTCCTTATATATTCATTAGCTCACCCTAGCAGCAAGATGTGGTTTGGTGCGGTAGTTCTTGGGCCGACATTGTTAGCGCTTCACTACCTGTGGCAAGTTGCACGGAGCTCTCGCTCCCGCGAATAAGGATCTCTTGCTTTTTAATTCCCTGATATAGGGTGTTTTTATATGGAAAGTTAGAAGTGTCAATCACCGATATGATCGACTGATAATTGATCCAAAAAAATACCCCGCACATGGCGGGGCAGTTTTTGTTCAACGCTTAAGCCTTACAGCCCATCAAGCATCGCCTTGTTACGCACCGCACCCTTATCGGCACTGGTGGCCAACAGAGCATAGGCCTTCAACGCAGTAGTCACCTTACGTGGACGCTTCTCCACCGGCTTCCAACCCTTCTGATCCTGCTCGGCACGACGCCCAGCCATCTCTTCATCGCTGATCAACAGGTTGATCGAACGGTTCGGAATGTCGATCAGCACCTTGTCGCCGTCCTGCACCAGACCGATTGCGCCGCCAGCAGCCGCTTCCGGCGAAGCATGGCCGATGGACAGGCCCGAGGTGCCGCCGGAGAAGCGACCATCGGTGAGCAATGCGCAGGCTTTGCCCAAGCCTTTGGATTTCAGGTAGGACGTCGGGTAAAGCATTTCCTGCATGCCCGGGCCGCCTTTCGGGCCTTCGTAACGGATGATCACGATGTCGCCGGCCTTCACTTCATCCGCGAGGATGCCGCGTACGGCGCTGTCCTGGCTTTCGAAGATCTTCGCGTTGCCTTCGAAGACGTGGATCGACTCGTCGACGCCGGCGGTTTTCACCACGCAGCCGTCCAGGGCGATGTTGCCGTAGAGAACGGCCAGGCCGCCTTCTTTCGAGTAAGCGTGTTCCACACTGCGGATGCAGCCGTTTTCACGGTCGTCGTCCAGGGTTTCCCAGCGGGTAGACTGGCTGAACGCAGTTTGCGTCGGGATGCCCGCCGGGCCGGCCTTGAAGAAGTGATGCACCGCTTCGTCGTCGGTCTGGGTGATGTCCCACTTGGCGATGCCTTCGGCCAGGGTCTTGCTGTGCACGGTCGGCAGGTCGGTGTGCAGCAGGCCGCCACGGGACAGCGAACCGAGGATGCTGAAGATCCCGCCAGCACGGTGCACGTCTTCCATGTGGTACTTCTGGATGTTCGGCGCGACTTTGCATAATTGAGGCACGTGACGGGAGAGACGGTCGATGTCGCGCAGGTCGAAATCGATCTCGGCTTCCTGGGCCGCGGCCAGCAAGTGCAGGATGG
>Ga0213829_1000808_pt1 | contig 25470 bp, 21 predicted proteins | sample MC6MC0896MG_FD_180665 | JGI IMG/M metagenome (GOLD analysis project Ga0213829, IMG submission 180665) | Enriched soil aggregate microbial communities from Iowa State University, Ames, United States - MC6-MC0896-MG | ecosystem: Environmental > Terrestrial > Soil > Unclassified | place: USA: Iowa...
GCGGTGGCTGGCGTGACCCTGCGCCTGCTGCGTACAACGCGCCAGCACCAGCCCAGCAACCGCAGCAGCAATCGGCGTTCAATGCCGCGCCGGCCCGCTCGGGTGCATCGAGTTTTCTCGGTGGGGCCATGCAGACGGCAGCCGGAGTTGCCGGTGGCGTGCTGCTGGCGCAGGGCATCAGCAGCATGTTCCACCACAACTCGCAGCCAGACGAAGTGGTCGAGGTGATCAAGGAAGAACCAGCGCCGGCCAGTGACAGCGGCGGCTGGCAGGACCAGGGCGCGCAGCAGCAGGTGGCCGACAACGGTGGCTACGGCGCTGACCAGGGCGGCTACGCCGACACTGATTATGGCAATGACGATGGCGGCTTCTTCAGCGACGACGACAGCTTCGTCTGACAGCTGGCATACTGCTCAGCTTTGCGGGCGCCTGCCCGCTCAGCCGAGGCCTGGATGAAAAAAATCGCGCTGTTCGCCGACGTGCAGAACCTCTACTACACCGTCCGCCAGGCCCACGGCTGCCACTTCAACTATGCAGCGCTGTGGGCCGAAGTGAGCCGCGAAGGCACCATTGTCGAAGCGGTGGCCTATGCGATTGATCGCGGCGACAGCAAGCAACAGCAGTTTCAGCAGATTCTGCGCAACCTCGGTTTCGAGGTGCGCCTCAAGCCGTATATCCAGCGCAGCGATGGCTCGGCCAAGGGCGATTGGGATGTCGGCATTACCCTGGATGTGATCGAAGCGGCCAGCCGGGTCGACCAGGTGGTGCTGGCGTCTGGCGATGGTGACTTTGATCTGCTGCTGGAGCGGGCGATTCAGCGTCACGGGGTAGAAGCAGTGGTGTATGGCACGCCGGGGCTGACGGCGTTGTCGTTGATACGTGCGGCCAGCCGCTATGTGCCGATCGAGGGGCATCTGTTGTTGCGCCACTGATCGTACGCGGTCCCCTGTGGGAGCGGCCTTGTGTCGCGAAGGGGTCGCGTAGCGGCCCCAGGATTTATGCCGCATCACAAATAGTCGGGGCCGCTGCGCAGCCCTTTCGCGACACAAGGCCGCTCCTACGGGGATCGTGTTCGATCTGTCAGGCAGCGGTGTTCGCAGGTTAAACTGCCGCCTTCGCTGAACCCCCCTGACGGTATTGAAATGAATTTCGCCCAACTCGGCCTGATCGAACCGCTGCTGCGCACCTTGCAGCAGCGCGACTACTCCACCCCGACGCCCGTGCAGGCCCAGGCCATCCCCGCCGTGCTGGCTGGCCGCGACCTGATGGCCGCCGCCCAGACCGGCACCGGCAAGACCGCAGGCTTTGCCCTGCCGGTGTTGCAGCGGCTGGCGCTGGAAGGTGAGAAGGTCGCCAGCAATTCGATCCGCGCGCTGATCCTGGTGCCGACCCGCGAGCTGGCCGAGCAGGTCCATGCCAACGTCCAGCAATACGCCGAAAACCTGCCGGTCTCGACCTACGCCGTGTACGGCGGGGTCAGCATCAACCCGCAGATGATGCGCCTGCGCCGTGGTGTCGATCTGCTGGTGGCGACCCCAGGCCGGCTGCTCGACCTGTTCCGGCAAAAAGCGGTCAAGTTCGGCCAGGTGCAGATGCTGGTGCTCGACGAAGCCGACCGCATGCTCGACCTGGGCTTTGCCGAGGAACTGCAATCGGTGTACGCCGCACTGCCGCGCAAGCGCCAGACCCTGCTGTTTTCGGCGACCTTCTCCGAGCAGATCCGCATGCTCGCAGGCCTCGCCCTGAACGACCCGCTGAGCATCGAAGTGAGCCCGCGCAACGCCGCTGCCAATACCGTCAAACAGTGGCTGGTGCCGGTCGACAAGAAGCGCAAGGCCGACCTGTTCTGCTACCTGCTGCGCAAGCAGCGCTGGAAGCAGGTGTTGGTGTTTGCCAAGACCCGTAACGGTGTCGATCAACTGGTCGAGCGTCTGCTCGCCGAAGGCGTCGTGGCCGACGGCATCCACGGCGATCGCCCGCAAGCGACTCGCCAGCGCGCGCTGGATACCTTCAAGGCCCGCGAGATTCAGGTGCTGGTGGCTACCGACGTGGCCGCCCGTGGCCTGGACATCGACGACCTGCCGCTGGTGGTCAACCTCGACATGCCAATCGTCGCCGAAGACTACGTGCACCGGATTGGCCGTACCGGCCGGGCCGGCAACAAAGGCGAGGCGATTTCGCTGGTATGCGCCGATGAAGTGCAGATGCTCTCGGCGATTGAAACGCTGATCCGCCAGACCCTGCCGCGCCACGAAGAACCGGACTTTATCCCCGAGCACCGGGTGCCGCTGACCGACGCCAGCGGGCAAGTGATCAAGAAACCGAAAAAGCCCAAGAAGCCCAAGGAAAACAGCGCCAAGCGTGGTCTGGGCAAATGGATGGACAGCACTGATTCGGCCGACGCCAAGCCAGCGGTGAAAGCCGTGCGCAAGGTGCCGAGCTTCAACGGTGGCCCGCGCAAGCGCAAGCCTTAAGCTGATCAGAGCCGAGCGCAGACCCTGCGTTCGGCTCGACTCGCCATCAGCGTGCGTTGAGCCACTCGGCCGCAGCCTTGCCCGCACGCAAGCCACTGGCAAAGCACGCCGTGAGCAGATAGCCACCCGTCGGTGCCTCCCAGTCGAGCATCTCGCCAGCGCAGAACACCCCCGGTAGCTGACGCAGCATCAAGCCCTCATCCAGCCCATTAAAATGCACCCCACCGGCACTGCTGATGGCCTCGTCCAGCGGCCGCGTGCGTACCAACTCGATCGGCAGCGCCTTGATCGCCGCCGCCAGTGCCTGCGGGTCAGCAAACGTGGCCTGATCGGTCAGCTCACGCAACAACCCCGCCTTCACGCCATCGATGCCCAACTGACTGTGCAGATGCTTGGCCATCGAGCGCGAGCCACGTGGCTTGGCCAGGGCCTGGGCGATTTTGTCCACAGGCTTGTCTGGTAGCAGATCGAGCAGCAGGGTAGCGCGGCCCTCGCGGTTGATCGTCTCCCGTACTGGCGCCGACCAGGCATACACCAGGCTGCCTTCGACGCCTTGGGCGGTGAGGATGAATTCGCCCTTGCGCGGCGGGCTGCCGGGCATGGCCAAAGCGATGTTCTTCAGTGGTGCCCCGGCAAACTTGCTCACCAGCAGTTCGCTCCAGCTTGCCACTTCAAAACCACAGTTGCTCGGTTGCAGTGGCGAGATATCCACAGCCCGCTCTGCCAGCAATGGCAGCCAGGCGCCGTCCGAACCAAGCCGTGCCCAACTGCCGCCACCCAGCGCCAGCACCACGGCATCAGCCTGTACGCTCAGTTCGCCCTGTGGATAAGCTATCCGCAGCGCGCCCTCGGCATTCCATCCCAGCCAACGATGCCGGGTGTGGATAACTACGCCGCTGTCGCGCAGGCGCTTGAGCCAGGCGCGCAGCAACGGCGCGGCTTTCATATCGGTGGGGAACACCCGCCCGGAGGTGCCGACAAAGGTCTCGATGCCGAGATCATGTATCCACTGGCGCAGCGCGTCGGCATCAAAGTCGCGTAACAGCGCGTCGATCTCGCGGCTGCGCTCGGCATAGCGGCCGACAAAAGCGGGGTAGGGCTCGGAATGGGTGATGTTCATCCCGCCAACGCCTGCCAGGAGAAACTTGCGCCCCACCGACGGCATGGCGTCGAACACCTGCACCGCTGCGCCCGACGCCGCCAGGGCTTCGGCGGCCATCAGCCCGGCAGGGCCGGCACCGATAACGGCAACCAGAGGAGGGCGAGCAGGGTCAAGATCAGACATGGTCGGCGGCAACGGGCTGTGGAAAAGAGCCGGCATTCTACCCCAAGCACGCTTTCGCAAGCACTGGTCAAAAAATGATCAGTGCTTTGCAGGCCATACAGCTAGAGGCCTGCAGCGGGTTGCCAGCAGGTTATCCACAGGCGGTTCCACAGTCATTGTGAACAACTGATGACACGCGCTGCAGTGTGATGAAGGATGCCATGGCGCTTGGCCAAGGCCAGGCGGTCCTTGCTGTAGCCGCCACCAATCACCCCGACCACCGGGATATCCCGCCCCAGGCAATGCCGCAGGACCTTTTCATCGCGCGCCGCCAGGCCTTCGTCGGTCAGTTGCAGGTAACCCAGCGCGTCATCCTTGTGCACATCCACTCCGGCGTCGTACAGCACCAGATCGGGCTGATACAGCGGCAGCAAATAGTTGAGCGCGTCATCCACCACCTGTAAGTACTCGGCGTCGCCCATGCCCCGCGGCAGCGGGATGTCCCAATCGCTCTGCGCCTTGCGCGCGGGGAAGTTCTGCTCGCAGTGCAGCGACACGGTGATCGCCTCCGGCGTGTCTTGCAGCATGCGTGCGGTGCCGTCGCCTTGATGCACGTCGCAGTCGAAGATCAGCACCCGGTGCACGCGCCCGGCCTCCAGCAGATAACGGCTGATCACCGCCAGGTCATTGAAGATGCAAAAGCCTGCCGGGTGGTCGTAGTGGGCATGATGAGTACCGCCGGCGAGGTGGCAGGCGACGCCGTCGCGCAGGGCCATCTCGGCGCTCAACAGCGAGCCACCGACCGCCCGCACGGTGCGCCGGGCGAGCGCTTCGCTCCAGGGTAGGCCAAGCCGGCGCTGGTCCTCGCGGGACAGCTCGCCGCTCATGTAGCGCTCGATATAGCTGCGGTCGTGGGCCAGCGCGAGGATGTCGTTGGGGCAGATATCGGGGCGCAGCAAATCTTCGTCGCGGGTCAGGCCGCTGTCGATCAGGTGGTCGCGCAGCAGGCGAAACTTGTCCATCGGGAAGCGGTGCTCGGCGGGAAACTCCGGGCTGTAGTCGTCGTGGTAGATCAGCGGCAACGGCATGATGGGATCGCACTAGAGATGTGTGTGGATAGTGCCAGCTCCGGTGGCCGTTGGGCTATTGCCGGGCGCCGCCGCGTTGCTGGGCCTACCCTGTAAGATGCGATACGACCTTTCGGAGCTGGCTGATGACGCTGATCCCCAAACTTGAGAGCGCCCGCCTGATCTTGCGCCAGTGGCACGACGAAGACCTCGCCGAGTTTGCCGCGATGTCTGCTGACCCCCAGGTAATGCGTTACTTCCCGGCGCCGTTGAGCCGGGTCGAGGCCGCTGCGCTGATCGGCCGGGTGCGCGGTCACTTCAATGAATACGGCTACGGCCTGTGGGCGCTGGAGCGCAAGGACACCGGCGCGTTCATCGGCATGACCGGTCTGCTCAACGTCAACTTCGACGCGCCGTTTACCCCGGCGGTGGAAATCGGCTGGCGCCTGGCCCGCCGGCACTGGGGCCTGGGTTTTGCCAGCGAAGCGGCCTGGACCTGCCTGCGCTGCGCCTTCGCCCAGCTGCGTCTGGAGCAGGTGGTGTCGTTCACCAGCGAGAGCAACCTGGCGTCGCAGAAGGTCATGCAGGCCATCGGCATGCAGCAGGACCTCGACGGCAGCTTCGACCACCCCAAGCTTGCCGCCGACGACCCGCTGCGCCGGCATGTGCTGTACCGCATCGATCGCGCCCACTGGCAGGACACCCTGCACGGCTGAATGGCGCTGCATGCGTAGCGCTGATGACAAATTCTGTATCATCTTGTCTTTCAAAAATGCTGTAGCGCCGTGCTGCCTAGCTAGGAGAACACCCCCATGAGCCACGTGTTGGACGACCTGGTCGACCTGTTGAGCCTTGAAGCGATCGAGGAAAACCTGTTCCGTGGCCGCAGCCAGGACCTGGGCTTTCGCCAGTTGTACGGCGGCCAGGTGCTCGGCCAGGCGCTGTCGGCTGCCAGCCAGACAGTCGAAGACGCCCGCCATGTGCATTCGCTGCATGGCTATTTCTTGCGCCCGGGCGATGCCAGCCTGCCGGTGGTGTATTCGGTTGATCGCGTGCGTGACGGTGGCAGCTTCAGCACCCGTCGGGTGACTGCGATCCAGAAAGGCCACACCATCTTTACCTGCAGCGCCTCGTTCCAGTACGACGAAGAAAGCTTCGAGCACCAGGCGCAGATGCCCGATGTGGTCGGCCCGGAAAACCTCCCCAGCGAAGTCGAACTGGCCAGCGCCATGGCCGAGCAACTGCCCGAGCGCATCCGCGACAAGGTGCTGTGTGATCGGCCGATCGAAGTGCGCCCGGTAACCGAGCGCGACCCGTTCAACCCCAAGCCCGGCGACCCGGTCAAATACGCCTGGTTCCGTACCAGCGGCAGCCTGCCGGACGTGCCCGCGCTGCACAAATACCTGCTCGCCTACGCCTCCGACTTTGGCCTGCTGACCACCGCGCTGCTGCCCCATGCCAAGTCGGTGTGGCAGAAGGACATGCAGATCGCCAGCCTCGATCACTCGCTGTGGTTCCACCGTGACCTGCGCGCCGATGACTGGCTGCTGTATGCCACCGACAGCCCGTGGGCCGGCAACGCCCGTGGCTTCTGCCGCGGCAGCATCTACAACCGCGCCGGGCAACTGGTTGCCTCGTCGGCTCAGGAAGGCCTGATTCGCCATCGCAAGGACTGGTCATGAGCCTCTCGACAGTACGCAACTGGGTGTTCGACATGGACGGCACGCTGACCGTGGCGGTGCATGATTTTGCCGCCATCCGGGTAGCGCTGGGCATTCCGCCCGAGAACGATATTCTTACCCATCTGGCCGCCTTGCCTGCTGCCGAAGCCGAAGCCAAGCACGCCTGGTTGCTCGAACACGAGCGTGACCTGGCCGTGGCGTCGACTGCCGCAACGGGCGCGGTCGAGCTGGTGCGCGAGCTGGCCGGGCGTGGTTGCCAGTTGGCGATCCTCACCCGTAATGCCCGCGAGCTGGCCCACGTCACCCTCGAGGCCATCGGCCTGGCCGATTGCTTTGCCAAGGAGCTGGTGCTCGGCCGCGATGAAGCCGCGCCCAAGCCAAGCCCCGACGGCCTGCTGAAAATCGCCCAGGCCTGGGACGTCGACCCCAGCGAGCTGGTGATGGTCGGCGACTACCGCATCGACCTGGAATGTGGCCGCACCGCGGGCGCACGCACGGTACTGGTCAACCTGCCGGACAACCCCTGGCCAGAGCTGACCGACTGGCACGCCGCCGACTGCCGCCAGCTGCAGGCGATGCTCGGCTAAGCTGCACAGCCCCCCAACCACTCACAGAGGAACAGCTGTCATGACCAGCAAGGCCATCTACGTTCAGCCCGGCGGCGGTTACGCCAACGTCCAGATCGGCACCTGCGAGGCTGCCGCGCCGCAGGCCGGCGAGATCAGCGTGCGCCTGCACGCCAGCTCGCTCAACTACCATGACTTTGCCGTGGTCAGTGGCATGTGGGGGCCGAGCGAGCGGCGCATTCCGATGGCAGATGGCGCTGGGCAAGTGACGGCGGTGGGCGCGGGCGTCACCGAGTTCAAGGTCGGCGATGCGGTGGTCAGCACGTTCTTCCCCGACTGGCTCGACGGCCAGCCGCTGGTCGAGGGTTTTGCCAGCGTGCCTGGCGATGGTATCGATGGCTATGCGCGCCAGCAGGTTACTGCGCGCGCGACCTCGTTCACCCATGCGCCCAGTGGCTACAGCCATGCCGAGGCCGCTACCCTGACCACGGCAGGGCTGACTGCCTGGCGTGCACTGATGGCCGATGATCAGCTCAAACCAGGCGATAGCGTGCTGGTGCAGGGCACAGGTGGTGTGTCGATCTTTGCTCTGCAGTTCGCCAAGCTGGCCGGCGCTACGGTGATCGCCACCTCATCCAGCGATGCCAAGCTGGAGCGGCTCAAGGCGCTGGGCGCCGATCATGTCATCAACTACCGCAGCACCCCGGCCTGGGGCGAGCAGGTGCGCAAGCTGACTGACAATCGCGGCGTCGATCATGTGATCGAAGTCGGCGGCCCGGCCACCCTTGAGCAATCGATGATCGCGGCGCGGATTGGCGGGCATATCTCGCTGATCGGGATTCTTACCGGCGTCGCCGGGCAGTTGCCATTGGTGCAGGCGCTGGTGCGGCAGATTCGTCTGCAAGGCGTGCTGGTCGGCAGCCGTGCGCAGCAGCAGGCGATGGTTCGCGCTATCGACGCCAATGGCTTGCGGCCGGTGGTCGATAAGCACTTCGAGCTGGAACAGATCGTCGAGGCGTTCCAGCATCAGGAAAGCAATCGCCACTTCGGCAAGATCTGTCTGACGTTTTGAGGACGTTGGGGGCTGCTTTGCAGCCCTTTCGCGACACAAGGCCGCTCCTACAGACGACCGCGTACCAACGACTTACGCGGTCACTTGTAGGAGCGGCCTTGTGTCGCGAAAGGGGCGCGAAGCGCCCCCGGCGTCCCCGACTCTTCACTCGGGCAGCAAGCGGTCGCGGCTGTTGGACAGGTGCAGGCAGATCGCTGCCCGCGCCGCATCCGGGTCCTGCCGGCGGATGGCATTGAGGATCGCCTCATGTTCCAGGTTGGCCAGGTAGGCATGCCGGGCCAGCTTGGCGCCTGAGCGCTCATCGGCGGCCATGCGGTTGCGCGGGATCAAGCCGCTGCCCAGTTGCGCCATGGTCTCGCTGAAATACAGGTTGCCGGTGGCCTCGGCGATCAGCAGGTGAAAGCGCCGGTCGGGTTCGATGCAACTGTCGCCGGCGGCGGCGAGGTCCTGATGGTCATCCAGTGCCTGGCGCATGCGCTGCAACTGGCTGTCAGTTCGGCGCAGTGCGGCCAATGCCGCAGCCTGGCCCTCCAGACCAATCCGTAATTCCAGCAAATCACGCACGCTGGCTGCGCTTTCGGCGCCGACGCGCAGGCCGCTTTGTGCCTGGCGTTCGATAACGAAGGTGCCGATGCCATGGCGCGGTTCGACCAGCCCGGAAGCCTGCAACTTGGATAACGCCTCGCGCACCACGGTGCGGCTGACGGCGTGCTCGCGTACCAGGGTGTTTTCCGAGGGCAGCTTGTCGCCGGGCTTGAAGGTGCCGAGCAGAATCTGCTGGGTCAGGCTCGAGACCAGATCATGGGCGCGGCTGTGGCCACGTTTACGCGGGGGATCGATGGCTTCGGGGGCGGTCATGGGCGGCTCCGCAACGGTTCAGACAAGTGCCAGAGGCTCGCGGCGAGATTAGCATCAGAGCTTGTCTGACAAGCTGAAATTTCAATTTATTTTTACCGGTATAAATCCGGCCGGTGCTGTCGTTGTTTAAACCGTATTGATTGTTTTTGACGATTTTATACGTTTTATAAGCTTGTATTTTGCTTTTTGCTGAACGTTAAGCATCTTGTCGTACAACTGCGCGAGGCCTATTCTGGCCTCCACTGGCATGTCAGACAACCAAGCGCGCTGCCCGCCGCCGTGACCGCCATCGACCCGCACAAAAACAATTAGTGGGAGATTCTGCAGTGAACGACACCCTCGCTCCGTCCGCACGGCGTGACGACGTGTTGACCAGCGCCGTGGCCAAAGTCAAACGCCACGTCCTGCCGCTGTTCGTCATCATGTTCATCGTCAATTACCTGGACCGCGTCAATATCGGCTTCGTCCGCCCGCACCTGGAGAGCGACCTCGGCATCAGCGCCGCCGCCTACGGCTTTGGCGCCGGGCTGTTCTTTATCGGCTATGCCTTGTTCGAGGTGCCGTCGAACATGCTCCTGCAGCGCGTCGGCGCCCGTGTGTGGCTGACCCGCATCATGTTCACCTGGGGCCTGGTGGCAACCGCCATGGCCTTCGTCCAGACCGAAACCCAGTTCTATGTGCTGCGCTTTTTGCTTGGCGTGGCCGAGGCGGGGTTCTTCCCGGGGGTGATCTATTACTTCACCCGCTGGTTGCCTGCGGCTGAGCGTGGCAAGGCGATTGCGATCTTCCTCAGTGGTTCGGCGGTCGCCTCACTGATCTCCGGGCCGTTGGCCGGCATGCTCATGCAGATTCAGGGCTTCGGCATGCATGGCTGGCAATGGATGCTGTTCATCGAAGGCATGGCCTCGGTGTGCCTGACCTTTGTGGTGTGGTTCTGGCTCGACTCCAAACCCCACGACGCCAAGTGGCTGAGCCGTGGCGAGCAGGACGCGCTGGTCGAGACCATCGACCGCGAGCAGCGTGAGCGCGAGGCGAGCGGGGTGGTCAAGACCTCGGCCTGGCGCCTGCTCAAGGACCGGCAGATTCTGCTGTTCTGCGGCATCTACTTCTGCATCCAGCTGACCATTTACGCCGCGACCTTCTGGCTGCCGAGCATCATCAAGCGCATGGGTGATCTGTCCGACATCCAGGTCGGCTTCTTCAACTCGATCCCGTGGCTGATCTCGATCATCGCCATGTATGCCTTCGCCGCCGGTTCTGCCCGCTGGAAGTTCCAGCAAGCGTGGGTCGCCGCGGCGCTGATCATCGCCGCCATCGGCATGTTCATGTCCACCACCGGTGGCCCGGTGTTCGCCTTTGTCGCGGTGTGCTTTGCCGCCATCGGCTTCAAGTCGGCTTCGGCGCTGTTCTGGCCGATCCCGCAGGGCTACCTGGATGCGCGCATCGCCGCGGCGGTGATCGCCTTGATCAACTCGGTCGGCAACCTCGGCGGCTTTGTCGCGCCAACCACCTTCGGCTTGCTCGAGCAGCACACCGGCTCGATCCAGGGCGGCCTGTATGGCCTGGCGGTGACCTCGGTACTGGCGGCGATCGTGGTGTTCTTCGTGCGCACCGGCCCCAAGGCCAACACGCCCAATGACCTCAAACCGCAGTCGGCCCTGAGCCAGACCCACTGACCCGGCAGGACAACAATAATGACTATGCATAACCCAGCAGACACCTTGAACGCCACTCAGGCTCACAATGGCACCCCCGTGGTCACCGATTTGCGCGTGGTGCCGGTAGCCGGCCACGACAGCATGCTGCTCAACCTCAGCGGCGCCCATGGCCCGTACTTCACGCGCAATATCGTCGTGCTGCGCGACAGCGCCGGCAACACTGGCGTGGGCGAAGTACCTGGTGGCGAGACCATCCGCCAGACCCTCGAAGACGCCCGCAGCCTGGTAGTCGGCCAGCCCATCGGCCATTACCAGCGCGTGCTCAACGCCATGCGCCAGACCTTTGCCGGGCGCGACGTTGGCGGCCGCGGCCTGCAAACCTTCGACCTGCGCATTACCGTACACGCGGTGACGGCCATCGAGTCAGCGCTGCTCGACCTGCTCGGCCAGCACCTCGGCGTGCCCATCGCCGCCTTGCTCGGTGAAGGCCAGCAGCGCGATGCGGTGAAGATGCTCGGCTACCTGTTCTACATCGGCGACCGCCAGCAGACCGATCTGGCCTACCGTAACGAGCACGATGCCGATGACGACTGGCTGCGCCTGCGCCACGAAAAAGCCATGACCCCAGAAGCGATCGTGCGCCTGGCCGAGGCCGCCAAGGCCCGCTACGGATTCAGCGACTTCAAGCTCAAGGGCGGCGTGCTGCGGGGTGAGGACGAGATCGAAGCGGTTACCGCCCTGGCCGAACGCTTCCCGCAAGCGCGCATCACCCTCGACCCCAACGGCGCCTGGTCACTCAAGGAAGCGATTGCCCTGTGCCGTGACCAGCACCATGTGCTGGCCTACGCCGAAGACCCTTGCGGAGCCGAAAACGGTTACTCCGGGCGTGAGGTGATGGCCGAGTTCCGCCGCGCCACCGGGCTGCCGACCGCGACCAACATGATCGCCACCGACTGGCGGCAGATGGGCCATGCGATCCAGCTGCAGTCGGTGGATATCCCGCTGGCCGATCCGCACTTCTGGACCATGCAAGGCTCGGTGCGCGTCGCGCAGATGTGCCATGACTGGGGCCTGACCTGGGGTTCGCATTCGAACAACCACTTTGATATTTCCCTGGCGATGTTCACCCAGGTGGCGGCCGCAGCGCCGGGCGAGATCACGGCGATCGATACCCACTGGATCTGGCAGGACGGCCAGCGTTTGACCCGTGAGCCGCTGCGGATTATCGATGGCCATGTGCGCGTGCCGGCGCGACCGGGGTTGGGGGTGGAGCTGGATGAAGATCAGTTGGCCAAGGCGCATGAGTGCTATCGCACTATGGGCCTGGGTGCGCGGGATGATGGGGTGGCGATGCAGTACCTGATTCCGGGATGGAAATTCGATAACAAGCGGCCTTGCCTGGTGCGCTAGAAGACCGTGTAGCATTCGAGCGACGCGGTCTTTGTAGGAGCGGCCTTGCCGGGGCGCCGGACCGGTCGGAAAGGCCCGCAAAGCGGGCCCGGCGATATCGGCGGCGAAGCTCAGATCTGGGCCCGCTACGCAGGCCTTTCCGACCGGTCCGGTGCCCCGGCAAGGCCGCTCCTACACAGACCGCGCATCATCGTCAATCCACGGCTGTACCCGACAGAAAACCCTGTCCGTTGCTACCCCTCCAGCGCGCCATGGCGCAATCAGATATGCCATTCACGACATTTGCCGCGATTCGATATCCGCTGTCGTGATCGCGCACCTGCAAGGCGGTCTCGCATAATTTCCAGCCGCTCTGGCCCGGTTAAATGGATGTGCATTCGAGCTGGCGCGCTGCTCTGCAAAGCGTGTAAAACGTCCCGCCAAGAGCACAAGAAATGTGCCTACCCCCTTGTATTCGAAGGAGATTATTTTCGCCTACGCCTGCCCGTCCTTCCTTGTGTCAGCAAAAAGAGAACAAGATCAATGAACACCGTGGGATCTGCTGGAAGTAACCTCGCGCAAGGGTTCAAACCCCGTCACGTCACGATGCTGTCCATCGCCGGCATTATCGGAGCGGGGCTCTTCGTCGGCTCCGGGCATGCCATTGCGGCAGCCGGCCCAGCCACCATCATTTCTTATTTCGTTGCCGGTACCCTGGTGGTGCTGGTGATGCGCATGCTCGGCGAAATGGCCGTCGCGCACCCCGACACCGGTTCGTTTTCAACCTACGCCGACCAGGCCATCGGCCGCTGGGCCGGCTACACCATCGGCTGGCTGTACTGGTGGTTCTGGGTCCTGGTGATCCCCATCGAAGCCCTTGCCGCCGGGCATGTGCTCAACGCCTGGTTCCCGCAGGTGGACAGTTGGATCTTTGCCCTGGCCTCGATCATTCTGCTGGCCGGCACCAACCTGTTCAGCGTGGCCAAGTACGGCGAGTTCGAGTTCTGGTTTGCCATTCTCAAGGTCGTGGCCATCCTCGGTTTTATCGGGCTGGGCTTTGCTGCGTTGCTGGGCTGGTTGCCCAACCGCGAAGTCAGCGGCCTCAGCACGTTGGTAGACGAGTACGGCGGCTTCGCACCAAAAGGCTGGTCGGCCGTGATCGGCGCGTTCATCACCGTGATGTTCAGCTTTATCGGCACCGAGGCCGTAACCATCGCCGCCTCCGAGTCCAGCGACCCGTCGCGCAACATCGCCAAGGCCACCCGCTCGGTGATCTGGCGGATCAGCACCTTCTATATCCTGTCGATCTTCGTGATCATCTCGATCGTGCCGTGGAATGACCCGCAACTGGCGGTGGTAGGCTCGTACCAGCGCGCCCTGGAAATCATGAACATCCCCAACGCTGCGTTCATGGTCGACTTCGTGGTGCTGGTCGCCGTGGCCAGCTGCATGAACTCGTCGATCTACATCGCCTCACGGATGATGTATTCGCTGGCCAAACGCGGTGACGCCCCGGCTCTGCTGAAAAACACCTCGAAGGTCGGCGTGCCGCGTGCCGCTGTGTTCGGCAGCACCTTGATCGGCGCGGCGATTGCGATCCTCAACTATTTCGCTCCGGCCGGTGTGTTCGAGTTTCTGCTGGCCAGCTCCGGGGCGATTGCGCTGTTGGTGTACATGGTGATCGCCATCTCGCAGCTGCGCATGCGCCGCCGCCTGGAGCGGGAGAACACCGAGCTCAAGTTCCGCATGTGGCTGTTCCCGTACCTGACCTGGCTGGTGATCATCTTCATCGCCGCAGCCTTGAGCGTGATGATGTACACCCCCGAGCACCGCGCTGAAGTGTCGGCAACCCTGGGCCTGGCAATTGCCATCTCGTTCCTTGGCATCATCACTACCCGCGGCCACGCCCGCACGGCCGCAGCCAAGGCGCTGCCCCTGTAGGAGCGGCCTTGCCGGAGCGCCGGACCGGTCGGAAAGGCCAGCGCAGCTGGCCCGGCGATGTTGGCGGCGAGGCGGAAAATTTGGGGCCGCTACGCGACCCTTTCGCGACACGAGGCCGCTCCTACAGGGATCCGTGCATGGCATTGCTGTGCGCGGTCTGGAGCGGCTTTGTCAGTGCCCTCAGCTTGCCCCCAGAACTCATGCGGCGATTGCCCCCGGACCTGACCTGGCTGGTGATCATCTTCATCGCAGTTGCCCTGATAACAGGCGTAAAGAGTCGATGGCCGTGATGTATCCGTGCCATCACTTTTTTCGTACACTCCGCGCACTGAGTTCGCAATGGAGTGCGCAACATGCGTCGTGCTGCTGGATTGGCCGTGGTTATGGGTATGTTGTATCTGGTGCCGGCGCTGGCCAGCGAACCTGCAAATGATCCGCTGCTGGACGCGCCCCAGGCCACTGCGCAAGCGGCACCGGCCAGCGCTCGTGGCGTGCTCCGGGCACGCGATCAGGCCGTGCTGTCGAGCGAACTGGCCGGGCGCATCGTCGAGATGCCCTACGCTGACGGGGAAGCCTTTCAAAAGGGCAGTGTGCTAGCGCGCTTCGATTGCAGCGCCTACCAGGCCCAGCTCAATGCCGCCCAGGCTGCGGTGCGCGCCGCCCGCGAAGAACTCAATCACAACAAGCAACTGGCCGCGCTGAAGTCGGTCGGCCAGTTTGCCGTGTCGTTGGCCGAAGCCAAGCAAGCGCAGGCGCAGGCCGAGGCGCAGGTCTACCAGGTGCAGGTCAAACGCTGCGTGATCACCGCACCGTTCGATGGCCGCGTGGTGCAGCGCCGCGCCCAGCCGCACGAAAGCGTCGCCAGCGGCACGCCGCTACTGGAAGTGGTCGACAACCGCTCGCTGGAAATTCAGTTGCTGGTGCCGTCGCGCTGGCTCGGCCGGCTCAAGCCTGGGCAAGCCTTTGAGTTCGTCCCCGATGAAACCGGCCAGCCGCTGCAGGCTCAGGTCAAGCGGGTTGGCGCGCGCATCGATGAAGGCAGCCAGACCTTGCTGCTGATCGGCACATTGCCGCAACAGGCCCCCGGGTTGCTGGCGGGCATGAGCGGTTCGGCGCACTTCGCGGAGCTGCAATGACCGCGGCGGCGGGCGGCGCTGTCGAGCGCGCGTTCGCTGTATTTCTCGGCTTGCAGCGCCAGGCCCGGCAGGCGGCCACGGCCGAGCAGCTGGGCTTCACCATGGTCAACGATGGCCAGGCCTTGTTTGGTTTTCGCCATGCCGCGCTGTTGATCGCGGGCAAGGTGCAGGCGCTGACCGGCATCAGCGTGGTCGAGGCCAACGCGCCGTTCGTGGCGTTCGTCGAGCGCGCTGCCGCCCGCTTGCACAGCCGTGGCGCCGAGGCCGGGCCGGTTGATCCGGCTGAGCTGGACGAGCAGACGGTCGATGAGTGGCAGGCGCTGTCAGCCGCCCACGCCTGCTGGTTACCGCTGAACGATCGCCAGGGGGAAACCTTCGGTGGCCTGTGGCTGGCCCGCGAGCAGCCGTTCAGCGAGGCCGAGCTGACCTTGCTCGGGCAACTGGCCGAGACATACGCGCATGCCTGGTTGGCGTTGCGCCCGGGCAAGCCGTGGCGGCTGCGCTGGCCACGGCGGCGCATTGCCATGGTGCTTGGCGCAGCTTTGCTGGTGCTACTGGTACCGGTGCGCCAGGCCGTGCTGGCCCCCGCTGAAGTGGTGCCGTTGGGCGGCCGTGTGGTGGCCGCGCCGCTGGATGGGGTGGTGGCCGAGATCCTGGTCAAACCCAACCAGCGGGTGGAGGCGGGCGAGCTGTTGGCGCGGCTCGACGCTACCACCCTCAAGGCCCAGGCCGATGTCGCCGAGCGCTCGCTGGACGTGGCCGAGGCTGAACTCAAGGCCAGCACCCAGCGTGCGTTCTCCGATGCGCAGTCCAATGCCCGCCTCGATCTGCTCGCCGCGCGGGTAGAGCAGAAACGCGCCGAGCTCGACTATGCCCGGCAACTGCTGGCGCGCAGCGAGATTCGCGCCGAACGCGCCGGCATCGCGGTATTTGCCGATGCCGAGCGCTGGACTGGCAAGCCGGTGCAGACCGGTGAACGGCTGATGCAGATTGCCGACCCCAATCAGGCGCAGCTTCGTATGGAGCTGCCGGTGGGCGATGCCATCGCGTTGCAGCCCGGCGCTGAAGTGGCGCTGTTTCTCGACAGTGACCCGTTGCAGCGTCACGTCGCCAGCCTGGAACGTGCGGCCTATGAAGCGCAGTTGACCGCCGCCGGGCAACTGGCCTATCGGCTGGATGCCAGTTTTGCCGACAGCCCGCCGCGCATTGGCCTGCGCGGCACGGCCAAGCTTTATGGCGCGCGGGCGCCGCTGGTGTATTACCTGCTGCGTAAACCGCTGGCCGCGCTGCGCCAAGGGCTGGGTGTTTGATGCTGCCGGCGCTGCGTGCAGACCTGCAGCTGTCAGCGGCCGCCCCGGCGTTCGATGGCGCGCCGCAATGGACCCTGGCCGACCCGCTGCGCGGGCGTTATTTCAAGTTGGGCAGCCCGGCGGTGCGGTTGCTGCGGCACTGGGCGCTGGGTGATCCGCAGCGGGTGTTGGCAGCTGCCAATGCCGAGCCAGGGATCCCCCTGCAGGAAGGTTTGTTGGAAGAGCTGCTGACATTTCTTGGCCAGCACGACCTGATCGCCGCACTCGACCCGCGCCAGCGCGCCAGCTATGGCCTCAAGGCCGCCGGTAGCCGGCAGAGCCTGGGTACCCGGGTGCTGCACCAGTACCTGTTTTTCCGCATCCCGCTGTGGCGTCCGGATGCTTTCCTCAATCGTGCCTGGCCAGTGCTTGAGCGTAATGGTGGCTGGATCCTGCGCTATTGCCTGCCGCTGCTGTTCATCCTCGGCTTGTTTCTGGTGATGCGTGACTGGTCGCGATTTATCGCGACCTTTCCGCACCTGTTCAGCTTCGGCGGGGTGTTGGCGTTTGGCGTGGCGTTGACGTTCGCCAAGCTGCTGCATGAATTTGGCCATGCGTTCATGGCCAAGCGCGCGGGCTGTCGAGTGCAGAGCATGGGGCTGGCGTTCATGGTGTTGCTGCCGATGTTCTACACCGATGTCAGCGATGCCTGGCGGGTCAGTGACCGTCGCTCGCGCTTGCTGATCGATGCCGGTGGCGTGTTTGCCGAACTGGTGCTGGCAGTGTTGGCCCTGCTGGCCTGGTCGTTGCTGCCGGACGGACCGGCGCGCACGGCGGCATTCATGCTGGCCACTGCAACCTGGGTGACCACTTTGCTGATCAACCTGAACCCATTCATGCGCTTTGATGGATATTTTCTGGTCAGCGACCTGTGGGGCGTGGAGAACCTGCAGAACCGCTCGTTTGCATTGTGCCGCTGGCAGCTGCGCGAGACGCTGTTCGGCTACGGCGACCCTGCGCCGGAGCCGTGGCCGACGTTGATGCGCCGACGTTTGCTGGTGTGGGGCTACTGCTCGTGGGTCTGGCGCGCAGTGCTGTTTTTTGGTATCGCCCTGGCGGTCTATCACCTGTTCTTCAAGGTGCTGGGGATATTTCTGATGGCGGTAGAGCTGGTCTGGTTCATCGGCCTGCCGGTGTACAAAGAGCTGCGCCACTGGTGGCAGCGGCGCGCTCAGGCGACCCCGCACAAGTTGTTCTGGTTAGGCGCCGGTTTGCTGGCCGTGCTGGCGGTGTTGTTGCTGCCGTGGCGCACCGCAGTCGAAGTGCCGGCAGTGCTGGAAGCCTCACGAACTTCGGCATTGCACGCGCCGGTCGCCGCCCGCCTGACCGCGCTGCATGTGCAGGATGGCCAGGTAGTCAGCCAAGGCCAGTTGCTGCTGGAACTGGAGTCGCCCGATCTGGATTCACGGCAGGTGATCGTACGCCGGGAAATCGAGATTCTGCAGTTGCTGTCACGGCGTCAGGCCAGCCGCAGCGAAACCGCAGGTGATGCGGGCATTCTGGAGCAGCAACTGGCCGAGGCGGTCGCCGAGTACCGCGGCCTGGCGGCTCAGCGCGAGCGCCTGCAGATCCGCGCGCCGCAAGCGGGGGTAATGCGCGACCTGCCGCCTGAGTTGACGCCCGGGCTGTGGCTCAGCCCGAGCCAGACCCTCGGCCGAATCGTCGAGCCTGGCGTGCGCTTGCGGGGTTATCTGGCCGAAGCCTCGCTGTGGCGGGTCGCGCCTGGCAGTATCGGGCGCTTCATTGCCGATGATCCGGCGCGGGCGGCTATCGAGGTGCGTCTGGACACAATCGACGCCACCGGCGTTAGGTATGTCGAGCTTGAAGCGCTCACCTCCGATCATCACGGCCCGATTGCTGTACGCCGCGACACTCAGCACCGCGCCGAGCCGGTCCAGGCCCAATATGGCGTGCGCCTGAGCCCGCTGAGTGACATAGCGGAAGTCGACCAGCCACTGCGCGGCGTGGTGGTGCTGGAGGGTGCTGGCGAGTCGTTGCTCGGTGGTCTGTGGCGACGCCTGGCAGCGCTGGGTGTGCGCGAAAGCGGTTTCTAGAGTTGTGCTCAACGGTAAGGAGTGACCATGCCTGAAGTCCCGCTGCCCCTGTGTTCGCGGTTGCCGCTGGCGGTAGATCTGGCGGCGCTCTTGCAGGCCCTGGCGCAAGTCGACAGTGGCCTCTGGCGAGGCCACTTCAACACCGCTTATCACCAGGGTGACTGGAGTGGCATCGACCTGATCGCCGCCGCCGATGCGCACCTGCCGCTGGCGCCCGGTGCCGGTGCGCCGGTGCAGCAGCAGACCTGGCAGCACGAGCCCGCCTGGCATAGCCTGCGCGAAAGCCTGGGCAGTGATTTGCGCGCGGCGCGGTTGCTGCGCCTGGGGCCGGGCGCGCAGATTCATGAGCACCGCGACCCTGACCTTGGTCGCCCCGACGGCTGCCTGCGCCTGCATGTACCGTTACTCAGCCCGGCCGGGGTGGAGTTTTTGCTCGATGACCAGCAGGTGCCGATGCAGCCTGGTGAATGCTGGTTCCTCGACCTGTCGCGGCCGCATCGGGTCGACAACTGCAGCGAGGCCGAGCGGATCAATCTGGTCCTCGACTGCGAGCCAACGCCAGCCTTGCTCAGCCTGATCGAGCAAGGCCTTGAGCAAACTCCGCAGTTGCAGGCGAGTCGCGCCGGGCAAGCCTTTGCCCAGTTCAGGCTGCTGCTGACGGCGCGGCCTGAGCTGGCCGCGAGCCTGCAGGCGCTGACCGAGCCGCAGGCATTCATCGAACAAACCCGGCAGATGGGCGCCGCAGCGGGCCTGTATTTCGCCGAGGCAGACGTGCGCAGCGCGATGCGCCAAGGCAAACAAGCATGGAACGACCAATGGCGAGTGTGAACCCCGAACTGGATTTTACCGGCTGGCTGCCGATCCGCAGTTGGCAGCGCGCCGGCGAGTGGCGGGTTGACTGGTGCTGGTTTGGCCAGCAGCGCCTGACCAGACCGTTTTTGCGTGACGACGTCGATGCCGCGCTGCGCCTGCCGTTCAACCAGGCGTTTCGCCGCGAAACCGGCCTCCAGGCGTTGCTCGACTGGCAGCAGCGCAGCCCGGGCATCGGTCCCAGCGCGCTGGTGTTTCATGCCTCGCGGTGTGGCTCGACGCTGATCGCACAACTGCTGGCGGGGCTTGAGCGCAACATCGTGCTGTCAGAGCCGCCACCGCTGGACAACCTGCTGCGCGCGCATCTTGTGGATGCCGACGCCAGCGCCTGGCAGCCGCGCGCGCTGTCGGCGTTGTTGTCTGCCTATGGCCAGCGCCGCCGCGGTGACGAGCAGCAGTTGCTGATCAAACTGGATGCCTGGAACGTGTTCGAGGGCGCGCAACTGTGCACGTTGTACCCAGACACACCACGGATTTTTCTCTACCGCGACCCCTTGGAAATCGTCGTTTCGCAGATGCGTCAGGCCGGCATGCAGCGGGTGCCAGGCCTGCTCGGCGTGACCGCGCTGGATCAACTGCTGCCGGACGCAGCAGGCATGGACCCGCTGCAGTACACCTGCCGGATGATCGCCGCAGTGCTGCGCGCGGGCCTTGAGCTGTGCCAGCGCCACGGTGCGGTCGCGGTCAACTACAACGAGCTGCCGCACGCCTGTTGGGGGCGACTCGCGCCGCTGTTCGCGGTCACTGCCGAGGACCACGCGCAGTTGCAGCAGACTGCCGCATTCGATGCCAAGCAGCCGTACATGGCCTTCGCGGCGGACAGCCAGCGCAAGCGGGATGACGCCAGCCCCGAGGTACGTCAGGCGGTCACTCGTTGGGCGGCTGATGCGTATATTTCCTTGGAATCCATTCGCTTGCAGCGCAGCTGAAGCAAGGTGTCAAAAAGGCCTCATACAGGCGTTTGATAAAATAGTGGCATTTGGCTTCTTCTGCGCTAGCAGGCGGGCTGGCAGTTCGGCTACGCTGCCGCCCATATTGTCTGACAGTCCATCATGGAAGCGCGCCCCGGCTTGGGGAAACATTGCACGGAAGCAATCCCGCCATGTCATCGCCCGAGGTTTCTCTTCGTCCGTGTGTGGACGCCGACCTGGCGTTCCTGAGTGCTCTGTACGCGCACACCCGCTCGGCTGAAATGGCCCAGCTGGGCTGGCAAGCGGCTGCGGTCGAGGCCTTTGTTGCCCAGCAATTCGCGGCTCAGCAGCAGCACTACCAAAGCCACTATGGCGACGCCCAGCAGATGATCATCGAGGCGGCTGGTGAACCTGTCGGCCGCGCTTATCTGCACTGGAGCGCAGCCCAGCTGCACATCATCGACATCAGTTTGCTGCCCGCCTGGCAAGGGCAGGGCATCGGTACCCGGCTGCTCGGCCAATGGCTGGCCCGCGCCGATGCCAGCGGCTTGCTCGTCAGCCTGCAAGTGCTGGCCGGCAATCCGGCACAGCGGCTGTACCTGCGTCACGGTTTTCAAGCGAGCGCGGATGACGGCTTGTATCTGCACATGCAGCGCCAACCTTTGCTCAGCGCAGCGTAAGTAATCATTTTTGCGGGCCATCTGGCCCGGGTTTCCCATGCAGTCAAAGGAGCGCAGTAAATGGATCCGTTTCTTGGTGAAGTCAGAATGTTTGCCGGCAATTTCGCGCCACGTGGCTGGGCATTCTGCCAGGGGCAACTGCTGCCAATTCGGCAGTACACGGCGTTGTTCTCTCTATTGGGCACCACTTACGGTGGCGACGGTGTAAACACCTTCGGCTTGCCCGACTTGCGCGGTCGTTCGCCGATCGGCACCGGCCAAGGCCCTGGCTTGGCTGGCGTCGACATCGGCGAAAAAGCGGGCAGCGAATCGGTGAGCCTCACCGCGAACAACTTCCCGCCGATGGCAGTCAACCTGGCAGCGGTGAGGGCCACAGTTGCTGTGCCGGTATCCAACGGTGACGCTGACAGCAACCTGCCTGCGACGAACCGTGTGCTGGCCAAATCGGTGGATGCCGACGGTAGTGGTGTGAATGTGAGTATCTACAGCGAAAGCGCCGCCACGACCACGCTCGCACCGTTCCAGGCGCCACTGTCCGGGGTGGCCACGATTGGCGGCGCTTCGATCCCGGTCAGCTTGCGCGACCCTTATCTGGGCGTGAGCATGATCATTGCGACCGAAGGTATTTTCCCGTCGCGCAACTAAGCCCGGCTGGTACGGCGCCTGCCGCAGCAAGGGTGCTGCGGCAGGCGCCCTGAACTTCCCAAGGACATTGCCGGTTTTCGTCAGGAGGCCGGCTGGAAACACCAGCACAAGGCTGAGCGAGGACATCATGGCATTCTGGAAACGCGGCACGCGCACCACCCCACCTACCGTTTCCGTGAGTTCGCCGAGCCTGATTCAGGCCCTCGAACCGCGCATGATGTTCGACGCCTCGGTGCCGGTGGTTGCCGACCAAGCGGCGCTGGCCGTCGAAGCCGCAGCCGCTGCCGCGGGGCACGACCCGGCCAGCAGCCAGGATGCCGCCAGCGAGCATGACCCCGCACCTGCCACAGCAGCGCCGGCCACCGCATCGGCGGATGTCGCCGGCGGCCATGAAGTGGTGTTCATCGACTCGGCGGTCAGCGATTACCAGAAGCTGATCGCCGGCCTGCCCGAAGGCGTCGAAGTGGTAGTGCTGGACAACAGCAAGGACGGCCTCAAGCAGATCGCCGACTACCTCGACGGGCGCAAGGACATTGCCTCGATCGATATCATCAGCCATGGCGACGCGGGCTATATCTACCTGGCCGGCGATGCGATCTGGACCAATCAGCTAGACGCCCATGCGGCCGACCTGGCGCGCATCGGTGCCAGCCTGGCCGAAGGCGGCGATGTGCGCTTCTTCGCCTGCAATACCGGCGCAGGCGCCGAGGGCCAGCAGTTCGTCAACGAAGTGTCGCGCCTGACCGGCGCCGATGTCGGCGCCTCGAATGACGCCACCGGCAACCGTGCCGGTGAGGATTGGCAGCTGGAAACCGTCGCTGGCGTAGTCGCCAGCGGGGTTGGCGTACAGCGCGGCGACCTGTCGGCGTTTACTACCTCGCTGGCAACCATCACCGTCACCGACACCGATGCTTCGTCGACCGTGGTCAACGGCAAGGTCTCGCTCGCCGAGGCCATCCAGGCCGCCAACGGCGATGTCTCGGTGGATGGCTCAGCGGCCGGCAGCGGCAGTGACATCATCGTCTTCCATCAGGACCTCAAGGGCCAGACCATTCGCTGGTCATCTGCGACCGCCTTGGCCGTGACCAGCACGATCACCATCAACGGTGATGTCGACGGCGACGGCGTCGGCGACATCATCCTCAGTGGTGACGTCAACAACAACGGCTCGCGTGACGCGCTGGAGTCCTCCGGCCTCGCCATTAATTCCGGCGCACTGACGGTGCGCAATCTGGATTTTCGCGGGTTTTCCGGAAACATCAACGGCGGCGTCCTGCGTGCCAACGGCGGCGCGCTGACGGTTGAAGACTCGAACTTCCAGAACAATTCGGGCACCGTGATCAACTCCACCACGGCGGTGGGCACCGCCATCACGCTGCGCAACAGCACCTTGCACGACAACAGCAGCACGATCGTTGGGGCAACCGCCATGAGCTCGTTGGTGCGGCTGGCCGGCACCGGTAGTTATGTGCTCGAGAACGTTGCGATCTACAACAACAGTGGTACCCATGCCGGCGGCGGCACAGTAGCTTCAGGGGGGATCCTGATCCTGAACTCGGCCACGGTGCAGATCGTCAACAGCACCATTGCCAACAACGTCTTTACCTATACCGGCGCGGGCGGCATCAGCAGCGCCGGCCTCGGCTGGACGGGAACTGCGACGGGCCAGATCGCCGTGCAGAACACCATCATCAGCGGCAATACGGTCAACAGCGTTGATGCCAATCTGCAAGCTGGCACCGCCTACACCAACACCACCAACCTGATTGGCACCACCGTCAACTTTGTCGACGCCGCCAATGGCGACCTGCGCCTGGCGGCCAGCGCCAGCAATGCGATCAACCAGGGCACCAGTACGGGCGCCCCCACCACCGACCTGCGTGGCTTCGAGCGCCCGCGCGGCGGCGCGGTGGATATCGGTGCCTACGAGGTGCTGTACGACAGCGCACCGCTGGTCGACCTCGACAGCACTACAGGCGGTAACGACAGCAGCGTCGATTTCAACGGCAGCGCGGTGACGCTGCTGCCGAACATCGTCATCACCCAGAGCGACGGCGACACCCAGGTCAGCGGGGCCAGCCTTAGCTTGAGCGGCAGCCTCGATGGCAACAACGAAGTGTTGCTGCTCAGCGCCGGCCAGCTCGCTACCGCTGCCAGCTACGGCATCAGCGTGACCGGCTCGGGCACCTCGACACTGGCCCTCAGCGGTGTCGCCACGCTGGCCCAGTACCGCGCCGTGCTGGCCGCAGTGCAGTACAGCAACAGCACGCCGGCCTATACCGCAGGCACTCGCAGCGTGACCGTGCGGGTCAACGATGACATGGGCAGCACCGCGCGCACCGCGCTGGTGGTGGTGCAGCCGCTGAATGCGGCGCCGGTGATCGGCAACCTCAACGGCGATAGTGTCGCCTTCACTCAAGGTGGCGGCGCGGTGCTGATTGACGCCGGCGGTAACGCTACGGTGAGCGACAGCGACTCGACCGATTTTGCCGGTGGTGCGTTGACCGTGTCGGTCTCGGGCAATGCCGCGCCGGGCGAGGACCGCCTGGCGATTCGCAACCAAGGCAACGGCGTCGGGCAAATCGGCGTCAGCGGCACCAACGTCAGCTACGGCGGCACCGTGATCGGCACGCTCAGCGGCGGCAGCGGCGGCAGCAACCTGGTAGTCAGCCTGAATGCAAATGCCAACGCCGCTGCGGTTGAGGCGCTGGTGCGCAACCTGACCTACGACAACAGCAATGCCAGCAACGCGATTGGCCAGGCGAGCCGCACGCTCAGCGTGACCGTCAGCGATGGTGACGGCGCGACCTCAAGCGGCGCCAACGTCGTGGTTGCCGTGCGCGAGACCGTGCCGCCAACCGCAACCATCGTTGTCAGCGACAGCACCTTGCTGGCCGGTGAAACCACCCTGGTCAGCATCACCTTCAGTGAGGCGGTCAGCGGCCTGACCGTTGGCGACTTCACGGTGGCCAACGGCGTATTGAGCAACCTCAGCAGCGGCGACGGTGGCATCACCTGGACCGCCACGCTCACGCCCAGCAGCGCCACCACCGACAGCAGCAACCTGATTTCCCTGAATAACGCAGGGGTCACCGACGCCGCCGGCAATGCCGGCGTCGGTACTACCGAGTCGAATAATTACGCCATCGATACCGAGCGTCCGACGGCAGTCGTGAGCCTCTCCAGCAGCAGTTTGCTCGCGGGCCAGACCGCCGTGGTGACCATCACCTTCAGCGAGGCCGTGAGCGGCTTCAACCTGGCCGACCTGAGCGCCACCAACGGCGACTTGAGTGGTCTGAGCAGCAGCGACGGCGGCATCACCTGGACCGCGCTGTTGACCCCGACCGCAGCCTCGACCAGCGTCGCCAATGTGGTCAGCGTCAACTTGGCGGGGGTTGCTGATCTGAGCGGCAACGCCGGCACCGGCTCGGCACCGTCGCCGACCTACAGCGTCGACACCTCACGCCCCACCGCGACCATTGTGGTTGCCGATACAGCGCTGCGGGCCGGTGAAACCAGCCTGGTCACCATTACCTTCAGCGAAGCCGTCACTGGTTTCAGCAACGTTGACCTGAGCGTCGCCAACGGTTCGCTCAGCAGCGTCAGCAGCAGCGACGGCGGCGTTACCTGGACGGCGACCTTCACCCCCGACGCAGATATCACCAGCACCGGTAACCTGATCAGCCTGGACAACAGCGGAGTCAGCGACCAGGCGGGCAACACCGGTATCGGCAGCACCGACTCGAACAATTTCGCCATCGACACCCAGCGCCCGACTGCGACTATCGTGGTCGCTGACAGCGCCCTGAGCGTCGGCGAAACGTCGACCGTCACCGTCACCTTCAGCGAGGCGG